>Ga0136644_10004417_pt1 | contig 10376 bp, 10 predicted proteins | sample C_130820_EF_Meta_FD_94780 | JGI IMG/M metagenome (GOLD analysis project Ga0136644, IMG submission 94780) | Freshwater microbial communities from Lake Croche, Canada to study carbon cycling - C_130820_EF_MetaG (v2) (version 2) | ecosystem: Environmental > Aquatic > Freshwater > Lake | place...
TATTATGCATAAAGTGGATAATCCGTTTTTATTTTTTACACTCCGTTATATAAAGGAAAAATCATGGTAGATTTCGCAAATCTTAAACGCTCTTCGGGCAATCTTGACAAACTCTCTAAAGCTATCGAAGCTTTAAACACCTCAGAGGGTTCTGACAACAAAGACAATTATTGGAAACCTGAAGTAGACAAAGCCGGCAACGGCATGGCTGTTCTCCGTTTTCTTCCAGCTCCGGCTGTAGATGGTGATGACGCACTTCCGTGGGTCAAACTATTCTCACACGGATTTCAAGGTCCTGGTGGTTGGCTTATTGACAACTGCTTGACAACCAAGAACCAACAATGTCCTGTGTGTGAACACAATTCTTCATTGTGGAATTCTGGTATCGAAGCCAATAAAGAGATTGTACGCAAACAGAAACGTAAACTGAACTACATTGCAAATGTTTATATCGTTTCGGATCCAAAACATCCTGAGAACGAAGGACAAATCAAATTGTTCCGTTTTGGTAAAAAAATCTTTGATAAGATTACTGAAGCAATGAACCCACAGTTTGCTGATGAAAAGGCAATCAATCCGTTCGACCTGTGGGCTGGTGCTAACTTCAAGTTGAAGATTCGTAAAGTTGAGGGATACCAAAACTATGACAAGTCTGAATTTGAATCTCCTGCACCATTGTCTACGGATGATGCAAAGCTTGAAAAAATCTGGAAATCAGAACACTCTTTGAAAGAGATGACTGCCGATAAAGAATTCAAGACATATGAAGAACTATTGACTCGTTTGACTCGTGTTCTTGGTTTGGGTGAGACTATTAAACCTAAGACTACTGTTGAACAAATGAAGGCAACACCTGAGGCATTTAAACCTAAGGCTGCTGAACCTGAATTGTCATTATCTGGTGATGATGACGATATGGCTTACTTCTCAAAGTTGGCTGAAGAAGACTAAACTTCTATCTTTCATGGAACTTGATACCCCGCCTAGTGCGGGGTTTTTTATTATGCAAATGAGTGAGTATTTTTTTTCAGTATAAGTTTTAGAGTATCATCATCTGTACGAACAGGAGCTGAAAAAATGGTGCCAGAATTACCGCCACCAGAAGTTGCAACACTCTTACTTGCATCTATTATAGTAGGTTTAAATTTTGTACTATCACTAGCTAACATTAAATCTTCATAAACTTTTTGAGCTCTTTGAAACATTTGAGCAAACATGTTGTCACTTGTTTCTAGTGAAGATTTTTTATCAGAATCCAACTTCATATTTTTTGCACCATCTATTATTCTTTCTTTTGTTTCTTTTGTTTGCCTTTCCATTTCTTCTTTAGAAAAATTGCTACTTTTTATTATATCTTGTTTTGGAATTTTTATAATACCGAGATTTCCGTTTTTATTTCTTGTCCACATTTCATCCGAATCAAGAAAATTGAAATTTCCAGGTGATTCTTTCATGTTAGAAATTGTTTCATCGGATATTGTAGAATCTACTCTTATATTTTTTGCAATTTCTCTGTAAGGTTTACTAGCAGGTACAGCAGTTGCAGCTTCCGGTTTTGGTGCTGATTCTTCTACTTTTACTGCTGATTTTACATCGGCCGCTTGCACTGCTGGTGCTGCTGGCGCTGGAGCAACTGCTGGCGCTGGAGCAACTGCTGGCGCTGGAGCAACTGCTGGCGCTGGAGCAGCTGCTGGTGCTGGAGCAGCTGCTGGTGCTGGAGCAGCTGCTGGTGCTGGAGCTGGAGTTAATGGTCGGCCGTCTAGTCCAACATTATCTGCAGGTATAATATTTTCACCAGCACCTTTTACATCAATAACTTGTGGTGCCGCCTGCGCTGGAGCAACATATTTTGCACTTTTTGGATTAGTGGCCGGAACAACTAAATTTTCATCTGTACCACCTGAAAGAGTAACTAATTTTCCAGCTTTATTTGTAACTTCACCTTGAAATTTAGCTCTCTGATTACCTTGAGTTTTTGCTAACCAGTCCGTTACTTGTTGTAAATTTTGAACAGATAACTCTTGCTTTTTTACCACATCAGTAAAATCAGGATTGGTCATTATTGATTCGACTATATCTCTAGGTTTTTGTTTTCCTATTTTTTGTGCGTTTAATGCTCCAGCTTCACTGTTGTTGGAAGCTTCACCCCTTTGAATCATTGCATAAGGTTCATCTTTAAATTTAGGATTATAAGGATCAGCTCTCATAGCTTCTTGGCGTTGTTCAACATCTCTGGATATTACAACTGCAGCAGCAGCCCCACCTGCGACCAAGGCAACACCCGGAAACGCCATAGCTAATGATGCAATACTTCGTAAGGTTGATAAATCTTTATTTAAAGCAATTGCTTTTATTATTGATTTCAAAACAGTCAGTAATGGTTTAAGTTTTAAAAATACTGCGGCCAATATTTTTTTGACTATTTCAATCATCCTTTCAAGAAAACCTTTACCTTTTTTTTCAGCAGTTGCAGTTCCACCACCTAAATTTTTTAGAGCATCAAGTAATTCTTTATGTCTTAATTCTCTCTCATCTTCCTGTTCTTCTTCAAAATCCGCAGCAATTTCTCTCTCTTTCTTTTCTTCTAAAATTTGTCTTTTTAACAAATTGAAAATACGAGCCATAATAGTGGAAAGACCTTCACCTTTTCTGATTGGTCTATTTTCACCGTCGGATACTTTTGAAACTAGAGGATCATTCTTAACTGGTGTAAGAGCTGATGCGTCAGCTGATGATTTTTTGTTTTTTACACCTGCAAAGTAAGCCATATCTTTATCACTTCTACCTGCAAGTTTACCATATGCATATGCACCTAATCTTCCTCCAACTGCACGGGAGATATTCATTGGATCAAATTTCTCTTTGAGGCCTGTTAGTTTAGCTTTAGTTTTATCTTTTATGGAACTGGAAATAGATTTACCAAAGCCCTCCCCATTTAAGGTTCTGTCTATGATTAAATCTTTGAGGCTCTGGCTTCTTATTTTTTTTGCTTTACTGTAGTCCATTTTTATTCTCTTTTGTTATGCTGCATAGGGAGAATATGCATTGTAATCAGGATCTGTTGGTATTGAAGTGGTTTCTTTTTTAGTTGAACCTATTATAGTTGTAGTGTTATTTACAAGAACGATAGGTTGCATCGTATTTCTTTTTTTCTGATCCATATTTAAGGAAGAAATTTGATTTAATCGTAAACCAGTCATAACATCATTTGAACTTAGAGTGCTAGAATTATCAGAATCATTTGATGCTAATAAGGTTGGTGTTATGTCTAAAGTGTTATAACTAATCTTTTTTGGTGCTGATGCTGGTAATGCTGGTAATGCTGGTGTTACCAAAACTGGTTTTTTTTCCTCAGGCTTGAAATTTGGATTCTTTACCCAATGCACATCATCATCTACGGGAAGTGGTTGATACCATCCATTTTCTTTAAGAAATTTCCTCATATCCGGAGTTAACTTGGTACTTACATCAATAGCAGCACCCATAAAGTGTTCACTATAATCAGCGATAGGGCGACCTGCTGAAGTTTCCCAGCGGCCTTTTTTATCATTGTATCTACCTTTGTTGCGCTCGTCTTGTTGCTCCGCTTCAGTGCGAATATTACTGGTAAATGGAATTTCTTTTCCGGTTTTATCAAAATATTCTTTATATAATCCATATACTTCTTCTGTCATATTAACAAAATGACCGTTTATATCTTTAGCAAACATATCTCCTGTATAATGTTGTCGCGTTTTAGGTTTTGCTTTTGGTTCTTTTTTTGCTGTAGGTTTTTTGGCTGCAGTTGTGGAAGCTTGATTTTCTATAATCATTTCACTCGAAGTATCTTTTGCAGGAACAGCTGCAGCAGCTTCAGCTGCAGCTTCAGCTGGTAATGGTGTAGCTGTAGCGTTAGCAACGGGCACAGGTTTTGCAGCAGCGGCCGTACCTACAACAGCTGCGGCCGTTGTTGGTGCAGTTGCAACATTAGATTTTGCCGATGCTGCAGCTGCAGGTTTTATTCGAATGTATCGGCCTTTCTCTCTTTCTATATCTGCTTGAGAAACCAATTTTTGATTTTTGGATTGCATATCAAATACGGCCACCAAATCAGGCAATTTACTTGCATTATTTTTTTCTTTGGCCATGGCCGTTGCAGCTGCACCATTTTTTCCAATTGAATTAGGTCCCCAATCAAGGTCGCTTTTCTTTTGGCCAGTATTTGCGGAAAATGTGTATGTAGAGGGATCCGCGCCAGCTAGTACATATGACCATCGAGTGCCTTCAGAAGTACTAAATCCAGGTCCCACAAATGTTTTGGACACCGAAGATTGGGTTGCTGATACTGCTGGTGCTTGTTCTGCTGGTGCTTGTTCTGCTGGTGCTTGTTCTGCTGGTGCTTGTTCCGCTGGTGCTTGTTCCGCTGGTGCTGGTTCCGCTGGTGCTGGTTCTGCTGGTGTTGTTGATTCTACATTTTTAGATAGACGATTGTGTTGGCCAATTATTTCTTCTGGCCCGGCCGCTGAAGGAGACGTTGACGCTGTTGATGTTTTATCACCTCCTAAAGGAACTGGAGGTGATTGTAAATCTTCTGAATATTGTCTTTTTTTTGTAGATATTTGTGCAGCTGCAGCTGATGATGCTGGTGATGAACTTGTTTTCATTGATGCCACACCAACTGCACCAATGGCGCCAGCCGCAGCTGCACCTAAACCTAACATAGTTATCAATTCTCCGGCACCACTAGAAGCGACTTCTTCATCACTTTTACCAGTTTTCTCAGTTTTACCTCCACTACTGTGACCTAAAGCTTCCATTATCTCATCATGTCTTCTCTTTTCATTATCCACTTTACTCTCACGAAAATTGTTTTTTAACTCTTTGGTTAATTTCTTTTCTTCTATATCATTTCTTAAAATGGAGTAAATTTTAGCACCTACAGTACCTGCACCGTCACCTTTACGCAGTTTAGGTCTTTTAGAAGAACCAACTTTAGTATATAATTCTGTGTTGACTTTTGAATTTATTGTTTGTGATGTATTTGATTTGGGTCCTAAAAACATATTCTTCATTTTCTGAGGAATAAACTTTTTGGCTATTTTCTTGAATCTATTACCCAATCCACCTGTTTTCGTTTCTTTATTATCTTCAGGTTCTTCTGCTGTGTCTTGTTCATCTCCTGAATCTTCAGGATCTTCTTCCTCTTGTTTCTGTTCTTCAGGTGGTTGTTCCGCCTTTCTTACATATCGACCAGTCTCAGGATCACGGGAACGACCTTGTTCAGCAAGAATTTTTTGAATTAACGGAACCAATATATGTTCTTTATATCCAGGCTGTTTAGATAATTCTAATTGCCTTTTCTTTAACTCACTCTTAGATAATTTTTTACCAAGCTCGACCAATTTGTCTATTTGTTTTTTAGACAAGTTTCCAACACTCAACAATTCGTTGATTTTATTTTCATTAAACATTTGCTCAAATTCACCGGACTTGAGCATACTGTCGAAAACTTTTTGTTCCATTTTTATCTCTTAGTTGCGTTTTGTTGTTTTATCTTTTCATTTTCTTCTTGAATATGTTGTGTAAGCAAACTAATATAAACATCTCTTTCCCAAGGTAACATGGTTTCTAATTCAGTCAGGCTATATTTGTGATGCTGCATCAATGCGAAATTAGTTGTATAGTAATTTCTCAAAGTATCATGCCGCATCACTACCCGAAAAAATTTTCAAGGCCCTCCACCTCAATAGTATGATGAAAACCACACTTCTTACAATCCATTTCAATTCGCTTATTCAATACAGGAAGATTATCAAAGAAATCTTCAATTTTGGAAAATTGTTCTTGATTCAAAGACTCAATAAATTCAATCAATTCTTCTTTTGTTGTTTCGTTTGCATAATAAAATTGTTCACCATCAAAAATATGTTCAACACTATTCACAATCATTTCAAAAGCTATATCTGTAGAACTTTTTGAATTTTTCACAGAATCAAGTGCAGAAAACTTTGGATAACTCAATTTAATCATAATCTTATCTGTAAGTTGGATTTCAGAGTTACTTTCTTGTGATTCAGTAATCTTAATGTCTAATAAGTTTATGTTAACTTCCATCAAGTTACCACAAGATTTATCTTCTACCTTGTTCTCACAACGATATTTGTTTTGAACTACTTCACCAACGGATCTTGCTCTCAGTTGGATAAAGTAGTATTCAATATCAATGATAGGCAAATCATCAATATCAATATTTTCTGTCAAGGTACAATTATGGAGAACTTGCTTGATGTTCTTTTCAATTGTTTCTTTCTCATCTGCTTCCATAGCCATCATTAGGTTTCTCTGTTCTTTCACTAAGAAAGGACGAAAGCGTACTAATTTCTTGCTGAGTGGTAAAGTCAATTCAAAAATTGGTGAATCTATTTTTGGTAAAGCCATAGTTTATTTCCTTTTCATTAAGTAATTATATAAATCAATTTTATTTGTCGGTTGTCCAACGTGTGTAAGCAAAAGTTACATTTAATTTGTGATAACCATCACTCGACCAATCCAAATCTAGTTGGTTAACTGAAATTGGAAAAGCATCTATTAGACTGACAGTATAGATAGGATCTCCATATGAATTAAATTCTTTAATTTTTATATCACTGACATATTCTTCTTTGTAAATAAAATCATATGTGTCTATTGGATTAATTAAATTCATCCATTCATCAAATAACTGTTTTTCAGGAAGACCAGCACCAATTTCACCTCTTCGAAAATCCTTTCCAGCAATTTCCGTAACTATAAAAGTCATATCAATATCATTATATGTTGTATGATAAGCGTGTTTTTCTGTTGGATTAGATCCAAATTTTTGTTCTGTAGTTGCAAATGTTCTTCCAGGTATATTTGTCGATTCGCATTTAAAATTTAATGTTTTTTCAAAATTCAAAAGAGGTTTGTAAACATCATTGAATTTTTTTGTTAATAATTCTGGAAGTGTAATTGTAACTTCAAAAAGTTTAGGTTTTGCAACTTCTCCGATACTACTTGTAAACTGACTTATTGTACCCATTTTATTCTTCTTCCTGGTTAAAGTGTGCCATATGGTCTCTGTAATGTTGCATAGAATCTTTCCATACTGTAGATGTTCTAGCACCTTTAAATTGCTGTAGAGGTAGCATTGATGCAACATCCCATTCGTTTGGCTGAACCATCAGTAATTTTGACCTAAGATGGCCAAATAAGTATCTTTTCAACATTGGTCTGAACTCCGCATATCTCTTGGCTGAGTTTAGGATCTCATAGGATATACGCATACGTTTAATATCATCTTCTGCTGTCAACTGAGCAAATCTCATCAATTTGGACAAAAATGCCATTCTGTACTTTATTGGTAGATAGTGCAAGTTCAATCCTAGAAAACCATCATTGTACCTTTCTAATACCAAAACTACTGGAAATTTATCCCAATACGGTAAATCATCTTTTGTTTTTGGATCATAGAAAAAACAATACATCATTCCTATCTTGAACTGATTAGCTTTTCTAAATGTCTCACCTCTAATGGCGGCAGATATTTTATCTGGTCTTTTTATTTCAACAATCTTTTCTTTTAACCAAGCAATAGAATCCTTCGACATGGTTTTAAGGCCTGCCTGTTTCTTTTCTTCTGCTAATGTTGTTAATTTAGATTCCATGTACTATTTAGTTAGAGGCCTAAATGGTCTTCCGTTATCACCATAAACTCCCAACCTCGGTCTAATGCATATTCTGTTGCGGCTTTCCATTTTGCCTGATTTACACCCCATGTCATAACCTCTTGGATATACTGTTTCGTTACCTTTTTCTTCTTTTCAGGTTCTACAGATTGCTTTTTTGGTTTAACTTCGATGATGGTTGTCTTTAGTTTATTATCTTTTGTCTTTGATTTAACTATGAAATCAGGAAAATACCTGTGCTTTTTGCCATCTACAGGCGATATATAAGGGATTATAAGTTCTTCTGAAGCCCACGAAACAATATTTGGGTTTGAGTCCAACCAATACATCACCTTACACTCCCAAGAAGAGCGATAAATAATATTGGTGTAATCACCAACATATTTCTGTGGATGTTTGGGAATAAATTTGCCTGAGTATGCCATAAATAGTATGTATAATCTTTTTAGGAAAAAATAAATGGCAAATGTAAATATTACAAGTGAATCATTGGGAGCTGTAAGAACAGGATCAGGTCCATTGAAAGCTTTAGATAGAAACAATAGTGGTGTTGGTGAAGCCGTTGTTTATCCACAAGATTTGGGAAGTAGTAGACTAAATCATTATGTATTGTTTTCGGTCAAAGATATAACACCTCAAGGCCTTGAAAAAATAAAAAAAACAATCGATGATGCATATGCAGGAGCTACCAGTATAAGTACATTACTGCAAGAAAGGGAAACTGGACTTGATCCAAATTTGGCACAAGAAAAGGGACAATCTGTTTTTGGTACAACACTCAAAGCATTAAGTGAAATAATGGACATACAGAAAAACAGAACAACTATTGAAAAATATATTGGTTTGTATATGCCCGATACTTTGAAAGATAATTATAGTTCAGATTATGCTTCAATTAGTATAAGAGATGAATTTGGACCAATACTAAATGCTATAAGAAGTGTCGCTTCTGTAGCAGATAACGCCATTAAATCAAAAAAAGATGTTGGAACAAGTATATCAAATGATCCATCAACCATAAAATATTTTGTCGATACTTTTGTTGGAGCTCTTGGCGGTGGAGGTGGCATAAGTGAAGCTATATTACAAGCACAAGGATATACATCAAATCCACAATTGCAAATGATTTATAGAGGTTCGCATTTTAGACAATTTTCTTTAGAATTTTTATTCACACCCACATCAGCTGATGAAGCTAAAATAGTAAACTATATCATTTATTTGTTCAAATTTTTTGCAGCACCTACGGTTGGTGTAGGCCAAACATCAAAAAGTGCTATGTTTTTAACACCACCCGCTCTTTTTGAAATTAAATTTATGAAAAATGGTGCAGAAAATACAAAATTACCAAAATATACAGATTGTGTTCTAGAAGATGTTTCTGTGGATTATGCACCTAATGGTTTTGCTGCTCACGAAGATGGTGCTCCAATTCAAACACATCTAACACTATCATTCCAAGAAGTTGAAATTATGGATAGAGGTAGATTAACTCTAGGTTATAATAGTGATGCTGCTGGAGGATTAAGATAATGAAGTATTTTGAAACTTTACCTCAAATATCGACTATTGATTATAGTGGAAATAAGATATTGTTAACCAATCTTATGGTCAGGTCTGAAATTGTACCTAGTTTGTTAAAAAATCCTTTGTTGTTTTATTCATACAATATAAAAGATGGTGACACACCTGAGATAATTGCAGCCAAATACTATGATGATGTTTATCGTTACTGGATTGTTTTGTTTGCTAATCAAATCATTGATCCGGAATGGGATTGGCCAATGAATTCTAATTTATTCACTAATTACATTCAAAATAAGTATACTCCAGATTGTGCAACATTTTATAACATTCCAGAAAGTTCGGTAACATCTGCTCAAATTTTATCTTACACTCAAGGCCAGATAAAGTATTATGTTAGATCCATTAAAACAATAGACAACAGCACTAACAAGACAAACATATTAAATTATCACGTTAGTCTTGATGAATATCTGACTACACAAGAAGATACAATTGTAAGAACTTTTACAACTGGTGCTCAAGTAACACAAATTACAACCAAATACATAGAAACATATTATGACTACGAGGAGCGTTTAAATGAAGCGCGCCGCTCAATCTTTTTGGTCAATGCAAAATATGTTTCAGAATTTGAATTGCAGTTTTATAATTTGATGAAGATGTGATATGTCAGCTGGTATAAGATTTCCATCAGACTTTAAATTAATTAGTGTAACTGTTCATTCAGGCACTGGTGACATTGATTTGTCTTTAACTCATTTAGAAATATCTTACAATGAAGATTTGTTTAATAACACAGCTTCTGGTTATGTGATGATTAAAGATTCTTCAGACATTTCAAACACTTTAAGTCTATCCGGCAATGAATTTATTCACCTACATTTAGGTAAAGCTGATGATACTACAAACATCATCAAAAAGAGTTTTCGTATCTTTTCAATAAAGAAAAGAGAACCTTTAAATGATGGAAATACAGAAACCTACTTGATATATTTTTGTTCTGAAGAATTGTTTCTTTCTGAGCAATATAAAATAAGTAAATCGTATAAAAATTCAGACATAACCACAAACATAAAAGATATAATGAAAACTTATCTACATGTTCCAAATAACCGAATTGGACAAATAGATAAGACATATGGTGTTTATGATTTCATAGTTCCA
>Ga0136644_10004418_pt1 | contig 10376 bp, 8 predicted proteins | sample C_130820_EF_Meta_FD_94780 | JGI IMG/M metagenome (GOLD analysis project Ga0136644, IMG submission 94780) | Freshwater microbial communities from Lake Croche, Canada to study carbon cycling - C_130820_EF_MetaG (v2) (version 2) | ecosystem: Environmental > Aquatic > Freshwater > Lake | place: Lake...
TGAAGCCTTTTCAGCACCGCGCACAATCAGGCGAAGTACTGGTGCGTGTTCTGCTAGTTCGATTGGAAGTTCAATCGGTGCAGAAGAAGTAGATGCGGCCACAAGTGCCTGCTTTACGATTCGGTCCTCTAGAGACTGGTAAGAAAGCACAACTACTCGGCCGCCTACGCGAAGTGAATCAATAACAGCTGGGATGGTTTCCTCTAGGATCTCCAGTTCGCTGTTGACTTCAATTCTTAGAGCCTGAAAGACGCGCTTTGCCGGGTGACCACTTGATTTACCTGGGATGAAAGGAACAATCTTGGCAATGATCTCAGTTAGCTGCTTGCTGGTAGTGAACGGTTGAGCGCTTCTAACTTTGACAATTTGCTTTGCGATTGGCTGTGCGTAACGCTCTTCGCCGTAGTTCTTGAAAATAGAAACTAGATCTGCTTCTGCATATTCATTTAGAACAACAGCTGCAGTTAGGTCTGAGCTCTTGTCCATTCGCATATCCAGTGGAGCATCGAATGAATAAGCAAAACCACGCTCTTTTTCATCAAGCTGCATAGATGAAACACCAAGGTCTAGTAGCACTGCATCTGCAAGGTTTAGACCAAGTTCTTCTAGAACTTCAGGAATCTCGCTGTAAACAGCCTGAACAAGGTGAATACGATCTGCAAAAGGTGCTAGTCGTTCTCCAGCAAGCTTTAGAGCGTTCTCATCACGGTCAATACCAACCAAGGTTAGGTTTGGGAAACGCTGCAGGAATGCCTCGCTGTGTCCACCTAGACCTAGAGTGCCATCAACAAGAATTGCACTCTCACTTGAAAGTGCATCACCAAGGAGTGTGATGCACCTTTCAAGGAGAACCGGCTTGTGAAGTGATGAAATCTCGGTCATTTGTTTCTCTTTGGTCCTAATCCCTGAACCCCATCCATTTGCACCTTCTGGCATCGGGGAAGAAAGCCACAAGCCAAATAGCTGGAGATCAGAAACTAGGAACTAGCTGAGGTTCACCTCCCCTGCACTGAAGTTTGCAAAGGCATCTGCGTTAGCAGCCATCAAAGCCGCGTAATCAGTTGGGTTCCAAATTTCAAGGTGAGTACCAACACCGGTAACGATTAGTTCGCGTCCGAGGTTTGCCCACTCACGAAGGTCTTGGCTAATCAAGATACGACCCTGACCATCAGGAGTCTGGTCATCGGTTGGGCCAAAGAAGAAACGCTTTAAGTTGCGGTGTTCAGGAGTTCCAAGAGTCACACCGTTGGTGATTTGCGCATAGTTGGCTTCGTATTGAGCATTGGTGTAGATAGCAACACAACGCTCCTGGCTCTTAGCCAAAATGACTCCACCGGCTAAGCGGTCACGGAATTTTGCAGGAAGGATCAAGCGAAACTTCTCGTCCAGTTTGGGATAGCTAGTGCCGATGAACATTGGCTTTCCCCTTCCTCATTGGACTACTGCTCTTATACTCCACAATACACCACTTTCATCCACAAATCTGCTTATTTTGCAGGTAAGTTTCTATTTTGGCGTGTCTTGGGTTGATTTGGCAAGGGTCAATTGGTGGAGGGAAAAATCTGAAATTTGATGAATATTGCTAATTTTGGGCAAGAAAAAACCCCGACAGGATGCCGGGGTTGTTATTTTTAGTGCTTCAGTGGTTAAAAATGGGGATTATTTACCCTCGTTACGTTGATCCCAACGGTCTTCAAAGAAGCTGCCAAATGATTTATTTGAAGATTTTGACTTGTCTTTAGCCTCTTTTGAGGCACGAATTGCTCTGGATGACCAGTTTTGGCTTACTAAATAGAGCCCACTGAGCATGGCAATGAAGGCCACTACCCCGAACCAAATCACGTGAGAGCTGGTAGCAAAGATAATCAGGCCAAGCCCAATCACGATAAGAATCGAGCCTAAGACTAAGAGCCTGGCGTAATTTACTGGGGCTACCGGTGCCTTCTCAGCCTTTGGCTTTGATTCCTTGCCTCCGGTTAGCTGGCGTTCAAGTTCTTCGAGAACTTTCTGCTCTTGTTCAGATAAACCCATGGAAACCTCCATCCCTAGGCTTTAATGCTAAACGCTTTTGCCAAGTTAGGCTATTCCAGTGAAATCCTCTGAACTTTTACTCACCCAGGTCCAAGAGAACCTCGATGTCTTTTGCCAGAAGCAACGCCTCGACTTTGAAGCTATTTCCCAGGATCTAGTTCCGGTAGTTGACTACACTCAAAGCCTTCTTCAGGGCGGTAAGAGATTCAGAGCCCTCTTTTGCTACTGGGCTTGGCGAAGTTCACTGAGCAGATCTTTGCACCAACAAAGTCAGCAAGAAGTACTCGAATCCGAGGCTGCGATTGCTGGCATTGCCGCATCTCTTGAAATGTTCCACGCAGCAGCATTAGTACACGATGACCTTCTAGATCAATCTGATACCCGTCGTGGGGCTCCAGCCATTCACAAGCGTTTCGAGTCTCTGCACAAAGAAAAGTCATGGGCAGGTAGCCCTGAACGTTTTGGCGTTGCTGGTTCTGTGCTAGTCGGCGATCTGATGCTCGGTTGGTCAAGTGAGATTTTTGGAAACGCACTACTGCACTCCCCAACTAGGGAAATTGAAAGTGCCTGTCGAGATGAATTTAGCTTGATGCGAGTTGAGGTGATGGCAGGGCAATACCTTGATGTTCTTGAGGAGAATGCGGCAGCAACCAGGTCGCTTGCTGAGGCAGTAGGTAGAGCCGAAAAAGTCATCCTCTACAAGACCGCGAAATACAGCATCGAAGCACCACTGCGTATCGGTGCAGCCTTTGCAGGGGCTGATCAAGCAACATTGAACTCCTTTACTTCATTTGGAATTCCGCTTGGTATTGCCTTCCAACTTAGGGATGACATCCTCGGCGTTTATGGTGACCCTAGCGTTACCGGTAAACCTGCTGGCGATGACCTCAGAGAAGGCAAGCGAACAGTTTTAGTAGCTCTTGCAAAGCAGGCGTTGGCTGAAAGATCAAAGTCAATGAGTGATGCTTTTGAAGAATTGCTTACCAGCAGAGAACTTGAAAATCAGCAGATTGAGTTCATGCAGAAACTAATCAAGGAATCTGGTGCTTTGGATAAGACCGAGCGAATGATCAATGAGCTAGCGGATAGAAGCCTAGAAGCTTTAGATCAAGCCGAATTGGAATCTGAAGGCAAAGAAGTTTTGAAGTCTTTAGCGCTGAAGGTAATCAAGCGCGATAGCTAAAGAGCTAGGGATTGGGCAATACGCCTTACTTCGGTTTTTCTTCCAGCAATAAGCGATGCCATAGGAGTCGAAGTTAGTGCGTCGTTCTCTGTGTATAGCCAGTTGATAGCTCCCATTAGCGAGAACCCTGAATCTAGTAGGACAAGAATTGTTCCCCTGAGTGAAGGTAATGCTTCCCCATTCACAATGATTTCAGCTGGGATGTAGAAGACACCTTCGCGTTTGATGGCAATGAGCGAGTGCTCTTCGATAAGTCTTCGAACTTTACCTGGCACTATGCCAAGTAGTTCGCCTGCTTCGGGTATAGAAATCCAACTGGCAACATTGTCTAAAGGTTCACTCACATCTCAAGATTGCCACACCAATTGCCTTCCCGCTATCTAAACTTGTCTAGTGGCACGATATTTATGCCCACTAACTTACGGAAAAATGACCTTCTCAATCCTCACTAATCACTCAGGGTGCCCTGCACTTATTCCCTCAGGGCACGCTAGATGAGCAATCTTCTGGGTAAAACCCTTTCTTCAAGGTATCTGGTTCAGGATGTGATTGCTCGTGGTGGCATGTCCACCGTTTACTCAGGGAAAGATATTCGATTAGACCGTCAGGTTGCTATCAAGGTCATTCACCCCCACCTAGCTGCCGATCCGGTATTCAGAGACAAGTTTTTTAGAGAAGCCAGGATGCTGGCTAAGGTCAATCACGCAAACTTAGTGAACATCTACGACCAAGGTGATGATTCCGGAGATGCATACATAGTTCTTGAATACGTACAAGGAATTACTCTGCGCGATGCCCTGCGGGAGAATGGTGCACTCAAAACTGAGCAGATAATTCAGGTGAGCAAAGCTATCTTGTCTGCACTTGCTCAAGCTCATTCGAATGGAGTGGTCCATAGAGATCTGAAGCCAGAGAACGTATTGCTCTCCGATGATGGCCGAATCAAGGTAACTGATTTTGGTTTAGCTAGAGAATTATCTGCCGATACTGATACTGGTTCATTGGTTGGCACAGTTGCATACTTAGCTCCTGAAGTTATCAAAAGAGGTAAAACTCAAACCCAGAGCGATATCTACTCATTTGGAATCATGCTCTTCGAGATGCTCACTGGTAAACAGCCTTACCTTGGTACTGATGCAATTCAAATTGCAATGCTGCACACTTCTTCCCGAGTCCCATCTGCCATTGAGGTAAACCCTCAGGCATCGGTTGAACTAAACCAGTTAATGCTAAATAGCACTGAGGTAAATCCGGAAAACAGAATTCAAGATGCTGAGATAGCTTTAGCGGAACTTGAGCGAATTAGTAAACAGAGTAAAGCCAAGGACATTTCTGAAACCTTAGTACTAGATGACCCTTATGGGGATCTTTCCTTTACGGAGGTTATCGGTGATGTTGAATTACCTGCGGAACAACCTTTTGAAAAGTATGTGCGGAAAAACACTATTACAAAATGGTTTATCGCAAGCCTGCTAACTCTTGCACTCGGTTCATTTGGTGGCTGGTGGTTTGGTTCTGGGCCTGGTGCTCTGATTGCAATTCCAAACGTTTCAGACAAGAGTGCAAGTGAGGCTATCAACGCTCTTCAGCCACTGACAACTGATATTCCAGTTCGAAAAGTTTTTAGTTCTAATTTTGCGGTTGGCCAAGTAATTGGCACAGAGCCACCTGCAGGGATTCCAGTTGCTAAAGGTTCAACCGTCACTCTCCTAGTTTCCAAGGGTAAGCAACTGATTGCAGTTCCTGATCTGAAAGGTTTAGATCTCGTTACCGCAACTGCAAAATTAGTCGGAGTGCACTTAGCAGTTGGAACTGTGAGTGAATGGTTCAATGCGGAATACCCACTCGGAACTGTTTATTCACACTCAGGTGATGACAATACGAAACTTGCTGTCGGTTCAAATGTCAATCTAAAGATATCCCTTGGTGCTATCCCGGTTGTCTCTGGATTAAGAGAAGGTGTTGCCAGAGCTGCTTTAGAAGTTGCAGGTTTGAATGTCAGGAAGAGTGTGTATCACTTCTCTGATTCGGTAGCTAAAGGTGAAGTAATCTCGGTTGTTCCAGATGATGCTGAAGTGGGCAAAGGTTCAACTGTGAAGCTGGTAGTCAGTCGCGGCCCTAACACTGTGGTTATGCCACAGGTAAAAGGTGAGACCATCTTGGCAGCACAATCGCTACTTGAATCCCTAGGACTAAAAGTACTCATCGATACCAAATGGTTGAGTAAGGACTATGGAATCAAGAAAGTAACAGGGGTTAGCGAAAACGCTGGAACAACCATCAAGGTTGGTTCAACAGTAACTATCAGATCTCGTTAGCGAGCAGCTAGTTCTTCAGCGACTAGGAAAGCAAGTTCCAGAGACTGTGAGTGGTTCAGTCTTGGATCGCAGAGTGATTCGTATCTAGATTCCAAAGTGATTTCATCAATGTGCTCACTTCCACCTAGACACTCAGCAACATCATCTCCGGTTAGTTCAACGTGAACTCCACCTGGGAAAGTGCCTAGGTCACGGTGCACCTCGAAGAAGCCTCTTACTTCATTCATCACATCATCAAAGCGACGGGACTTGTATCCGTTAGCGGTAGTAATACCGTTACCGTGCATTGGGTCAGTGATCCAAAGCGGAGTAAAGCCTGAATCTCTAACTGCTTGAACAAGCTTTGGCAAAGCTTCACGAATCTTCCCTGCACCCATACGCGTGATGAAGGTGAGTCTTCCTGGCTCGTGGTTTGGATCTAGTTTTTCAATAAGCGCCATCACATCATCGACTGAAGTGTTAGGGCCAAGCTTCACACCAAGTGGGTTACGCACACGAGAAAGGAAATCAACGTGAGCACCATCAAGTTGTCTGGTTCTTTCACCAATCCAAATGAAGTGTGCACTGGTGTCATAAGGAGTTCCAGTTCTAGAGTCGATACGAGTCATGGGACGCTCGTAATCAAATAGCAAACCTTCATGAGAGGTATAGAACTCGGTGGTTCTTAGCTCACTGAAGTTAGCACCACAGGCGGCCATGAACTTAATCGCACGGTCGATATCCTTCGCCATGGTCTCGTAACGAGAGTTAGCAGGGTTATCGATAAAACCCTTGTTCCATTCATGAACTGAACGAAGATCAGCAAAACCACCCATGGTGAAGGCTCTGATTAGATTCAATGTTGAAGATGAAGTGTTGTATGCCTGAAGCAAACGCTTCGGATCCGGAGTTCTTGATTCAAGTGTGAAGTCATAACCGTTAACAGCGTCCCCGCGGTATGCCGGAAGAGTGAGTTCTTCTCTGGTTTCAGTATCGGATGAACGTGGCTTTGCAAATTGCCCAGCCATTCTGCCCATCTTGATAACTGGCATTGATGCACCGTAGGTTAGGACAACTGCCATCTGCAATAAAGTCTTTACACGGTTACGGATTCGATCTGCTGTTGCATCAACAAAAGTCTCAGCGCAATCTCCTCCTTGTAATAGGAAAGCTTTACCTTGAGCTGCTTGAGCCAAACGATCTTTGAGGATATCCACTTCACCAGCAAAAACCAGTGGTGGATACTTAGCCAAAATTGCACGAACTTCAGCTACAGCTGACTCATCAGGCCAGGTTGGCTGCTGAGCAGCAACCAGATTGCGGTAGTTATCCAGACCCTCCAATACTCCAGGGTCTGCTTGCACTACGGGTTCAAATGAAGCCAATTTGTTGGTCCTTGTCTCGGGTTCTAATACTTAGCGACGGTCTTTTAGTGTTGAGGCATATACGTCGATGTATTCCTGCCCGCTGAGCTTCATCAGCTCATAAATTATCTCATCAGTCACAGCTCTAAGAACTAGACGGTCACCTTCCATGCCGGCAAAGCGAGAGAAATCTAAAGGTTCACCAACCACTACACCGATACGACGAATTCGTGGAAGCTTTCTACCGATTGGTTGCACCTTCTCCGTGTCAATCATGGCAACTGGAAAAACTGGGACCTTGGCTTCAAGCACCATACGAGCGATACCTGTTCTACCTCTAAACAATCTGCCGTCAGGAGATCTAGTTCCCTCAGGGTAGATACCTAGTAACTGGCCTTGAGCCAAAACTCCAAGACCTGTGTTCAACGCAGCTTCTGAAGCTTTACCGCCACTTCTATCGATTGGTAGCTGTCCAGTTCCTTTGAAGAACCAGCGAGAGAGTGTTCCCTTGATTCCCTTGCCGGTGAAGTATTCACTTTTAGCCAGAAATACTACTGGTCTGCGAAGCATCAATGGCAAAAAGATTGAATCTGAAAAGGAGAGGTGATTTGAAGCCAGAATGGCTGCACCGTCAGCGGGAATCTTCTCAGCTCCCTTTACCCATGGTCTAAATAGGACCTTCAGGATAGGGCCGAGAACAATGTTCTTAAGTAGGAAATACCACACGGTGGACCTCCATCCCTAGCCTGATTTACCTTGAAAGATAAGTTTATCGCCCGCGAGAATGCAGTCTAGCCAGATCAGCTACCCCAACAACTCCCGCATCGTTGTGAAGCTGAGCTGCTACCACTTCTAGTTCTGGTCTGAACCCACGAGCCGGCAGGTGGGCAAGATAGGCCTCACGGATTGGCTTTAGTAGTAACTCCCCTGCAGCACTGACTCCACCGCCGATTACTACAATCTCGGGATCAAGTACTGCAACGAATGAGGCAACAGCAAAGCCTAGGTGTGTGCCAAGTTCGGTAAGTAATCTCAAAGCTCCAGCATCGCCCTCCTGGATGGCTTGATAAACCTCTGCACCAGTCAGTTCACCCTTGGCGTTAGCTAGTTCAGCAAGCCTTGCCCCTTCTTGAGTACCACTTGCAGCCAGTTCCTTGGCGGCGTTTAAGAGAGCTGTTCCAGAACCATACTGCTCTAAACAGCCGTGTTGACCACAACCACAAGGCTTACCATTTGGAATGAGGTTGGTGTGACCAAGTTCTCCGCCGATACCGAAGCCACCTCTGAAGAGTTCACCGTTAGCCACAATTGCTCCGCCGACACCAGTACCGATGGTGAGCATCATCATGTGGTGAGAGCCCTTACCAGCTCCGAAAAGGTATTCGGCCCAACCTGCAGCATTGGCATCATTCTCAATGAATACCGGTACTCCAAGATCTGCCTCAAGCTTGGCTTTTAGGGGTTCATTTCTCCAACTGAGGTTTGGAGAATAGACAACTACTGCCTGATTGGCATCAATAAATCCAGCGGCCGCTACTCCAACTGCGAGAACCTCTTCGCCTTGGCTTAGTTCTCTGACCATGGCAACAACGGCTGCCTGAAGTGCGACTGAGTCATTCGCAGGGCTTGGAACCTTGAGTTCCCTAACAATCTCGCCTGATTCAGATACGAGAGCGCCCGCAATCTTGGTGCCCCCGATGTCAATTCCGACGGTATACATTCCTGCCCTTCACATTTCGAATAACTTGCTAAGTATATCGGCTAGGTCGGCAATAGCCTATAGACCCGAATATCAGGTATTCCGCAGGTAGAGTAGTGAAAAGTTTCATTTACGGGCTATTCCAGAGAGAGTCAACTATGAAGACCAACGAAGTTCCCCTGCTTGTTATCTCATCCCCTGAGACAAACATCACTGACCTCCTAATCGATCGAGTCAAGGACAACCCTGCGCTTCCATTGATGTCAAAACAGGTTCAACCTGGTATCTGGGAGTCAGTAACCGCAGGTGATTATCTGGAAGAAGTTAGAGCTCTTGCCAAAGGTTTTATTGCAGCTGGAATAGAAGCAGGTCAACGTGTTGGCATCATGAGCCACACTCGTTATGAGTGGGCACTGACTGACTTCGCTCTTTGGTTTGCTGGTGCTGTATCAGTACCGATTTACGAATCTTCAGCTCCAAGCCAGATCGAGTGGATTCTTGGGGATTCTGGTGCAAGTGCAGCACTATTTGAAAATAACACTCTCCTCGAGCTATTCAAGAGTGTCAAAGGAAACCTTCCTAAAGTAACCAAGCAGTGGGTCTTTGAAGGCACAGACTTAGGTGACTTGGTAAAACTTGGAGCAAAGATTTCTGATGAAGAGCTAGAGACCAGAAGAAAGTCTTCAGGGCTAAAAGATCTTGCCACCATCATCTACACCTCTGGAACAACTGGCCGTCCTAAAGGTTGTGAATTGATTCACCAAGGATTCGTAGATCTATCTCGAAATGCGCAGGCAGTGCTACCTCAGGTGGTTTGCCCTGGTGGTTCAACGGTTCTATTCCTTCCAATGGCTCACGTATTTGCTCGATTCGTTTCTGTGCTCTGTGCCTCCGGTGGAGTTCTAGTTGGTCACCAACCAGATGCAAAGAATGTCGCCCCTGCGATGCAAAGCTTCCACCCAACCTTCTTACTGGCAGTTCCTCGTGTATTTGAGAAGGTATACAACTCTGCAGAACAACGTGCAGAAGGTGCTGGCAAGGGAAAGATTTTCCACACTGCAGCAGAAACAGCAATTGCGTGGTCAATGGCTTTGGATACCAAGAAGGGTCCGAGTATTGCACTATCAATTCGCCACAAGCTATTCGATGTTTTGGTTTATAAGAAACTTCGTGCAGCAATGGGTGGACAGGTCAAGTATGCAATTAGCGGTGGCGGTCCACTGGGAGCACGTCTTGGTCACTTCTACCGTGCCATCGGTTTGATTGTGCTTGAAGGTTATGGACTAACTGAGACCACCGCACCAGTAACCATTGGACGTCCAGATAATCTCAAGATCGGAAAAGTTGGCTTCCCACTTCCCGGTTGTGGTGTTCACATCGCAGATGATGGTGAGATTTGGCTACGCGGCACAAACGTCCTCAAGGGTTACTGGAACAATGTCGATGCAACCAAGTCCACATTTGATGGCGATTGGTTCAAGACCGGTGACATCGGTGAATTGGATGAAGATGGTTTCTTGGCAATTACAGGCCGCAAGAAGGAACTCATCATCACTGCCGGTGGAAAGAACGTTGCCCCTGCCCTTCTCGAAGATCCACTAAGAGCCAACCCACTTATTAGCCAGGCTGTTGTTATCGGTGATGCTAAGCCATTCGTATCAGTATTGGTTTCCCTAGATGAGGAAATGCTTCCAATCTGGCTAGAGAACAATGGCATCAAGGACAAGCTGAGTTTGGATGAGGCAAGATCGAACACAGTTGTGCTGGCTGAAATCTCTAAGGCAATTGAAAATGTGAACTCA
>Ga0136644_10004422_pt1 | contig 10373 bp, 4 predicted proteins | sample C_130820_EF_Meta_FD_94780 | JGI IMG/M metagenome (GOLD analysis project Ga0136644, IMG submission 94780) | Freshwater microbial communities from Lake Croche, Canada to study carbon cycling - C_130820_EF_MetaG (v2) (version 2) | ecosystem: Environmental > Aquatic > Freshwater > Lake | place: Lake...
CGGTGAGGGTGCTGGCGTTGGTCGAAGAGCCGGTGATGGTATTGGTGCCGGCGTATACGGTGATGGAGACGGGGGCCAGCGCCGCCGCCGCGTTGATCACATCGCCGCCCGTGGAGGTGCCCTTGGTCACCGAGGCAACGCTGAGAGCACCGGTTGTCCAGGACAGGCCGCTTGCCGCGGTGCCGGCCGTGTTGGTCACCGCCGAGGCATCCAAGGAGGAGATCACGGTGGTAGCGGTGTTGGTCAGCGTCAGGCCGGCATTGCCGGTGATGGTCATGCTCTTCAGCGCCGAATCACCGATGGCAATCCAATTGAATTGCTGGGTGGTGTCGGTGTCGACCAGCGCGATGTTGATGGTCTCGATCGGTGATGTGAGGACCAGGCCTGCATTGATGCCAGTGGAGGATTTGAGGGTGATGTCGAGCAAATCGGCGCTCGTGTCGGTGGCCAGATTGTAGGAGGTGGTGAAGCCAACATCGGCGACAAATGTCAGATCGGTGCCCGCGGCCACGTTATTCCAGGTGACGTTGCCGGCGAGTTTGCCTTCGATCAGGTGGGAGAAACCATTGGCGCTGTAAGGGCCTGTTGCATTCTCACCCAGTCTCAGAGACTCAAAATTCGCCACATTGGCGAGGGAGAAGGCCGGGGCGTCGAGGACGAAGATGTCATTCGCACCGGCACCGCCATCCACTGTTGTGGTGGGCGCGGCTTTGGCCGTGACGATATCCAGACCCGAACCGCCGAGATAGGCCCCGGTGGTATTGAGGGTCACGGTATTGGTGCCAGAGGAGGCCGAGGCGTCGATCTTGGTCAATTGCGCGCCCTGGCCGGACAGGTCGGAGGTGAAGCCGCCCGAACCGGTGATGGTCACCCCGGTCAATATATTGGCCGTGCTATAGCCATTGATCGTCACCAAGGCGCTGTCATTCACCGTCAGGGCGGTGGCTGCAGGCAGGTTGAGGGATGTGATGGTGATGGCCTGGTTGCCGGACAGCGTCAGCGCCTCGGCGGCAGCAAATAAGCCGAGGATTCCGCTGCTGGCGGCCCCGGTGGCGGTCATTGTCACCGTGGTGGCCGTTGCGTCGTTGATAGCGCCACCATAGACATTGTCGAGACCAAGGCTGAGGCTTCGCGTGCCCGCAGCGGCGGTGATGGTGAGGTTTTGGTTGGTGTTTGCGATATCGACCGTGCTGATCGCATCACCAGTCAGATAGGCGCTGTTGCTCGGACCATCGATGGACACGTAGGTCAGGCTCTTGCCGTATGTCGCGGCTTCGCCCGAGCGGTCACGAATGTCGATGGAACCGCCACCGGTGATGGTTGCTAAAGTGAGATTGTTGCCGATGGCGTTCACACCAATCGTCACGTTGCCGTTGCCGTTGGTGACGGACATGGCGCCACCGCCACCATCGATCTGCAGGGCCTGGTTCGAGTTGTTGGTCACATTCACCACGGTGGTGGCGGCGGCGGCGATGTGGGCGGGATTGTTGACGGCGGCAGAGGTCACGCTCAGCGCCTGAAGCCCTGTCCATGTGGTGGTATCGACATTGATATCACTGGCGGTGGTCAGAATAGCGGCCTCGACGTTTTTCACCGTGACCATATTGGAGGTTATGGCGGTGCTCGAGGTTATGGTGAGCGTATCGAAGCCGGAATTGCCATCGATTGTATCCAGCAGTGTCAAGGTGTTGCTCAAGCCGAGGATGGCGTCGTTATTATTGGTGCCGATGACAGTGTCGATACCGGGAGACAGGTAGTAATTCTGGCCTGGCAGGATGGTGAGCGAGTGCACCGCCGCCTCCACATCGGCGATGGCGATGGCCGCTGTCGCTTGGTTGGTGACGCTATCGACATAGTATATCGCATTCATCGTGGCGTTCGGGCCGCCGCCGGCAAGGGCCAGGTTCGCGCTGCCATCGTTGAAGAGCTGTTCGCTAAAGGCGTCCATCGCCACCAGCTTGGACTGGGCGGGAATCTTGTAGGCATCGGCCACATTGGTGGCGCCGAGATAGCTCGTGAAGATGGTCCAGCCGACGGTTTCGCGGGTGAGCGTGCCATTGGTGATCAGGTCACCCCAGGCGGTCTGCTCGAAGGTTGAGGCGCCGAAGCCGAAGATATTGAGAAAAATCTCGTTCACCAGGCCTGAATTGCTGCCATTGGCCTCGAATAGGCCTTGCTTGACCGAGGCATTGTAGAAGGCGATTTGCAGCGCCTCGGAGGGCTGGGCGCCGTTGAGCAGATTGGCTGTGGCGCTGGCCCATTGGCTATCGAGATTGCGGCCCATGTAAACCAGTGCGAGCTGCTGGGCGATTGCTGCTGACATAAAAACTCTTTCTCGAGAACAATATCATCCAGTGATATCGCACTGGCGGAATCCTGTCAGCTTGCGTTGCACTGTGTTGTCATGTGCAGAACGCAAAAAGGGCGGGGAGATTGCTCCCCCCGCCCCATCGCACCCATCCTGAAAAGGCTCAGGCGAAGGTGATCAAGCCACTGCCGTCGATAGCCGTCGTGCTGGCGGCAACGTAGCCCACCAGGATGACGGTTTCGTAGGCGGTGCCACCACCCAGCGTCGTGTCGTAAGTGAGGGCGGTGTCGGCACCATTGGCGGCATAGGTGAAGATGCCAGAAGCGGCGTTATAGGTGCCGCGGGCGAAGTTCACGGTGTCATCCGAGCCCGCCAGATTGGTGGCCGTCAGGTTCAGGTTGGGCGTGGCGGTGAATAGTTGCATGATGTCACCCGCCGCAACGCCGCGGATGATGTCGAAGCTGTTGGTCAATTCGGAGGTCTGGGCAGAGGTGGCATTATTGGAGCCGCTGTCGTTCAGAGCCGCATAGATGAATGTGGCTTCCGAGCCGGAGAGGGTGATACTGTCAGCGCCACCGCCGCCGGTGATCTGATCGCCACCACCACCACCGATGATGGTATCCTTGTCCGAACCACCGGTGATGACGTCATTGCCGCTGCCGCCGGTCAGCGTATTGGCCTTGGTGGACGAGCCGGTGATGACGTTGGTGCCGGCATATTCCGTCATTGTGACGGAAGCCAGCGCCGCCGATGCGTCGATGACATCGCCGCCCGTGGAGGTGCCCTTGATCACCGCGGCCGAAGCCAGGGCACCGGTGGTGTTCCACCACAGGCCTGTGCCATAGGTGCCGACCGTATTGGTCACCGCCGAGGCATCCACCAAGGTGATCGTGGTGTCGTAATTGGTCAGCGACAATTGTGCATTGCCGGTGATGATCAGGCTTTTCAGCGCCGAATCAATCAGCGTCAATCCGTTGCTGTTGGGCGTGCTGTCGGTATCGACCAGGTGGAGGTTGATGGTCTCGATGTTGGTCGCGGTGAGCGAGGATGCGTTCAGGTTACCGGCGGATTTGAAGGTGACACCGAGCACGTCAGCGCCGGTATCGGTGGCAAGCGTGTAGGTGGCGGAGTGACCGGGGGCCGCGGTGTAGGTGAGGTCGGTGCCGGCCGCCGCGTTGTTCCAGGTGATATTGCCGCTCGTCGCACCCAAGGTGATATGGGCGAAACCGGCCGCGCTATAGGCGCCGGTGGCATTGGCGCCCATGCCGAGAGTTTCGAAGTTCACCACCTTGGAGAGCGAGAAGGCGGCGGCATTGACGACGAAGACGTCATTCGTGCCAGCACCACCATCCACTGTCACCGTCGGCGCGGCGGCTGCGATCACGGTGTCCACACCCGAACCGCCGAGATAGGCTGTGGTGGCGTTGATACCCACCGTATTGGCGCCAGACGATGCTGAAGCATCGACCTTGGTCAATTGCGCGCCCTGGGTGTCCAGGTCGTTATCGGTAAAGCCGCCCGAACCGGTGATGGTGACCGAGGTCAATACATTGGTCGTGGTATAGCCATCGAGCGTCACCAAACCGCTGCTGTTCACAATCAGGCTGGTGGTCTTGAGAAAATCGGTCTGGTTGACCGTCAGGGCCTTGTCGCCCGAGAGCGTCACGGTTTTGGCCACGTCAAAATACAGGTCAGCCACGGCGCTGGCGGCACCTGTTGTGGTCACCGTCACCGAAGTGGCGGTGGAGTCAGTATATTGGCCGCCGGTCACGCCGTTCAGGTTGATCGCGAGGTCGCGGGTTCCTGCGGCGGCAACCACAATGATGTTGGCGCCGGTATGTGCCGAGTTGATGGTGGAGATCGCGTCGCCGGTGAGCGTGCTGGTGCCACCTTGGCCGTCCAGCGACACCGTGGTCAGAGTCTTGCCGGTTGCGGCGGCCGCACCAGAGCGGTCTTGGATATTGACCTGACCATTGGCAGAACCAACGACCGTCACGGAGGTGATCGCATTGGCGACGGCCGTCTGGCCGACATTGACGATGCCGTCAGTCGAAACCGCAATGGCGCCGCCGCCGCCAATGATATTCATGGTCTGGGTGGTGCTGTTGGTGATGTTAAGGCTTGTTGTGGTCGCGGCGGTAAAGGTCTCAGCGGCGGTGCTTGCAGAGTTCACCGTCAGCGTCTTCAGCCCAGTCCATGCCGCGCTATTGAGGTTCACATCGGCAGCGCTGGTCAGCACCGCCGATTCAATGTTGCGAACGGACACGTTGTTGATGACGATCGGGTTGATTGCGGTGACGCTCAGCGTATCGGTGCCGTCGCCGCCATCGATCGTGTCCAGCTGGGTGAGGGTATTATCTTGGCCACTTCCGGTGAAGGTGTCGTTGCCGCTGGTACCGGTGATGGTATCAATGCCAGTGGTGAGGGTGAAGGTCTGGCCGACCACCACGGTCAGCGCGTGGACCGCGGCTTCCACAGTGGAAATGGCGGTGGCGGCGCTGTTCTGGCTGTTCACGCCGGAGACATAGGCGCGGGCGCTGGTCGCGGCCGTGCCACCGCTGGCGAGGGCGAGGTTGGCGGCGCCATCCTTCAACAGTTGCTCGCTATAGGAATTCATTGCCACTAACTTGGACTGGGCGGGGAGCTTGTAAGCGTCGGGGACGTTGGTCGCGCCGAGATAGCTCTTGAAGATCGTCCAGGCGGCGGTTTCCTTGGTCAGGGTGCCGTTGGTGATCAGATTGCCCCAGGCCGTCTGCTCGAAGGAGGAGGCGCTGAAGCCGAAGATGTTATGGAAGATTTCGTTGACCAGCACCGAGGGGCTGTCAGCGGTGTGGAAGACGCCTTCCGCCACGGCGGCGTTGTAGAAGGCGGTCTGCAGCGCCACGGAGGGCTGGCCACCATGCAACAGATTGGCGGTGGAGCTGGCCCATTGGGAATCGAGCGCGCGACCCATGAAGACCAGAGCGAGTTGTTGGGCGATGGCGACTGACATGAATATTCCTTGTCATTGGATAGGAAATAATACAGGATTTTGCGACGCAAAAAGGCCAGGCACATCAATACCTGGCCCTGGTTCAGCAGGCCTTGGATGTTGGCGGCGTAAAAACCGCGCCGCTGCAGGCTCCGCCATGTGTGGCGGGGAGATTGCTCTCCCCGCCCATTGCACCAATCCTGAAAAGGCTCAGGCGAAGGTGATCAGGCCAGAGCTGATCGCCGTGGTGCTGGCGGCGACGTAGCTCACCAGGATGACGGTCTCGTAGGCCGTGCCCGCACCCACAGTCGTATCATAGGTGATGGCGGTATCTGCACCATTCGCGGCATAGTAGAAGATGCCGGCGCCGGCGTCATAGTTGCCGCGGGCGAAGTTCACGACATCATCCGTGCCGGCCAGGTTGGAGGCCGTGAGGTTCACAGCCGGCGTGTTGGTGAACAACTGGAACTTATCGCCCGCCACAACGCCGGTGATGATGTCGAAGGTGCTGGACAATTCGTTGACCTGCACGCTCGTGGAGGTGTTGGTGCCCGAGTCATTGAGCGCGGCGTTCTTGAAAGTCGCGCCCGAACCGGAGATGGTGATGCTGTCCGCGCCACCGCCGCCCGTGATCACATCCTTGCCACCGCCACCGATGATGACATCCTTGGCCGCGCCACCCGTGATGGTGTCGATGCCGGTACCACCGGTGAGGGTGCTGCCCACGGTCGAAGAACCGGTGATGGTGTTGGTGCCGGCATATTCCGTGATGGTCACGGCCTTCGTCGCCGCCGTCGCGTCGATGGTGTCACCACCCAAGAGGCTGCCCTTGATGGTGGCGGCAGCCGTCAGAATACCGGAGGTGAAGGTGAAGCCACCCTTGGTGATGCCGGTGGCATCGAGCGAGGTCAGGGCGGTGTCGGTCGCCGTCAGGTTCAGGCCGGCATTGCCGCTGACGGTGATGGTCTTGGCCGAGTTGCCAGCCAAGGTCAGCAAGTCGAGCGGGTTCGTCGGCGTGGCTTGGCTATCGACGGTGGTGATGTTGATGGTCTCAACACCCGATGCGGTGATGCCGGAAGCGGCGAAGTTCACGCCAGCGCCGCTGCCATCGGTGAGGGTGATGTTCACCACATCATTCGCACCGCCGGTAAAGGCGGTGTTCGACAGCGTATAGGCCGTGCCGGCACCGGTGAGGGTGAGAGTGCCGCCGGAGACGAAGCTGCTCAGCGTCAGGCCATTGCCACCGGAGGTGGAGACATTGGTGTAGTTGCCCAGCACCGCAAGGTCGACGGTCTGGTTGGTGGAGCCCGTCAGGGTCAGGGATTCGAAGCCCGTCACCAGGCCGGCAAATTTGGCGTCGGCGCTGGCGGTGGCGGCGGAGGCGGCCGAGATGGAGAGCGTATCCGTGCCGTCACCACCGGTCACTGCCGCAGAGACAGTGAAGCTAGCAAGGGTAAAAGTATCATTGCCCGCGCCCAGGGAGATGGCCTTGGAGACGTTGCCCGAAACGGTCACCGCATCCGTTCCCGCGCCGCCCTTATAGGTTGCCTTGGTGGCGTCGATTGTGACGGTCATGGCACCGGAGGTGGCCGAGGCGTCAACACCGGTGACGGTGGCGCCGGAGAGATCGGCCTTGAGGCCGGCCGAACCGGAGACCGTGACAGTCTTCAGCGCGGTCAGGCCCGAGGTTGAGGTCAGCGTCAGGGCCTTGGTGCCATCCACATTCAGCGCGGTCACGGCGCCGGTGGTGATGTTCGACAGGATGGAATTCGCCCCCGTCGTGGTGACATTCAGCGTGGTGTAGATATCGGCATCATCGAGGGTGCCGGTGTTCTGGCCATTGATGGTCAGGCCCAGGGTCTTGTTGGTCGGCGTGGTCAGGCCGGAATTGTCGATGAAGATGTTGCCCGAACCACCGGTGACGCTCAGCTTGGTCAGCGCATTGTCGTTGATGGTCAGCGCGGTGACGTTGCTGACGCTCACATCGGTGATGGTGCCGGCCTTGTCCAGGCTGTAATTCACGTCGGTGATCCCGACCGTGTTGTTATTGATACCGATCACCGTGCTGGAGGCGGTTGCCTTCGCACTCGCGGTGATGGTCACGGCGGTGGTCTCAGCCGTGCCATTCACAACGATCTGGCCGAGGGTCACGGTGGCGTTTGGCGTGCTGCCCGGGGTTGTGGAGTTGATCTTCACCGTCGAACCACCGGTGACGGTGATGGTGCCACCGGTTTGGCCATTGCCAATCGCCTGCGCGGAATTGACCACCACGGCGCCCGTTGCAGCGACAGTGCCGCCGACGGTGATGGTGCCAGTCCCGCCATTGGTGGATGTGACGGTGACACCATTGCCGCCATTGACGCGGACAGCGCTATTCACCTGATTGGTGTTGGTCACATTCAGCGCCACGGTCGAGGCAGAGGTCACCTGGACGTTGCCGGCACCGGTGACGTTCAGGGCGGTCATGCCAGCGAAGCCAGCGGGGCTGCCCAAGGTGTTCAACTCAACGTTGCTGCTGGCGCTGATATTGACGGTTTCGATATTGTTGACCGTTACACCGCCGGGGAGAGAGGTCAGCGAGGAGGTGAAGATGCTCAGCGTGTCATTGCCAGCGCCGCCATTGAGGCTATCGCCTGCGGTCCAGGTGTCATTGCCGGAGGAGGTGCCGGCGGAGAAGGTGTCATTGGCCGATGTGCCGGTGAAGTTGTCGGTGTTGGCGGTCAGCGTAAAGGCCGTGCCGGTGGCCGAATTGGCCAGGGCCGTGACGGAGGCGTTCGCCGAGGAGATCGCGGTGGCGGCGGTGGCCTGGCTGTTCACATTGGTAACATAGGTGCGCGCGAGTGTGGCGGCTGCGCCACCGCCCGAGAGCGCCAGATTGGCGTTGGCATTCTGGGCGAGCTGGGTGCTGTAAGCATCCATCGCGACCAGCTTGGACTGGGCGGGGAGCTTATAGGCATCGGGCACATTGGTGGCGCCGAGATAGCTCTTGAAGATCGTCCAGGCTGCGGTCTCGCGCGTAATGGTGCCATTGGAGATCAGGCTGCCCCAGGCGGTCTGCTCGAAGACCGAGGCGGTGAAGCCGAAGATGTTCTGGAAGATCTCGTTGACCAAGATCGAGGGGCTATCATTGGTGTGATAGACGCCTTCCGCGATGGCGGCGTTGTAGAAGGCGGCCTGCAGGGCTGCGGAAGGCTGTGAGCCATTCAGCAGCGAGGCGGTGGAGGTGGCCCATTGGGTATCGAGATTGCGGCCGAGGAAGACCAGCGCGAGCTGCTGGGCAATTGCTGCTGACATGAAAATGTTCCTTATGGAGGGTTTATTTTAAGAACTTGGTCGGATTGCTGCAGGCTCAGAATTCAGTTGGATGGCCTGATCGCGGCGGCGGCCCTGCCCAAACCGGCAGAAAGACCTGAGGAGGGGCGCCTGTTGAGCATGCAGTTGTCTCCGGGGTGAACACGCATGGGACTCCGAACCAGGAAGCCGTGTGGGAGTTACTATACGTCACAGCTCGGCCTGACAAGGCAAAAAAAACTGCCCATGGACCCATAGACACCAAATCTTGAAGTAATATTCCCTCGCTGCTGATGACATAAATTTGCGGTTCGGGCAGCAAAAATCTTACGCGATGTGATTAAATTATGTCCCGAATATATGGGTTATTTGCAGATAATTTTACACACCAGGCGCTATAATTTCCTGGGCTATAAAGTCAAAAAATCAATCGATGATGTTAACGAGCTTGAGAGTTTCCATTTAAAAATATAATATCATAGCATTATGTTGTAAAACTATTTATGAAATTCATTCGGTAAAATAAAATACCAAAGACCGTAATGGTCGAAAAATCGGGTAATTTTCAGAATAAATCTAGACATCTGAAAAATACATATTGGCCCCGCCCGGTGTCCGCCGGGGCCAAGCATGGGCTCCGCTGCTGCTGCTCAAGCAGCGGTCAAATGGCTGTTCAGATGGCCAAGACGCCCCGGCAGTCTCGCTGCATGCAAAGACGTTACAAAGCCGCCCGGCAGAGACAAAAATCCTTTACTGGCTCTTCGCCACTCGCCTTTGGGTCAGTCTCTGATGCCGCAAAATGCGTCAGTCGCGCGCCAGCCGAGGCCATGGCGATGCCCGCTCAAAGGCCTCGCCCAAATCCAGCAGCGCCTCTTCGGGCATGCGCGCGGCCACCAATTGCAGCCCAGCCGGCAGCCCCCCCGGCGCCACCGGCATGGGCAGCACGAGTGCTGCCAGCCCGGCGCAGTTGATCGCCGTGGAGAAGACCGAGGCGGTCTTGCCTGTCGTCGCCTGGCCGTTGATCTCTGCCGGGAAGGGCTCGCGCTTGGGCCAGGCCCGCGAGGGCGAGGCAGGGGTGGCGATGATGTCAAAGCCGGCCAGCGCATCCCCCACCCGCCAGCGGAAGGCGGTGAGCCTGTCAATCGCCTGGACATGCTGCACCGCGCTGCGGGCCAGGCCGGCCTTCACCGCGGCGGCCACATTGGGCATGCAGGCCTGCTCCCAATCGGCGAAGGGGGAGAGGGCGCGGGCCGCGCCGCCGGCGGCGAGGGCGGCGAAAATCTCCGCCGCCTCATCCGAATCCCAGGGGCAGGGGATGGCCTCCAATTGGTGGCCGAGCCGTTGCAGCACGGTGCAGGCCTGGGCGAAGGCGGCGGCCACGGCGGGGTCCATCGGCGCGCCGGGATAGGCGGAGACCACGCCGATGCGCAGCTGGGGCGGCACCATCATGGCTGCCACCGGGGCGGCGATGGCGGCAAAGGCCAGCTTCAGATCGGCCACCGTGCGGGCGATGGGGCCGATCACCTGCAAATCATGGGTCAGGGTGGGGAAGCCGTGGCGCCGGGGCACCCGCCCGGCCGAGGGTTTCAGCCCCGCCACGCCGGCCAGGCCGGAGGGCGGCGGATGGAACCGCCGGAATCGGTGGCGATGGCCAGCGCCCCCAGCCCCGCCGCGATGGCTGAGACCGCGCCGCCGCTGGAACCACCCGAGGTAAGTTCCAGCGCCCATGGATTGCCGGTGGCGCCGAAGACCCGGTTGTCGGTATAGCCGGAGAGCGCCAATTCGGGCGTATTGGTCTTGCCC
>Ga0136644_10004423_pt1 | contig 10371 bp, 11 predicted proteins | sample C_130820_EF_Meta_FD_94780 | JGI IMG/M metagenome (GOLD analysis project Ga0136644, IMG submission 94780) | Freshwater microbial communities from Lake Croche, Canada to study carbon cycling - C_130820_EF_MetaG (v2) (version 2) | ecosystem: Environmental > Aquatic > Freshwater > Lake | place...
AAAGCACCAGCGCCGAGTACACCTTGTTGCAAGCGCCTAGGCCACTACAGCGCTTGGTCCACATTCATCCCGACAGCCAAGAATTGGGACGGGTCTATCAGGCCGATGTGTTGATTCAAGCCAGCATGAGCGCGTGTGCACAGGCGCTCGCGCACATGTCCTCGCAGCAAGCTCCGGTTGCCTGTCGTTGGACTGAATGGACGCAGTCGGCGCATGCAGACTATTCGGGTGCGCTGGTACCGACCCAAGTTCCGGGTGAGGTGAATTTAGGGACCGTCGTCGCATGGCTGAGCCAGCGTGTGCCTGCCAATGCCATCATCACGAATGGCGCAGGCAATTACACCGGATGGGTGCACCGTTTTTTCCAGCACAAACAATTCAATACGCAACTCGGGCCCATCAGTGGCACCATGGGTTATGGCGTGCCAGCCGCCATCGCTGCCAAGGTGGTTCACCCAGACCGCATGGTGATCTGCTTTGCGGGCGATGGCTGTTTTTTGATGAGCGAACAAGAGTTGGCCACGGCCAAACAGCACCAGTTGCCGATCGTCTTCATTGTGGTCAACAACCGCATGTATGGCAGCATCCGCATGCACCAAGAAATCAATTTCCCAGGCAAGGTGTATGGCACCTCACTTGAAAACCCCGACTTCATTTTGTTGGCTCAAGCGTATGGCTTGCAGGGCATGCGCGTCACACACACCAAGGATTTTCCAGCGGCTTTTGAAGCCGCACTGCAAGCACCACATGGCGCAGTGATTGAACTGTGCACCGACCCGCAAGCGATCACGCCCAACACCACCTTGAGCGCATTGCGCCAAGCCAATCGCACATCACCAACTTAGGCTTTCATGAACCGCCATCTTTTATTGCTTGCTCTCGCCCAGGGCTTGTTCCTGACGAATAACGTCACCTTCATCGCCATCAATGGCTTGGTGGGCCTGAGCTTGGCCCCGGTGGGCTGGATGGCCACCTTGCCCGTGATGGGCTATGTGGTGGGCAGTGCGGTGAGCACGGGCTTGGTGGCCAAGTCGCAGCAGCGCTTTGGTCGCAAAGGCTCATTTCAACTGGGTCTGTTGGTGGCCTTGTTGTCGGCCGGCATGGGCGCTTGGGCGGTGTTGATTCAATCGTTTTGGATGCTCGTGTTGACCACGTTTGTGGCGGGCTATTACAGCGCCAATGCACAGCTGTACCGCTTTGCTGCGGCTGAATTGACAACTGCCGATTTCCGCGAAAAAGCGGTGTCCTTGGTGATGGCGGGGGGGCTGATGGGCGCCATCATTGGCCCCAATTTGGCGATGCACACGAAGAACCTCCTGGCGTTTCCTTTTGCCGGCGCTTATGTGGCCTTGGCTTTGGTCGCCGTGGTGTCGATGGCTGTCATGGCATTCATTCAGTTTCCACCGGCGCCCGCAGCTTCTGGCAGCGATCAAGCGGGGCGTCCATTGGGTCAGATCATGCGGCAACCCGTATTCATGGTTGCCGTTGTGTGTGCCTCCTTGGGTTATGGGGTGATGAACTTGCTGATGGCGGCCACGCCATTGGCCATGCAGGTGTGTGGGCTAGAGTTTTCAGACACAGCTTGGGTGCTTCAGTGGCATGTGATTGGCATGTTCGCCCCCGGTTTTTTCACAGGTCATCTGATCAAGCGCTTGGGTGTCTTGCCCGTGATGGGTGTGGGGGTGTTACTCAACTTGGCCTGCATTGTGGTGGCACTGTCTGGCGCAGAACTCGACCAGTTCTTGGTGGCCTTGTTTTTGTTGGGCGTGGGTTGGAACTTCTTGTTTACCGGAAGCACCACCTTGTCGATGCAGGCTTACACCCCACAAGAGAAAAACCGTGCGCAGGCCGCCATCAACTTTTGCGTGTTTGCCACCATGGCTGTGACCTCGTTTGCTTCAGGCGCTTTGGTTACCACCCAAGGTTGGTCATGGTTGAACTGGGGGTCACTCTTGCCGGTCGCCTTGGCCGGTTTGGGCCTGATGTGGCTGCGCTGGTCGGGTCACCTCAAGCCAGCGCAGCCCCTCTGAGTTCTTTCAAACTCAGCCCATCGTTTAACTCTTGTGTTGCATGGGGCAGGTGTTCACGCCAAGCAAGGTGTAGACGCCGCATAACTGCAGCATGCCAGTGGTCAGCACGATGACGCCAAGGTAGCCCCAGTCACCGATCAAGTGATTGCTGGCCGCCAGCACCATGGCCGAGCCTACCACCACACGCAAGATGCGGTCGATACCGCCAACATTGATATTCATAGATTGCTTTCTTAAAAATTGTTCCAACTCGCACAGAGATTGGATACGCGGTCATCATGCGCGCTGGCGGCGAATACATCAAGAATTACTTATATTTAGTCGCAGTCACGCGAGGGACTGGGCACTGGTGCCAACCCCATGGGCGAATTGGCACTCTTCTGGCAAAGTCGCGCCAACTTTGTCAAACCTAGGAGACTTGCGTGGCTCAGCTCTTTCACCCCCAAGATGGTTGCAACCAATGCACTCCACGTCGTGGCTTTTTAACCGGCTTGTTGGCCGCTGGTGCGGCTGCGGTATTGCCCTCATGTGCCACCTCGTCCAAAGACGCACCGCTGCCCAGTGTGGCCAAGCGCAGCTTGGTCGATGTGCACCACCACGTGTGGGCGCCCGCGTTTTTGAAAGAGCTGGAAACCCGCAAGCTGGCTGAACCGCCGGCACGCAATTGGTCGCTCAACAAAACGCTCGATGACATGGCCCAAGCAGGCGTGACGTATTCGATCACCTCACCCACCACACCGGCGGCCAGCTTTGGCGACGCGGCCACCATGCGCGCCATGGCCCGTGTGAGCAACGAATACGGCGCCCAACTGGCGCGTGACTACCCGAGTCAATTTGGCTTCTTTGCCACCTTGCCGATGCTCGACGTGGACGGTGCCTTGGCCGAGATTGCCTACAGCGTGGACGTGCTCAAGGCCAACGGCATCGCCATGCTCACCAGCTACGACGGCAAGTGGTTGGGCGACAAGGCGTTTGCGCCCATCATGGACGAGATCAACCGCCGCAAGCTGGTGGTCTACACCCACCCCTCCAACCCCAAGTGCTGCGGCAATTTGCAAGAGGGTGTGCCGGGCTCCACCATCGAGTTCGCCACCGACACCACCCGCACCATCACCAGCTTGTTGTTCAGCGGCACGGCCACGCGTTGCAAAGACATCAAGTTCATCTTCTCGCATGCCGGGGGCACCATGCCGTTCTTGGTGGAGCGCCTCACCATGCTGCCCAAGCTCAACGCCAACTTCGGCAAGATCTTGCCCAGCGACCAAGTGCTGCCTACCCTGCGCAGCTTCTACTACGACACGGCGCAAGCCTCGCACCCTGGTGCGCTGCTGTCCTTGCTGAACTTGGTGGATGTGTCGCAGGTGGTGTTTGGCACCGACTTCCCTTACCGCACATCGCTCGACCATGTGAAAGGCCTCATGGCCATGGGGTTCAGCATGAACGACCTGACGGCGATTGAAAGCCGTAACGCCCAGCGCTTGCTGGGACGTGCGTAAACACTTCAGTACAGAGGCCATGTCCGCCATGGTTATCTTCTGTGAATGCTCTCGTCGTTCCACACGATGCATTCAGCGCTGAGATGTCGTGTGGCGGGAGACCTCTTCATTTTTGTAACAACAGAATAATTTGATACTTTGGTGCTATATTTTCTGGGGCTGTCCTTGAGGACTTCTTCTGAAACCATCACGGCACTTTTTGTAACTGAATCATGGTTACAATGCACAGCTGCCTTGGCTAGACAACATGGCACAAGCAAACAAAATCATCGAAAAAATCAAGGCCAAGCCAACCCCTAGCAACATCAAGTGGGATGAGTTGGTTTTAGTCTTGAAGCATCTTGGCTACAAGGTAATCAAGAACAGTGGTTCTCGCAGAAAGTTTCACAACACTGAGAAGGACAACATGATCAGCTTGCACAGACCACATCCCGGTCACGAGGTTAAACCTTGCTACATCAAGGAAGTGCGTGAAACATTGGAAGAAATCGGCCTTATTTAGGCTTGGAGATGGGTATGACTACACTGGAATACAAGGGTTATCAAGGCTCTGTTGAGACAGATTTAGAGGCGGGAGTTCTCTTCGGGAAGATTCTGTTTGTCACTGATCTGGTGACCTACGAGGCGGCGACTGTTCCCGGTCTCCAAAATGAGTTTCAAGCCGCCTTGGATGACTATTTGGAAACATGTCAGCAGATGGGACGTGATCCGCAGCAGCCATGCAGTGGTTTGTTCAATGTTCGAGTAGGTTCAGCCTTGCACAGAGCAGCTTCGATTCGTGCACAGAAGGATGGTGTAAAGCTAAATGCCGTTGTGGTTAGTGCTCTTGATCAATATCTGGCAGAAACCACCATCAAGCATGCGCACACTCATGATCACAACGTCACAGTCAAGCATGTGTCACTGTCGGATGTGAAGAGTCTCGATCCTCAAACATATCGCACGAATCATTTCGTGACACAGCAATTTGAAATGAACCCAAATGTCGCTCATTGAACAACAGCATTTACTTGACCTGAAGTCATTGACAGAGGTTCTGATCCGTCACTTTGACATCCATGATGGCGTTTATCAGTTGAATCTTGGATTCAGAATTGGGGTCGGTGGGTTTGACTTGGATGGTAGCCTTGGGTCAGTCCCTTTACCCGGGGCGGTAGTGGGCGTTGAGAGCGTCAGTCTTGCTAGGATTCCCGACGGAACGGATGCGCCTAACGCTGTTGATGCCGCGATGGTAAATCCAGCTCTTAAACCTCAAACAAAGCCGCGTGCAAAGAAGGCTGTTTGACATGTCGACCACCTTGTAAAAGCCACTGATTTTTAAAGTCCGTGGTTTTTGGGTTGATGGCAATTACCTCATCCTTGAGAAGGCAAGCTGACTAGGTTTGACCGCCACCTTTAGGTGGCGGTTTTGCATTCAGCCCAAGCGCTTCACCACGGCCTGACCGGTGGCCTGCGTGCCCAATTTGCCGCCCACATCGCGCGTGCATTCGCCGTTGGCAATGCAGTCTTCTACCGCTTGGTCGATGGCTTGCGCGGCCTGCAAGTAAGCGGCGTTGCCGGAGCGCTGGGCATGCCAGCTCAGCAACATGGAGGCCGACAACACCAGCGAGAACGGGTTGGCAATGTCTTGGCCCGCAATGTCGGGGGCCGAGCCATGTGCGGCTTGGCCCATGGCGTTGTTCAAGCCTGCGTTCAAGGAACCGCCCAGCCCCAAGCTCCCAGAGAGTTCGGCGGTGAGGTCCGACAAGATGTCGCCAAACATGTTGGTGGTCACGATCACGTCAAAGCGTGCCGGTGCTCGCACCACGTGGGCCATCATGGCGTCGACGATGAAGTCGTCTACGGTGACCTCGGGAAAGTCTTGGGCCACGCGGTGACAGGCATCCAAGAACATGCCATCGGTGACTTTGAGCACATTGTGTTTGTGCACCAGGGTCAGATGGCGCTTGCGTTGCATGGCCAGTTCAAACGCGCTGCGTGCAATGCGCTCGCAGCATTCGCGGGTGATGCGACGCAAGGAAATGGCCACATCTGGCGTGACCAAGATTTCGCTGTTGCCCGACTCCACGTTGCGGTCGGCATAGAAGCCTTCGGTGTTCTCGCGCACCACCACCAGGTCAAAGGCGGAGGTGATGGTTTTCACGCCGGGGTAGGTGCGTGCGGGTCGGATGTTGGCAAACAGGTCCAGGCTCTTGCGGAAAAACTTGGAGGGGTTGATTTCGCCTTTGGCTTCGTCTTTGAAGTCGTAGGTGGCCATGGGGCCCAGCATCAGACCGTCGGCGTTCTTGACTTTCTCCAGCAGCGCAGGCGTCACGGTGGCGCCGTGTTGCTGCAAACTGGCGTGGCCGGCGATGTCGTGCATCAGCTCCAGGCCAAGGTTGAAGCGCTTAGAAGCGGCTTGCAGCACATCGACGGTGACCGCCATGGTCTCCGGGCCAATGCCATCGCCAGGTAAAACAACAATTTTCATAAACAACTTATCGGTGGGTCAAAAGGAAAGAGGGGGATGGACACAGAAAGTTTGGCCGGCTTACTGCTCCAGTTTCAGGTCGGCGTCTTTGATGAGTTTTTCAAACTTCACGGCTTCGCTGCGCACATAGTCGGCAAACTCAGCGGGTGTGTTTTTGGGCACGGCCATGTTGTCGCCTTCAAGGCGCGCACGAATGTCTGCAGATGCCAGCAAGGCGTTGACATCGCGGTTCAAGCGCTCAATCACATCCGCAGGTGTACCCGCTGGCGCAAACAAACCGCCCCACAAGGTGTAGCTGAATCCGGGCAAACCTGCTTCTGCCACGGTTTGTACATTGGGCAAAGACGTCATGCGTCGGGTGGTGGTCACGCCCAAGGCTTTGAGCTTGCCGCCTTTGATTTGGGGCATGGCCGCAGAGGCGCTGCTGAAGAAGGCTTGCAAGCGACCAGCCATCAAATCCGACATCAAAGGGCCGACGCCTTTGTAGGGCACATGCACCATGTTGAGCTTGGCGCCCAGCGACAAAGCCACCGCCGACAAATGCCCGGGTGTGCCAGCACCCACGGTGCCATAGCTGAACTCACCCGGTTTGGCGCGCGCCATTTGGATGAACTCAGACACCGTGTTGTAGGGCGCGTCAGCAGGGGCCAGCATGATCAAAGGCGCATTGCCAATCATCACCACGGACACCAGTTCTTTCATGGGGTCGTAGCCCAGGTCTTTCATGAGCACGCGGTTGACGGTGATCTCACCGGTCTGGCCCAAGAACAAGGTGTAGCCGTCGTTTTTGGCTTTGGCTGCGATGCGCGTGCCTACCGTGCCCGACACGCCTGGCTTGTTGTCGACCACCACCGGGTGCTTGTATTGGTTGGAGAGCTTGTCGCTGACCAGGCGCGCAAACACATCACCTTGACCACCGGGCGCGTAGGCCACGATGAGGGTGACAGGTTTGTTGGGGTAGTCGGCATCGGCCTGCACGCTGGGTGCGCCCATCAAGGCGAGTAATCCGGTGGCAAGCGCACGCGCGAGCAGGTGGCGTTTGCTGAGTGTCGTCATGTTCAATTCCTTGTGGGTTGCGAAGGCTGGTGATGCAAATCAGCTGAGCAGGCGTTGGCGAATATCGAGCGGTGACATGACCTCCAAGGGCTCTGCGCCACCGTTGGGAATGCCCACTTGGGTGGCGTTGAGCAGCATCGACACCATCACGTAGGTGCCTGAGAGCACGGTGAGGTCGACCACCGCTTGTTCGCCCATGCTCTGGATGGCACGTTGCCACAAGTCGTCGGGTACGCGGTGGTTCAGGCTGAGTTGGATGCAAAAGTCATACACCAAGGCTTCGTCGTCTTGCATGCCGCTTGGGCGTTGGCACTGGCGCAGCTGCTCGATGATGGCGGGCGACAAACCGGCTTTTTGCGCAATCGGGTCGTGCGCCCACCACTCGTATTGCGCATTGGCGATGCGCGCTTGAATCAGGATGGCAAATTCGTTCAAGCGTTTGCTCACCGAAGTTTTGAAGCGCAGGTAATCTAAAAAATCAAAACAGCGGCGCGCCATGTCGGGGCTGCGCAGCAAAGCGTTGTAGGGGCCACCCAGCGCAGCGCTGGAGACTTTGAGGATGTCGTCCGCCAGAGGTTTGACGTCGGGGGCCAGGTCTTCGTAGCGCAGTTGGGCAAAGCGTTCAGTCATGGGGGCCTTTCAGGCGTTGGGTTGTTCAAACAGGGTGCGTGAGGTATTGGTGAAATGTGGGCGGCAGATATCGCTCCAAGCGGTGCCTCGCACGGCCAGCCAAGGCGGTGAGCCCAGGGTGTCGCGGGCGACCAAGTCGTAGCAAGCATAAGAGCGCGGTGCGTGGTCCAAGTTCAGCAGTCGCCGCGCCAGGATGCACCCCGGCACGGTGGCCAAGCCTGGCATGTGTTCTTGGTCGTACCACTTGAAAATCTCTGTCTCCCAGCCCTCGTCGGTGTCGGTCTCCACCACATAGTGCACGCCGGGTGCGTGCCCAAAGCTCGCGCCTTCACAGCGCAAGGCTTCGCGCAAGCGCGAGACCTCGGCATCATGCCCAGTCAGCGCGTGCCAGCGTTTTTCAAACACCAGACATTCGCTGTGGGCCACCTCTGTGGCTTGTCGCAAGTGCAGGTAGATGTGGTGCATGGGCTGGCCGTTTTCAGCTTTGGCTGTGGCCACGCTTTGCACGACTGCCTGAGCCCACGGTGTCGCGGCTAGGGTGTCATGCCAGCGCGCCACCGTGCCAGGTGGGTAAGCGCTGCTGGTTTTGAGCAGCAAGGAATCACACAGCTGAGTTGCCATGTCAGTGCCCAATGTGCAGCGCCACCAACACGCGCGAGACCATGTTGTAGGCGCCAATCGTGATGCACAGGTCCAGTAGCGCTTGGCCCTGAAAGTGTTCATGGATGCGGGCAAACAAGGCGTCGGGCACTTCAATGTCGCGGGTCATGGTGTCGGTGAGTTCTAGCACCAGTTGCTCCAACTCTGTGAACTCTGCCGAGATGGTGGCTTCTTTGACCGCCTCGACTTTGTGGGCCGCCATGCCCTCTTTCAAGGCGAAGGGCACATGGGCATCAAACTCGTAGGGCGCGCGGTTGAGCACGGCCACGCGCAAGATCACCAGTTCGCGCAGGTCGCCAGGCAAGCTGTTGCGCTGGCGCACGGCACGCGTGAACTCTTCCCAGCCTTGCGCCATGTCAGGGCTGTTGAGCAGGTGTTGGTAGAGCGCTGTGACCTTGCCGCGCTTGGCCACGATCTTGGCTTCAAGCTCAGCCAGCTCAGGACGGGTGCCGGGTGTGATGGGGGCGATGCGTGCAGTGTGTGTCATGGGGGTGTTGTGTGTCTGATGGATGAATTGGGAGCTTGCGTCAGAGTCAATCGGCCGTGATTTTCTTGAGACGAATCACACGGCCCCATTTGGCCATGTCGTTTTTGAGCAGGGTGCTGAGTTCCGCCGAGCTGTTGGCCGCAGGTTCGGCGCCTGAGGTAATCAGCTTGCTGCGCACGCTCTCAGTGGCCAAGGTGCGGCGCACCGCTTGGTTGAGGCGTTCAAGCTCTGCAGGCGGCGTGTTCTTGTGTGCAAACAAGGCATACCAGTTGTCCGAGTCCACACCGGGCACACCAATTTCTTGGAAAGTTTTGACATCGGGAAACAGCGGGTGACGGCGGGTGGCCGCAATGGCCACGGGCTTGAGTTTGCCGTTGCGCACTTGGCCCATCAGGCCCGGAATGTCGCCAAAGAACCCGTCCACATGACCCGCCATGACGTCGGTGATGGCCGGTGCCGCGCCTTTGTAGGGAATGTGAACCAAGTCGGTGTGGGTGGCGTCCGCCAGCAACTCCATCGCCAAGTGCGGCACGCTGCCGGTGCCAGATGACGCCATGGTCACGCGCTTGAGCTTGGCTGCAGCAATGAACTCTTGCGGGTTGTTCACGGGGTTGCTGGGGTGAACCACCAACATCTCCACGTTGTTCACCACCAAGGACACCGGGGCCAAGTCGCGCACCGGGTCATAGGCGAGGTTGGGGTAGAGCGAGGGGTTGATGGCCACGGCGCCCACGCTGGTGAGCCACAAGGTTTGGCCATCTGCCGCAGCCTTGAGCAGGGTGTCGGCGGCAATCGCGCCGTTGGCCCCAGCTTTGTTCTCGACCATCACTTGGTGGCCCAACTCTTTGCTGAGTTGATCGGTCAGTGTGCGGGCCACAAAGTCCACCGGACCGCCGGGCGGGAAAGCCACCAAGATGCGGGTCACTTTGGTTTGTGCAGACGCGAAGGTGGCGAGGCCAGCCAGCAAGCTCAGGGCCAGCAGTTGGTGCAGGCAGCGTTTGGTCAAGCGTGTCATGAGAGTCTCCTGGGTGTTCAGTCGCAACGCACAGACATGCCGCCGTCGACGATGATTTCGGTGCCGGTGATGAAGCGTGCTTCATCGCTGGCCAAAAACAGCACCGCACTGGCGGTGTCTTGGCCGTCGCCCATGAAGGGCAAGGGAATGCGGGATTGGCGCTGGGCCAACAAGGCCTCGACATCGCCGCCCGCGCGTTGTTTGGCCAAGCGGGTTTCCACCATCGGGGTGTGCAACTGACCCGGCACCACGGTGTTCACGCGCACGCCCTTTTTGGCGTACTGCACCGCGGTCACGCGGCCCATTTGAATCACCGCTGCTTTGGTGGCTGCATAGGCCACTTGGGCCGCGCCGGTCCAGCGGATGCCCGAGGTCGAGGCCATGTTGACGATGGCACCAGACCCTTGCGCTTCCATCAAGGGCAGCACATGTTTGCAGGTCAAGAACACGCTGGTGAGGTTGTGGCTGATTTGTGCGTGCCACACCTCTTCGCTCATCTCAACAGGCCCACCGGGTGCAGAGCCGCC
>Ga0136644_10004424_pt1 | contig 10370 bp, 10 predicted proteins | sample C_130820_EF_Meta_FD_94780 | JGI IMG/M metagenome (GOLD analysis project Ga0136644, IMG submission 94780) | Freshwater microbial communities from Lake Croche, Canada to study carbon cycling - C_130820_EF_MetaG (v2) (version 2) | ecosystem: Environmental > Aquatic > Freshwater > Lake | place...
GCTCGTGTATGAGAGCGGTTCGGCCGCCGGAGTCTGGTCGAACGACGACTCAGGAATCACTTCGTAGAGCGTCGCCTCGTCGAGCGGAGGTGGCGGCACCGCCGGCTGCCGTCCGAGCCCGAGGGCCACGTCCACGGCGAGCGTTCGCCCGCCTCCGAGAATGGCTGCGCGGTCGATGACCGCACCAAGTTCCCGGATGTTGCCAGGCCATGCGTAGGCGGAGAGCACGGCGAGGTTGGCCGCGGTCGGCTCGACGTAAGGCAGGCCGAATCGCGTGGCCGCCCGCTGGGCGAAGTGCCGAACAAGGGCCGGAATGTCTTCCAGTCGCTCTCGAAGGGTTGGCAGCAGAATTGGAAAGACGTTCACCCGGTACCAGAGGTCCTCGCGAAAGGTCCGCTCCTTGACCATGGCGGAGAGGTCGCGATGCGTGGCCGCCACGATCCGGACGTCCACGTGGATGGGAGATCGTCCGCCGACGCGCTCGATTTGGTGGTCTTGGAGGACGCGGAGGAGCCGCACCTGCGCGGGGAGCGGCAGTTCACCGATTTCATCGAGAAACAGCGTGCCGCGATCGGCCCGCTCAAACCAGCCCTGATGCTGCTGCGAAGCTCCGGTGAAGCTTCCTTTCTCGTGGCCGAAGAGCTGCGAGTCGACGAGCTCCGGCGGGATCGCGCCGCAGTTCACGCGGATGAAGGGGCCATCCGCCCGCTTCGAGCGAGTATGGATCGCGCGGGAGACCACCTCCTTGCCCGTGCCCGTCTCGCCGAGGATCAGCACCGGCAGGTCGGACGTCGCCACGAGTGCGGCCCGTTCCATCACGTGTTTGAGCCCAGTTCTCGCGCCCACGACATCCTCGTTGATGTCCTGGCGGCCGAGCCGCGAGAGGAGCGTCTGGCGGTCGGCCTCCGCGGCCTCGCGGAGCGAGCGGAGTTCGTGCAGCTGGCCGTCGTTGTCGAGAGCGACGGCGAGGGGTTCGAGGAGGTTGCGAAAGACATCGACGTCGCGATGGGTGAACGCACTACCCGGTGACGCCACGGCGACGAGCACGCCCGTCTTCCCCTGGGCGGTGCGGAGTGGGCCGAGGAGCGCGGCGCCATCGAACCCCTCAGGCAGGGCGGCTCGAAGCCATTCTGTGGCTGCTCGATCGGACGTGGTGGCGACGTCGTCGGATCGAAGCCAGCGAGTCAGTCGCTGCCACGTGGAAGCCGGGAGTTCAGGGCCTCTCGCCGAAGGCGCGAAGGTGCCTTTTGTCCTGCCGCTGGCGAGGGTCTCGATCGTGCGCGAGGCCACGTCGGGTGTGAGCACGGCCAGCCCCTGCAGGGGCATCGTACCCGCGAGCGTTTTGGCGATCGCCGAGACCGATGCTGCGATCTCGATGTGCCGGCAGGCCTCTCGCCAGACGGCGGCGATCGCGTCGCGTTCTCGCGCATCAGTGTCGGGAGGCGGCATGGTCCACGCGGCGAAGGGAGGAAATCTAGGTTATTTAACGACACAAATCCGTCAAATAAGACGGATAGGGTGCTGAAATATCCATCGTATATCACAGCCATCCGTTTTATGCGATGGCATCAGAGGTCGTCTTTTCGGCTCATCTCACGTGTTCTTTCTCGCTTCACAGCCGCACTGGAAGGCAGGGGGGCATGGGGTGGCGAATCGTCTGGCTGGTCACCGCGGCTGCGATTGGCACGGCGATTGCTTCAGTTTCCGGTACGGACGGAACCACGGAGTCATCGCCTCATGCCACGCCTGCTCGCATTCGTCGCCATCGGTCTTGCGATCGTCTCGGCCGCTGCCGGTTGCAGCGGCCGCCCGCGTGATGCCGTCGCCGGCACCGAGGCCGCGACGCCCATCGAATTGCTGAACGTCTCCTACGATCCCACGCGGGAACTTTACCGCGACATCAATCAGGTGTTCGTGCGGCACTACGCCGAGGTGCACGGCCGGGCGGTCGATATCAAGCAGTCCCACGCCGCCTCGGGAAGCCAGGCCCGCGCCGTGATCGACGGCCTCGAGGCCGATGTGGTCACGCTCGCCGTCTGGCCCGACGTCGAGGCGGTTGCCAAGGCTGGCCTCGTCCGCTCCGACTGGGAGAAGCGATTCGACAACCAGTCGGTGCCGTACCACTCCGTGGTCGTGTTTGTCGTCCGGAAGGGCAACCCCAAGGGCATCAAGGACTGGCCCGATCTCGTGAAGGGCGACGTGTCGATCATCACGCCCAATCCCAAGACCTCGGGCAACGGCAAGTACAGCTTCCTCGCTGCGTGGGGCTCCGTGCTGGCGACCGGCGGTGGCGAGGATGATGCGAAGGCCTTCGTCACCGATCTCTACCGCCGTACGCCCGTGCTCGATACCGGCGCCCGGGCGGCCACGGCCACCTTCTCGCAGAAGGGGATCGGCGACGTTCACCTGACCTTTGAGAACGAGGCGCACCTCGAAGTGGCCGAGTCGGGCGGTGAACTGGAGATCGTCTATCCGCCCCGGTCGATCCGCGTCGATCCGCCGGTCGCGGTCGTCGATACCAACGTCGACAAGAAGGGCACCCGGCACGCCGCCGAGGCCTACCTTGGGTTTCTCTACTCGCCCGAGGGTCGCGCGATCATCGCCAAGCACCACTACCGTCCCTGGGGCGAGAACCCGCCGCTGTCTGCGGTTGGGGAGGCCTGGCCGGCCATCGTCGCGTTCGACATCAGCCTCGTGGGCGGTTGGGAGGCGGCCACGCCGAAGTTCTTCGGCGAAGGGGGCGTGTTCGACGCCATCTATCAGCCGAACGGCGGCTGAGCGACCAACCACGAATGACATCCAACACGATACCCATGATCGCCTTCGCCATCGACTCGTCGCCGTTGCCCGTTCCGCCCACCGCGAGTGGGCGCGTCGGTGGCCGTCGCCGCCGGCCCACGGTGCTGCCCGGCTTCGGGGTCAGTGCCGCGATCACCTCGATCGTCGTGTTCTCAATGATCGTGTTTCCGCTGTCCGTGCTCGTGCTGCGGGCGGCGTCGCTCGGCCCCGGCGGGTTTCTCGCTGCCGCCTGGACGCCCCGAGCTCGGGCCGCCTACGCCGTGTCGCTGGGGGCCTCGCTGATCGCCGCCGTGCTGAGTTCCGCGCTCGGGCTCGTCGTGGCGTGGGTGCTGGCCCGCATCCGCTTTCCCGGTCATCGCCTGCTCGACGCGCTCGTCGATGTGCCACTCGCCCTGCCGACCGCCGTCGCCGGGCTCGTCTACTCCTCGCTCTACGTGCCCAAGGGCTGGCTCGGTCAGTGGCTCGTGCCGCTCGGCATCAAGGGTGCGTACTCGTACCTGGGGATCGTGCTCGTGCTCTTGTTCGTGAGCCTGCCGTTCGCGATTCGCGTGGTGCAGCCGGTGATCGAGAGCCTCGACCGCGACACCGAAGAGGCCGCCCGCATCCTCGGGGCTTCCCGGCTGCAGACGTTCCTGCGAGTGGTTCTTCCCGGCATCCTGCCGGCGTTTGTGACCGGGTTTGCGCTGTCGTTGGCGCGAGCCCTCGGCGAGTACGGCTCCGTTGTTTTCATCTCGGGCAACATGCCGTTCAAGACCGAGATCGCGCCGGTACTGATCGTGTCGCGGCTCGAGGAGTTTGCCTACGCCGAGGCCACCACGGTAGCCGTCCTGCTACTGGCCATGTCGCTCACGCTGCTCATCGTCGTCAACACCCTCCAGCAGCGGCTCGCCCGCAACGCTCAGTGATTCCCATGGCATCACGCCCTGCCACCACCGATGCCTCGCGGCCGATCGCGGCCCTGCTCGTCACGGCCGCCGTGGCGATCGTGGGGCTTCTGATCGTGGTGCCGCTCGTGGTGGTGTTTGCCGAGGCCTTTGCGCTGGGTGTGGCCGCCTGGTGGCGGGCCCTCGCCGACGATCCCGACACGCGGCATGCGATCTGGCTGTCGCTCACCGTGGCCCCGGTGGCCGTGGCGATCAACACCGTGTTCGGCGTGGCCGCCGCGTGGCTCGTGGCCCGGTTTCGGTTTCCCGGCCGGTCGCTGCTGATCTCGTTCTTCGACGTGCCGTTCTCCGTGTCGCCGGTGGTCGCCGGCCTGGCGATCGTGCTGATCTTTGGACGGCAGGGGCTGCTCGGGCCCACGCTTGCCTGGCTCGACTGGCAGGTGATCTTTGCGTGGCCCGGCCTCGTGTTGGCGACAACCTTTGTGACGCTGCCGCTGGTGGTCCGGGAACTGATTCCGGTGATGGAGGCGATCGGCCCCGACGAGGAGATGGCCGCGGTGAGCCTCGGCGCGAGCGGCTGGCAGGTGTTCTGGCGGGTGACGCTGCCAAACATCCGCTGGGCCCTGCTCCACGGGATCGTGCTGGCCAACGCCCGTGCCATGGGGGAGTTTGGCGCGGTGTACGTGGTGAGCGGCCACATCGCGGGAGCGACCGACACGATGCCGCTCCGCGTGGAAAAACTCTTTCAGGAATACCGCCAGCCCGCCTCGATGGCGGTGGCGAGCGTGCTCGCCGGCCTCGCGCTGGTGACGCTCGTCGTCAAGTTCGTCATCGAGCATCGACTGGCGACCGAGGCCCGTGACCTCGAACGGGCACGATCTGCGGACGGGACCACCCACGACGCGACCCTGGAGGCGGCTTGACCATGAGCATTCACATTCGCACCGTTACCAAGCATTTCGGAACCTTTGCGGCGCTCGACGACGTGTCGCTCGACGTTGCCGACGGCTCGCTCCTGGCGCTGCTCGGGCCATCCGGGTCGGGCAAGACGACGCTCCTGCGGATCATCGCGGGGCTCGAGCACGCCGACACGGGCACGATCGAGGAGAACGGCGCCGACATCACCGACCTGCACGCCCGGTCGCGGGAGGTGGGGTTTGTGTTTCAGCACTACGCGCTGTTTCGGCACATGAGCGTGTTCGAGAACGTGGCCTTCGGCCTTCGCGTGCGAAAGACGCCCGACGCTCAGGTGCGGGCGCGGGTCGAGGAACTGCTCAGGCTCGTGCGGCTTGAAGGCCTCGGCGGCCGTAAGCCCTCGCAGCTCTCCGGCGGCCAGCGGCAGCGGGTGGCCCTCGCCCGGGCGATCGCCATCCGGCCGAAGATCCTCCTGCTCGACGAGCCCTTCGGGGCGCTCGATGCGAAGGTTCGCGTGGAACTGCGGCAGTGGCTCCGGCGGCTGCACGACGAGATCGGGATGACGAGCGTGTTCGTCACCCACGATCAGGAGGAGGCCTTCGAACTCGCCGACCGCGTGGTGGTGATGAATCACGGGCGGATCGAGCAGGAGGGCACGCCCGATGAGGTGTTCGACCAGCCGGCCACGCCGTTCGTGATGGACTTCCTTGGCAACGTGAACGTCTACCACGGCCGCGTTGAAAACGGCCGCGCCTTCTGGCACGGCATCCCGATCGACTATCCCGACTACCCGCACGCCCAGGCCCGTGACGCTCGCGTCTACCTCCGGCCGCACGAACTCGACCTGTCGCCCGCCACCGAGGTTTGGCACCGGCCCGGCACGAGCCTGCCTGCTCGCGTGGTTCGAGTCACTCGGAGCGGGGCCGTCACTCGCGTGGCCTGCCGGCCGCACGGCTCCGATACCGAACTGCACGTTGACGTACCCAGCGACACCGCCCGCCTGCTCACGCTCGAGCCCGGTTCGAACGTGGCGATCACGCCGCGACGGGCCCGGGTGTTCCTGCCCGGCCCGGAATACGTGATCTGACCCCACGGAGAGCCACGCCATGAGCGATATCCCCAAGACCCGTGATGACCATCGGACCGACCTGCAGGCCGGATCGCCCGCCCCGGCGGCATCCGACACCACGCTTCACCGGCTCTCCGATGCCCTGCGCGGGCTTCGCTTCGGCTCGGTGGTCGCGATCGTCCAGGACGGCGTCGTCGTCCAGATCGAACGGACCGAAAAGACACGCTTTGGCCGCTGATCCCTTGATCCAGATGTTCTCTTTTTCACCTCGGAGTTTTCTGACCATGTCTATCATCCTGTCACGCCTGAGTTCACGTCGTCCCGTCGTTCGTGCTCCTGCGGGCTTTACGCTCGTGGAGCTTCTCGTGGTGATCGCGATCATCGCCACGCTGATCGGCCTGCTCTTGCCCGCCGTGCAGAGTGCCCGCGAGGCCGCCCGTCGCACGCAGTGCAGCAACAGCATCCGGCAATGCGGCCTGGCCATTCACCAGTTTGCAAGCGCCAAGAGCGTGCTCCCCAACAGTTCGCGGCCGCCGTCGGGGGCCAACGGGCGAGTGTCGTGGGTGACGCGATCGCTTCCCTACATGGAGGACAAGCAGCTCTCCGACGCCTACGACTTCGATCCGGCCGGAGCCAACTGGAGTACGGCGACTGCCCGGGCCGGCTCGGGCAAGACCGTGCCGAACGCTGTGCTCGTGATGACGCAGATCCCGCACCTCCAGTGCCCGTCTGATCCAGAGGGGGCTCAGACGTATGACGGCGACCCAGACTCATCGAGCACGCCGAGCGGCTACGGCAGCGGCCCGGCCGTGGTGAACGGAGATCGGAGCGGTTTCGCGACCACTGGGCAGTTCTGCGCGACCACCGACTATTCGGCCACCACGTTTGTGGATAGTCGGCTCAGCGGCAAGGCGGACGTCGTCGCGGCCTTCTCGCAGAAAATCATTTCGAGCGGTACGGTTTCGAGCCCGGCCGCAGCGGGCTTGCTCGTCAAGGACTATGACGGCCGCACGAAGGCCAAGATCGGCCAGTGCACTGACGGACTTTCGAAGACGATCGCCCTGGCCGAGTCGGCTGGCCGGCCGGCCAAGTACGTCCGAGGCAAGAAGGTGGGGACATTCCCGACCGATCGGGTCAACGGCGGCGGCTGGTGCCGGCCCGCCAGCGACTTCGCCTTCAAGGGCGCGGCGGCCGACGGCTCGGCGGTTGGGTCGTCTGCCGGGCAGGCGATCAACGTCACCAACGGTGAAAATGTGACGACGGCCACGTTTGGCGGCACGGAGTACGGCAAGGAGGGGACCGGCGACCCCTACTCGTTCCATCCGGGCACCGTCAGCGTCCTGATGGGAGACGGTTCCGTACGATCGGTTGGCGACGAAGTGGAGATCCGCGTGTTCGCGGCGATGGTGACGCGGGCCGGCGGTGAGATGGTCTCCGATCCGCAGTAAGTTCACCGGTGACGAAGCCGGGGTCCGGCAGGAAGCCGGGCCCCGGCTGCGCCCGGCGGACTTGTCCCCGTAGCGTAGGTTTTCAACCTGCGGTGAAGCAGAGCCGACGACGCTTCATGCACAGGTTGCCAACCTGTGCTACGTGGTTGCAACCTGCACCTACGACTCTGCCTCGTAGCCGCAGGTTGGTAACCTGCGGGGAAGCAGAGCGGATGATGCGTCATGCACAGGTTGACAACCTGTGCTACGTGGCGACAACCTGCGCTGCCGCGCGGGCTACTTATTGATCAGGAAGTGGCAGATGTCGCCGTCCTGCATCACGTACTCCTTGCCCTCCACTCGCATCTTGCCGGCGGCCCGAATCTCCTTCTCGCTCTTGTACTGCTCGAGGTCCTCGAGCGAATAAATCTCGGCCCGGATGAAGCCCTTCTCGAAGTCGGTGTGGATCACTCCCGCGGCCTGCGGGGCGGTGGCGCCCACGGGGATCGTCCAGGCCCGCACTTCCTTCTCCCCGGCCGTGAAGTAGCTCTGCAGCCCGAGCGTCTTGTAAGCGGCCCGGGCGAGCACGGCGAGGGCCGGCTCCGCGAGCCCCGCGCCCTCGAGCATCTCCGCCCGGTCGGCTTCGTCGAGTTCGGCGATCTCGGCCTCGATCTTGGCGCAGACCGGCACCACGTCGGCCCCCGACTTCGCCGCTGCCGCCCGCACCGCCGGCACCAGCGGGCTCTTGCCTTCCACGTCGGTCTCATCGACATTGGCGACGTAGAGAATCGGCTTGGCGGTGAGGAGGCCAAGTTCCTTGACCGCCTTCTTCTCGTTTTCGTCGAGTGTGAGTGTTCGCAGCGGCTTCTGCTCGCTGAGCCAGGCGAGGCACTTCTTCATCACCTCGACCTTGAGCTTGGCGTCCTTATCGGCCCCCTTGGCCGCCCGCTCCGCCTTGGGGATCAGGTTCTCGAGGTGCTGGATGTCGGCCAGCATCAGCTCGATCTCGATCGTCTCCATGTCGGAGAGCGGATCGACCTTGCCCGCCACGTGGATTACGTCGGGATCGTCGAAGCAGCGGACCACCTGGAGAATCGCGTCGACCTCGCGGATGTGGGAGAGGAACTTGTTGCCGAGGCCCTGGCCCTCGCTCGCCCCCTTTACGATCCCCGCGATGTCCACGAGCTTGAGGGCCGCGGGGATCACCTTCTGCGGCGGGATGAACTGCGTGATCCGCTGCAGGCGGCCGTCGGGCACGCTCACCATCCCCTCGTTGGGCTCGATCGTGCAGAAGGGGTAGTTCGCGCTCTGCGCGGACTTTGACATGGTGAGAGCGTTGAAGAGGGTGCTCTTGCCGACGTTCGGCAGTCCGACGATTCCTGCTTCCATAGGTGGGCTCCGCGCGCGAGGGTTCCGGGGGCGGCATCATACGGCTTCGTGGCTCCCTCGGTAAGCCGCCCGGGCGGACGGTGAAAGCCTCGGCTTCTGACGGGAAGGATATCCCGACTCGCCTCACCTTCCCCCGATCCGCCCGGGCTTCCGCGGGACGCCGCTGAGCGGAAGTGATAGTCGCCCACGGAACGCTTATCGCCTAGAAAATGAGGTGATGAAAACGGGCCCTATCCTTTCGCGCGACTTTTTCGACCGACCGGCGGATCGGGTGGCGCGGGAGCTGCTCGGGACGTGGCTCGTGGTGCCGGGGCTCGAGGAGCGGCCGACGCGGCATGTCGTGTGCGAGACCGAGGCCTATCTTGGGGCCCACGACCTCGCCTGCCATGGCTCAAAGGGAATGACCAAGCGAAACGCCACGATGTTTAACGCGGCGGGCTGTTGGTACGTGTATCTCTGCTACGGGATGCATTGGATGCTCAACGTCGTGACCGGAAGCGAGGGCGTGCCGGCTGCGGTCCTGATCCGCGGCGTCAGCGAGCACGCGGGGCCGGGTCGTCTCACCAAGGCCCTTGGCATTGATGGCTCCTTCGACGGCCGGCCGGCCGCGCGGCAGGGCGGGCTCTGGTTCGAGGCCAGCGGCACCTGCGTGCCGCCGCGGCGCATCGAGCGGACGCCGCGGATTGGCGTGGACTACGCCGGCGACTGGGCCAAAAAACTGCTCCGGTTCGTCGTCGATCCGGCCGACCTTCGTACAATGCCCCAGTCACGGAGACGCGAGTCATGAATCGTCGAAACGCGGTCATCACCATTGTCGTGGGAGCGAGCATCATCATGGGAATTGGAGGAGCAGGGGCGGAGGAGCCGAAGCTGGCGAAGGCCACGCTGGCGGGCGGCTGCTTCTGGTGCACGGAGGCCGTCTATGCAGAACTCAAGGGCGTGAAGAGCGTCACCAGCGGCTACATCGGCGGCGCTGTCCCCAACCCGACCTACAAGGACGTCTGCACCGGCCAGACCGGCCATGCCGAGGCGATCGAGATCGAGTACGACCCGACGGTCGTGTCGTTTGCGAAGCTTCTGGAGGTGTTCTTTGCCACGCACGATCCAACCACGCTGAACCGCCAGGGAGCCGACGTCGGCACGCAGTATCGGTCATCGATCTTCGCGCACGACGACGAGCAGAAGCGGGTGGCGCAGCAGGTGATCATGGCGCTCAACCAAGCCCGCGTGTTTCCCGGCCCGATCGTCACGCAGATCGAGCCGGCGACGGTGTTCTATCCGGCCGAGGATTACCACCAGGACTACTTCGCCAAGAATCCCAATCAGCCCTACTGCCAGGCTGCGGCGGCGCCCAAGGTGGCGAAGGTGCGGAAGGTGTTCAAGGACCTGGTGAAGTGACGAAGGCCGACGACCTTCGTCGCGGCGTGGAGCTCGCGATCGCCGGTGACTGGGACGAGGCCCACGAGATCGCCCAGCGGCACGAGGGCGATGCGACGGCCGACTGGCTGCATGCGGTGCTCCACAAGATCGAGGGCGACGCAGGCAACGCGCGGTATTGGTATCGCCGCTGCGGCAAGTTCGAGGTGGCTGGCAACGACGCGACCGCGGAGCTCGCCGCGATTCGAGAGTCGCTCGAGCCGTAGACCAGGTTTTCAACCCGTGGCAGTCTGCTCCCCACGTAGGTGCAGGTTGGCAACCTGCACATGCATCCTGCGGCGGCTCGGGGCTGCCCATGCCCCGTCGCCGGACGTTCGCGGATGCCGTCGTGGCATCCGCTCACTCGATGCTGCCCTCGCTTCGCCATCGTGGCTACGCTCGGCCAGCAACGCCGGCTCCCGGGGCACGGGCAGCCCCTCGCTGCATCGTCTTTCCGTAGCACAGGTTGCC
>Ga0136644_10004425_pt1 | contig 10370 bp, 8 predicted proteins | sample C_130820_EF_Meta_FD_94780 | JGI IMG/M metagenome (GOLD analysis project Ga0136644, IMG submission 94780) | Freshwater microbial communities from Lake Croche, Canada to study carbon cycling - C_130820_EF_MetaG (v2) (version 2) | ecosystem: Environmental > Aquatic > Freshwater > Lake | place: Lake...
AAACTTGTCCAGAGGGGTATCATAAATGCTCTTTTGTGTGCCTTTGATGCTGGGCCAGGCCACCAAAAAGCGAGTGGGCCAAGTCTGATACACCCTGCGTGAATTCACACGCTCCACTACGTCAATACAATTTCGTTCTTTGTTCCAAAAGGCATCCACATAAGTCATAGGTAATTCCAAAATCCAATAATGTTCATGATTGTATAGAATATCATGAGCATGATCAAGCTCATGTTACGTCTTTTGTAGCTGCTTATGGTTAAACACACACTGCCCAACATCCAGCACACATACACCCAGATCAATCCTGCCAGCTGGAAACTCAGCAGCACCGCAGCCAGCATGCTGGTGACAGTGCCCATGATCTCCAAACTCACAGTCACAGGCTGTGTGCGTAATTCTGCACACAGCTGATTCCATATTTGTATCAAAGATTATACTCCGGCAGCCGCTAACAGTTGCTCCACAGCATCCAGTTCCTCCTGGGCATCTTCCACCACATTCTGATTTTGCTGGCTCTTCTTATAAGCCATGCGAATTGCACGTTGTAGCACCTTCTTTTCCAGATCTAGTTCATCAGATACTGCGGTCACAGTGTCTTTGAGACCCTCTCTAAGGGTGGCAATTTCACGCATAACTTCAATGCCCGAATTGATCAGATGCTGGATCTTGGTCTTATCTGCTGCACCAAAGTTGGCTGGGGTTGCATTAGTCATGTGATTTACTCCTGGTTAAAATTACACATGTGTGATTGTGTGAGTGAGGAGTTATTGTGTCAAACCACCACGAACGAATATGCATGCACACCAGTCATTTTAGGATCCACTTGTTTGGAGACAGGATCTAACACCCACATGTCTGATTGTGTGAGCATGCTGTGACCACCCATGATGATCTTGCTGTTGTAAGCATACACACATGTAAGCTCATGCCCAGGAATTCGAATGTTTGCATAGTCCACCCCGTTAGTGCTATAGAACACCCTGTCTCCTGCCACAGCCGCAGTCAATCCATTTGCATTCACAATTTGAGTGACTGTATCAGAAGTTCCTAAATCAATACGTATCCAGTTGGACAAATTGGTAAGAGGGGCAACGGCGATCCATCCTCTTCCACCCACCCATATGTGTGTGCCATCACTGCTCACACTCCATACACCACCTTGTATGTGCTCAGGTAATTGTATCTGCTCCCATCTGCCTGATACAGATCCCACAATCATCAAACTGGTTTGCAGCTTGTTAGCATACCCCACAGCCACCATATTACCTGTAGTGGTATTGCAAACATCTGTAAATGCACTGTATGTATCAAACACAGCAAATCTGGCTTGCCAGCTGTATTCGTCAAATGCAGAGTCACTTATAAACAAAGTGGCTTGTTCCAGGTTTTCCAAAGTTCTCACAAAACCTACTGCAACGAATTGAGTGCTATACAACACTTTGTTAAACTGCCATTGTTTATTACTCAAGTCATATGAATAGTAATCCACCAGATTGCTAGTTCTTACTGCACCGCCCGAATTAGTGGACATGCACCATGCACCACTTGGGCTTCTGGTTGCACTCAATAAGTGAGTGTATGGCAGATTGGGTGCACTCACTGGCACAAAAGACGTCAAGTCTGTGGTGGAACATATTCCACACTTGCTGTAGTAGTTGATGGCTTGAGCGCCAAACGCATATAAATTGGGCATGACCCTATTTAAACCTTATGGCCTCAACACAGTCTTGTGAATGTGTCCATAGTGTAATCCTGTGTGCACACCAATTTCAAAGCCTTTTTGTGTGGCCTTCATGCACAAGTCCACATCCTCACTCACAATCGCCTTGTGTGGTGTGGGGTTATGATATTCAAACCAAGGGTCAGACACCTGCTCATATACATCTCGCCTCACCAAACAGCAGCCGAATCCCACGGCTTGCACATTCATTATGCGATTGGGTACAAGATCTTGCACAGGCAGATGTACATGACCACCTGTTTGTACATCATGCACATAAACTTCCAGTATCTTTTCTGAATCTTTGCGTTGCACATAGCATCCACTTGTGATGGCTCTTCGTTCAGTCTGCATGTGCAATAGCCATTCCAGTGTGTGAGGTGGAAAAGTCATGTCACTGTCCACATGCAGCACATGATCAAACTGATTGTTCAGCATCCAGATTACTTGCAGATTCCTAATCTGCTGTATGTTATAACCATAAAAGTATTGAAACTCCAGCTCACAGTTTTGGGGCACTTGTAGATCCCACATGCTTTTAAATGTGTCCACTTCCACATATTTGGCTGTGGGTATGGCCAACAGAATGCGTGTGGGTTTTAACACATGGGGAGTAGATGGTATGACTGGCGATGGTGTGGGTGCAAGCACGGGTGTACCCCCCTGAGACACAGGGCTTATGGCAGCATGAGCAGTTGCAGTCTGTTCTTGTGCATGCACTTTGTAGTCGTTCAAAGGGTTCTCATCATTATAGTTCACAATCACATCCTGCATGACTTTGATACGATTAGGATGCACACGCTCTATAAGAGAATAGAACACATGTGTATCTCCACCTGCTAGCCACCATTCACCAGAATCTGACTGCCATTCAGATTTAATTTGTGCATCAAATAAATGAATTCTGAATGTTCTCATGTGGGTATAGGGAATAATCCAGGTGAACTTGTGTGATCTGTATGATCTTGCTGCTCTCACATCAGGTGGATATTCCTGTGCTATGAGAGGAATCTGATCTGCCACACTCCATGAGCTACCATAACTGAAATCACATGTATCATCCATGTGACGATTTATCATGTGGAGTACATCATTTCTGTTCACCAACCAGTCATCTCCATCCAACAAACACACAATGGTGTTGGCAGCGCAGTTTTGCTTGACCCATTGTAAAGCTTGAAATTGGTTGCCCACAGCACCCACTCTTTGTGTGTTCTGCCACAACTGGATTCTGGATTGTATGTGCACAGGGCATGAGTTAATAGTCATTTGTGCTATATGATAGCTGCTGTCTGTGCTTGCATCATCAATCAGGATGTGTGTTACGTTCATGTATGATTGTGTGGCCACACTCATGATGCATCTGCTGATATAGTTCTCAGCATTTCTGAAAGGGGATATGATCACAATGGGTTGTTCAGGTATTTGGTATACTTGATGCCCTTCTGGATTTGTGGTTCTACGGCCAAAGATCTGTTGAATTCTGGTTGTGACCTGAGCTGACTGAATAAATTCTTCTGAACTCAGCATGCGATCTGTGATACGGAAAAAGTGTTGCTTCCATTGTAGTGCCACTGTGTTCCAGGTGACCCAGGGCTTCACAATGCTGCATGCATGTTGCTTCTGCTGCAATAGATATCTGTTCTGTATGACCTGCAACACCTCATGCACAAATGCGTCCACTTGGTGCGCAGTGTTTATGAGAGGGAACAAACTGTTTGGCTGTATAGCATAATCCACTTTGTAGCAGGCTGTGTCCACAGCAGTTTCCTCTAGTGCTCCAAAGCGATTGGTGATGAGTGGCGTGTTATAGCACAAACTTTCAAGAGCACTGATGCCAAATGTTTCTGGGAAGGCATTAGGGTAAATCATTGCAGTGCTTGCAGCTAGAATTTCTGCTATCTGTGGCTGAGTGATTATGCCTGTGAAGTGCACTCCCAGCTTTTGGTTGTGCACATCTTTCAAACGATGCCACAATTGTTCCTGTTCATCTGGTGGCTGATCGGATCTGAACTTGTAATAGCCACCAATAACTTTGAGCTTGGCCTCAGGATGTGCCTCATGAATGCGTGGCCAGACATGCTCTAACAGGATCTGCATGCCCTTACTCACACTGGCGTTATACACAAATTGCCAAGGATCTTTAGCACTCACATCCACATATGGCTGCCAAATGTTCACACCATTGCGTGTGATCCAGGTCTTACGTTTGAGCACTTCATAGTTTCTGCGTGCCCCATGATCACAGTTGAGCACATATGTCATGTGCCAGTCACTCAGCACAAACATTTCCTGGAAGTGATTGTGCATGACCAGCTGTTCCAACACATGGTCCCCTGAACAGAATGTGTCATGCATCCAGAGCACTTTGTGGGCCTTACTACCTTGTAAAGTGTTATATAACGTGTGATCATGTCTACACCATGATCTGTCCCAGTCTACAGGCACAAATGGTTCCACACTTCTGCTGCTTATGATCACATCATATTCACAGTCATCATGTGCAAGTTCATACAAGTGTTTGTATTGCACACCGTCATATGTGCCTGGACAAGCATTATCTGTGTCACATTCACAAAAAACTGTGACTTGAAAACCCAACTTAACCAAATTAGCACTCATGTATATGACAGCACTCTCACTGCCACCCAAACCTCTCTTGGAAAGTGTCGCACCATCATAAGGTAAACCCAACACATCCACAAATGCTATCTTCATGACATTCTCCTAAAGTAGTAATCGCCATCCACACCATTGTTACTAAACAAGGGTGCCTCACATGTGAACCCTTGTTGAGTTAGCCATTCAATCACTTGTGGTGCCTGTGGCGCACCCTGGTTGTAATCAACCTGCTGCAACTCCAGGATCACATGTTGCACATGTGGCAACACCTGTTGCATGCCTTGTAATACATCTGCTTCTGCACCCTGCACATCCATTTTGATCAGATCAGGCAAGGGCCAACCACGTTCTGTGATCACTCTGTCCAACGTACAAGTGGGCAGCAGTTTGCGATGCTGTGCATTGAAATATTCATGAACTTCTGGGTTGTGCAGCTCATTCTCTTTGTAATAGCTGTTACCACCAGGGTGATGATCATTCTGCCAGAATGTGACAGTTTTACGATCGCTATTGCTGAGCACACCCAAATGGTAGTTTAACCCATGTTGTTTGTATAGGAATTCCACACTGTGCATGGCTTCGCACACATAATAGGATGCCCGAGGCCATACTTGCACAGCTTGTGAATACCAGTGTAGTACACATGCACCCACATCATAAATGATGGCAGGCTGTACCCCCTGATCTCTCAAATGATACAGAAATCTCACATGGGATTCTGGTAGCAGAGGCTGTGCAGATAATTCTGCAAGTCGTTGTTGAACACTGGATAACATGTGCCGGAATTATGCAACATGCGGATGATGATTACAATATGTTCACAACTTACCATCTGAGCGCACAACGGGTGGCACGCCCTGCTTGTTCACTTTAAATCCCAATTTACGTGCTTGACGCTGGATCTCATCAGGATGAATATCAGCAGGCATGTTGACTCCAGGCACCACCAACCCTACACCACCTGCCTCTGTTAATTCTGTGTATGGCTTGTATATGAGAAAGTCACTTCTGTATGTGGCCACTTTAGCGCCCACTTGATTAGCTAACAGATGCGTGAGTGCATCATACAACCTGTCCCTGCTTTCTTCTCCACCCACAAAAAACACATAATCCCAGGAATGGGTGCTCAGGAAACCTTTTAGTACGCTGACCACTTGTGCAAACAGCTTGCTGGCAGCAGTGCCCAACTCTCCAGTTGCATCTGTGCTGCCGTTCACACTGAACACCACACTGTATCCTTTGTATTCGGGTGGTAGATCCATGTCTGTGTTACGTGCCACAAACTTGGCACTGATTTGATCATGGTCCTCATACATGCCCACCACCACTCTTTTGTTCTGGAATGCAAACTCAGTCTCAAAGAAGTGATATTCACCATGCTGACCACGATTCCACTTCACATGCTGTGCAGGTTCTCTGAATATTTCTGTTAGCTGCGTGGATTCAGAACATCCATGCATGTTTATGAACCAGTTTGCTTGCCTAACATCGTGCGGAGTGGCATTCCGTCTGTGCTTGAGTTTTTGAACTTTGTCACAAGTTACCTTGCCAGATATCTTAGCCTTGAGAGTGCCTGGTGCACCAGCATTGCTGGTTCTGGTGGTTCGTTCCTGAATGCTTGTAGGGTCATGTGATACAAGTTCGTGAATCTTCATGTGAGTATTTACCAGGCTATATGTTAATCAAGGTTGATTAGCTTTTAAGGCTGCTGCACTGTGGGAGTCAGGATGAGCTTGAGTTTTTTGTTCCAGTTCCCAATCCAGGAACCGCTGTGCATGTTTTTTGCATCTGTCATGTATGTGGGTGTTCTGGGTTATCACCATTTTAAAGCTGTGTAAGTGAGTGTGTTGTGTGGGATCTTCAAATCCACAATAAACTAATGGAATAGGCTGTTCATTTATTCTGTGTGTGCAACTCACACCGTGTCTATCTGGCATTCGGGCACTACAAGGGCTGCAAGTGGTGATCACAACACTGCCTGCGGGTATAGCTCCATACTTTTTATTATATGCAACAATGGCATTGTATTCTGCGTGCCGCCACTTTCCATTGCTGGATGTACTAAAACCCACAACGATTCTGGAATCAGGATCCACGATGGCTGCTCCCACCTCTCCGTATTTTTTTGGATTGTGAGTGTTTTGATAATCAATCATATCACACAGTACAGTAAGGATTTGATCATATAATTCTGAATAGTGGGTAGCTATCTGATCCATATCATGGGCAGTGTTAGACGGGTTAGTAGCTTCACTCACACTGGCAGATTTAGTTTTTCTGTGTGAGGATCTGGCTTTCCTGCCTGCACAATGAGCACGTTGGCTAAACCCTTTGGGGTTGTTACAGTTGATACTCTTTTTATATTTCTTGCTCCAGGCTTCATCAACTGGACTGGATGATTTGTCCACTACTGCAATGTTTTGAGATTTTACTATTCTAGCAGGTATCTGCTTTATGTTTAAATTCCTATAGGCTTTGAACCTGTGATGTCCATCCACCACCTGATATTTTTGCCCTACTCTGCGAACCAGTATGGCTGGCAGTTTAACTCCCTTGAGGATGGCTGCCTTTATACGCTCTAGATTTGCAGCGTGCTTGGGATTGTTAAATTTAGCATCAGGTTCAAATACATCTATCTTGTTGGTGGGCAACAGAACAACTGGTTCTTGAATCTTTTTAGGCACCTGCACTGAGGCGCCATAGTAACTGGGATCAGTGTATAGAGTGGCACGGATGGGGGCTTCTGCCAAGGGTGTGTCCTGAGTGTGGATTTCCACTTTACGTGGATTGGTCAAAAAGTTGGTATTGAACCAAGCTGTGCTTTCCACATCCCATGTGCCCATGAGCAGGTTGCTCAGTCTGTCACCAGAGGGTACATGATGCACAGCATCATAGTCTTGGCTGATCCGGTCCCAGGGCATGAGACGCAGCAGACTTATCACATTGGTCATCTGCACACCATATTTTTTAGCTATGGCACGTGCTTGACGGTCAGTGTTTATCGTGAGGATTCGAGCACCTGGTTTAACATCATACAGCGTGCCTTGAGTGGCCAACCATGCTGGCATGGCATGTGAACACCATTCAGCCCATGCACTAGTGTAACCAGCATCACTCTTGTGAGCAGTACTGGTCCACAGTTTGGCCTCAGGCTTGAGACCCTCCTTGAGCTTGCCAGGATGTGGCACATACAACTGTGGACCCAGTTTTACAAGAGCTGCTTCACTCATGTGTGTGGTGGTTTCATCCCTAACCAACTCAGCAAATTCTGGTCCGGACACCCAACCGTGTCCACCTGCATGGAAGTATAATTGATCAGATTGGGTCAGTTTATTCAACTGAGGGCACAACTTGACATGATGCAGCCATTGTGGGATTTCCACAGGATGACCTCGGAGTCTTAACTCACCGTTCTCTTTGCTGAGCATGAGTCTGTAGTCCACATAATCTGTAAACCCCAACTGTGCTGCGACTTCACCATGAGTGGCATTTGCAGCTGGCCACCAATAAATGTGTCTGCCAAATACTAGCCCTCGCACTGGTTGTTTGCGAGCCATTTTGACCACACTTTCCACTCTCAGGTCCTTGACAGCTCTGCCACCTTGACTCAAATCAATTGCGCTTTCCTCCATTTGTTGATTCATTGGTTGAAACCAATTGCCTGACTGTGCAGAGCTGGCATGTTGGGGAATCAGTTCATGCATCATGTGACGCACCCAGTCTGGTTTTATGTGTCTGGCTCTCAGCCCTGATGCAAAGAAAACATGTACTTCCACAGGTTCATCACCCTGCACTTCCTGGATAGCATACATTCTGTTTCTGCCTTCATGGCTGGTAACTCTGGCTGCCTGATCATAATCACCCTCTTCCCATGCTTCAGGTATGCGTATGACCAACCAAGGACTGGCCACTGTGCCGCCTGTGCGCAGGTGTTGCACCATATCCTGCACACTGCTGGCATTTGCTCTTTCCAGAGGTGCAGCCAGTTTCAAAAACATGCTAGGTTTCATGCTCACTCTCATGCCCAAGTAGTCCACATTCTGGTTGTTGGGCACTTTACCCCAACCGTGTATATTGTTGATTAGAGATTCCTGTAACTGTTGTGATTCTGTCGCAGTATCGTCTTTGCCGCATATATCTTGTGTGCCGTATTTTTGAGTGCCTGAAGTTCCGCAACTGATCCTATCATATAAGTATCTGTAATGAGAATGCTCAGTGCCTAGATATTTTGTAATAATGCTCAGCGCCTGTTTCTGGAAAGTACGATTGAAATCACAATGCTGTGACAATAACCAATAATTGTCCCAATCTGTTTGAGTAAATTGATCAAAGTCGAACTGCATGCTCATAAATTTTTGTAACCCGGACCGCTCACCAAACACATCATCTTGTCTGCGGTTCTTAAACGCTGCATACATTTTGGCACCCATATGCCAGTCTCCACCTGCCTTGGTCTTGACAAATTGTTGATATTCATTGCGCTCAGTTTGGTCTCGTGCTACCATTTGGCTTAATGTTTGATTGTCAGTCTTGGGGGTAACATGTTCATACACTGGATTCCAGTTTGATCTATCAGGATTACCATCCTGGATGCCAGCCTGCTCCCATGTTTTAAGTAGAGAATGGTACACAGTTTTGGGCGAATACACTTCCATGCTGCGATATGCATACTCGCCATCGCCCACGTAATCCACATACCCCTTGAGCAACCAGGATCCCATGGCAGGGGCCATACTGTGGTGTGTGAAGTGCTCTGAATCTGCTGCTACCCAGTGAGTATGACCTTCACGGTCAGGCTTGTAGATGACAAATCTGGCACTGCGGTATTTGTTACGACGAGCCAATAACTTCAACTGCGCTGGTGTGGGATCCTGCACAGGCTCATAAGCACTTATTTGCTCATGAACATGCAGCAGAGTCACAGGCAAGTTGTCCAGCAGGTCATTTAATTTCATGTGTGTTACCCGTAGACCAGATGGTCTATCCGTTTGTATTTTATATTGAATGCATTCATGAGCAGTTCAACTTCTCTCAGACATTCCATCCTGCCACCGCCCACTATATAGGCTCCATGGAAGCGTTTTAGCTGTGCAATACTAATCCAGTTGACGGTGATTGAATCGCCATCCATTTCTTCAATTGTGTGCTTGATGTCCACCATTTCTGGAGTCCGTTGACTCAACTTTGGAAAAGTAAGATCATCGGAACTACTTACTTTTTGTTGATACATCATTCTTATAGTTTTGATAATAGTGGCAGCGGGGATGTCATGATCCATCCAAGATCTCAGGAATCCGTAACCTTTGTCGACTATTTGAAATCTGCTCCAGTTGATGGGAGAATCATAGTAATCTTCCGGATCTGCATCTTCTCCACGTATGGTATCTTCCCAGTATGACTTCACATCCTGCACGGTATCCCCAGTTAAACCTTGATCCTCAGCATTCACATACATGAGCACAGGCCCAGTTTGGTTATTCACAAATTGTATGATCTGTTCAAACACAGGATTTTCATCCCCATCATTCATACCACTGTATTCAGGCTGCACATCCACACAAATAACAGGTGTGTTTCTGCCTTCAGTCAATTGTAGCTGTGATATTCTCATGTGAATATTTATACCCAACTTATGGGTAAATATCACATCATGAAGATATCAGACCTGCTCACATCGCACACACAAGTGGCACAACAAGCTCTCACCGAGAGCATCCAGCGTAATACCAGGTTGTTGGATAACCCTTTTCGAATCTTTAGTGAAGCTTGGTTTGAGTACTTTCGCCAAGCCAAAATGTTAACAGAATCACAAAGATCTCAGCTGCATGAATCAGATCAAGAGTTACTGCGCACACAAATAGGTGAATTTGCACTATTTGAAGGTGCTCAAGTGCCTCTGGATGTGATCATGCAAACACCTGACCATGTGCTGGAAGCAGAGTATCAGGGTAAAACTGTGCAGCTGAACAAACCTAAAAGAGGTGGTCCCAAAAAGTATTATGTGTATGTGATGGATCCCAAGACT
>Ga0136644_10004426_pt1 | contig 10369 bp, 5 predicted proteins | sample C_130820_EF_Meta_FD_94780 | JGI IMG/M metagenome (GOLD analysis project Ga0136644, IMG submission 94780) | Freshwater microbial communities from Lake Croche, Canada to study carbon cycling - C_130820_EF_MetaG (v2) (version 2) | ecosystem: Environmental > Aquatic > Freshwater > Lake | place: Lake...
AGCGGGTGGATAAGGTCAAGGCGCCCATTTTGTGCCTCGTCGGCCCGCCGGGGGTGGGTAAAACCTCCTTGGGCCAGTCCATCGCCAAGGCGACTGGGCGCAAATATGTGCGCATGGCGCTGGGTGGTATGCGCGACGAAGCGGAAATCCGTGGCCACCGCCGCACCTACATTGGGGCCATGCCGGGCAAGGTGTTGCAAAGCCTGACCAAGGTGGGCACGCGCAACCCCTTGTTCTTGCTCGATGAAATTGACAAACTGGGCACCGATTTTCGCGGTGACCCCTCCAGCGCCCTGCTAGAGGTGCTGGATCCTGAGCAGAACCATAAGTTTGGCGATCACTACGTGGAAGTGGATTTCGATTTGAGCGACGTGATGTTCGTGGCCACCTCCAACTCGATGAACATTCCGCCCGCGCTGCTGGATCGGATGGAAGTGATCCGTCTGAGCGGCTACACCGAAGACGAGAAGGTGAATATCGCCTGCCGCTACCTGCTGCCTAAGCAACTGCAAAACAACGGGGTGACGCAACAGGAGTTGCTGCTGCGCGAAGACGCGGTGCTGGACATTGTGCGGTATTACACGCGCGAAGCTGGCGTGCGTTCGCTGGAGCGCGAGCTGTCCAAAATCTGCCGTAAGGTAGTTAAGGCCCTCCAACTCGGCCAGCACAAGACCCAGGTGGTGGTAACGGCGCAGAACCTGAACGACTTCCTGGGCGTGCGCAAATTTGACTATGGCCGTGCCGAGAAGCAAGATCAGGTGGGTCAGGTGGTGGGTTTGGCCTGGACCGAAGTGGGTGGCGATTTACTCACTATTGAAGCCGCGATCATGCCGGGCAAGGGCGTCATCACTCGTACCGGCTCGCTGGGGGACGTGATGAAGGAGTCGGTGGAGGCGGCCCGCACCGTGGTGCGCAGCCGAGCCAGCCAACTGGGCATCAAAGCCGAGGTGTTCGAGAAGCGCGACATCCACATCCACGTGCCCGACGGTGCGACGCCAAAAGACGGCCCCAGCGCGGGCGCTGCCATGACGACGGCATTTGTATCGGCGCTGACCGGCATTCCCGTGCGTGGCGATGTGGCCATGACTGGCGAAATCACGTTGCGCGGTGAAGTCACGGCCATCGGCGGCTTGAAAGAAAAGCTGCTGGCCGCCCTGCGGGGTGGCATCAAAACTGTGCTTATTCCGGAAGAAAACGCCAAGGACTTGCAGGAAATTCCAGACAATGTGAAGAGCGGTTTGGAGATCGTGCCTGTTAAATGGATCGATCAGGTGTTGCAACATGCGCTGCAACGCATGCCCACGCCGCTGCCGGAAGATGAGCCCAGCTTGGCGGTAGTACCAGCTGCTGTAGCTGAAGAGGCTGCAGTGGCCGCAGCGGGTACCAGCGGCATCACCCATTAGAGCCAGACGCTGAACAAGAAGTGTGGAGCGCGCAGCAGGGTTTTGCTAAACCGGTGTGGCCTGAGCGGCGCACGCGCGATGCAAGGCTAAAAATCTTCACCGCCGTGGATAAAAAGGGGCTGCAATTCACGCTATACTGCGCAGCTTGAACGCGGGAGTAGCTCAGTTGGTAGAGCGCAACCTTGCCAAGGTTGAGGTCGAGAGTTCGAGACTCTTCTCCCGCTCCATATCCGAAGGGAAGCCCAGGCTTCCCTTTTTTGTCGGTTATGGGGCTCCCACGGCGCGGTAGCAAAGCGGTTATGCACCGGATTGCAAATCCGAGTAGGTCGGTTCGACTCCGGCCCGCGCCTCCAGTTTGATTGCGCCACACGGCTTTGTGGCTCTACGGTGGGTGCTCAAAGGGCTTTTTTGCCTGACAATGTCTAGCGTGCCCGGATGGTGGAACAGGTAGACACAGCGGACTTAAAATCCGCCGCCAACTACAGACGGCGTACCGGTTCGATTCCGGTTCCGGGCACCAACCCTAGAATCACTCCATGCCTCATCACCACACTCCTTTTGAAATTCATGTGCATGGCGAAATGCCTTTGCGCCCTGAGGTGACTTTTGCTCAGGTTCAGGAAGCACTAAAACCGCTTTGGGTCTATGCCGGCGCGCGTTCACTCGCCGACGGTGCGAACAGTTGCTACGAGGAGGAGCCCGGCATTCAGTTTGAAGCCAAGGAGCATGTGCTGCAAATTTGCTGGACAGTACCTGGTGACCAAGACTTTCGCCAAGCCCTGGACGACATGTGCATGAGCCTAAACGAATTGACGAATACGGGCGCCGCCATCGAAGTGACCTTCTACGACACCGAGTTTGACGAGGACGATGACGAGTCCGACGCGGATTCGCGAGACGACTTTTTAATGCTATTCGTTGGCCCCACGCCGGCCGCCATCATGCAGGTGCAGCGCGACTTGCTGGTGCAAGACGTGGTGAGCATGATGGAGCGCCACTTTGACGGCGCTGAATTGGGCGGTGTGGTGGCGGCGATAGATAAGCTGTTTGAGCAGCGCTTGGACGACTTGGCCAACTCCTTGCAGTTCGGCCACCCCTTGCGCGGCGGCGGCTCGGGCGGCAGCCACGGGCGCAAGCCACGCCATCTGCACTAAAACCCCGCTAGTGCTTCGGCTGCTGCTATGCGGCCACCTGGGCGGTTCGCACGCCGGTTGCGGCCAAGCGCCCCAATCAAGCGGATTGAATAGCGATTGGCTTGTAGGCGCCGCTGGCGATTTTTTTCTGCCATTCGGCTGGGCCGGTGATGTGGGCGCTGGTGCCGCCGGCGTCCACCGCTACCGTGACCGGCATATCGACCACATCGAATTCGTAAATGGCTTCCATGCCGAGGTCGGCAAAACCCACTACTTTGGCGCTCTTGATGGCCTTGGACACCAAGTAAGCCGCACCACCCACGGCCATTAGGTAGGCGCTGCGGTGCTTGCGTATGGCCGCTATGCCCTCTGGCCCGCGCTCGGCCTTGCCGATCATGGTGAGAAGGCCGGTCTGCGCCAGCATGATCTCGGTGAACTTGTCCATGCGCGTGGCCGTGGTGGGGCCTGCGGGGCCTACCACTTCGTCGCGCACCGGATCGACCGGGCCCACGTAGTAGATGGCCCGGTTGCTGAAGTCCACCGGCAGCGGCTCCCCCTTGGCTAACAGGTCGGCGATGCGCTGGTGGGCGGCGTCGCGCCCGGTAAGCATCTTGCCGTTGAGCAACAGGGTTTGGCCAGGGGTCCAGCTTTCCACTTCGGCGCGCGTGAGCGTGTTCAGGTCCACACGCTGGCTGTGCTGGGCGTCGGGCATCCAATTCACTTGGGGCCACAGGTTCAGGCTGGGCGGGTCTAGATAGACCGGGCCGCTACCGTCGAGTACGAAATGCGCGTGCCGCGTGGCGGCGCAGTTGGGAATCATGCCCACCGGCTTGCCGGCCGCATGGGTGGGGTACATCTTGATCTTCACGTCCAGCACCGTGGTGAGGCCGCCCAGGCCCTGCGCGCCTATGCCTAGCGCGTTCACCTTTTCATACAGCTCCAGGCGCAGGTTTTCTAGCGCACTCAGCGCCTCACCGCGCGAGGACTTGGCCTGCAACTCGTGCATATCCAAGTCTTCCATTAGGCTTTGCTTGGCCAATAGCATGGCTTTTTCCGCCGTGCCGCCTATGCCTATGCCCAGCATGCCCGGCGGGCACCAGCCAGCGCCCATAGTAGGCACAGTCTTGAGCACCCAATCCACCACGGAGTCGCTCGGATTGAGCATCACCAGCTTGCTTTTGTTTTCCGAGCCACCACCCTTGGCGGCCACGGTAACCTCCACCGTGTCTCCGGGAACGAGTTCGGTGTGGATCACCGCAGGTGTGTTGTCGCCCGTGTTTTTGCGCGCAAACTGCGGATCGGCCACCACGCTGGCACGCAGCTTGTTGTCGGCTTGCAGGTAACCCTGGCGCACCCCCTGGTTGACCGCATCTTCCAGGCTACCGCCAAAGCCGCTCAAGCGCACGTTCATGCCAATCTTGAGAAATACATTGACGATGCCCGTGTCTTGGCAGATGGGCCGGTGGCCCAGGGCGGACATGCGCGAGTTGGTCAGAATTTGCGCGATGGCGTCCTTAGCTGCTGGGCTTTGCTCGCGCTCGTAAGCGCGCGCCAGGTGGCTGATGTAGTCGGCGGGGTGGTAGTAGCTGATGTATTGCAGCGCGGCAGCAATGGATTCGATCAGGTCAGCAGCTTGGATGGGGGTCGGCATGAGGGGCTCGCGGGTAATCAAAACACGGCTGCGATTATCCCACCTCACCTGTGCCCGCGCGCCCTTGGGCGGCGCGCGCACAGGTGGGGCATGCCGCCAGCCCCGCGACAGGCGGCTAAGTGTCTGTCAATCGTCCGTCTGCGCGCGGGTTGCGGCCTAGGACCCAGGCGTGTAGGTCGCGCGCCTTATAGCGTGTCGATGAAGCTGCGCAGCTTGTCGGAGCGGCTGGGGTGCTTGAGCTTGCGCAGTGCCTTGGCTTCGATCTGGCGTATGCGCTCGCGCGTCACGTCGAACTGCTTGCCCACCTCCTCCAGCGTGTGGTCGGTGCTCATCTCGATGCCAAAACGCATGCGCAGTACCTTGGCCTCACGTGGCGTCAAGCTGTCCAGAATGTCTTTCACCACGTCACGCAGACCCGCTTGCATGGCCGCCTCAATGGGCGCGGTGTTGCCCGTGTCTTCGATGAAGTCGCCCAAATGGGAGTCGTCGTCGTCGCCGATGGGGGTTTCCATCGAGATCGGCTCCTTGGCGATCTTCATGATCTTGCGAATTTTGTCTTCTGGGATTTCCATTTTCTCGGCCAGCACACTCGCGTCGGGCTCGTAGCCAAACTCTTGCAAGTGCTGGCGGCTGATGCGATTCATCTTGTTGATGGTCTCGATCATGTGAACCGGTATGCGGATGGTGCGCGCCTGATCCGCAATCGAGCGCGTGATGGCCTGGCGAATCCACCAGGTGGCGTAGGTAGAAAATTTGTAGCCACGCCGGTATTCAAACTTGTCCACCGCCTTCATCAGGCCGATATTGCCCTCCTGAATCAAGTCCAGGAATTGCAGGCCCCGGTTGGTGTACTTCTTGGCAATCGAGATCACCAAGCGCAAGTTGGCCTCAATCATTTCCTTCTTGGCATTGCGCGACGAGGCTTCGCCTTCGTTCATGCGTTTGTTGATATCTTTCAACTCGCCCAAGGGCACCACCACGCGGGCTTGCAAGTCGGTCAGTTTTTGTTGCAGCTCCTGCACCGGCGGAATGTTGCGCGCCATGATGGCAGACCACGCCTTGCCCGAGGCGGCCTGCTTTTCTATCCACTTGAGGTTGATCAGATTGGAGGGCACCGGGTTGCCGTTGCGGTCTTTGCCACTGAACTCGGCGGAAAACAGCTCTTGCGGGTAGCCGCACTTGTCCACGATGATGCGGCGCAGTTCGCGTTCTTTTTTGCGCACATCGTCCACCTGGGCGCGCAACATGTCGCACAGCTTTTCAATGGTTTTGGCGGTGAAGCGAATCGTCATCAGCTCGTCGCTTAACGCACGCTGCGCATTGACGTAAACGGGTGTGCCGTAGCCCTCTCGGTCATAGGCCTTATGCACCTTCTCGAACAGCACGCGCAGCTTGTCAAAGCGGCTTAGCGCCTCGTTCTTTAGCTCCTCCAGCTTCTTGGTCAGCGCTTTGGAGCCACCGTTGCCGTCGTCGTCGTCCTCGGCGTCGAATTCGTCGAAATCTTCTTCGGCCACATAGTCGTCGGCCTCGTTCGGGTTGGAGAAGCCATCCACCACGGTGGAAATCACCACCCGGTTTTCGCGGATGTCGTCGGCCAAGCGAAAGATTTCGGCAATTGTGGCCGGGCTGGCTGAGATGGCTTCCATCATGCGCATCAGGCCGCCTTCTATGCGCTTGGCGATTTCAATTTCACCTTCGCGCGTCAGCAGCTCGACCGTGCCCATTTCGCGCATGTACATGCGTACCGGGTCGGTGGTGCGGCCAAACTCGCTGTCCACGGTGGAGAGCGCGGCTTCGGCTTCCTCTTCGGCCTCCTCTTCGGTAGCGGCGGTGGGGCCAGTGCTGGTGAGCAGCAGGGTTTCGGCATCTGGTGTCTGTTCATAAACGGCCACGCCCATGTCGTTGAGCATGGTGACCACGACTTCCATGGTCTCGGCATCGACCAACTTGTCGGGCAAGTGGTCGCTGATTTCGGCGTGGGTTAAAAAGCCGCGCGTCTTGCCCAGCTTAATCAGAGTCTTCAGGCGTTGGCGGCGCTTGACTTGCTCTTCCTCGGTCAACACCGTCTCGTCCAGGCCAAATTCTTTCATCAGCGCGCGCTCTTTGGCCTTGCTGATTTTCATGCGCAGCGGCTTGACTTTTTCCTCGCTTACCGCTGGTACGTCTTCGGCAAATTCGGCTTCAATGTCGCTCAGGTCTTCTTCTACCGTGGGTTTTTCCGCAGCCTTGACAGCCGAAGCCTTTTTTGCCGCCGGAGCGGGTGGGGCAGCGGGCGCGGCCACAGCTTTTTTCTTGTCCGGCGCTGCCACCGCAGCCTTGGCGGATGCGGTCTTCTTTTCCTCAGCCTTAGGAGTTGCGGTCTTCTTTTCCACAGCCTTAGGGGTTGTGATCTTCTTTTCTACAGCCTTAACGGATGCGGTCTTTTTCTCCTCAGCCGTGACCGGGAGGTTCTTTTTTTCTTTGGTGACCGGGCTTTTCGCTGCCGTTTCGGTCTTCGCTGGTTTGGCTACAGGCGCGCTCGCTTTGGCGGCACGCGCTGGCGCGGCGGCAGGCAGGGCTTTCGGGGCGGCTTGGGGCTTTTGAGCGGGCATGAACGACCTCAGAACTTTAAAACGCACATAAAAATCTGAACCGTGCCTGACCTATAAAGGGGCAGTGGATACAGAGAAATTTTTTTTCGAGCAAGTGGCTGGGCGAACATTTGGTATGCAGTCCTTGCGGGGAAAAGGGCCTGTTTACATTCCCGTGTCGCGGGTGGCCGGTGCCGGAGGTGCTGCTGTCGCGCTTGCTTAAAAGCAGCAGCGGATTATACCGGCCTAAATGCGTGCTGGCGCATCCTGTGCAACGCGCTGGCCAAGCATATGCACAGTGAAGCGCGGAGAGGCGTGGTGGGTCGAGTTTGACCCGTTTGTCGGCTCCGAGAATCGCAAAACTCGGCCTGCGGTGATTGTGCGCAACGATGCGGCCAATAGAAACTTGGCCCGCGTGGTCGTTGTGCCGCTGACCCGCAACACCGGCCGTCCATACCCGGGTGAGGCGGTTGTGTCGCTCGAGCGCCAAAGCAGCAAGGCGATGGCAGACCAACTCATGGCTGCCGACAAAGCCCGGCTAAAGGCCGGCTCGGTACGGTCAGTAAAGCCGATATGCAGGCGGTGGAAGATGCTTGTCGCGTCCACCTGGGCCTGGCTGAATAGCAGGCAGTATCAAGACGAAACTTTGACGGTCGGTGAACCTTCTCGCCGCATTTGTCTGCGGGCACAGATGCGTGTGGCGTCGCGGTTGGCATGATCCTAGAAACCGCAGTTGACCGCTTCATGGCGGTCAAAAAACGGATGCATAAACACGGCGATGGCCCCCTGAATCTATTCACCTGGTGGGTGAGGTCGCTACGTGCCCGACAAGCACCGCCCTGGGATGCCCTGGCGGTGTTGCTCCTCCTTGCTGGCATCAGCCAGCCACGTCGTCGCGCCTGGCCAGGCCAGCCCATGGCGGCACACTCGGGCGCGTCCAACTGCGGTTTCTAGGATGATTCGGCCACTGTTGCAAGTCCGTACGGCCATTGCCGGTTGGGGTTGCCATCAGTCGGCCTTGGCCTTCAGCTCCTGGCTTTGCGCTTCTTCCAGGCTGAGCCGTCGCGCTTGCAGTTCGCGGTAGTGGGCCAGGGCCTGCGGGTCGCTAGCTGCGGCGGCAATGGCCTGTGTTTCCAGCGCTTTGAGGTGCTCCACCCACATGCGCCGCAGGAGGGCGTATAGCTCTTGCTGGGCCTCGCTTTGTTCGGGCTCAGCCTGTTCTTGCGGACGATCCATCAATTGGCGCGCCAGCGCTTCAAAGGGCTGGCCGGGTAGGGCGTCTAGCAGGGCACCCCAGGGCAGGGGGCCGTGCTCCTGTAGCTGGGCGTCCAGCCAAGCGAACAGGGGGCCGTGCGGCAGTGGTAACTCGCACAGCAGGTGGTGGTCTTCGCCGCTCAGATCCATCCACAAGGCACTGTTGGACAAGAGCAAGCGCACGGCGTGGTCCGCGCGGCCCAGTGGTTTGCCACGCCGCAAGCCTGTTGCGGCACCGGGGCGCGGGCTGCTGGCGCTGGCTTGCTGCGCAGCCCAGGGGCTGCGGTCTTTGCGTGGGCTGCGGGTGGCGCCGCCGCTGCGCGGTGCCAGCCCCCACAGCTCGCTCAACTCGTGCGTGCCCAGCTCCACCTGCTGTGCCAACTCGCCCAGCAGTTGCCGCTTGAGTGCGCCATCGGGCAAGGCCGACCACAAGGGCCGTGCCTGCGAGGCCATGCGCGCGCGGCCCTCGGCGCTGCCCACATCGCAGTCTTCGGCGGCGGCTTGCAGCAGAAAGCGGCTCAAGGGCAGCGCTTGTGCGACGGCGGCGGCGAAGGCTTCACTGCCGTTGGCGCGAATAAAGCTGTCCGGGTCGTGCTCGGGCGGCAAGAACAGGAATTTCACGCTGCGCACGTCGCTGGCATAGGGCAGAGCGCCGTCTAGTGCTTTGCGCGCTGCGCGCCGCCCGGCAGCGTCGCCGTCAAAGCTGAACACTACCGCGTCGGTGAAGCGAAACAGCTTATGCACATGCTCGCTGGTGCAGGCTGTGCCCAGGGTGGCGACGGCGTTGGCAAAGCCCAGCTGCGCCAGCGCCACCACGTCCATGTAGCCCTCGGTGACCAGCACATAGCCTTGCGCGTGCACCGCGTCGCGTGCCTCGAACAAGCCATACAGTTCGCGCCCCTTGCTGAACACCGGGGTTTCGGGCGAGTTCAGGTATTTGGGCGTGCCCTCGCCCAGAACCCGGCCCCCAAAACCTATGCATTCGCCTTTGACGTTGCGAATGGGGAACATCACCCGGTCGCGAAAGCGGTCGTAGCGCCTGGCCTCACCGGCGTCGTTTTCATCGCCTTGAATGACCAGGCCCGCCTCTACCAGTTGCGCGTCGCCGTAGTCAGGGAACACGCTGGCCAGGCTGCGCCAGCCGTCGGGTGCGTAGCCCAGGCCAAAGCGTTGGGCCATGACGCCGCTGACGCCGCGCCGCTTCAGGTAGTCGATGGCGCGCTCGGATTGTTTGAGTTGGCGTCGGTAGGCGGCGCCTGCTTTTTCCAGCACGTCCACCAGGGTGCGCTGTTGCTGGCGTGCGGCTTGGGCGCGCTCGCGCTCTTGCGGCGAGCTGTCGTCTTCCGGCACCGGCATGCCGTACTGCTGGGCCAGGTCGTGCACGGCCTCGACAAAGCTCATGCCCGCGTGTTCCATCAAAAAACCGATGGCGTTGCCGTTTTTGCCGCAACCAAAGCAGTGGTAGAACTGCTTGCTCGGGCTCACCGTGAAGGAAGGCGACTTCTCGGTATGAAACGGGCACAGGCCCATGAAATTGGCGCCACCCTTTTTAAGCGTGACGTAGCGACCGACGATCTCCACCACATCGGTGCGCGCCAACAGGTCTTGGATGAAGGACTGCGGAATGGTCACTGCGAAATCTTGCGCGCCTCGTCCACTTCGTGCTCAAAGTAGCCCTGAAAGCTGAACGCCAGCGTGGCCATGAGTACACCAGCGCCCACCATCAAGGCCAACACCACTGCAAAGATGGTGCCCCAGTGGGAGGCACCGGCCTCGTGCTCGGGCGCCGCGCCGGGGTTGAAGCGGGCATTCCACTGCGCCGGTGCCATCAGCCCATAGACGATGGCCTGCAAGGCAGTGGCGGCAAAGATAAATCCCAAAAACGGAATCAGCACCCAACTGAGGGCGTCGTCCAGGCCTAGGGCCCGCGCCCGGGCCACGCCGTAAAGGCCGATCAAGGTGGGTATCGGGTAGAGCCAAGCCCAGCGGTCGCGCCAGCCGTGCAAGTACCGCCGATGCAGACCCAGAGGCCCACCCAAAAAACTGAGCCAGGCGGCGGTGGTTTTACTTTTCATGAAGTCGTCCCGGTGGTGGGCGGCAAGGGTAGCACCTGGCTGGCATCAGGGCGGGCTTTGATCGGCCAGGCCCAGGGCTTTTTCCATCAGCACCACATCCAACCAGCGTTCGAACTTCCAGCCGCAAGACCGTAGCACACCCACCGGCACGAAGCCGACACTGCGGTGCACGCCAATGGAGCCGGTGTTGTCGGAGTCGCCGATCACCGCAATCAGCTTGCGTATGCCGCGCGTCTGGCAGCGGCTGAGCAACTCGGCCAGCAGCAAGCGCCCGAGACCCTGG
>Ga0136644_10004427_pt1 | contig 10367 bp, 9 predicted proteins | sample C_130820_EF_Meta_FD_94780 | JGI IMG/M metagenome (GOLD analysis project Ga0136644, IMG submission 94780) | Freshwater microbial communities from Lake Croche, Canada to study carbon cycling - C_130820_EF_MetaG (v2) (version 2) | ecosystem: Environmental > Aquatic > Freshwater > Lake | place: Lake...
GCTTTATGAAGGATTGAAACATTATTTTATTGTTCGTTTTCCACAGCGTGCAGGTGCTTTTAAGGAGTTTCTGAATGATGTGCTTACTCCAACTGATAATATTGTTTATTTTGAATATTCCAAGAAAACCGCTCGTGAGCGAGGACCTGCTTTGGTAGGAATCGAGTTGAAACAACCGTCTGATTTTCAACCACTTATCGAGCGGATGAAAGCTTATAATATTCAGTTTGAATATATCAATGATAAGCCACAGCTATTTGAATTTTTGATTTAGTTTTGATAAATTCTTAATTAAAAGAAGGCCTTTCACTATCTTTGCGAAGTGATATCCTTTTATTTTGAATAAATGTACCTAGTTTTTCTTGTTTCTTTTTTATTATTCCTATGGCAAATCCATCGAAATGCTTCATACATTTCTGACAGCCTAAGCGACTATTTCATCAAAATATTCTTTGGTTTGGTTTCTTCCGTGATTCCAACGGGCTTCTTTTTATCTGAACTCAACCAACTAGGTCACGCGGTATCATGGGGTTTAGGTATTAATTTATTGGCTTTTTTGTTTTATTTCTTTTTTATAAAAATCTCAGAAAACCACCAATATTCTCTTAATAATTCCCTTAAAAATCTTCCGAAAAACCTGCTTAACATTTGGCAAAAACAAGGATTTTTAGGCAAAACAGTATTTGGAATATTGAGTTTAGGCTTACTTATTGTCAGTATTTTAAATTGGGGAATATTTTATTTGACTTATCCTAACGAATGGGATAGCATGACTGGGCATTTGGTTAAATGTGCCTTGTACCTCCAAAATGGCAACATGAATCGCCTACAAGGCACAACTTGGACGATAGATTTTTACCCAAACTCATTACCAACTTTACAGATGTTTGGCTTTCATCTTTTTGGTGAACAAGGATTTAAAGTTATTCACTACTTATCTTATTGGCTTTTTGCAATCTCAGCTTACGGAACAGCTTTTAAAATAAGCAAAAATAAAACTGCAGCTTTACTTGTTTTTTTACTTTCAGCTTTACTTCCAACGGCTTTAGTACAAGCGACAACCACTGAAACTGACATCGTTTTGTCAGCCTATTTGGGTTGTTTGATCTATTTTATGTTTGCGTTTAAAGAAAATCCTTCTCGACTCAATGTTTCGCTTATTGCACTAATGGCAGGTATCTGGATTGGACATAAAGTTACTTTCTTACTTATTGCACCAGCGGCAATGGTTGTAGCGTTTCATACCGTTTTATTGAAAAAGCAGTTTTACCAACACATCAAACTGTTTTTTATTACATTTATAACAGCAATAGGCATTTATGCCCTGCCAACTGGCTATATAAGTAATATAAAAGAATCTAAAAAATTTAGTTTGGGAAGTCTTTCGGCACCCCAAATGGTGATGCAATGGCACGGAGTTGAGCATTATACAGGAAAGGAAAAAATCAAAAACTTAGCTTATAATATTGGTCGATATTCTTCTGATTTTTTGAATATGGACGGACTTAGAAGTTCGCCTTTAGGTAAAGAATTAAACGATATTGTACGATATTGGCCAAATAAAGTATTAAGAAAATTGAATCTTGAGGGAGAGCACTTCACGGTTGTTTCTTATTTTTCTTTTGAACATCCAGTAAGATTCTATCTCGAAAGACCTTATTGGGGATTTATAGGCTTTGGTCTTATATTACCATGCATAATTTTTTTATTTTGGAAAGTATTACGAAATTTTAAGAAATTAAATAGTGTAGAAAAAAGTCTTTTGATACTTGTTTTAGCGGCAACATTACACTTTTTATCGCTATGTTATTCAGCTCCTTATGACCCTATCAAGGCTCGTTATTTTCTGAATATGGCGGTTTGGTGCATGCCTATGCTTTCGTTGATTGGCTTATCTTGGTTTCAGAGAAAATCAATCCTTAAGAGTATTTTCTTAATAATCATTAGCGGTTTTATTGTACTTTCGGCAATACCTACAATTCTGTACTTGCGTATCCACCCAGTTTTTGAAGCCAAAAATATCTTTAATACCACTCGTTTAGAAATGATAATGATTGGTCGACCTAATGTTTATGAAGCCTACAAAAAGTTTGATGAACTCGTGCCAAAAGATGCCATAGTAGCACTCGGAACTCAACAAGAACACGAAGATTTTGAATATCCACTTTGGGGTGAAAACTTTAAACGGAAACTCATTCCGATTCATCCATTTAGAAGTGTCGTAAAACCAATTCCTGCCGAAGCACAGTATTTATTTTATTCAAAAGGGGTTATTCCATTTCAGGAAGGAGATATTAAGCTCAATCACATCAATAGCGAATTGCACACAACTATCAATGATAGTGAGTTTTATTTAAGAAAGTTAACCCCCAATTCGTAAGTACCCCTAATCCATAAAGGGAAATAAAATATAAAAAATGCAAAATACATCAAATAGCAATATAAGTTCCCCTTTAGGGACTGGGGGTGGTCAGGGATTAGGCATAATGCAACCCTACGTTTTTCCGTATATTGGCTATTTTCAGCTCATCAAGGCAGTTGATAAATTTATCGTATACGATGATGTAGCATTTATCAATAAAGGTTGGATAAATCGAAATAACATCCTGGTCAATGGAAAAGCTATTATGTTTACAATTCCGCTGGTTGGAGCAAGTCAAAATCGACTAATTCGAGATATTCAAGTTGATAACTTATCGGGATGGAGTAAGAAGTTTTTAAAAACCATTGAACAATTGTATAAAAAAGCACCGTATTACAAAGAAGGTTTTCAATTAGTAGAGCACGTTTTCAACTTGTCATCAACAAATATTGCTGAATTAGGAGTAAATAGTTTGAAAGAAACCATCAAATACTTGAATATCGAAACAAAAATTGTAGAAAGTTCAACGATTTATAATAACCAAGACCTAAAAGCACAGTGCAGAATTTTAGATATTTGTTTGCAAGAAAAAATAAATCATTACATTAATCCAATTGGTGGAATAGCTATCTATAACAAACAACTTTTTGCGGATAACGAAATCTTACTTAATTTTATAAAAGTAAAACCCATTCAGTACAAGCAATTTAACAAACAAGATGAATCTTTTGTGCCGTGGCTTTCAATCATCGACTTGCTGATGTTTTGCTCTGTTGAAGAAATTAACGAACATTTAAATAAATTTGAATTAGTCTAAAAAGTCAAGAGACATCAGTTCATGAATAGTGTTATAAATTCTAAAAAATAAAAATAAAGATGGCCAAAGTAGTAGTTTTCGGTACGGAACTGGTAGCAGAATTAGCACATTATTATCTAACAAATGATTCAAAACACGAAATCGTTGCATTTACTGTCAACAAAGAATATATAAAAGAAGATACTTTCTGTGGCTTGCCAGTTATAGCTTTTGAAGATGTAACAACATTTTATCCACCAGCCGACTACCAATTTTTTGCTCCTTTGAGCGAACGTAAAATGAATATGGTACGGGCCAAAGTCTATGCCGAGGCTAAAGAAAAAGGATACTCCTTTATCTCATACATCAGTTCAAAAGCCACCGTTTTGACTGACCAAATCGGTGAAAACTGCTTTATTCTTGAAGATAATACGATTCAGCCTTTCGTAAAAATCGGTAACGATGTTGTACTTTGGAGTGGTAATCACATCGGGCATCATAGCGAAATCAAAAACCATGTTTTTTTTACTTCGCATGTAGTTTTATCGGGAAGATGTGTGGTTGGCGAATACTCATTCTTTGGTGTAAATGCCACAATCAGAGATGGCTGTACGATTGGCGAAGGCACTCTCGTAGCAATGGGTGCAAACATAACCAAAACAAAAACTGACTCTTGGAGCATTTGGAAAGGCAATCCCGCCGTAAAATCTGAAGTATCAAGTAAAGATATTAATTTATAATAAAACGCATATAGCTTTTAAAAATCGTTCAAAAACTCGAACTTTGAGCACTAATATTTGAAAATTTCTGAAAATGAATCAATTTTTTGACCAACTAATTTGCCCAAAAACACATACAAAACTTGTTTTATCGGCCGATGGCAAAACCCTTAATAATAACTCAAGCGAAGAACCTGTAAGCTATGACGTAAACGAAATTGTTGATTTGGTTTTTCCGAGAGAGCTTTTTGAGCAAGACCGCAAAGAACAAGTAGCCTATAACGATGCACACGCTCGATATGACCGTGGAGTTTCGTGGGTTTTTGAATCACTTCACGCCAACGAAGCAGCTACCCGTAAACAAATGATTAGCCTATTAAAATTGAAACCAGGAATGAAAGTACTGGAGGTTGGTGCTGGAACTGGCAAAGATTCAGCTTTTATTATTGATAAAATTACACCTGGCGGACACGCAGTTTTATCTGATTTATCGCCAGCAATGCTAAGTCACGCAAAAGAAAAATTTGCTGACAAAAAAGACGTTACGATTGATTATTTCATCGGAAATGGCTCTTATTTGCCGTTTGAAGACAATTCTTTCGATGCACTTTTTCATTTCGGAGGAATCAATACTTTCTCGGAAAGAGCAAAAGCTTTTGAAGAATTTAACCGCGTAGTAAAAGTTGGTGGAAGAGTGGTTGTTGGTGATGAAAGCGTAGGTGCATGGCTTCGTGACCAAAAAACATATCAAATTTTGATGGATGCCAATCCTATGTTCGCTGACTTAGTACCGATGCAAGATTTACCAAAAAACATCAAAGACGTAAAACTGCAATGGATTTTCGGAAATGGTTATTATGTTCTTGATTTCAAGAAAACAAAAAAAGCTCCAACCGTAAATGTAAATTTACCTATTCCCAACAAAGATTTTGTTGATAATTGGAAATTGCGTGCTAATAAAAATCGTAAAACTAAGTAACAAAAATTACGGCAAAACCATAATTCTTAAGATTTTTGAGGCGAATGAACAAGAAAAATAATCACTCATTCACTCATTCACTCATTCACTCATTCCACAATGTGGCAAAAAAAAGGACTCATTTATAAACCTGATGGTAGTTTATCGCATAGTCGTTCGCATGCACAAGTGCCTTATGCGTACAAACATAAAGATTTTTTAAGAGTTTATTTTTCATCAAGAGATGATAATGGGTATTCTCGCCCAACTTTTATTGATGTTGATTACGACGACCCAACTAAGATTCTTTATATCCACAATACATCTGTTTTGGATTTAGGTGGCCCGGGAGAATTTGACGAAACAGGTGCTATGCCGTCATGGTTTGTTTCACAAGACAATGGAGACATTTGGTTGTATTATACTGGTTGGAACCGAACTCATAATTCATATCGCCTTTCAATGGGACTTGCTATCAGTACCGACGGTGGCGTGAATTTCAATAAAATGTTCCGTGGGCCAATAATGGACCGCTCGATTCATAACCCTATTTGGGCAGCACAGCCTTCGTTGATGTTTGTCAACGGAAAATGGATGATGTGGCATATTTCAGGACAAAAATGCGAGTATATTCACGGCTATCCTGAGCCTTTCTATGATTGTCGAGTTGCAATTTCTGATGATGGGATCAATTGGACACCAACGGGTGATGTTGCCCTTCCTTTTGATGATTTTCTTCATGCCGTAGGTCGCCCAAGTGTTTTTCACGAAGACGGTATTTTTAAAATGTATTATTCTTATCGACATACACTTGACTATCGCACTAACCGCAATCAGAGTTACCGAATGGGCTATGCCGAATCGGTTGATGGTTATAAATGGGAGCGTAAAGATGACTTAGTTGGTATTCATAAATCAGAAAACCCAGCTGATTTCGACTACCAAATGATAAATTATGCTCACTTTTATGAACATAATGGCAAAAAATATTTATTATACAACGGTAACGGTTTTGGAGCAGCTGGTTTTGCCTATGCTGTTTTAGAAAAATAAAACAATTATTGATAATTATCATTATTTTCTCAATCAGTAACATCTAATTTTACTAAAAATTAAAAACCCTTTTCTGGGCTAGATGAATAATCGTTAGGAATTATGAAACAACAATTCAACAAAGAGGGATATATTATCATCAAAAACTTCTTTTCAAAAGAAGAAATTAATAAAATTTACACCGAAGCACGTAATCTTTTTGCCTTGCAAATCGAGCGAGTTTTGGGTAAAAAAGTTGACATCAACGACTGTGATACTTTCGAACAAGCCATGTTCGATTTATTCGAGGCTGATTTTACAACTTTTGTAAATACAGGAAAACAGGCACAACATCTAATATCTTTACACCATTTAGGTACTGACCCTAAAATCATCAATGTATTGAAAAATTTAGGTTATGAATTCCCAATGATTGGTGTGCGTCCTTCGATGCAATTCAACAGTCGATATCTATCAAAAGGCGGTAGTCACTGGAAATTGGGTGCTCACCAAGATTGGCGTACAGGCCAAGGATCATTGGATAGTATGGTTATGTGGTTTCCAATGGTTGATTGTGGTGCCGATTTAGGTGCATTACAAATCCTTCCTGCAAGCCACAAAGAGGGACTGCTAAAATCTGATACTTCAGGTTATTTGGGAAGTATTCAAGAAGAATTACCTGAAGAAAATTATGTTCAAACATCTTTTGAGGTTGGCGATTTATTGATTTTTTCTGCATTTTTGGTTCATCGTTCAGGCGAAAATATTACCAAAAATATTCGTTGGTCGATTCAGTTGCGTTATAATAATATGGCCGAACCGACTTTCAAAGAAAGGGGTTTCCCGATGCCTTATATCTACAAACCAGAAGAAAACTTGGTAACGCCTGATTTTCCGAAAAAAGAACAACTTGAAGAAGTATTCGCATAAATTAAGATAGGCAAACAAGATATTTCACCACTCATAAATACAAAGCGTATCAAATTTAGAATAAACCCATTTTTTTAGATGGAGTTTCTTGATTTGCTACGCTTTTTGCTTATTTTCGCAATTATAGATATTCAATACTTGAGTTTTATTAAAAAAATATTTTTTTATAAATTAAGTTATGGTAAAATATTATGTTTTGCAGACTTATAAATGATGTACTGAAATAAATAATTTTTACATTTGTAAAATATTTTTATTTAGAAGAATAAAACCAAAACTACTACAATAATGAAGCAACAGCTTATTACAACCGAACCTATTGCTTACGAAAAGATTCCAACCAAGATTTTTAAAGATTCAAAGGAAGCATCGAATGCTGTCGCTCACGAAATTGCAGAGTTAATTCGTGAACGCCAACGCCAAAACCGAAATTGTATTTTAGGTCTTGCTACTGGTTCGTCTCCAAAAACAGTTTATGCTGAACTCATTAGAATGCACCGAGAAGAAGGATTAAGCTTTAAAAACGTGGTTTCATTCAATTTAGACGAGTATTTTCCGATGGAACCCGACTCTTTGCAAAGTTATGTAAGGTTCATGAAAGAACAACTTTTCGACCATGTGGATATTCCAAAGGAAAATTATTTTATACCAGATGGAACAGTTCCCGCAAGTAAAGTAAAAGATTTTAGTGAAGAATATGAGCGTAAAATAGATGCCGTAGGGGGCTTAGATTTTCAATTATTAGGTATTGGTGCAAACGGTCATATTGGTTTTAACGAGCCAGGTTCGTTGATTAATTCACGTACTCGTTTGATGATGCTCAATCACTCAACTCGTGTTGCGGCGGCCTCTGACTTTGGTGGTAGCTTAGTAAAAGTACCCAAGAAAGCAATTACATTGGGAGTTTCCAAGATTTTGACAGCGAAAAGAGTAGTTTTATTAGCTTGGGGTGAAAGAAAAGCTCCAGTAATTGCTGAAGCGGTCGAAGGCCGTGTAACCGAAACAATTCCAGCATCCTATTTACAGACACACCCAAATGCTTTGTTTGTCATCGACGAACGTGCCGCTCACGAACTTACTCGAATGCGTACTCCTTGGGTGGTAGAAGACGTTGTGTGGACAAGCGAGATGGTCAAGAAAGCCGTCACAAACTTGGCTCTTTCGCTTGGAAAGCCAATCTTGAAATTGACAAACAAAGAATATAACGATAATGGTTTAAGTGATTTATTAGCTCGCCATGGACAAGCGTATGAGATAAATATTGATGTATTTAATCAATTACAGCACAGTATTACGGGATGGCCAGGTGGAAAGTCGAATGCTGATGACACCAACCGTCCAGAAAGAGCTTTACCTGTTAGAAAACGGGTGATTATTTTTAGTCCACACCCTGACGATGATATTATTTCGATGGGAGGAACTTTCCAACGTTTGGTTGACCAAGGACATGATGTACATATTGGCTATCAAACTTCGGGAAATATCGCCGTGGCCGACGATGAAGCCATTCGTTTTATTGATTTTGTAGTTGATTTCAACGAAAAATTTGTTATCGAAAATAAAGAAACCCAACAACTCTTTGCAGAAGCAAAAGCATTCTTGAAAAACAAAAAAGATAGTGATGTTGATATTGATGCGGTGCGGTATGTAAAAGGTATAATTCGTCGAGGAGAAGCAAAGGCAACTTGTCGTTATGTGGGAATTCCAGAAGAAAACGTACATTTTATGGATATGCCTTTTTACGAAACTGGGCGTATCGAGAAAAAACCACTCGGTGCAGATGATGTTTCAGTTGTTGCCGATTTGATAGAATTAATAAAGCCACATCAGGTGTATGCAGCAGGCGATTTAGCCGACCCACACGGCACGCATAAGGTTTGTTTAGATGCCATTTTTGAGGCAGTTGAGCAGCTCAAACATAAAAATTTTATGAAAGATTGTTGGGTTTGGTTGTATCGTGGTGCTTGGGCAGAATGGGATATTCATGAAATCGAAATGGCAGTGCCGATGTCTCCAGATCAAGTTCTTCAAAAACGCATGGGTATTTTCAAGCATCAATCTCAAAAAGATGGTGTGGTTTTCCAGGGAACTGATGCCCGTGAGTTTTGGCAACGTGCCGAAGAGCGTAACCGTGGAACAGCTCAACTCTATAACAAACTAGGCTTGGCCGAATACGAAGCAATGGAAGCTTTTGTTAGATGGAAATTCTGATGAATTAAGTAATTTAGACAAAAAACGGCCGATTGCTAACGCAATCAGCCGTTTTTTGTTTCTAGGTGTTATCGATATTTTAGTTAAGCTAATCAAACTGCCGAAGTAGCTAAAGCCTAAATTTTTATTCCCATCGAATATTATTACAAGTGTATAACCTCACCATAGGCAGCCGCAGCGGCTTCCATAATAGCTTCTGACATCGTCGGGTGGGGATGAACCGACTTCATGATTTCCATACCTGTTGTTTCAAGTTTACGAGCTACAACTGCCTCAGCAATCAATTCAGTTACGTTATTGCCAATCATGTGGCAACCTAACCACTCGCCGTATTTAGCATCAAAAATAACCTTCACGAAACCTTCTGGTACACCACCTGCTTTTGCCTTTCCTGATGCAGTAAATGGAAACTTCCCAACTTTTATTTCGTATCCCGCTTCTTTGGCTGCCTTTTCAGTATAACCAACAGATGCAATTTCTGGTGAACAATACGTACAACCTGGGATATTTTTGTAGTCAAGTGGCTGTGGGTGGTGACCCGCAATTTTTTCAACACAAATGATTCCTTCAGCCGATGCTACGTGAGCCAATGCTTGTCCTGGAGTTACGTCACCGATGGCATAATATCCTGAGATATTAGTTTCAGAAAAACCGTTTACCAAAATTTTACCTCTGTCTGTGGCGATACCGACATCTTCTAAACCGATATTTTCGATGTTTGCTACGATACCAGCTGCCGAAAGTACAACATCAGTTTCAATTTTGATTTCTCCCGTTGGTGTTTTTATCGTCGATACACAACCGCTTCCCGAAATATCTACATTCTCTACGCTTGAACTTGTGTAGATTTCTATACCAAATTTCTTGTAGATTTTTGCCAATTCTTTAGAAATATCTTCATCTTCTACTGGAACAATATTTGGCATAAACTCTACGATGGTTACTTTCGTACCCATGCTTGCATATATATATGCAAACTCAACACCGATTGCACCCGAACCCATCACCAACATCGAAGAAGGTTGTTTTTCGAGGCTCATAGCTTTGCGGTATTCGATTACTTTCTCACCATCAATTGGCACGTTGGGCAATTGTCTTGCTCTTGCACCAGTTGCAATGATGATGTTCTTTCCTTCTACGTCAGTTTTTTTGCCTTCTGCATCCGTAACTTCTACTTTCTTCCCAGTTTTTATTTTTCCAGTACCGTAGATTACATCAACCTTATTTTTTTTCATCAAGAAGGTTACGCCTTTGCTCATACCGTCGGCAACGCTGCGTGAACGCTTGATGACAGCACCAAAGTTTGCATGAGATTCGCCAACTTCGATACCATAATCTTTTGCGTGCTTGATATACTCA
>Ga0136644_10004429_pt1 | contig 10366 bp, 11 predicted proteins | sample C_130820_EF_Meta_FD_94780 | JGI IMG/M metagenome (GOLD analysis project Ga0136644, IMG submission 94780) | Freshwater microbial communities from Lake Croche, Canada to study carbon cycling - C_130820_EF_MetaG (v2) (version 2) | ecosystem: Environmental > Aquatic > Freshwater > Lake | place...
AGACCGGTCCGCTCGCGGCCTCGGTCGAGACGACCGAAGGCGTGTACTTCGTGCCCGCGCTCACCGGGCTCGGCTCGCCGTACTGGGACCCGTATGCGCGCGGCACGATCGTCGGGCTCACCCGCGGCACAACCCGCGCACACCTTGCGCGCGCGACCGTCGAAGCGATGGCGTATCTCACGAAAGATGTGTGTGACGCCATGGCGAACGCGGCTGGCACACCGGTGACCGAGCTGCGCGTCGATGGTGGCGCAAGCGCGATGGATCTGCTCTGCCAGTTCCAAGCGACGCTGCTCAACGTCCCGGTGCGTCGTCCGCAAGTGCAGGAAACCACTGCGCTGGGCGCGGCCTATCTCGCGGGTATCGCCGAAGACGTATGGATCGGGCCCGACGCGGTGGCGTGGCAACAAGACGCAGCCTTCGTTCCCGAACCGGAACACATCGCAACGTACGAGGCCCGCCATCTTGACTGGGAGCGCGCCGTCGCTCGGTCTCGGGGCTGGGCCGAAGCGTAAGGCGTTACGCAGCGCTCTCGGCGCCCACCCGCACCGTCGCGGCGTCGTCGGCGAGTTCTTCGGGCGTTCGAGTCGCGTACGTGTCGCGGTACTCGTAGCCCGAGAGTTGCTGAATCTCGTACATCACTTCGTCGGTGATGTTGCGCAACACCAGACGCTCATCGTGCGCCCCGGACGCAATGGCTCCCGCTACGACCGGACGCGGGTCGATGGGTTCGCCGACCGTGATCGTGATGCGCTTGCCCAGGCGTGGCAGCTTCTGATCGGTCCCCTGCACCGCGTCGGTGCCCACCAGCCCGATCGGCACGATCGGCGCTCCGGACCGCAACGCGAGTCGGGCTACGCCGGTGTGTCCGCGATGCAGGTAGCCATCGCGCGTGCGGGTGCCTTCGGGATAGATCGCGAACACGCCACCCCGGTCAAGCACCTCGAGCGCGGTCTGCAGTGCGCGCTCGCCGGCACTTCCGCCTTCACGGCGGCACGGGATCTGGCCACACGCGCGGAAGAACCACGCCGATTTGGGGTCGTCGAAGTACTCGGCCTTGGCGACGAACGTCACCCGGCGGCGCACGATGAGTGGGACAAATATCGAGTCCATGAACGAGCGGTGGTTCATCGCCAAGATGACCGGACCATGCTTCGGGATACGCGCGTCTCCTTCGGCCGTGATGCGGTATCCGGCGTACAGCACGGGCGTCAGGATCACCTTCAGCAGCCAATAGAGCACGGGCCCCTCCTCGGGTTCCGATGCTACGGCCAATCAGTCGCTGGGCGATGCGTTCGCGCCGAGCATCCGGCACCCCACTCGCGCGTCAGTCGCCGGCATGGGTGATGAGCACCGGCAGCGGCGCATCTCGGATGAGGTGCTGGGCGACGCTCCCGACGACGAGACCGCCAAAGCCCGTCCTGGCCCTCGACGCAACGGCGATGAGGTGGGCGTCGTGGCTGCGCGCAAAATCGATGAGCGCATCAGCCGGGTCCGTCGCGTGCAGCACGTCCCACGCCACCTCAAGTCCTGCCGCCGCCAGCGGCCGCGCTTGGCGTTCGAGGTACGCCGATTCAACCAACGTGCCGTCGGTCTCGCGCGTGACAGCGCCGGCCGCAACGACTTGCACGAGCCAGAGTGGCGCATCGAGGTCCAGCGCGAGCGCACCGGCCGCGCCGAGCATCCGGCCCGGCGGGTTCACGCCGTCGACCCCGGCGACAATCGGCCCGGGCACCCAGGAGACGTCTTCCTGGCGGGCGCCACACACGATGACGGGACACGCAACGTCAGCGATGACGGCGCTCGCGACGCTGCTCATGACCGCGGCTGTCACTGCACCGCGCCCGCGGGTCGTCATGCAGATCAGCGGGTCCGCGTGCTCCGCGGCGGCGTACTGCACGGCTGCCGCCGCGGGCCGGTCGAAAATGACGAGCGGCTCGGCTTCGGGGACGCCCCACGCGAACGCCACAGATTCGAGGTACCCCTGCGGGTCGGTGAGCTCAGCTGCATGTGCAGCGCACACGAACACAAGTTGGGCGCCGCTCTCGGCGGCAATGGAGATCGCAACTGGGAGCGCACGCTCGGCGCGTTCGGATCCGTCGAGGGGAACGATGATGTGTTTGGCCATGCGCACCGCGTGCCCACTGGCCGACGGAGCCAAACCTGAGGCGAGCTACCCGAGCTTGGGCAATGCCTTCTTAATCTGGCGAATGGCTTGGCCGATGCGCTGTTCGTTCTCGACGAGCGCGAACCGCACGAAGCCTTCGCCGCCCGGGCCAAAACCGAGTCCCGGCGCCATTGCGACGTTGCCGTCGTTGCAGACGAGCTTGCAGAACTCGAGCGAGCCCATGTCGGCGTAGGGCTCGGGGATCGGCGCCCAAACGAACATGGTGCCCTTGGGCTTCTCGATGTGCCAGCCGATGCGGTCGAGCCCGTCGAGGAGCGCGTCCCGGCGGCCTTGGTAAATGGCGTTCGCGTACTTCGGGTAGTCGGGCTCTTCGTTCATCACGACCGTGGCTGCGATCTGGATGGGCTGGAACGTGCCGTAGTCGAGATAACTCTTGAGCTTGTGCAGCGCGTTGATGACGTCTTCGTTGCCGAGCATGAAGCCCACACGCCAACCCGCCATCGAGAAGCTCTTCGTCATCGAGTAGATCTCGACCGCGACGTCGGTTGCGCCCGGCACCTGCAGGATCGACGGCGGCTGGTACCCGTCGAAGCCGAGGTCGGCGTACGCGAAGTCGTGCACGATCAACACGTTGTGGCTGCGGGCCCAGTCGACGAGTTCGGTCATGAAGTCGAGGTCAACGGTGACCGTCGTCGGGTTGTGTGGGAACGAGGTGACGAGCACCTTCGGGCGTGGCCACGCCTGCTCGTAGGCCTCGGTGAGGTTCGTGAAGAAGTCTTGGTCCGGGCCGAGGCGCACGTAGTGCACGCCGGCTCCGGCGAGGATCGGACCCCAGATGTGGATCGGGTAGCTCGGGCTCGGAACCAAGGCGGTGTCGCCCGGGCCAAGCAGTGCCCACATGAGGTGGCTGAAGCCTTCCTTCGCACCGATGGTCATGCAGACCTGGCGTTCGGGGTCGAGCGTGACGCCGAAGGTGCGCTCGTACAGGTTGGTGACGGCCTTACGCAGGTTCGGGATGCCGCGGCTCGTTGAGTACCGGTGGTTGCGCGGGTTGCGCACGGCTTCGACGAGCTTCTCGACCGCGATGTCGGGCGACGGGAGGTCGGGGTTGCCAAACCCGAGGTCAATGACGTCTTCGCCGGCCCGGCGGCGCTGCGCGCGCAACTCGTTGATCTCGGCGAATACGTACGGCGGGAGGGCATCAATGCGACGAAACTGCATCGGGACAGGGTATCCGATGCCTGCCGCCGCTGCCCGGGCCGCACACCCTTGGATCACGCTCTACGCTCGACTCATGACGACTCCTCCTCGCCCTGAAGCCGTGTTGCTCGACGTCGGCGGCGTGTTCCACCTCCCCGGCCACGACGAGATCTCGGCGGCCTACCGCGCCCAAGGCCACGAAATTGATCGCGCCCGACTGAACTACGCGCATTATGCCGGCGCGGCGCGGTTCCACACCGCGTTCGAGACGCGCGGCACCGACACCGAGAGCGACCACACGATTTGGCTCGAATATCTCGACGCCCATGCCGACGCACTCGGCGTCGGCGACGACGTTCGGGCAGACCTGCTCCCGCGGCTCGGCAAGGCCTTCATCGGGCTGGAGACGTGGTCGCATCAGATCGAAGGGTCGGTGGAAGGCGCCGAGGCGCTGAAAGCCGCAGGCGTGCGCATCGGCATCGTCTCGAACGCCGATGGAACCGTTGCTGCGGTCCTCGAAGCATCCGGCACTGCCCAGGTGGGGCCGGGCCCGGGGGTAGAGGTCGAGGTCATCATCGACTCCGGCGCGGTTGGGGTAGCCAAGCCCGATCCCCGGATCTTCCATCTCGCCCTCGACGCCATGGGCCTCGACCCCGAGACCACCTGGTACGTGCGCGACATGCCGACCTTCGACGTCGTCGGCGCCCGAGCCGCCGGGCTGTTCCCGATCCTCATGGACCCCCACGACTTCCACGGCGGGATCGATGTCCTGCGGGTGACGTCGCTCTTCGAGGTTGCCGATCTGGTGCGGGCCGCTCGACGCTGACCGCTGTGCAGAAGCCGAGTTGCCCTGCATAATCGGGCCTTCTACGCTTTTCGGTCATGGCAAGTCGATCTATTCCGCCCGTCGCGCATGCGATCCTCGATGGCGCCCGACTCGGGGGCCTCGACGCCGCCGAACGCCAGTCGGTGGTCGACGCGCTGATCCCCCACATGCGCGACATCGCCGCGTCCCTCGCACACATCGAGCTGCGAAAGCACCCGATGGACGCAAACGACAAGTGGGCACGGGCGAACGCGTACGGCCTCGCGCATGACGCGGTCGATCGCATGATGGTCGACTGGTTCAAAGACCAAGGCCAACCTACGTTCGACCAGAGCAAGCGTGCGATCGAAACGATCCTGCTGCGTCCGGATCCAGCGACCGGACACCAAGCGCTCCGGTTCCCCCGTATGCTCACCGAGCGTCGCCGCGCCCTGGGCATCCCCGACGACTTCCTCAAGCAGCCTGCAGATCTGAACTTTCTGGCGAAGATGATCGATATCCCGCCGGGCCTGCTCCTCAAAGAGCTGCGCGTCGACTCCGGACTCATGGGTTCCAAGCGCGTAGCGCTTGTGATCCCCGAGTTCATGCGCGTGCGCGTGCACGAGTTTCTGTATTCGATCGGGCTCGACCCGTGGATCCCCGAGACCGGACCGACACTGTTCGAGGACGTCCAGCCGAGCGCCGCGCCGGTGCAGCGGCCACGACCCGCACAGGAAAAAGCTGCGGAACTCGATCCAAAGACCCGCAGCGCGTTCGACACGGTCATGCGCATTCAAGCGGCGCAGAAACAGATCGGGTCCATCGACCAGTTCTTCGAGGTCTTTGGCGGTCGAAGCGAGTTCGAAGCCGTATTCGGCTACAAGACTGTCCGGGGCGAACGCCGCGCCGAGTTCTCCTGGAACACGATGCAGGACTATCTCAAGCGCCGATTCGAGGCGAAGAGCGCTGCGCAGCTCGCACGGGAGCGACGCCTACCCGGCCCCAAACAACAAGCTCGCATCGAACGGCTGTTGCACCTCATTGAACCCAACCTTCCGACGGACGGCGCGGCGTGTACGGCGAGCCAACGCAGAACGCTCGGGGTTGCGGTGCAGGCCCAACTTGGTGCGCAACCGTCACTGTTCGATAACGCTGACAAGCCGGACCCCTCCGGTTCCGACGGTGTCGGCAAGTAACGATCGCTCTCCCATGCCCGACCGTCCCGCACACCATCATCAGCGGCCGGGCGCCCGCGCTGCCATCGAACGGCTCGGCGCGGTTCGCAATGCGGTCGGTGGCACGGCGCGTTTGATCGACCTCGTGGGTGATGCAGCCGAGTTCCGCGCGCTCGTCGTGGCCCCAAGCACGCTTGAGTCGTACTTCGGGAAGCAGCAATCACTCCCCCGCGAAGAAGCGTTGTTCCGGATCAAGCGGTTCCTCGAGTTCGTCGAGCCTGCGCTCGCCGAAGGCCACCCGATCAGCGCCGTCGCGTTGCGGACGTACTTGCGGGCCGGCATCGAACAGCGTGCCAGGCACACGCAGTCCCACACCCGCGGTCGCTAGATCTGCCGCGCCCGGCCTTCCCAATAGGGGTCGCGCAGTTTGCGCTTGTAGAGCTTGCCGCTGGGGTCGCGCGGCAGCGCATCGGTGAAATCGATCGACCGTGGCCACTTGAAGTGCGCGAGCCGGCCTTCGAGGTAGGCGAACAACTCGCCTCGGAACGCGTCGTCTGCGGCAACGCCGGCGACCGGTTCGATGACCGCTTTGATCGCCTCGCCCAGGTCGTCGTCGGGGATACCAAAGACCGCCGCATCGCCAACCTTGGGGTGCGAGAGCAACTCGTTTTCGATTTCGGTCGGATAGATGTTCACGCCACCCGAAATGATCATGTCGGCCTTGCGATCGCACAGGAACAGAAAGCCGTCGTCGTCGAGGTAGCCGATATCGCCAACGGTAAAGAACTCGCCAACGCGATTCGCAGCGGTCTTCTCCGGGTCGTCCTTGTAGTGAAAGTCGAGGTTGTGCATCCGCATGTACACCGTGCCCTCGGTGTGCGGCGGAAGCACGGTGCCGTCATCATCGAAGATCGCCACATCGGAGATCGGCCATGGCGATCCGACGGTTCCGGGATGCGCGAGCCAGTCTTCGGGGGTCGCAAGCGTGCCGCCGCCTTCGGTTGCGGCGTAGTACTCGTAGATGACCGGCCCCCACCACTCGAGCATCCGCTGCTTGATCGCGACCGGGCACGGTGCTGCGGCGTGGATGGCGTAGCGCAGCGACGAGACGTCGTAGCGATGGCGAACGTCTTCGGGCAGGCCGAGGAGTCGTCCGAAATGCGTGGGAACCATGTGGGTCACGGTGCACGAGTAGCGCTCGATAAGCGCCAGCGTTTCCGCGGGCTGCCACTGATCTTGCAACACGAGCGTGTGACCCAGCTGAAGCGACGAGCCCGCAAACTGCGTAACCGCGGTGTGATAGTTCGGCGACGTCACCAGGTGCACGTTGTCGTCACGGGGCGTCACGCCGAAGAGTTGGATGAGCAGGCTGTTGATCTCTGCAGCCGTGTCGGGATCGAACTCCGACAACGTGCGCCGCACGCCCTTCGGACGACCAGTCGTTCCCGACGTGTAATGCATCGTGGCGCCCGCCACTCGCGCGGTCGGAACGTCTGATGACGCGTCGGCAACGAACGCGTCATAGGGCGTGAAGCCTTCGATCGCGCCCACCGCGATGCACTGCGCATCGCTGAAACCCACCGCGCGCACAGCACCGCCTGCGACGTCCGCGTACCGCGCATGCGCAACGAATGCTGTCGCACCAGAGTCGCGCAAGATGTACGCGACCTCGGGCGCGGTGAGGTGGTAGTTGATCGGGGTCAGGTACCAACCGGCCTGGAGGGCCGCGAGGTAGAGCGCCCAGGGTGTGACCGAGTTCGGCACCAACATGGCGACGACATCGCCGGGTTCCATACCGATGCCCCGTAGTGCGTGGACCCAGCGATTGGATTCGGCGTGCAGCTCCCCCGCCGACCATTCCCGGCCGTCCGGCTCGACGAGCGCGAGATGCCCGGGGTCCTCACTCGCATACGTCCAAAAACTCCCCATCCCTCGCAGTGAACCACGAATTCGATCCCATCAGGGCCGCATTCGTTCGCCGATCGCTTGAGCCGGCCGAAACGGACCTTCTACACTTTTCGTTCATGGCGCAAACGCAACGCCACGAAACCACCGCGGCGTAGTTGGACCCCAGTGTCTCGAACCACAGGAACGGAGCACCAATGGATTACAAACCGGGTAGCCCCATCGACCTTCCCCGCTACCAGACCGACGCTGGGTATCGGACGATCGTTGATTGTGGCGGAGTACAGGCGACCCTCAAGCGAGCGACGCGACGGATGATCCAGGCCTACGGGTCGTCGGCCATCTTGAGCGGCGCTACTGCAATCGCATGGTACGCAAGCAATCCCGGAGACCCGCACGAAACCGTTACCCGCGTTGCCTCCGCCGGCATCCTCGGCGTGGGTTCCCTGGTTGCCAGCGGGATCGGCGTCCGGGCGTCAACGAAGTGGTCGTACGCTCGCCGATTCGCGAACGAGCCCGAAGTCGCATCGGCGGCCGTGCCGACTTCGCACCCCGGCCCCGGTCTCGGGCTCTAGCCGCGGGCGGCGCCAAGCAGGCGCAGAATCGACAGGTACAGCCACACCAACGTCACCAGCAGTCCGAAGCCGCAGTACCACTCGTAGCGCTTCGGCGCGCCGGCGGTCGATCCCTGCTCAACGAACGAGAAGTCGAGCAGCAAGTTGAACGCCGCAACGCCGGCCACGATGAAGCTGAAGATGATCCCGATCGGTCCACTTGAGAACATTTCGATCGAGTTCGTGAACAACGATGCGATGAAGATCCCGAGGTAGGCGAGAAGCACACCGACGGTCGCGGCGATGATCCCGCGCTGCAGCTTGGGCGTCACGCGGATCGCCCGCGACGTGTAGAGCACGAGCATCACGAGGAACACGCCGATCGTTGCGGCCACGGCCTGCAACACGATCCCGTTCCAACGAGCGTTATAGATCGCCGAAATCGCGCCAACCAGAATGCCTTCCGCGATCGCGTACAGCGGCGCGGTGAACGGCGCGGCCTTCGGTGCGAACGCGGTGACCAGGCCGAGTACGAGGGCGGCAATCATGCTGCCGAAGAGCCAGACGCCCGCCGCGCCCGACAGGGACACCTGGCCCGCGGCCGGGATATCGATCATCGACCATCCGAACCCGGCGGCCGCGATCAGCAGCGCCATCAGCACGAGCGTCTTGGCGATCGTGCCGTTGATCGTCATCGTCTTGGGCGCCGTCTCGACCCGGGCCGGCGCATCTGCGGTCGCGACTCCCCCCGCGGCCCAGCCGGCGGTCATCTCTGACGAGCTGTAGGCCTGCTCGTTGCTGAAGGTCTTCTTGTTGAGAATGGGGTTCGGCATGGGTTCCTCCGCAAACGTGGTCCGCGAAGCGTAGCGAGTCGGCCACCCGAATCGCGCGCGTGTGCCCCGAGCGGGGTCCCTACAATCGACGCCACAACCTGGGAGGAGGCCACATGCCCGACGCAGTTGGCCCGACCGAAGACGCCTGGCACGATGCGCACCTCGATACGCCGCGCACCCCCGACATCGCTGCGTTCGCATCCCCGGCGCGTCAGACCCTCGCCCACGCCACCCGGCATCTCATGGACGCGGTCCTGACCGCCGAGGACGTGTCTGACACCGACCTCGTCGCGGCGGCGGCCGCGGTCGAAGCCGAGGTCACGCGCCTCACCGGCACCTCCATCCACGATGCGCCACGCGGGGTGCGCTCCCGCGTCGAGCAGGCCTACGCCGATTACCTCCCCCGCTCGCCCGTCACCGGCGAAGCGCACCCCGCAGCCCCACCGCTGGTGCCGTCCTGGGATCCCGAGACCGGCGTGCTCACCGCGACCGGCACGCTCAGCGCCGCGTACGAAGGTCCGCCCGGCTTCGCGCATGGCGGCGTGCTCGCCATGCTCTTCGACGAAGTCATCGGGATGGGCAACATTGCGGCCGGGAATCCAGGGATGACCGCTTCACTCACCGTTCGGTATCTGCGCCCGACGCCGATTCATCGACCACTCGAGATCCGCGCCTGGGTCGATCGCGTCGAGGGCCGGCGAATTCACGCACGCGGCGAATGCATCGTCGATGACATCGTGACTGCAACCGCGGAAGGAATGTTCGCAACGGTTACGCCGGAGCGTGCTGCGGAGTATTTCGGTGAACGCCAGGCCCCGTTCACCGAGACAAGTGACGACGCCTAAGCCAAGAGTGGCGCGACCCGTTCGCCGATGAGCGCAACGTTTTCGGGGTCCGACGCGTTGAACGCACCGACGATGACCCAGTCCGCGCCGGCATCGCCGTAGGCGCGCAGCTGCTCGGCGACGCGTTCGGGACCACCCACGATCGTGGTCGGGCCCACACCGAGCCGTTCGGCCTTGGCCTTGGCGGCTACATCGGTTTCGTCGATGCACACCACCCCACCCCAGGAAATCGCGAACGCCCGTTCCCCGACCTGCGTGCGCAGTTCGCGCGCCTGCGTCGCGAACTCGTCGAGTCGTCCACCCCAACGGTTCCAACCATCGGTTCGGGCTGCAAGCGCCCGGACCGCCGTACTGTGCCCGCCGATCCACACCGGGTAGTCGCGCCCGATCGTCGCCGTCACGCTCGCGTCGAGTGAGGCGACGCGCGCGGCTTCATCGCCAAAAGGCAATCCGAACGCGTCCATCTCGGCGCGGCTCTCGCTGTCGCCCGAACCGATCCCGGCGATCACCCGGCCACCGCTGATGCGTTGGAGCGTGGCGAACATGTTGGCGAGCACTGCAGGCGGTCGCAGCGTCGAGCGCGCCACCAAGGTGCCAAGTCCGATGCGCTGGGTAGCCACCGCGGCGGCGGCGAGGACGGAAAACCCATCGAGCGCTGGACGCTCCCGGCCATCGGCGCTGACCCGGAAGAGATGATCGAACGCGAAGACTGCGTCAATCCCGCCCGTCGCTTCCGCGGTTCGTGCGACGTGGAGCGGCAGTTCGGTGTCGACCTGGAGCGTCGGGAGGGTGAAGCCGAGCTTCACGCCGACTGCACGTCCGATGTCGGCTCATCCGGCACAACCGTCACGCTGGGCCCGGCCTTGGCGGCGTGCTGCGCGGCCGCGGACTCGGCGGCGTGTTCGAGCGCACCAAGAAATC
>Ga0136644_10004430_pt1 | contig 10366 bp, 6 predicted proteins | sample C_130820_EF_Meta_FD_94780 | JGI IMG/M metagenome (GOLD analysis project Ga0136644, IMG submission 94780) | Freshwater microbial communities from Lake Croche, Canada to study carbon cycling - C_130820_EF_MetaG (v2) (version 2) | ecosystem: Environmental > Aquatic > Freshwater > Lake | place: Lake...
GCCCTTCGCGAAGGCGTGGTTGGCGGTCACCTTGCCTTCCTTGTAGCAGACGACCGTCAGGTCGGCGTCGGGAGCGATCTTGAAGTCGGGCGGGCCGTCCTTCGAGTCTTCCGGCACGACGAACGCGATCCGCGTGATGCCGTGCTTGGAGGCGAATTCTTCGGACGCCTTCTTCAGGCTGTCGGCGTCGGCGCCGATCATGTTGACGAAACTCATCAGCTTCTCGTCCTGATGCTCCTCGACCTCTTCCTCGATCTTCTTGAGAAGCTTGGCGAGCTTCTCATCGCCGGTGCGGGCAAACACCATCACCACCGGCTTCGAGCCCGTCTTGCAGCGGTAGCAGCCCGAGCGACCGACGGCGAAGCCGTCGTCGGGATTGCCGGCCACCTTCGTCACCGTGAATGCACCGACCGAGTCACCCACCTGCGGGCCGCTCGTGACCTCGGCCGAAGCCGTCGTCATCGTGACCAACGCGAATGCCAACGCCATCAACAGACATGCCTTGCGCATCAATTCACACTCCTGGAACTTCGAGATTCGAAACAAGCCAACAATCGGCTGGAGATCTTGTTTCACGGTCGGAACCACACGCGGGCCGACCCGCCATCCTTGCCCGGTTGATCGTACCGCAGGTAGCATGACGGCCGCAAACTTTTCACTCTGGTTCACTCTGGGAGGACTTCGATCATGGCCACCGCCACCGCCCCCCGCCGGCCCGCCGCCCCGCAGATCCGCCAGACGCAGCTCTTCATCAACGGCCAGTGGGTGCCGGCGAAGAGCGGTCGCACGTTCGAGACGATCAATCCCGCGACGGAGGAGGTGATCGCCCAGGTCGCCGAGGGCGACGCCGCCGACGTCGATGCGGCGGTGCGGGCGGCCCGCGCGGCGTTCGACGACGGGCCGTGGCCGCGTATGAACGCCCGCGAGCGCGGCCGCATCATGCACAAGCTCTGCGATCTCATCGAAGCGGAGATCGACGAACTGGCGGCGCTCGAATCGCTCGACAACGGCAAGCCGGTCTCCGACGCCAAGCTCGGCGACATCCCGCTGGCGCTCGACGTGCTCCGCTACTATGCCGGCTGGGCCGACAAGATCCACGGCCAGACGATCCCGATCAACGGCAACTACTTCTGCTACACGCGGCGCGAGCCGGTGGGCGTGGCCGGCCAGATCATCCCCTGGAACTTCCCGATCTCGATGGTGTCGTGGAAGTGGGGGCCCGCGCTCGCCGCTGGCTGCACGATCGTGATGAAGCCGGCCGAGCAGACGCCGCTCACCTGCCTGCGGCTGGCCCGGCTCGCCCAGAAGGCCGGCATCCCCGACGGTGTGATCAACGTTGTGCCCGGCTTCGGGCCGACGGCTGGCGCCGCGATCGTGAAGCATCCCGGGATCGACAAAGTGGCGTTCACCGGCTCGGGCGAGACCGGCCAGATCATCATGCGGCAGGCGGCCGACCAGCTGAAGCGGCTGACGTTCGAACTCGGCGGCAAGAGCCCGAACATCGTCTTCGCCGACGCGAATCTCGACGCCGCGGCGTTGGGGGCTCACGTGGGCATCTATCTCAACCAGGGGCAGTGCTGCTGCGCGGGCTCACGGCTCTTCGTGGAGGACGGAATCCACGGCGAATTCGTCGAACGCGTCGTCGACATGGCCCGCGCGCGGAAGGTGGGCGATCCGTTCGACTCAGCCACGCAGCAGGGGCCGCAGGTCGACAAGGCGCAGTTCGACAAGATCATGGGCTACATCGAGTCGGGCAAGCGCGAAGGCGCCACCTGCGCCACCGGCGGCAAGCGGGTGGGCACAAAGGGCTTCTTCATCGAGCCGACCGTGTTCACCAACGTGAAGGACGAAATGGCGATCGCCCGCGAGGAGATTTTTGGGCCGGTGCTCTCGGTGCTGAAGTTCTCCGACATGGACGAACTGGTCCGCCGGGCCAACGCCACGAACTTCGGCCTCGCGGCCGCGGTCTGGACCCGCGACATCGCGCGGGCACACGAGGTGGCGAAGCGGCTGCGGGCCGGCACCGTCTGGGTGAACTGCTACGACGTGTTCGACGCGGCGGCGCCGTTCGGCGGGTTCAAGCAGTCGGGCTTCGGTCGCGAACTCGGCGAACGCGGCCTCGATCCCTATCTCGAGACGAAGACCGTGACGGTAAGTCTGGATTAATTCATGGGCAGATTCTTCGGCCGGGTGACGACGGGCGGCGGCTTTCGGGCCGTGCTCTACACGTTCAAGAAGGCCCGCGAGTCGGGCGGCCTCTGGAAATTCTGGAAGGCGATGCGGTCGAAGAACGCCTGCAAGACCTGCGCCGTGGGCATGGGCGGCCAGGCCGGCGGGATGGTGAACGAGGCGGGCCACTTTCCGGAGGTGTGCAAGAAATCGTTTCAGGCGATGGTCGCCGACATGCAGGGGGCGGTGAAGCCGACGTTTTTTGAGACCTACTCGATCCCGCAGTTGCGCGCGTTCACGCCCTACCAGATGGAGCACTCCGGCCGGCTCGTGCAGCCACTGCTCCTCGAGAAGGGATCGCAACACTACCGGCCGATCGAGTGGGCCGAGGCGATGGAGCGGATCGCCGCCAAGCTCCGGAAGACCAGGCCCGAAGAGTCGTTCTTCTACTTCAGCGGCCGGTCGAGCAACGAGGCGGGATTCCTGCTCCAGCTCTTCGCCCGGCTCTACGGCACCAATCACGTCAACAACTGCTCCTACTACTGCCATCAGGCCAGCGGCGTGGGGCTCGCGAGCGTGATCGGCACCGGGGCCGGCACGGTGAAGCTCGACGACATGGAGCACGCCGACTGCGTGTTCCTGATCGGCGGCAACCCGGCGAGCAACCATCCCCGCATGATGCGCACGCTGATGATGGTGCGCCGCAGCGGCGGGAAGGTGATCGTGGTCAACCCGATCGTCGAGACGGGGATGGTGAATTTCTCGGTGCCGAGCGACGCGTGGGCATTGCTCTTCGGCGCCGAGATCGCGAGCACCTACGTGCAGCCCTACGTGGGCGGCGACCTCGCGATGGTCTATGGGCTGATGAAGCGGCTGCGGGAGCTGCATGCCGCCAACCCGCGGAACGCGGCCGGCGAGCCGGTGATCGACGAAGATTTTCTGCATCGGCACTGCGTTGACTGGCCCGCACTCGCGGCACAGCTCGACGCCCTCTCCTGGGACGAGATCGTGCGGAAGTCGGGCGTGTCGCAGCGTGAGATCTTCGACATGGCCGCGCAGTATGCCGAGAGCCAGCGGGCCGTGTTCGCCTGGACGATGGGCGTGACGCACCACCTCCATGGTGCGGCGACGGTGCAGGCGATCGCGAGCCTCGCCCTCATGCGGCGGATGGTGGGGCGGCCGGGCGCCGGCCTGCAGCCGATCCGCGGCCACTCCAACATCCAGGGCATGGGCACCGTGGGCGTCACGCCCACGCTCAAGAAGGCGATCTTCGACCGGCTCGAGGGTCATTACGACGTCAAGCTGCCCACGACGAAGGGCTACGACACGCTGGAATGCCTCGACGCGGCCGACGCGGGCACGATGCGGTTCGCCTTCTGCCTCGGCGGCAACCTCTACGGCGCGAGCCCCGACGCCACGTATGCCAGGCGGGCGATGGAGCAGATCGACACCGTCGTCTATATGAACACGTCGCTGAACACCGGCCACGCCTGGGGCACGGGCGCTGCGGAGACGATCATCCTGCCCGTGCTCGCCCGTGATGAGGAGCCGGAGCCCTCCACGCAGGAGAGCATGTTCAGCTACATCCGGCTTTCCGACGGCGGCACGCCGAGGCATGTCGGCCCGCGGGCCGAGGTGGAGATCATCGCCGACATCGCCCGCCGCGTGCTCGGCGAGGGCGGCCCGGTGAACTGGCGCGACATGGCCCACACGAGCACGATCCGCAAGGCGATCGGGGCGATCGTGCCGGGGATGGAGGCGATCGCGGAGATCGACAGCACGAAGAAGGAGTTTTCGATCCCCGGCCGGGCGATCGATACACCCGCGTTTCCCACGCCCGACGGCCTGGCGCACCTCTTCGTGCACGACCTGCCGGAGCCGCCGGAGGGTCTCCAGCTGATGACGATCCGCAGCGAGGGGCAGTTCAACACCGTCGTGTACGAGGAGGAAGACCTCTACCGGAACCAGACGCGCCGCGACATCGTGCTCATGCATCCCGACGACATCGCGAAGTGTGGCCTCACGGCCGGTAGCAGGTGCCGGATCACGAGCACCGCTGGGGAGATGCGCGGGCAGATCGTGTCGGCCTTTGATCAGATCCGTCCCGGGTGCGTGGCGATGTACTACCCCGAGAGCAACGTGCTCGTGCCGAAGGCGGCCGACCCGCTCTCGCGGACGCCGGCCTACAAGAGCATCGCCGTGACGGTGGCCCCCGACGTGGCCTTCGTGCAGTTCGGCAGGCCCGAGCCCATCCTCGTCGCCGCCGGCACGCCCCGCGACAAGATGAACCAGTGCGGGTGAGCCGCCTGACGTCTACTCGGGGGAAGAAACCGGGATGCGCGTCCATAGGCTCCCATCCGGACGGCGAGGGGAGATGTCTGCGAACACCGCCGGAAAAGGCTGCCACACCCCGGACCACCTGACAGCGAACAGCTTCCCGGCCCGCTGCGTAGAACTCCTCAACCGACGGAGGAGCGAGCCATGGATGCGCAGTTCAACGAATATCTGGCGGCTGTCGCGGGGATGCGAGACACCTACGGGGAAGCGGGCGACATCCGCGCCATCCGCCACCACGACGACAGCGTTCCGTCAACGACGGAAGGCGATGAAATCGAAGCCGAGGCCGGCTCGCACTGGGACGTGTAGCCGCTGTCGGCGCGAACGGATCGGCAGCGACCCCCGTACGTCGTCACGCCCGAGCGGGCCGCGCCGGCCCGGTGGCCGGCACTGGTGGGCTGGGACGATGGTGTGGGCCGGTTGGCCCGACCGAAGTCCTGTCGCGGCTCGTCGGCATCTACCGGGAGACCATCCACATGCACAATCGAATCAACCTCGGTCTGATGGTCGTGGTGGGAATGACGCTCGCCTCGTCGGCCTCCAGATCGGGTGGTCGCAGATCGAGCCATACCGGGACAAGCAGGCCGCCAGAAAGCTGGGAGGCAAGGTCGACCCGGTGGACGTGCACGTGACGGCCAGCCCGCAGTTGGCCGTCGCCCGCTACTACGAGAAGGGCGAGAACATCCTCGACGGCAAGCCACAGCCCGTGTCGATCCGCACGACGACCACGCTCTGCAAGGAAAACGGCCAGTGGAAGGTGATCGGCCACCACACCGACACGCTGGCATATTTGCAACAATAGCGCGGCATCCAGGGCGTGCGTGGCCGGCGTCACGGCGGACGTCGGTCGCTTTTCGCGGAGAGTCCGCTGGGCCGCGTGGCTCAGGCGCAAGCGCTTCAAGCCTGCGCGACAATCGGCGTGCCGTCGGCATATCGGCCATGAAAGCGGAACCAGTCTTCGGCCGAGAGTGCGTCAGGCACGATCCTCTTGAAGGCTTCGGGTGTACCGCGCGGACCTTTTTGCTCCTCGTAGTAGAGGAACATGTGGTGCAAGTCGTTGAGCAAGAGACGCCGCAGGAAAATCGGCATGGCGAGCTTGGCTTTGACGGGCACTCCACTCACCTTCGACAAGGCCGCCGCCACCTGGCTCAAGTCCCCCTGCCAGCCGATCACGTCGAGGCTCTTGCCGAGCCACTCCGCACGATTCCGGAAGAGAATCGCAGCCGCCCGGCCGATGTCGTACGTCGCGCAGTACTTGCAGCTCTTCAACGTCAGAAACTTGACCACGCCCTTTTTGAGCGGGTTCCAGTTGGCGGCATCGTCGAGATTCTCGAAGAACGCGCAGGGACGCAGGATCGAGAACGGAGCCCCGGACTGGGACAGGTATTTTTCCAGCGCCACCTTGGCTTTCATGTGCTCGGTGTGCTCGTCGAACGATTCGGCGTCCGCCACGCTCATGAAGATCAGGTGGTCGACGCCCGCCGCGCGGGCCGCGTCGATGGCGTCGCGGCCCTGCTGAAATTCCAGGTCGGCTTTCGACTTCGCCGCCCGGAAGTAGTCCGTGATCACGAACACCTTTTTTGCGCCGGTCCGTTCGAACGCGCGGTCCAAATCCGCGCGGCTCGTGTAATTGCACACCACCGGCTTCACGCCCCAACTGGCGAGCGGACTGGTGGAAGACCGTGTGGTGCCATGCACGTCGAACCCCGCTTCACGCAGTGCCCGGCAGACATTTCGGCCCACCTTGCCGGTGGCGTTGAGAACCAGAACTTTTTCCGCGGGCATGGTTCATCCTTTCCGTCGCAGCGATGTGGCGACCACGGCAATACGGTAGAGGAACTCGGGATTCCAACGGAAGCCGGATTCATCGAAGACTTGGCTGATGAGTCAGGCTGATCCGGGGCGCCGGCCCTGCAGGCCATGCGAATCAGTCTCCGCGGGTGGGGTGAAGCCCGACCTACGGTTCGAAGAGGGACCGTTGCTCGGCCGCGGCTGCCTTGCGGCGGGGCTTCGGGGCGGGCACGCCGGTCGATTCGAAGCCGAGGAGCAGGTCGCGGGCGCGGTCGATGACGTCGGCCGGCACGCCGGCGAGGCGGGCCACGTGCACGCCCCAGCTTTTGTCCGCCGCGCCGGGGGCCACGCGGTGCAGGAACACGAGCTGGTCGTGGTGCTGCTGCACGAGCACCTGCACGTTGGCGACGCCCGGCAGTTTGTCGAGCGCCGCGAGCTGGAGATAGTGCGTGGCAAAGAGCGTGCGGCAGCCGACCTGCGATTGCAGGTGCTCGACCACCGCCTGCGCGATCGCGAGGCCGTCGTACGTGCTCGTGCCCCGGCCGACCTCGTCGAGGATCACGAGGCTGCGGGCAGTGGCCCGGTTGAGGATCCGCGCGGTCTGGGCCATCTCCACGAGGAACGTGCTCGCGCCGCGGGCGATGTCGTCGCCGGCGCCGATCCGGGCGAAGAGGCGGTCGACGATGCCGATCCGGGCCCGCTTCGCCGGCACGAAACTGCCCGCCTGGGCGAGCACGGCGAAGAGCGCGGCCTGGCGGATGAACGTGCTCTTGCCGCCCATGTTGGGCCCGGTGACGAGAAGGATCGCAGGCGCGCCACCACCGCCGCCTGCCGCAAGAGCGAGGTCGTTGGCCACGAGCGTGCCGGCCGGGAGCAGGCTTTCGAGGATCGGGTGGCGCCCCTCGTCGATCACGAGCTCGCCGCCGGTCGAGATCTCGGGCCGCACCCAGCCCCGCGACCGGGCCACGTCGGCGAAGGAGGCGAGGACGTCGAGGATGGCGAGGATCTCCGTGACCCGGTCGAGCCGCACCCGGTGCTCCGCCACGAAGGCCCGCAGCTGCTCGAGCAGCTCGATCTCGCGGCGCGTGGCCTCGTCTTCGGCGCCGAGCACCTCGCGCTGCCGGGCGTCGAGGTCGGGGGTGGTGTAACGCTCGGCGTTCTTCACCGTTTGCTTGCGGAGGTAGTCGGCGGGCACCTTGGCCGCGTGCGTACGGCTGACTTCGAGGAAGAACCCGAACACGCGGTTGAAGCCGACCTTGAGCGAAGGGATGCCGGTACGTTCGATCTCGCGGGCCTGATACTCCGCGATCCAGGCCTTGCCGCCCGTGGCGAGCTCGACGAGCCGGTCGTAGCGATCGTCGAAGCCCGGACGGATGAAGCCGCCGTCACGGGCGAAGATCGGACAGCCCTCGCGGAGCGTGGCGTCGATGCGGCCGGCGAGGTCGGTGCAGGGGTCGAGCCGGGCGGCCAGGTCTCCAAGCAGACCCGTCGTGCCGGCGAGCGTGGCGATGAGGTCGGGCAGAACGACGAGCGCGCGACCGATCCGCTCGAGATCGCGCGGGCCGGCCCGGCCCGAGATCACGCGCGCGATGAGCCGCTCCAGATCGCCGACGCCGGTGAGTCTCTCCACAACCAGCGCCGCCCGTGACGGATCGGCCACGAGTGCGGCCACGGCATCGAGCCGCTCGTCGATCGCGGCGATCGCCACCAGCGGCTCGGCGAGCCAGGCCCCGAGCAGCCGGCCCCCCATCGGCGTCTTGGTGCGGTCGAGGACGCCGGCGAGCGAGCCCTCGCGGCGGCCCGACGCGCTGCCGCGCACGAGCTCGAGGCTGCGCCGCGACACCTCGTCGATCTCCAGCCGATCGCCGGGGCGCCAGGCGGCGAGCGACTCGATGCGGGCGATCGCCGAGGGCTCGTTCTCCTCCAGATACGCGACGATCGCGCCGGCGGCCGCGATCCCCGGCAGGTCGGCCGGCAGGTCGAACCCGAGTCCTTCCAGCCGGCGGCCGCCGACCGCTTTCGCCACCGCCGCCGCCGCCCCGGCGTCGGCGAACCACCAGTCGGGCCGCGCCGTCACCGCGCGCAAGGAGCCTGCAGATGAAATGAGCCCGGCGGCGATCTCGCGATCCTTCTCGGCGCAGAGCACCTCGGCGGGGTCGAGCCGGAGCAGGTGATCGGCCACGTCGTCGCTCGGGATCACCGCGCACTCGAACCTTCCGGCGGCGACGTCGATCCACGCCAGCCCCACCCGCACGCCCTCCGCGTCGGCCCGGGGCAGGAGGGCCACGAGGTAGTTCACCCGCCCGGGGTCGAGGAGCGATTCGTCGGCGGCGATCCCGGGCGTGACGATCCGCGTGACCTCGCGGCGCAACAGCCCTTTCGTGGTTTTGGGATCATCGATTTGTTCGCAGATTGCGACCCGCCGGCCGGCCGTCACGAGCCGCACGAGCTGGTTGTCGAGCTGGTGGTGCGGGAAGCCGGCCATCGGCAGGGCGTCGGGGCCCTTGTCACGGCTGGTGAGCGTGAGGTCGAGGAGGGCCGCCGCCTCGCGGGCGTCGTCACCGAAGAGTTCGTAGAAGTCCCCCATCCGAAACAGGACGAGCGCTCCCGGGCACCGGGCCTTCGCCGCCTCGAACTGCTGCATCATGGGGGTCATGGGAGTCATGGGAGACGCCATGGCCGGGAAATGTAGCAGCCTTTGACGGTGTGCGCGGCCGGGCGTACAAATCAGGGAGTGAGTGCGGGCGCCGATGAGAGGCCCCTGCGATGGGGGCCTGTGAACCTGGTCAGGGCCTAACCGCAGCAGCCATAAGCAGTCGCCTCTTTGTGCGGTGGGCCTCTCATCGGCTTCCGGCTCGCTCGTTCAGGAGCCGCCCATGGCCCAATCGACCCCGTACCAGGTCGTCGCCCGCCGCTACCGCCCGCAGCGGTTCGACGAGCTCGTCGGCCAGGAGCACGTGGCCCGCGGACTTTCCGGGGCGATCGAGAGCGGGCGGATCGGGCATGCGTACCTGTTCACCGGTGCCCGCGGCGTGGGCAAGACGAGCGCGGCCCGGATCTACGCCAAGGCCCTCGAGTGCGTGAACGGGCCGGCGGCGGAGCCCTGCAACGCATGCGAGTCGTGCCTCGCGATCTCGGCTGGCCAGGACGTGGACGTCGTCGAGATCGACGCCGCCAGCAACCGTGGCATCGACGAGATCCGCCAGCTGCGGCAGAACGTGGCGGTGCGGCCGGCCCGTGGAAAGTTCAAGGTGTACATCATCGACGAGGTGCACATGCTCACGCGGGAGGCGTTCAACGCCCTCCTCAAGACGCTCGAGGAGCCGCCGCCGCACGTGAAGTTCGTCCTCTGCACGACCGAGCCGGAGAAGCTTCCGATCACGATCCTCTCGCGGTGCCAGCGGTTCGACTTCGTCACGGTCGATGCCCCGGCGATCGCGCGGCGGCTCCGGCAGATCGTGGAGGCCGAGGGGGGGAAGGCCTCGCCCGAGGCGCTCGCGCTCGTCGCCCGCAGGGCGGCAGGCAGCATGCGCGACAGCCAGTCGCTCCTCGAGCAGTTGCTCGGGTCGGCCGCGGGCGAGATCGACGTCGATGCGGTCCATGCCGTGATCGGGACCGGACGCGAGGAACAGGTGGGCCGGCTCGTGCAGGCGATCGCCGACCGCGACGCCCGGGCCGCGCTCGAGGCACTCGACGCCACGCTCTCCGGGGGCGCCGATCCGGGCGGGGTTCTCGAGCAGTTGATCGCGGCCCTGCGCGACGCCCTGCTCGCGAGCGTGGGCTGCGAGCCCGGGACGCGCGGCGGGCCGGCTGCGGGCGAGACGCTCGGGGTCGATCTGGTCGCGATCGGAAGGGCGACGGGCACCGAGACGCTGCTCGCGATGCTCCAGATCATCGATCAGTCTCTGGCGCGGATGCGCACGAGCGGCCACGCCACGATCCTCGCCGAGATGGCCGTCGTGCGGCTGGCGAAACTCGAGGATCTCGACGATCTCGTGGCGGTCGCCCACCGGGTCGCCTCGGAGCCCGCCGCAGCCGTGCCGGCTTCTCCCGGGCGTCCGCGGCCGGC
>Ga0136644_10004431_pt1 | contig 10365 bp, 8 predicted proteins | sample C_130820_EF_Meta_FD_94780 | JGI IMG/M metagenome (GOLD analysis project Ga0136644, IMG submission 94780) | Freshwater microbial communities from Lake Croche, Canada to study carbon cycling - C_130820_EF_MetaG (v2) (version 2) | ecosystem: Environmental > Aquatic > Freshwater > Lake | place: Lake...
ATTAATTATATCTTTTTTCAATTATTTTTTGATCATACCATAATTATTTGTCAGTCTAAATTTTTTTCCATAAACAAATGTATTTAAAGAAATACTAAAAAAAATTGTCTTTTCAATTTTTTTTGTGCTTATGAAAAATTTTTTAGCTTTTTGATAAAAACTTTTTTTCTAGACAAATATGTTCTAGACAAATTTTCCCAAAACGAGTAAAAAAAAGATAAAATTGCCGACTAAGTGAAATCCAGCCTAAAAAAGACAGTTGATTGATAAAAGTTCATCAGATGGAATGTCGTGCTTCTGATACACCCATTTCATGGACTTTTCCCCCGTTGGTTGACCCCTTTGAGCCACCTTTTGGGCATTTGCCCTCGCTGCAGGCGCACTCACCACTCAGCTGTCCGGATAGTTCGTTTTCTCACCATCCACCAGTTGCTCAGCGCATACAGCGTGAAGCATTGCGCTGTGTTTGTGACCCAGACTTGATACCAAGTCCTGCGATTGCCGAACTGGCACTTGAACAACCTGTAGGGGTCTTCCACTTTGGCCCGAATGCTGGCCTTGCTCTTTTCCAACTTGTCGATCAAGGCGTCTACAGTGTTGTTCTTCTTCAAAGCCCGGCACTTACAAGGCATCATGGCAACTTGCAAGTCCATCCCAGGATGCTGCGCTGGATCTTCGCGCTGGGTGATACGCCGTTGGCAGGAGTCTGCGAATACAACATCTTCTTCACCCTGCAACAAGGCGTGGGCTTGAGTGATGTCATGCTCATCGATCGCAGTGCCTGTGACCGTTTGAACCTAGTCAGACCAAGCGTCTGCGTCAATGTGCGCTTTTATATCGAAGTGCCACTGATTGCCCTTCTTGGTCTGGTGCATCCCTGGATCACGCTCCTCCATGCTGTTATTGGTGGAGCTGGGAGCTGCGATCAAAGTGGCATCAAGGACCGTGCCCGCTTTGAGCAGAAAGCCCCGCTCAATCAACTTGGTGTTATCGCTGGCAAGAATCTGAGAGGCCAAGTTGTTGGCTTCAAGCAAGTGACGGGATCCGAGAGTGGTGCTCTTATCAGGCAGGCGCGTAGCGCCTGCGTCAACAGGCCAAACCACTTCTGCATGAAACGAATGCGAAGCATTGGGGCAAGGGAAAAAGGCGGAGGGCGCGTTTTACTTGCAGGCGCAAAGGGCTGGATCAAGCCAGTCAACTCAGTACAAGGCACAGCAAGATTCTTCACGCCCAGAAACTCACGCTTGCGTGTTCTCTTGATGACCAATTCGAATCTGGTACAGGCGAAGGTGGTTTTTTTCATGAAGATATAACTTTCAAGTCAGGCGCCAAGATGACTTTTGCAGTGCATCCTTAACAAATCCAAGTCCCCGTTTTTTCAACACAAGTGATATTTTCCCGAAAGTTCAAACAAATATGAAAAAGAAAATCAACCAAATAACATTGGCGACCGACAGTAATCGTTTTTTGCCTCCTATGCCGCACACATCCATTGATGATTTGGTACAAATGGCTATCAATGCAGAAGCTGTTTTGAATCAAGTTCGAGAAGCCTTATTGAGCCCGGACTTAAAAAAACCACCTGAATTTTCAGCTTTTCAGGTTGCTGGTATTTGTGGTATCGACCGCACAAAATTAAAAAATGCTGAAATTTCAATCAACAGCACACTAGGACGCATCAAAGAAGGTCAAACTCAACGGTCTTATACTCTGGAGGAAACCATTGAATTGGTTAAAGTCCTTGGCATGTACCCAAAGCGACCAACGAATAAAGAAGCCAAAGTCATTGCGATTGCATCATACAAAAAAGATTCAGGCAAAACTACAACAGCAGTTTCTCTCGCTCAAGGTTTAACGTTAAAAGGTTTAAAAGTTCTTTTAATAGATCTTGATGGCCGAGGAAGTGCTACAGCATTGTGTGGGTATAATCCAGAAATTCAAATTAACCGCAAAGAAACTATCATGGAGTTCTTTTTCGGTGGTCAACCAGATCTGCAGTATGCCGTTAAAAAAACGTATTGGTATAATTTAGATCTAATTCCTGCCTCTTTCGCACTATTCGGGGCTGAGTTTGTTATTCCTGCCAACGACAAGAAAAACATGGCGCAAATTCAAAATGCAAAAGACCAAAAACTTCCTTTGCCATTATTGTATGATCCAGGAAAACAACTCAATATCGGGATACTTCCATTGCGTAAGCTTTATGACGTGATTGTGATTGATACCGGGCCTTCGTTAGGGTACTTAACCCAAAATGCTATTGAAGCAGCCGACGCTATTTTATCTCCCTGCCCCCAGGAGGCTTTAGACTATGCTTCTTTGTGTCAATTCTGGGGTATTTTTGCAGAATTAGCAAACTTGTTACCTCAATTTACTGAAACGAAAAAATATGATTTTGTTGAAATATTTATTAATAAAGCAAAACCGTCGAACGATGCGGTGGCTTCTGCAATTACTCAATGGATAAAGGCAAGTTTTGGAAGCCATTTATGTGCATTTGCCATTCCTGAATCAGTGATTGCTCATAAATCTTTGCTGGAAAACAAGACAATCTATGATCTTGTTGGAACCAAGGAGGTAAGTACACCTGCCTACAAACGATTCAAAGACCCAATGGATGAATTCGTGGGTCATGTTTGCAATCAACTCTCTATTGCTTGGAGGCGTTAAAACTTAAATTTAGCTGATTCAAAGACAAGTTGCACCAAACATGAAGCAGTTATTAGATGGTTGATAATGCGGTGGCTGCTGACGCTGATTGAATCTTAACAGGTGGGCAGTTTGCGGTCAGTTTCAAAACCATCATTCCTAAGCACTTGGAGCACGTCAATGTAAAGTCTTCAGGTTTTGATCTCGCAGGTAACGACACCGCTTGTATGTTTCACGATGGGATGCCCCCTCTGGATATATTTGAAGTGCGCTAACTTGACTTGATGAAACGATGACAACCAAAACTGCTTGATCGACCTTTAACGCATTGCTCTGCCAAGCAAATCCAAGTGATATCCCAATTGAACTTCAAAAAACAATTCCTAGCGCCAAGGCAAGCGTCTAACTTTTCGCCCGCTCGATGACAGCGCTGAGTGCAAAATCTACGAAAGTGTTGGAAAAATTGTAAATTGCAATTTTTGGTCTATTACACGAAATATTACACGTTCAATATTTTAAGTCATAAGTCATTGATTTATATAGTTATTCGACAAGCCTGGATTTCTGTTAATCTGTAGGTCCCTGGTTCGAGCCCAGGTCAAGGAGCCAAAAATCGCAAATGAAATGAAGGACTTAGAGCAATTTAAGTCCTTTTTCTTTTGGCGCTTAAATTTCACACCGAAGTAGGCGCCGTTTGAGATGTATAGGGCACACAAAACTTGAAAAAAATCATCTGTTGATTGGCTTTAAAACCCGGGCGATTCAGACTTTCGGTCAATAGCGAGACTAAAACTCCTCGCGCGGAAACACTGGCGGGATGGGCTCGGCTGCATTAATTTCAGCCCCCATTTCGGCCTCGATTTTCTCCATCGCGGTCAGCCAGGTTGTCAGGCGCAGGGCAATGTTTTCCATATCCTCGGCTGGCACTTGATTCATGCCTTGCAGCTCCAGCAGCACTTTCAGCTGTTCGATATTCACATCCATACCGGTCTCCTCATTATTAAGCTTGGGTGCGCAGTCATATACTCGAACTCAAAGTTTTGTCCAGATCAGGGTGACGTGTATGCCATGGTGTAGCCTGCTCATAGGCGTGGCCGACCCTGAAAACCGTGCTCTCGCCAAACGGCCGACTGGCTATTTGAAGTGCTAAGGGCAGGCCGTCTTCTGAAAAACCATTGGGTACCGACATGGCGGGCACGTTCGACAAACTGAACGGGTAGTGAGCAATGCGGCGGCGAATGAGTTTAGGAATTACGTCATCGCTGCTGCCCAACACTTCAGCAGCGTGAGCTATAAGGCGCGATGCACGCCAGCAGCGCCAGCCCTCGTCGGACCCATCCAACGACGCTCGCACAAAAAAGCCTCAATGAACACCGTTCAATCATAAATTTCGCGTTTTTTAAGCCGCTGTATCGACACCGTGAACTTTTCCCAGGTGTTATCTTTGACAGAATTAGCACGAAGATAGAAGACGACATCAAACGCTGGACGGCCAATCGCAAAGCGGCATTGGTCATGGAAATCATGCGAGGCGAGACCCCAGCTTCAGTGGCCAGTTGACTCATAGTGGGTTTACCCCCTTGACGCCAATCATTCTTAGGTTCAATCTGAAAAATATGTTCGTTTTCAACAATTGAAAGGTTGCCATGCAATTCGCTAAATACAAGCCTCAGTGGCTTCGCTTTCAACCACAACTGTCCGGTCTGATCCTCGCTACAGTCGTTTTGACGATGACAGCTTGCGGCACCTCCAATTCAATTCCTCCAGTGGTAACGGTTCAAAGCCTGTCATCACAAGAAAACATGACCAGCGGCGACGACACATTGATAAAAGTCGCTAGAGCAGATGGCGCCACTTTCACTGGTATGAATATTTTTCTGAACAACGCCGACGTTACGGCTAAATTTCAAAAAATGGCAACCAGCAACGCCATGATGGGCCTACTGACTGGACTGGTTCAGGGCGAGAACCTCATCGAAGTTCGCAGTGGTCCCACAACTCTATCTAGCCTGAAGCTGACCACTTATCCTATTCAGGGCCCTATTCTCTATGCGCCCAAGGAGTCCACTCTGCGCTGTCAAACCGATGCTTTTGCCGTCTACCCTGGTGGTCCAAATCTGACAGCAACAGCGAACACGGACCTTGATTGCGCTGCACCAACGCGTGTGGACTGGGTCTACCATGACAAGACTTTGGCAGGCACTGCGGTGTGGCAAAAATATGACCTGGCAAAACCACCAAACTCTGTTGAGATGACAACACTTCTCGACGGTACAACGGTTCCCTATATCGTGCGAGTCGAAACCGGCGTGATTAACCGCGGCATCTATCAAATCGCCGTCATTGGCGACCCGGTCAAGAATCCCAATCCTACGCCAGCAAATCCTTCACTTGGATTCAATGGTCGTCTGGTTTACCCATTCGGTCAGAGCTGCGGGGGTGGTTGGTACATCCAAGGAACATCCATGGGGCCCGTTGGAGGCTCAAGCAACTCTTCAAATGCGACCTCCGGCGATTACAAGGCATTAAATGATCTTCCTTTAGGCAAGGGTTTTGCGGTAGCAAATTCAACACTCAACTATTTAGGCCAAAACTGCAATCACATTAGCTCTGCAGAGACGATGATGATGGTCAAAGAACGGTTCATCAAATCAAATGGACCTGTGCTGTACACCATGGGTTGGGGCAATTCGGGCTCAGCCATATCGCAAAGCATGATCGCTGATTCCTATCCTGGATTGCTCGACGGTATCGTTCTGCTGAATGGTTTTCCTGACTTTGCTAATACATCCAGTCTTGAAGGTCGATTGTTCTACAACTACCAACTCAACTATTCAAAGAATGGCACCACCCAAAATGGAACTTACACGCCAGTTCCCAATCAGCCCTATGACGCAACCTACGATAACGCTACGGCCGCTGCAAGAGCCGCAAGCAACAAGCCCCTTTGGACCAATTCTGAAATCGCAGCGGCGTCTGGCTACTCCACATATCACAGTGTGCGTCAGCAAGGATATACATGGGGCAACCGCACTGACAACGTTATGCGGCCCGCTAATTCAGGTGACCGTGACAACGTGATTGGCGGTGGATCAAGCTCCTCTGTCTTCAGTTCGGCGATAGCCAATACTGAAAAATACAGTCCCGCCAACGTCGTCACTTCTGCGCCAATGGGCGTGCTACCCGCTCCTCCTGTTAGCTTGTTGCCAGCCAATCCAAAGGGTTTGCGGCCCAATGTTTTTGATCACAATAAGAATACCCTTGGAGTTGACCCAGTCACTGGGTTCGGCCGCTCATTCACATCAAACGTTGGCGTGCAATACGGTCTCAATGCTTTGAACACCGGTCAAATCACGATGTCACAGTTTATCGATTTGAATAAAAACATAGGTGGCTCTGACATAGACGGTAATTTAAGCCCGACACGTATGCAAGCTGACCCTGATGCATTGAAAGCCGCGTATCAGACTGGGATGATCATGTACGGTGGAGCGGGACTCGCACAAATACCGATACTCAATATGGATAATTTAAACAACGAGTTCACTGGTGCTGGCGACTTACACCTCAAGTTCTTTCAATTCATGATCAGAGCGCGAATTGCGGCTGCCACTGGCAAATTCGATAACCACGTCATGTGGAACGGCGTTGCCAACGTGGCGGCCTTTGCACAGGATCCAAACGCCAACCACGTCTTGCCTGTTCAAGCCCCACGCGTAGCCAAAACAGGTCGGCAAGTGACCAGTTTGCAAAGTGCTTTTACCGCAATGGACAAATGGTTAACCGCTGTAGCCAATGACAAATCGGCCGACACGCAACCAACTAAGGTCGTTAAGAACAAGCCAGCCACCTTGGTTGACGGTTGCTTTGGCGCTACGACTCCCGGCGCGGCTGATGACTTTATTGCTGAGCCTCAGGTTTTTGGTGGTTTCAACACGGTCTTTACCAAGGGTAACGGCAGCGTATCACCAGCCGGGTTGGTAGGAACAGGCGCAACACCATCGCGTTGTAATGCCATGCTTCCCGCCTCTTCGTATCCTCGCTTTGAAGCGGGTGAACCGCTCACTGGACGCACAATGCAATGCCAGGTTAAACCCGTGAATGCGGCAGACTATGCTGGATACATTGCACTTAATTCGTCTTGGACAGGCGCCGCACAGGAAAAAGATCTCGCCTCAATACGTTCCGTGTTTACAACGGGTGTTTGCGATTACTCCAAACCCGGTGTGCAAGAACAGCCCTTGGGCGGAACATGGCCTCAAATTACAGGCGTGAGCCAGATAAAGTTTGGCCATCCACTCACCAAATAGCAAGTAATCATTAAGCGTGATGTTAGCTTGTTACCGCCGACCACGATCTCACCAGCTTATGGCGGTGGTGCAGATCGTGATGTGGCCAGACAAGCATTCAAAAAAATAGGACTGCCATGAACCGGTTCATTCTTTACACCGCACTGCTACTATTTTTTACCACCGCACCTGTACAGGCCTTTGAAGACAAATACCTCGATGCCAACGGCGTCAAAATCCGCTACATAGATACCGGCAGCGGCAAAGCTATTGTCCTATTGCACGGCGGTGGATCGAACCTCGAAAGCTGGACCTCGGAAGGTGTGGTCGACAATCTGGCCAGGGATTTCCGGGTGATTGCATTCGATGCCCGCGGCCACGGTAAAAGCGATTCACCGCGTGATCCTTCTGCCTACGGTAGGCAGCAGGCGCTGGACGTGGTTCGCATTCTTGATGCGCTGAAAATACAGCGTGCGCACATCATCGGATTCTCCTTGGGAAGTAGCACAGTCGCGCAACTGCTGACGCTGCATCCCGAACGCTTCCTCACAGGAGTACAGGTCGGCGGCGCCGGCCGCACGACGCAAGAAGCCAACGATCCGCGCATCGAAACTGAAGCCGCCGAAATCGCCCGAGACTGCATCAGTCGCAGCCGCCTCATGCGCCAGGCACCGGTCGGAATGAAACCCACTGAAGAAGAAATCCAGCGGCGCATCATAGACTGCCGCTCCGACAAGAACTTCGACCCACTGGCCGTCGCTGCGTCACTGCGCGGCTACAAAGACCAGGCCGTGTCTAATACGGAGATGGCCGCGGTGAAAGTACCAACCATGGGCATCGTCGGCACGCTGGACCATACTCTGAAAGCGATGCAGGAACTTAAAACTATGCGCCCTGCAATGAAGCTGGTAGTTCTGGACGGCGTCTCTCACACTGGCAAAACCGGCATTCAGGGCGATCCGCGGCTTGTCACTGAAATCCGCACATTCATCGCTGAATAGCGCAAGCTGATAATTTAATTCATTGCTGTTTTCACGACAGCCAAACGACTGGTCCAACTCACTGGGCTTGCGCCCAACCAGGGCTAACTCCACTCTTTGTTGAAACGAAATTTGGGCGTACGTGCCCCTTCTTTGACACATTGCTAACACCTTTGACAGAGCAATAATGAGCCTTGCCTAAAGGGGCAACTTCACCTCGAAGCAAAGGCAATAAATCAACAGTCAATAAGTTAAAAGACAAAAATAAAAGTATAGTTATCTTTCGCCACAGATCAAAAATCGGTAATGGTCATAGATGAACATTTAAACGACATAGATGATCAACATCTAGAACAAAGCTCACACCTTTTTTCAACTTTATTTTTAATTTGACGCTATGACAACTTCAACGGTTTACACACAAGTCAATCGTGTTTCTGCAGCTATTTGTGCACAAGCACTGCAAACCAGCGTGTCAGATTTACACGAGGCCATGGGAGGCACACTGGCCAAGGCACACACCATGAGTCACCGCATGCGCCCCTTAATCAATGGCGTGCGTATCGCGGGCCCTGCAGTGACTGCTCATTGCCCCCCTGCTGATAATTTGATGATGCACAAGTCACTTTATTTGTCGCAGAAAGGTGATGTGCTCATGGTGCAGTGTCCAGAGTCTGGCGCTCAATGGGGCGATATGGCCGCTTTCTATGCTAAACAAAAAGGACTTGCAGGTGTTGTTGTTGATGGCTTCATACGAGACACCGATGATTTAATTGAAATGCAATCAGCGGTTTGGGCGACCAAAATAGGACCGAGTTCACCTCAAAAAACGGGACATGGCAGTGTCAACGCACCGATTGTGTGCGATGGTGTTTATGTTGAGCCTGGCGACTTGGTTGTTGCCGATGGTGATGGCGTGATTGTGATACCCATGCAACAAGCCGAATCGGTTGTTCGGCGTGCGCTCGAGCGAAAAAACAAAGAAGATGCAGTTCGCCAACTCATCTTAAAAGGTGGGCACCCCTGGCACCTACACGGCTGTGATAAGAATTACGAATATCTTGGCATTCAAGATATTCAAAGCACGTGGAATCAACAGTAAGTTAGGAGCCAAAATGAAAAAATTTATTCTTGCAAGTGTTTCCATTGTATTGTTAACAATGGTTTTTTCCAGCCGCGCTCAAAACTATCCAAACAAACCAGTCAAGCTCATTATTCCGCAAGCAGCGGGCGGTGCGACAGATGTTTTTGCAAGATACATAGGCCAAAAGCTGAGTTTGATTTGGAATCAAGCTGTCGTCACAGAAAACAAAGTGGGTGCAGCGGGCGTGATTGGCACCGACTTGGTCGCAAAATCTGCACCAGACGGTTATACCTTGTTGTTAACTTATGCTGGATCACAAGCAGTCAACCCAAGCCTTTATCCAAAAATTCCTTTTGATTCTGTCAAAGATTTTCAATCGGTTGCAACTGTTGCGACCACGCCTTTTTTCTTAGTCGTTGGTGTCAACTCTCCAATACAAAATTTTCAGCAACTGATTGCACAAGGCAAAATTAAACCATCCAAATTAAGCTATGCCACTTCGGGCAATGGCTCCATCAATCATTTGTTGTCTGAGTCGCTCAAAGTGGAAGCTGGAATTGATATGGTTCATGTACCCTACAAAGCAATTTCAGCAGCCATGACAGACGTGATCAGTGGCAATGTTGACAATGCTTTTGGTGCGGTGCCATCTGTGATTCAACTCATTCGCGGCGGAAAACTCAAAGCCATTGCAGTATCTAGTTCAAAAAGAAACAGCAGTTTGCCCGATGTGCCAAGCATTGCAGAATTGGGTTATCCCAATTTTGATGTGAGCCCATGGTGGGGCATTTTGGCGCCAGCGGGTACGCCCAAAGCAGTGGTCGATAAAATCAATTCAGATGTCATTGCCATTCTAAAAACATCCGAAGCACAAGCATTTTTTAAAGATCAAGGCGCAGACACCTTGATCACAACCCCTGAAGTATTTACAAAGATGTTGGAGTCTGACGTTCAAAAATGGGCCAAAGTTGTAAAGAGTTCTGGAGCCAAAATCGATTAATAATGGTTTTTCATCTTTGTAGTCAACCTACGACAAAGCCTGTGTAAATCGCTGACATGGTTATTTTTTAACACGGGCTACTTACTTGGCGCCTAACTTTTCGCACTCTAAGTGACAGCGCTGAGTGCAAAATCTACGAAAGTGCTGGAAAAATTGTAAATTGCAATTTTTGGTCAATTACACGAAATATTACAGGCTCAATATTTTCACTCGTAAGTCATTGATTTATATAGGTTTTTGACGAGCCTGGCTTTCTGTTAATCCGTAGGTCCCTGGTTCGAGCCCAGGTCGAGGAGCCAAAATTCGCAAATGAAATGAAGGACTTAGAGCAATCCAAGTCCTTTTTCTTTGCGCGCTTAGAAT
>Ga0136644_10004432_pt1 | contig 10365 bp, 17 predicted proteins | sample C_130820_EF_Meta_FD_94780 | JGI IMG/M metagenome (GOLD analysis project Ga0136644, IMG submission 94780) | Freshwater microbial communities from Lake Croche, Canada to study carbon cycling - C_130820_EF_MetaG (v2) (version 2) | ecosystem: Environmental > Aquatic > Freshwater > Lake | place...
AAATCAAATGGTAAAAAAAAGAATAGCAAACCGAGCCGTAGGCGAGGGGGAAGATTCGATAAAATTAGGTGTTAAAGCCTAGTCTTTTTTGTTTAATTTTAGTTCTTAAAACTATACTTATGACTGATTTGCAGTATAAAATCCTAGATAAAATTTATAATTATAAGGGGTTGGCTAAAATTAAATATAATGAAGAAGCAAAAGGGTTAGATATAGATGCCATTACGAAGGAAGATTTAATTAAAAATGTTTGGTTAATACATAAATGTAAATATGAAAAAACATTAAATAAATTATTATGTGATGGGTACATACAAAAAATAAAAATAGTATTAGATTTTGAAGGATACCAATTAACTGATTTTGGACTTAAAAGTTACAATATTAAAAAAGAAGAAAAAGCAAAAATCAAAAAATGGCATGAAAAACCAATATTTATAGGTATTGTAAGTGCCCTAGTGACCGCAATAGTAACAGCACTATTGTCGTTCCTATTAATGAACCAATCAACCCAATTAGAATATAAAAAATTGAACGAGAAAATACTCTACTTAAATAACAGGGTTGATACACTTTATCTGCATCCCATAGCCAATCGAAAAAATAAATAACATTCTCCACAATAGAAGAAGCATAGCCTTTTTTAGTTGTTTTCATAATTGTTGTTTTTTTATTGAAAAACCAATGATTTTATATCAAAAGTAAATCCTTCTGATTATTATATTATTTTATTTGGAAATATTGAGGATGGTTATAAAAAAACAAGCACTGTTGGGGAATCTCCAATAACTTTTCGGAAATATTTACTAGAATAAACTTTCCATTTGTGGTTTCTCTAAAAATTATTTTGTTATCTAAATTTAAAAATTCTCCTATTTTTTTATTTTCCTTAGAAGAAGCATAGCCTTTTTTACCATTTGATTGTGTACCATTTAACATAAAGATTAGTTATAAGTGTTTTTAAATTTTTATTTGTTTTGCTATATTATCGAGGCGAGTGAAACGAGCCGAGTAACTAAGCGGTCCCAAATATATCACCACAAAATTAATGATATTAATTTAATTAAACAAATTTATTTAAAATTAAATTAATATTACTATTTTAGCTTACTATGAAAAATTTAGCTAAATACACAATAGATAATGGCGGTGATATTTTGCCATTAATAATACCCTCAAATCTTACCAATGGCACAGGCTTAATGAACCCATCAATATTTATAGATGGAGATAAAATCCTATGCAATTTAAGGCACGTTAATTATACCTTAGTTCATTGTGAAGGAAAACAAGTATTTGGGAATAGGCATGGGCCTTTGGCTTATCTTAATCCTGAAAACGATTTACACCTAAAAACAAATAACTTTTTACTTGAATTAAAAGATGACTTGTCAACCAAAAGGTATCAAAAAGTGGACACTTCTAAGTGTGATGTTACTCCTATGTGGGAATTTCATGGATTAGAAGATGCAAGAGTGGTAAAATGGGATAATAATTTATATATAACGGGAGTAAGGAGAGATACAACACCCAACGGGCAAGGAAGAATGGAATTGTCTTTAATAGTAGATAATAGAGAATTTGCTAGATACAGAATAGAACCACCAAACGATAAAGATAGTTATTGCGAAAAGAATTGGATGCCAATACTTGATATGCCATTTCATTATGTAAAATGGGCTAACCCAACAGAGGTAGTAAAGGTAGATATTCAAACTTTACAATCGGAAACAATAGTATTAAAACAAGGGATAGGCGAATTACAAAATATGAGAGGAAGTTCCCATGTTATTAGCTATGGAGATTATAATATTTGTATTATTCACGAAACAGCATTATGGAAAAATAACTTACAACAAAGAAACGCAAGATATGTTCATAGATTTGTTATATGGGATTTAGAATGGAATATTAAACACATATCGGAGCCATTTAATTTTATGGATGGAGAAATAGAGTTTTGCTGCGGTATGGCATTTCACAATGAAGATTTATTAATATCATTCGCGTTCCAAGATAATGCTGCCTACATTTTAAAAATACCAAAATCAAAAATAGATTCTATTATATGGAACTAAAATCATTGCTTACACAATACATACAAGACACCCAAAATCCTAATACTTGTTTTAAACTTGGATGGGAATATGAAAAATTAGGTCAAACAGCATCGGCGGCAGGTTTTTATTTAAGGGCTACTGAATTTGGGGATAATGTAGAATTGAATTATGAAGCTATGCTTAGAATGGCATTATGTTTCGAAAAACAAGGAGATAGATGGTTTATGATTAAGGGCCTTATTTTAAGAGCAATATCATTATTACCCAACAGACCAGAGGCCCATAATTTATTAGCTAGAACTTACGAAAGATGCAAGGATTGGCAAGAGGCATATACAGCAGCAGTTATAGGTAAAAAAATGAGTACAAATAAACCTAATAGCATAACCTATTTAGAATACGATGGAGATTGGGTTTTTGATTTTGAATTAGCAGTATGCTCTTGGTGGATAGGGTTATTTGACGAATCATTGCATTTGTTTAGGCAATTAAAAGAAAATAATAACTTAACACCTAATTACAAACAATCGGTTATAAACAACCTATCCTCATTATCAAATTGGAAGTCGCCCATAGAGTATAAAAAAGAGAATTACCACAATTTAAGGTATAAATTTAAAGGAGCAGAAAATATAGAAAAAAACTATTCTCAATGCTTTCAAGATATGTTTGTACTTATGATGACTAATGGTAAAAAAGATGGTACCTATTTAGAAATAGGATGTGCAGATCCATTTTATGGCAATAATACGGCTTTATTAGAGCAATTAGGGTGGAGGGGTGATTCAATAGACATTTCTCCTCAATGGGAACAGAAGTGGGCTGAAAATGGCAGAAAATGCGAAATAGCCAATGCCTTGGAATATAATTACGGAGGTCAAGAGGGTGAAATAATAGATTACCTGCAAATTGACTGCGACCCGCCAATTATATCATTTGAAGTATTAAAGAAAATACCATTACATAATATTAAATTTAGGGTTATAACATTTGAACATGACCATTACGATGATGATACCAAAATGGTAAGGGAAAAATCTAGAAAATACCTAAAATCATTTGGTTATGAATTAATTGTAAGCGATATAAGTCCAGATGAATATTCTCCATACGAAGATTGGTGGATTCATCCCGATTTAATAGATATTAAAATAATTAATACTATGAAAGATATTTCAGAAAATATAAAAAAAGCAGATAAATACATATACAATAAATAAAATTATTTATATTTGGTTACTAAATAAAATTATTTATATTTGGTTACTATATTAAAAACAACAACAATGAAATTAACACTTAACGAAATTTTAGTTTTATCGGATGAACTTAATGGAAAAATTATCAATCCATCAACAGGGCAAAGAAGCAAAGGTATTTTATCTCAAAAACTTAGCATTAGAGTAAAATATGCTTTAAACAATGAATTAAACAAAAAAATTCTTGAATATTGCAAGGAGTTCGAAGATGCTAGAAATGAATTAATAAAAGAAATTGGAGAAAAAATAGAAGGAACAGACAATTATCAAGTACCTAATGAAAAAATGGAGGAGTATAACAAACAATTGTTTGAATTATTGTCAATTGAAAAAAATATTGATGCACCTAAAATTAATGTTGGCGAACTTTATAATATTGAAACAGAAGATTATTACCCAATTTTATTAGATAAATTATTAGCACCCAAAGAGCCTAGTACAATAACCAATGAGTAAATTTTTATCATTAAATTGGAGTGATTTTTTAAAAGGTTCATTAGTAGCCTTAATTACCGCATTGGTAACAAGTATTACTAATATGTTAGATAGCGGTTTGTTTCCAAAAACAAAACAAGAATGGATTTCAATATTAGTTACAAGTTTTACTGCATGGGTTTCTTATTTATTGAAAAATCTAATAACAAATGTTAATGGAGAAATATTAAAAAAAGATTAATTATGTTTATGGTAACATTAAATCCAAGGCCACCTAAAATAATATTTATATTATTGTTATTATTATTTATTATAATAACTTTTTTTAGTTGTAGCCCACAAAGAAAAATTATAAAAGCCGAACAATTAGTAATAACCAATCCACAAGCATTTGATAAAATTGGCAAAAAATGGCAATTACTAAATCCATGTGCTAATGATACCACCTTTACAATAAAAGGCGACACATTAACATTAAGAGATACACTATACAAACCAAAAACAGACACTTTAAAAGGTGATACTATTTTGATTAAGCAAATTAAAATAGTAACTAAAACAATAGTTCAATCAATAGTAGATAGACAAAAACAAAAGTTAAATCAAGATTCAATTAATAATCTAAATGTAGAATCAGCTAATTTAAAAGGACAATTATTGAGCAAAAATAAAGAGGTATCGGATGCCAATAAAAGAACTAATAAATGGATAACATGGTTTATTATAGCAATATTAATAATTATAGGCTCTAATGGATATTTTGTAATATCAAAATTTAAGTAAATGTTGCCCGAATTTTTAAACGGAAAATACATACCAAGACACATGCAAATAGCGTATGATTTGGTAGGAACTAAAGAAGTTAAAGGTATTGGCAATTCGCCTATTATATTAGAATGGGCCAAAGAAATAGGATTAGATGATGTATATACAAATGATGCCCTTGCATGGTGTGGTTTATTTTTTTGTTATGTAATGAAAAAAGCAGGTAGGGAAGTAAAACTAAATACAAAAGATAAGTACGATTACCTAAGAGCATTAAAATATCAAACAATGCCTAATGTAATAGAAGTACCCAAAGGCCAGGAAAGTTTTGGAGATATTTTAATTTTTCAAAGACCAGAAGGAGGACATATTGGTTTATATTTCTCAGAATCAAAAGATACTTTTAGCGTACTCGGTGGCAATCAAGGTGATAAAGTTTCCATAATAAACATAGCAAAATCAAGACTTGTAAAATGTCTTAGACCAAATTATACAAGCTATAAACCTGAAAAATATTTACTTGCTTTAAATGGGAAAATAAGTACCAACGAGGCATAAACTAAAACAAAAACAAAATGGCAGGAAACAAAACAACTATGAGTGGTAAAATTATTCTTGACTATTTAGAAAAATATCCTGATTGGATGCCATCTCATACTTTAGCATCTTTAATTCTAAAAGAAAATAAAAATCATTTTGATGATACAGAAGCTATAAGGTCTTTAATTAGATATTATAGAGGCAAAATAGGGGATAAACAAAGAAAAAATCTTGCAAATAAAACCCATATAGATGAATTTAAAAGACATTCATCTAGTTTTGTGCAACCACCTACTTGGGTAGAAGAAAAAGTGATTTTTCAATTACCCGTTGGCATTAAAAAAATGGGTTTTATTAGTGATTTACAAGTGCCATTTCACGATCCAAAAGCAATAGATGTTTGCTTTAATCATTTGACAAAAGAAAGTATAGATACTTTATTCATTAATGGCGATTTGGTAGATTTTTACCAATTATCCGATTTTCAAAAAGACCCCAGAGTTAGAAAATTTGATGAAGAACACGAAGCCATTATTGAAATGTTAGCATATATTAGAAAGTCATTCCCCGATCTAGTTATATATTACAATTTAGATGCAAACCATGAATTTAGATATGAAAGGTATATGAGAACTAAGGCACCTGAATTGTTGGGGTTGAAATTATTTGAAATTGAGGATATTTTAAAATTAAACGCATTTGATATAAAACCTCTTAAAAATTTAGACCATGTTAAATTTGGGCATCTTCCAATAATTCATGGAGATACCACCTTTAGAAGAGGGAGCGGAGTAAGTCCAGCTAAAACTTTATACGATAGAGTTAAGCAATCTGCCATAGCATCTCATGTTCATAGAACAAGCGAATACACGACAAAAAATCAATTTGATAACGAAGTATTTACTTGCTGGACGACAGGCCATTTAATGCACCCAAATGTTGAGTATTGCAAGCATGTAGATGCTTATAATCAAGGTTTTGCGATATTAGAAAAGGACAAAACGGGTGATTTTAGCGTTAGTAACAAAAGAATTATAAAAGGAAAAGTATTTTAAAATACATTATTTATGTTTGATGGCATACTTCGGATAATAGAATGGCTTATTGAAAAATTAAAGGATTATGTAAGCCCTATTGTTATACTTAGGTGTTATGAATCAGGTGTTTTGTTAAGATTGGGTACTTATAAAAAAGATTTAAAAGAAGGTGTAAATTGGAAAATACCATTAATAGATGAAGCTCATACCGTTATTAAAACAATAGATACCTTTCATGTGGCCGCAGTCGATATAACCACCTTAGACAATAAGCAAGTAAGCGTGGAACCAATAATTAAATTTGATATTGTAAATCCCAAAAAATACTTAATAGATACCAATAACGCATCCGATAACCTACACGACATCGCCAGGGGGATTATAGCCGATTATTTGACCGATTGCGAATGGGATGATATAAAACGAAAAACAACATTAACCACCATAAAAAACAAGCTAAAAAGCGAATGTGATGATATGGGAGTTAATGTGTTTAAAGTGTATTTTGGAAGAATAGTAACAACCAAAATTTATACAGTTTTTAAAGAATAAAAATTCATTAAACTTAAAATTATAAAGGGGAATAGAATAACCCATTCCCCAAAATAATTTCTAGTCTTTGCTTTTGTTATACATTTCCGTAAAAGGATTGTAAACATTTTGACAAGTGATTAAACAATCACCTTTCATTTCTAGGGTAGTGTGGTTATCTGTTTCCAATACAGAATCACCTTCTACTAAAAATGTTTCATTAACTTGGTCTAAGTTAATTACATTTTTTGCACCTTTTACAAAGTGACCATGTGTGCTACTTGGAGCTACTAATACTCTTTCCATTTTTTGTGTTTTTTGTTGTTTAAAATTAATATTCATATTTTATTTTAGAAAAATATTCATCACCAGTAATCGAAATTAAATCTTCAATATCGTTTTTTGGCAAATTTTTTATTAAATCTTTCCCTTCTTTAGTTAGACAAGTGCTAAATCTTTCCCCTTGTCTATTTATCTCTTGTATGTATGGTTTTAGTTTTTTGGGGATTCGGTACAAAGAAGCAATTGCATCTTTAGCGTTATTATATTCAGAACTTACACCCAAAAAAAACATTCTATCAGTAGAAGGGCAATAACATCTAACATAAGCTATATTAGTATTATTAATTTCTCCTTTGAATAAAGTATAAACACCTACATTCATACCATTAGTTGTTCCTTTAAGGTATTTTTCATCTTTTTTATCTACAAATGTATTAATTTCTTTTAAATTTTCTTTAAAAAATGTTACTAAAAAATCATCACCTTTCACCTCTTGTAAGTAGGCTATACTTGTAGATTTAATTTCTTCGTTTTGTTCTTTTATAAAATCTTGGATGGTATATTTATCTTCTTTTAATTTAATAAAAGTTGGTTCTGGTATATTACGACCATTTATAAAATAGTAACAAGTTTTGTCAGAAAATTCAACTGCTGCTTTTTTGATGTTATGTAATTGACCATTTTCATTTTTTATTATCTCCAATGGTGGCTGTATTGCAAATACATAATTTTCGTAACAATACGTTTGAAAGCAATTTGCCTCAGTAAATTCCTTATATTTATTAAATTTGTCATTATTAATTATTCCTATTTTTGTAAAAAAATCATAAAAAGAAACCCACCCATAATCAATAAATCCAACATAATAACTATATTCTCTAAAAACAGAATCCGCAACAGAATCCCAAACAGAATTCCTAACAGAATCCGCAACAGAATTCCTAACAGAATCCCCAACAGAATCCGCAACAGAATCCCAAACAGAATTCCAAACAGAATCCCCAACAGAATCCCCAACAGAATCCGCAACAGAATCCCTAACAGAATCCCCAACAGAATCCCCAACAGAATCCGCAACAGAATTCCAAACAGAATCCGCAACAGAATCCCAAACAGAATCCGCAACAGAATCCCAAACAGAATTCCTAACAGAATCCGCAACAGAATTCCTAACAGAATCCCTAACAGAATTCCTAACAGAAGCCCCAACAGAATCCCAAACAGAATCCCTAACAGAATCCCCAACAGAATCCCCAACAGAATCCGCAACAGAATCCCAAACAGAATTCCTAACAGAATCCGCAACAGAATCCCAAACAGAATTCCTAACAGAATCCGCAACAGAATTCCTAACAGAATCCCCAACAGAATCCGCAACAGAATCCCAAACAGAATTCCAAACAGAATTCTTAACAGAATCCGCAACAGAATCCGCAACAGAATCTTTTTTTAATTTTTTAAAAATATCTATAACAATCAAACAAGATATCCAAGAATCGCAATACACAATTTTGGGAACATCTTTTTTTAGCAAATCTGTATATAACCAATTTATCCCTTTTTCAAACTTAGCCTTATCTATTCCCTTTTTGTTTTGGTTGAGTGCTAAGTTTATCCAATAATCTTTGGTTTCAATCATTATCTTTTCTTGTTCAGTAGATAGTTTTTCTAGTTTTTTCATATTTTTGTATTTTAAATTATTATCAATAATGATTGTTTGGCTATATAATGATTCAATAGCTCATTCTCTATCTGATAAGCCTCCGATTGGGTAGAACCATCTTTTAATAATTTAAACTTAAATAAACCCATCAGTATTTGACAAGTATCTAATTGATCTAAATTAGTACATGAATTTATGCAATTTATTACCCATTGTATGTTATCTCTGTTCATATTTTTGTTATTTTTTAATTTTAAAATTATGTCCTATTTTACTTACTAATTCTTCCATTGTGTATTCTGGTGTAACATTGATAAAAGATTCGTATTGTTCTTTAGTTGTATGTTTTCCTTTGATTCTATATACCCCAATTGAATCTTTATAGGTTAATCGATTACCCTTTTCGTCATAAGTGTATTCAAAACTATACCCATTTGAATCTTTATAAGTTAATACCATACCATTTTCATCATAAGTGGATTCAGAACTATACCCATTTGAATCTTTAAAAGTTAATTCATTACCTTTTTCATCACGAGTGTATTCAGAACTAACCCCAATTGAATCTTTATAGGTTAATCGATTACCCTTTTCGTCATAAGTGTATTCAGAACTAAACCCACTTGAATCTTTAAAAGTTAATTCATTACCTTTTTCATCACGAGTGTATTCAAAACTATACCCATTTGAATCTTTATAAGTTAATACCTTACCTTTTTTATTGTAGGTGCAATCATAACTAAACCCATCTGAATCTGTTTCAAAATCATACACTAATTTACCATTGTTTAATAGTTCTAAATTATTTGTTGTTCCTTGAATGTTTTTCATAGGTTATTTGTTTTGGTTATAGGTTATTATTTCTTGTTTAACTTCTTCATAGTATGAGATAGTTGCATAATCACAAAAATGGTGTTTTCCGTTAGTAAGAAGTCCAAAATTATTTAATATCTCATCTACTGCTATTAATGCACATTGTTTAGCGGCATTTGATTCGTATGTATGTGTTCCATCTCCATTTGGCCAATAAATTCCTGGTGAATATTTTTCAAATTTATTAACTAATTCTTCTGCTTTTTCTTTTGGTGTTAATTGTTTGTCCATAGGTTATTTGTTTTTATTTGTTTAAAAATTTTCTTTTACTGTTAATACATGAACTTTTCCAACACGATCATATTTTATTACTTCTGGTAATTCCATTCCCATTTTAACCCTATATTTTATAGCTTGTTGAGTTAATGGCTTATTAGGGTATTTTCTATTTTGCCTAAAATTTGATGTGTTTACTCTTTCGGCATACTCTTGTAGGCTTATTTGCTTGGTTTTAACTTTCATTGCTTATTATTTCGTTGTAAACTTTAATTATATCCGTTTGTTCTGGTTTAAACGAAAATTCAAGTGTTTTTTGAATCGTTGTTAAAACTAATGCCTTTTCTTCCATTTCCATTAAGGTCATTAAATTAAGGTAATTTTGATAGCTTAATCCACTAATGCCCTTTTCTTTGTCGTAGTATTCATCTACTTTTAATTTTTCTCTTGTTGCTGGTAACATATTTTATTTGTTTATTAATTTGTAAAATAAAGATTTAAGTAATTCCCAAATAACTATTGATAATATTATTATCATATTTTTAAATTGTTTCTTCTAATATTGTTTCTATCAATGTAGGGTTAAGTATTTCTTCCTTTAATTTCTTGTAATAATTCAATGCTTTTAGTATTTTTTCTTCTTTTACCTTTGGCGAATCATCTGTATATATTACAACTAATTCCATAGTCCAATCATCTTTAAT
>Ga0136644_10004433_pt1 | contig 10364 bp, 9 predicted proteins | sample C_130820_EF_Meta_FD_94780 | JGI IMG/M metagenome (GOLD analysis project Ga0136644, IMG submission 94780) | Freshwater microbial communities from Lake Croche, Canada to study carbon cycling - C_130820_EF_MetaG (v2) (version 2) | ecosystem: Environmental > Aquatic > Freshwater > Lake | place: Lake...
ACTAATTTAATGAGTATTGATATTTTAAAAAATGCATTAAGTGACATTGAAGTTAGAAAAAATCTTTTTGATAATGGTATTAAAACAGCAACTGATTTTCTCTCTATAACTAAATTAGAGAACAGTATTTAAGAATTGAGTAAGAGTAGCCTTTGATGGTTTTGCATCATATTCAATAATTTGTCCATCTTTTAATAATTTTATGGTTGGAAAACCTTCTACATTATATTTATTCATCATTTCTTCTACTTCTGCAGACTCGGTTGTACAATTAATTTCAGTAAATATTACTTTATATCCATTAATAGTTTTATTTTGGTATTCGTTCTTTAAATCATCCCATATAGGCTTAGCTGTTTTGCAATGTGGACACCACTCTGCATAAAATAATAATAATTCTGCAGTTTTACTATTACCATTTATACTACCGGAATCTGATCCACCTTCTCTATTATGTTGATATTTTGTTTTGAATTTAGGTGCAACATAATAAAAATAATAAAAAATAGCAATTATTAAAAATAATATAATAGATACAATTATTATAATAGTTGTAGAACCTAATTTTGCACCAGCATTTTTAATTCTTGAAAAAAAACTAGTATTTTCAAGTTCACCTGTAGGTATTGTATTAAAATTAACATATCTCGACATTTATATATTATATTTAAGAATAAAATATGATTCTATTTTAACGAATATTATATAAAGATATTTTTATAAATAATTATAAAATGTTATTTAGAACTATTACTGGACAAATTATAGAGATTAATAAATATGATTTCAAGAATGATAAATTATATTATTTAAAAATTATGGATCTAAAAAATATTTTACTAAATCAGAAAAAAGTTTTCAAAACAAAAATAGATAATAAACCTAAAAATAGTGTAAATATATAACTACATAAAATATTAATATTTAATTGTGATTTAACATAATCTGACATATTATCGGTTATAGCAGAATTTAATGCTTTAATTTGATTTGTGTTTAGGTAAATAGTATAGGTTAATAATATTATAACAAAAATTTTCATAAACAAGGATGTCTTAAAGAAGCTACTCAAAGGGCTAATAATAAAAAGAACTATTAAAAATATTGATACTGCAGTACATGAGCATATATTTTTGGTATCATTTGTAAATACTGTCAAGTTAAAAGAAGATTCTGAATTCATATATATCTTCTAGCTATATTTTATTATTTAATTATTTTCTATTTAAATAATATAATGAAACAAACACGTAAAAATAGAAATACACATAATAAAACAAAAAAACGTGTATTTACTAAAAAAGATTATAATTCTGGAGATGGAATGTTAACATCTGTTTGGGGACCCGCAGTATGGCATTCATTACATACCATTAGTTTTAATTATCCTGTAAATCCTTCTTCAGAGGATAAAAAACATTATATGGATTTTATTATAAATCTTCAGTATGTATTACCATGCAAATATTGTAGAATGAATTTAAAAAATAATTTTGAAAAACAACCCTTAAAAAATTGTCATATGGCTAACAGAGAAACCTTTTCTAGATACATATATGAATTACATGAATTAGTAAATAAAATGTTGAAAAAAAAATCAGGATTAACATATTGTGATGTCAGAGAGAGATATGAACATTTTAGATCTAGATGTACTGAAGAAAAACCTAAAGTATTTACATTTAAAAAGAATATAACAAAAAGAAAAAAGGAAAAAGGATGCACAGAACCTTTATATGGAAAAAAATCAAAATGTGTTATTAATATTGTTCCACAAGAAGATAGAAGTGCTACTTTTAAAATAAATAAGAAATGTATAAAAACTAGATAAAATAATTTAATAGTAAAATTATTTAAATATAACTTAATAAAATATGTATATGACTACAGCCATAGGAATTGATCTTGGTACTACTTATTCGTGTGTTGGTGTATGGGTAAATGATCATGTAGAGATTATTGCTAATGATCAAGGTAATAGAACAACACCATCTTATGTATCATTTACAAAAGAAGAACGTTTAATAGGTGATGCCGCTAAATCAATTGTAAGTCAAAATCCACAAAATACTGTTTTTGACGCAAAACGTTTAATTGGTCAAAAATTCAATGATCAAAATGTTCAAAATGATATGAAACATTTTACATATAATGTTATTAATAAAGATAACAAACCATATATTGAAGTTGAATATAAAGATGAAGTAAAGACTTTTGCACCAGAAGAAATAAGTTCAATGGTTTTAATGAAAATGAAAGAAATCGCAGAATCTTTTTTGGGAACCAAAGTAACCGATGCAGTGATAACGGTGCCTGCTTATTTTAATGATTCTCAAAGGCAAGCAACAAAAGATGCAGGTACTATTGCAGGATTAAATGTTTTACGCATTATAAATGAACCAACTGCGGCAGCAATAGCCTATGGATTAGATAAAAAATATACAAGTGAAAAAAATATATTAATATTTGATTGTGGTGGTGGTACTTTTGATGTATCTATTTTATCAATTGACGATTCTATCTTTGAGGTAAAAGCAACTGCAGGAGATACTCATTTAGGTGGTGAAGATTTTGATAATAGAATGGTTGAATATTTTGTAGATGAATTTAAGAAGAAATATAAGAAGGATCTATCAGAAAGTAAAAAATCTCTTAGAAGATTACGTACAGCATGTGAGAATGCAAAACGCACATTATCTACATCGAATGTTGCTCATATTGAGATTGATAGTTTATATGATGGTGTAGATTTTGCTAGTACTATTACACGTGCTAAATTTGAGAATTTATGTGATTCTTTATTTCGTAAGACAATGTTACCTGTAGAACAAGTTTTACGTGACGCTAAATTATCAAAATCAGATATTCATGAAGTTGTTCTTGTTGGTGGAAGTACAAGAATTCCTAAAATACAACAATTATTAAGTGATTATTTTAATGGTAAAGAGTTATGTAAGTCTATTAATCCTGACGAGTGTGTTGCTTATGGAGCTGCAGTTCAAGCAGCTATTTTAACTGGATCAAAAGACAAAAAAATTGCAGATTTACTTTTATTGGATGTTTGCCCATTAAGTTTGGGTTTAGAGACTGCTGGTGGTGTCATGACAAAATTAATCAATCGCAATAGTACAATACCAGTTAAGAAGTCCCAGACTTTTTCAACATATGCAGATAATCAACCAGGTGTTTTAATTCAAGTTTTTGAAGGCGAGAGAACACTTACTAAAGATAATACATTATTAGGTAAGTTTCAATTAGATGGTATACCACCAATGCCCCGTGGTATTCCTCAAATTGAAGTTGTATTTGATATAGATGCTAATGGAATTTTAAATGTTTCTGCATTGGAAAAATCGACAGGAAAAAGTAATAAGATTGTCATTACTAATGATAAAGGACGATTAAGTAAGGAAGAGATTGAACGAATGGTTGAGGAAGCAGAAAAATATAAAAATGAAGATAATGAATTAAGAGAGAAAATTGAAGCCAAAAATAATTTGGAGAGTTATTTATATCAAATCAAAAATACATTAAATGATGATAAGAATGAATTAACTAGTAAATTAAATGACAAAGTTAAGAAACAGGTCTTGGATAAGATTTCTGAGGTTGAACAATGGACATTTCAGCCAAATTTAGTTAAAGAAGATTATGTTTCAAAGCAGAAAGAACTAGAGGATCTTTTTACAAAGTTTATGCAGAATATTGGATCTCAACAAGAATCTAGTTCAGAGAATAATAAAAATGATGATGAAGGTTCTGATCATGAGCATGAACCAAAAATAGAAGAAATTGATTAAAAATGTACACCTTTAATCATTTAACCTCTTTTCTTAGATGTCATTTTTTTATTAGATACCACTCCTTTCTTAGATTTCACTTTTTTCTTAGATATCATCTTTTTACTTTTATTATGAGAATTTACGATTCCACCTAAATGATAATATTTTTTAAATCCAGCACTACTTCGGTCAGCTAGTTTATAAAAGATTGAATTAATAGTATAAGGATCAACAATTCTGATTTCATATAAACGGTGTTTTGGAAATGAAAATTTATTTCCTTCAATTTGTTTATCTAAATAAGGTATAAGAAATAATACATCCATATAAACATTATAAACTTTACTAACATTTTTCTTATCTTCTTCTGCAAATGTATGCATATTATGATAAACATATGTTATAAAATTTATACATTCAATAAATTTTTGTAATTTGAAAAAACGTGTTATAGGACCACGAGAAGTATCACCGCTTGACCAAGAATCAGACATTATTATGTTATCATTACATCTATATATGAAAAAGTGATGAGCGGTAGCAGTTCCATGACATAAATTTAACATATAAGATGTATTATTTTTAAATGTATTATCATTATATTTTTCACAAGGAAGGTACCAAAATTCAGGATCTCTATTATGAGATGGAATATCGATACCATATTTATCATATAATTTATATGTTATTGCTTTATATCTCTCATCGCTCTCTCCATAACCAGTAATAACTTTGTAAAATACTGTAGCTATTTTATATAAATTTTCTTGTTTAGAACCATGTAAATACAAATTAAATGAAAATTCTTGTAATCTATTTTCGCTAAGTAAATAAAAATATATATACATGTAAGGGGCAAAAAGACCACAACAATTCCATGTGCGATTAAAAGAAGGACAATAACTGCAAGTGCTATCAATATTTTTAAGATAATTTGCAATGGTAACAATATCATATGTTACATTTAAACAGTCTTTGCTAATAGACTCATCATATTCTCTTGTATAAACTTCAAATTTCTTTTTTTTACTTTCAAACCTTTCCATTTTATAAAGAGTAGAATCTATCTGGTGTATAGAATTTTCTTGTAAATCTTTAAATGGTAAATAAAAATTTATAATATAATCATGATTATATACTCTATCAACTAAATTTATATCAAAATAACGAACTTCGTTTATTTTTTGTATATTTTCTATTTTTTTATTTTCTAAATGTGTTATTTGAGGAATTTCTGGAAGATTTTTTTTATTTTCTGTCCACGTATTATTGATATTTGAATTAACATATATACTATTACTGCTATTACTATTATCACTAGAATTACTATTATCACTAGCATAACCAGTAAAATTTAAAGGATCTCTATATTCAGGCATTGGTTACTTATTATATAATAATATTTTATTAACCAATCATTTTGCATTTAATTTATCTACTATGTTTATGAATCTAATATATTCTACTAGAAATACAATATATTATTTATTATAATTTTTATAAACAATATATATTATTTATATTACATTCCAAATGTGGAAAAATCATTTAAAACAGGTTGTGGTAAATAATCATTTTCTATTGAATTATAGTTAGGAACTTTTTTACATTCAAAAGAGGGTTCAGGACATCTACTACATGCTGGACAAGGAGGACATTTTTGTTCTTTTGTGCTTGGACATGCGGCAGCAACTGGACATGCAGGGCATACTGGTGGTACAATTTCCGATTTTAAAATATATAGATCTTCTTGTCCAGGAGGTATTTGACTAGCAGGTATTCCAGAAGGTAATGTACTATAATAATCTGTTCCATAACCATTGTTAGTAGTTCCTGCAACAGTATTACCATTTGGACCTTGTGCATAATATGCGGTATTGCCATTTGGTCCAGTTACAGCACCTGCACTTCCACCATAAGGTCCTTGATAAGCTAAAGCATAAGGACTTTGTTGAATAGGATACCCAGTGCTACCATAATATTGTGTTGATGTTGAAGTATTATTAGGATTATAATATGCACCATTTTGTGTATAAGTTGTAGTACCATTTGGAGTTGTAACTTGAACAACTGTTTGACCATTGTTTGTTACAATAGTAGCAGATGAACCATTTGGTGCGTAATAAGTATTTGCAGTAACGCCTGATAATGTATTTAATATAGATTGTGGAGGAATAGTATAGATAATTGGTGTAGATGTTCCTGGATTCACAACTAATATTTGTTTTGTACCATCACTATTTGTAACAATAGTAGCAGTACCACCATTAGGCCCATAAAATGTTCCATATATTGCTTGTGAAGTTGAGCTAGCATAGTGATTATAATTGTCATAATTATTGTTTGTACTAGATGTACTCGATGTATTTGTATTGGTTGTTGATTGTGGGAAATAACTAGAAGTGCTACCATAAGGTGTTATAACTCCTGAATTTGAAATAATAAGAATTTGCTCATTCTCATTAGTACCTTGTTGGGATTGATTTGGATTTACAAATAGTTCAGCAGTGGAACCATCACTTCCATTATATGTATATGGTTGACTATTTGATGTAGGAGATGATGTTAAAGTATATGTAGTATTAGTACCATTTAGATTAAACATCATAGTTGAATTAGTTCCATTAGGGTAACTTACATTAACAGTTTGAGGATTTGAACTATTTAAAGGAAGCATTTGAAAGGTAACTGTTTGTACAACATCAGAATTATTTGTTAAACCTTCTTTAGAATTCCAATTAGTTCCTAAAAAAGAACATAGAACTATACCTAATAATAAAATTAAGAAAAGAATTAATGCTTCAGTATTCATTGTATAATTTATATAGTGAAAAAAGTTTAAAATATAATTGAATTCAAAATCAAAAATATATTATATTTTAAATATAAATAAAATATCATGAATAAAGACAGTGTATGTGCCCAAATTATTAATGATTCAGATGATGATGAATTAATAATAATACCAAAAATAAAAATAAAAACTCCTAGAAAACAAATACAACAACCTTTATTAAAAAAATATTATCATGAAGATACTAATATATATGAAATAGGTGTAGATGAGGCAGGTCGTGGACCACTATTTGGAAGAGTTTATACAGCAGCAGTTATTTTACCTAAAGATGATAGTTTCGATCACTCAAAAGTAAAAGATAGTAAAAAATTTCATTCTAAAAAAAAGATAGAAGAAGTTGCAAATTATATTAAAAATAATGCTATAGCATGGTATGTAAGTTTTGAAGATGAGAAAACAATTGATGAAATTAATATTTTGCAGGCAACACAAAAATCAATGCATCAATCTATTTTAGAAGTTAGAAAACAATACAATCAAAAAATGAAAATACATGAAAAAGAAGAGAGAAAAGATTATTCTTATTATTTATTAATAGACGGTAATTATTTTAATCCTATTACTTATTTAAATAAAAAAACTAATAAAATAGAATCTTTACCTCATATAACCATTGAAGGTGGTGATAATAAATATACAGCAATTGCTGCAGCATCTATTTTAGCAAAGGTAGAACGTGATAAATATATAGATGAATTATGCGAGAAAAATCCCACACTATCAGAATATTATGGAATAGATTCAAATAAAGGTTATGGTGCAAAAAAGCATTTAGATGGTATAAAGGAACATGGTATTACAATATGGCATAGGAGAAGTTTTGGTATATGTAAAAATTATGTATAATATAAAATAAAATTGAAATTAAATAATCATTCAATATAATATTAAATAACTAATAATTAATAAGGATTTAAAACTTAACTTATATTTATTATAGCAAAATGAAAGTACTTATTTTTGATACAGAAACTACAGGTCTTCCTGAAACAAAAATACTTAACCCAGATACTCTAGATAAATGGCCATATATGGTTCAACTGAGCTATGTAATATATGAAGAAGTCTATGAAAATGAATTTGAAATTTTAGATATAAAAGATTATATTATAAAACTTCCTGAATCGATTCATATTTCAGTTGAATCAAATAAAATTCATGGTATTACTGATGAAATTTCACAAACAAATGGTGTTTTAATAGAACATGTTTTGCATGATTTATTTTATAATTTACAAAAAGTGGATAGAATTGTAGGACATAATATTTCTTTTGATTTAAATATTATAAGAGCTGAGTTACTAAGATTTATTTATAATACATCTAATACAATAAGAGAAGAAGAAATAAAATTTTATAAAAAATATTTGTATTATTTAAATAATTTTAAAAATATATATTGTACAATGTATAATTCTATTGAATTTTGTAATATTATTGCTCTTGATAAGTTTGGTAAACCATATAAAAAATATCCAAAACTAATAGATCTATATTTTAAATTATTTTCATGTGAACCAAAAAATATGCATAATTCATTGCACGATGTAGCTGCAACATTAAGATGTTATATTAAAATAATTCGTGGTATAGATATATTAGAAATAGATAATATACGTATAAATCGATTATTACAACCTCTCCATCCTTTAATTGACTTATAAATAGTTTAAATTATATAAATTTTTTTTATATAATTTATAATTTTGATATTAATATTATTTTGATATTTTTAATATAATTATTTTATTCTACTTTATGCAGAACAACTCTCGCAAATATCCTCTTTTTCTTCATTTATTTTTTTTGATTCAGGTTCAATTGTAAATTGTTGTGCTTGATGTTTTGCCTTTCTTCTCAGATAATATATGCCTGTTTTAAGACCTTTTTTCCATGAGTAAAAATGCATAGATGTTAATGTATTATAAGTTGGATCTTCAACCCATAAATTCATACTTTGACTTTGACAAATAAATGCACCACGATCTGCTGCCATGTCAATTAAATGTTTCATAGGTATTTCCCAAACAATCTTATATTTATTTCTAATATGTTCTGGTAATATATCTAATTGTTGGATAGAACCCTTATTTGCAATAATATTATTTTTTATTTGTTCATTCCAAAAACCCAATTTGATTAATTCTTTCATTAAATATTTATTTACTATTACAAATTCACCAGCTAAAGTACGTCTACTATATAAATTACTTGTAAAAGGTTCAAAACATTCATTAAACCCCAATATTTGTGATGTACTTGCAGTTGGCATTGGTGCAACTAAAAGCGAATTACGTAATCCATTCTGAATAATAGATTGTTTTAATTTATCCCAGTCATATCTATTTGGTGTCGGATCTACTGACCACATATCAAATTGTAGAATACCTTTTGAAGAAGGTGAATTTTCAAATGACTGATAAGAACCACAATGTTCTGGTTTTAATCCGTACTTTAGACCATTTGTATATTTTATCTCGTAAATCATTTCTGGAACTATTTTTCCATCAAAACAAGTTTTTTTCTTAATTTCTATAGCAATTTCATTACTTTTTTCAAGTGATGCATGATAGATAGTCTCAAAAATAAGTTTATTTACTTCCTTAGCTTTATCACTATGAAAAGGTATATCCATAAGTATAAAGGTATCAGCAAGACCCTGTACACCAATACCAATAGGTCTGTGAAGCATGTTACTTCTTTTTGTTTTCTCAGTAGGATAAAAATTAATATCTATTACTTTATTTAAATTATTTGTTACTACTTTTGTAACCTCATGAAGTTTTTCATAATTAAATTCTTTAGTTTCTTGATTTACAAATAATGGTAGAGCTATACTCGCTAGATTACAAACTGCTGTTTCTTTATTATCTGAGTACTGTGTGATTTCTGTGCATTGTCCTGTGATAATTCCATTAAATAATCCCATATGTTTTTTTGGTTCAGTAAAACAATATGTATCATCTATTCTATTATTATTTTCTACTTTTAATATTTTAATAAATTGTTTTGCATCTCTTGCAGGTTTTGTACCAGAAATTATTAAACGATGTGGTTTAAACCCTAAATTATAAATATTATATAAATCATAGGATGTAATTAATAATCTATATATTGGTTTAACTTCATAATATTTATATCCACCTTTTCCATCAGGTAAATAACTTTGGGTTCTATCTTGACTAAGTTTAATTTTGGGATTTATTCCACATGTTTGTAGTAATAATTTTATATTTTCTAAAAATTCTTTATTTATTGAACTAACTTGTAGTTGTTCATTATCTCCATTTTTAGATATAGTACCATCTGCATCACAATATCCTGCAAACCAATCTAATTTATCTTTTATAGAACAAAAAAAGGAAGGGATTTCAAATTTTTCATTTAAATCAACAGGAAGAAGAACATTTATTTTGTTATTTTTTTCATCTGTTGTGAAACTACGTTTATCAATAAATTCAAGTAATTGTTTTTTATTTCCATATAAATATGCCATTGGTTTTTTAACATATGATTTAGCTTGACACATTAATTCAGTTTCATTGCATAATAAGTCTTTATCAAATAAATATGATTCTGTTTCATATGGTAAATGTCTTTTGCAAAAGTAATGATTATTTAGTGCCTTAAATTTACATTGTGATTCTGGTTCATCTGTTTTATTTGTATAAGTTCCATCTCCACAAAAGAACCCATGTGTATATGCATATCTCATACTATCAGAA
>Ga0136644_10004434_pt1 | contig 10363 bp, 9 predicted proteins | sample C_130820_EF_Meta_FD_94780 | JGI IMG/M metagenome (GOLD analysis project Ga0136644, IMG submission 94780) | Freshwater microbial communities from Lake Croche, Canada to study carbon cycling - C_130820_EF_MetaG (v2) (version 2) | ecosystem: Environmental > Aquatic > Freshwater > Lake | place: Lake...
CAAAGGGTCACTGGCCGACGCGGCCTTTGAGATGCTCGCGGAGGCAGGTTACAGCGGTCGGCGGGACCCTCGAGAGTTGCACGTCATCGATGAGCGTAATGACGCGGAGTTTTTCTATCTCCGACCGAGGGACATTGCAACTTATGTTGGTTCGGGCGCTCTTGATGTCGGAATCACGGGTCGAGATCTACTCCTGGACAGCTCATCGGAGGCCTCGGTTATAGCGGAGTTGGGATTCGGAGAGTCCACATTTCGATTTGCCGGACCATCCGGCTCGTTTTCGCAACTCGCTCAGCTCGAGGGTGCCCGAGTTGCAACGAGCTATCCAGGTCTGGTCGGTGGGTTTCTCGCAATGCACGGCGTTTCCGTGACATTGATCTCCTTGGATGGCGCGGTGGAATCCGCAGTGCGCCTCGGTGTTGCAGATGCGGTCGCAGATGTCGTGTCGACGGGCTCGACGCTGCGAAAGGCGGGGCTTGAGATATTTGGTCCGGTCATTCTGGAGTCGGTCGCGGTGCTAATTTCAGCGAACTCGGAAAATCCGGGCATTTCAACGTTGCACAGGCGACTCAACGGGGTCCTCGTTGCGCAACAGTTCGTCTTGATGGATTACGACTGTCCTCGGGAGCTCCTTGACCGAGCCTGTGCAATTGCGCCAGGTATCGAATCTCCTACGGTCTCGCCATTGCATGATCCGAACTGGGTAGCCGTGCGAGTGATGGTCCCGCGAGCCGATCGAAACCAGGTGATGGATGACCTTTACGATTTGGGTGCGCGCGCAATACTCGTCAGCGCAATTCACGCGGCACGACTGTGATGCCCGCAGTGGAGAAGTCATCGTTAGCGGATACGTCACCGAATAGAGACGGGCTGGCCGTCCGTGTCATTCCGTGCTTAGACGTCTCGGCCGGGAGAGTGGTCAAAGGAGTCAATTTCCGGAACCTGCGAGATCAAGGTGACCCGGTCGAGCTGGCTGCCCGGTACTACGAGGAAGGTGCCGACGAACTAACGTTTCTCGATGTGTCGGCAACGGTTGAGGGCCGGGACACAATGTACGACGTGGTTTCACGAACGGCGGAGCAAGTGTTCATTCCGCTGACTGTGGGCGGGGGAGTGCGCACTGTTGAGGATGTCGCGCGATTGCTTGATGCGGGTGCCGACAAGGTAAGTGTAAACAGTGCAGCGGTCGCACGTCCGGAGTTGTTAGACGAGATTTCTCGAAGATACGGCAATCAGGTGCTCGTTCTCTCTCTTGATGTCAAACGTGATGCGCAAACGCCGAGTGGTTTCATTGTGACGAGTCACGGCGGTTCTGAGACAACCAGTCTGGATGCGCTTGAGTGGGCTTGCCGTGGAGTCAATCTCGGCGCGGGTGAGATTCTGATGAATTCAATAGACGCCGATGGAACGCGGCAAGGCTTCGATTGCGAACTTATTGGTCTCGTGCGGAATGCTGTCCGTGTTCCGATTGTCGCCTCCGGGGGTGCGGGCAAGGTGACGGATTTTGCACCAGCAATCAGGGCCGGTGCCGATGCGGTTCTTGCAGCTTCGGTGTTTCATTCGGGTGAGATCTCAATCCCTGCAGTGAAGAATGAGCTGCGTCGCGAAGGCTTGGTGGTGAGAAGTTGATGAACGGAAACCGACAGGAATTCTCCGTTGTCTTTGATCAGAACGGACTGGTACCGGTCATCATCCAAGATGACGAGAACAACGATGTCCTCATGCTTGGTTTTATGAATGACGAGGCGTTGCAGCGCACTTTGCGTGAAGGTCGCGTGACGTTCTGGTCACGTTCCCGACAGGAATTCTGGCGAAAAGGCGACACGTCAGGGCACGTGCAATTGTTGAGGAGCGTGGCACTCGACTGTGACTCGGACGCCCTGTTGATTCGGGTCGTTCAAGTTGGCTCAGCTTGTCACAATGGGACGCGATCGTGCTTTGACACGGCCCTCGTCCATTCCGTGAAGTCTTCACAGGGCGGTGAAGGCGAGTGACGGACACCACCTTTGAGTATTTGTCGCACCGGATTGACGCTGGTGACCGAATAATTCCCGTGACGCGCGAATTGTTCGCCGACGCGGAAACTCCCGTCGCGATTTATCGGAAACTTGGAGCAGGTCGTGCTGGAACGTTCCTCTTGGAGTCCGCCGAGCAGGGTGGAATTTGGTCAAGATTTTCATTTGTCGGCGTATCGGCTTTTGGGATCTTGACCGAATCGAAAGGCAAAGCTGCCTGGATTGATTGTGGACTCGATGCCCAGCGCGCGTTTGCTGGACCGATTCCAGCACAGACCCTGGATGCGATTGAGCGTCTGTATTCGACGTGGTCCACGCCGCCACTTGACGGACATCCGCCATTGACGGGCGGGTTTGTCGGTTTCATCGGGTGGGATGCGGTGCGTCAACTCGAGCGACTCTCTGACGGACCCCCCTCAGATGTCAATGTTCCCGAGGTGGGCCTGTCGTTCGCACGCGAAATCGTGGCGCTCGATCACAAATTTGGCACCGTCACGCTGATTGTGAACGTCCTCAATGACGGAGGTTCGGCAGCGGAGCTCTGGACCGAGTCTCAAGAAAGACTCGTGCGCCTCCAAGCTGACCTCTCTCGACCCACCGAGCCCGGACTCGCATCTATCGATCTCAGTGCTGTAAACGAGCCGACGTATCGAACCGCGAAGGACGAATTTCTCTCAGCGATACACACGTCCAAGGACCACATCGTGGCGGGTGACGTATTCCAGGTCGTCATTTCCCAGCGCTTCGACGTTGCTAACACGGCCGACCCAATCGACGTGTATCGCGTCCTTCGAAGTTTGAATCCTTCGCCCTACATGTACCTGCTCTCGCTACCGAGGGACGGAGATTCAGACTTCGCGGTCGTCGGCTCGTCACCGGAAGCACTCGTCAAGGTACTCAGTGGAAGGGTCTACACGCACCCCATCGCCGGGTCCCGACCCCGAGGGGCAACTCCGGAAGAAGATTTGCAACTCGAGGTTGAACTTCTCTCCGACGATAAGGAGCGGTCTGAACATCTCATGCTCGTAGATTTAGCTCGGAACGATTTGCTGCGGGTATGTGACCCAGGATCAGTAGATGTGACAGAGTTCATGCGCGTCGAACGCTTCAGTCACATCATGCACATCGTCTCCAGCGTCGAGGGAAACGTTCGACCTGGTGCTTCACCCGTTGATGTCTTTCGGGCCACATTTCCGGCCGGCACGCTCTCTGGCGCACCCAAGCCACGGGCTTTAGAAATCATTGATGAACTCGAGCCCGCCGCCCGCGGAATCTACGGGGGTGTCGTCGGATACTTCTCACCATCCGGTGATGCCGATCTGGCAATCGCCATTCGCACGGTCACGCTGGTCGACGGTATGGCTCACGTTCAAGCCGGAGCCGGTCTCGTGGCAGATTCGCACCCGGAATCGGAATATCGGGAAACAGAACATAAGGCTGCTGCGCCATTACGAGCAGTAGCCATTGCCAACGGATTGAAGCTCTTGTGAGCCGTCACAGCAAGCGAAACGTACTTCTCGGAATTGGATGTGGCGCTTTGTTGACCTTGGCATCCTGGACGCAGATTTGGATTAATTTTTCTTTATCAGAGGGTCCGACAACAACGGTGTTGGCCGTACCGGGAACTTCGGCGTCACCGTTGATATCGGCCATCGCACTCGGGTCCTTGGCCGCAGTGGGCGCGCTGTTGATTGCTCGACGCGTCGCTCGAATCATTGTTCTCGGTGCAGTGTTGATCCTCGGGCTGGGTGGTGTTGTTACTCTTCTTGTGACTTTTGCCAATCCTGTTTCCGCATCGCTCATTGTCCTTTCAGCGACTCTCGGGCTAAGTGACATACAAACGGTTTCGGCCTCGGTCGTTGAGACCTCAATCACACTTTGGCTTTGGTTGGCCGTTCTGGGATTTCTGGTCGTCTGTTGCTGTGCAACGTGGGGACTCGTGAGCGAGCACAAATGGGCGAGCCCGACCGAACGATTCACGCGACCGGAAATCAACGCGAGTTCGCAAGCCACAACATCGTCGAAAAGTCGTGCGATTGATGCCTGGGACAGTCTTTCTCGCGGAGATGACCCGACTAGCTAGTTGTTAGAGTAGAGGGCACATCGTTGGAAAAAGGGAGTCAAACATGAGCAGCGAGATCGAAGAACCGGGCGAAGGAAATTCGCCGGCGGCTTGGACCGCTGTAGCAATCATGCTCGTCGCAGTTGCTTGTGGCGTCGTCTTCTTCTGGCTCAACATGCCTCTGCTGGTCGTCGCGTCTGTCGGCCTCCTTGTCGCCGGCTTGCTGGTCGGTTGGGCCATGGCGAAGGCAGGATATGGGGTTCGTGGACCAAAGTACACACCCAAGGTGCACAACTAGGTGCTCGCGGAACTCACTGCCGGTGCTGTTGCCGACGCGGCACTCCGCGAAGATTCAGTGTCGCTAGCGGCGATCGAAGCCGCGGCTATTCGAGCTCCAGCACCGTTAGACGCGCTCTCTGCCCTCGCGCGCTCCTCGCAGGTCAAAGTCATAGCCGAGGTCAAGCGTGCAAGCCCGTCTCGGGGTGAGCTCGCAACCATTGTTGACCCCGCAGCACTCGCAAAGTTGTACGAGTTGGGTGGCGCGTCGGCAATTAGCGTGCTGACCGAAGAGAGAAAATTTCGAGGAAGCTTGGCGGACCTTCGGGCAGTGCGAGAGGCAGTCGCAGTTCCAGTGCTCCGCAAGGATTTCATCGCAACGCCGTATCAGGTATTTGAGGCTCGAGCCGCTGGCGCGGACATGGTTCTACTCATCGTCGCGGCGTTGCAGCCGACGACACTCACTTCGCTCTACCGACTCGTGGGTGATCTTGGCATGACAGTGCTCGTTGAAACCCACACTGCCCAAGAAGTTGATGTTGCGGTTGAACTAGGTGCAGAAATGATCGGAGTGAATGCTCGTGACCTCACGACCTTTGAACTCAATCGCGACCTGTTCGCCTCCGTCGTAGAACGAATTCCGGCCGGAACTATTCGTGTTGCAGAATCGGCCGTCCGAGACGCATCTGACGTGCAACGTTACCGAGATGCCGGAGCCGACGTAGTTTTGGTCGGCGAAGCTTTGGTAACTTCAGACCCAGTCGTGACTCTCTCTAATTTTTTGGCGGTCTCCTAATGCTTCGCGATGTTCAGGGTCCTTATTTCGGAGAATTCGGCGGACGGTTCGTTCCGGAATCACTGATTGCCGCGCTTGACGAACTGTCACTGGCATACGACGCATGCAAGCTCGACCCCGGATTTCAGGCTGAGCTGACGGACTTGCATCGCACGTACACCGGTCGACCGTCCCTCATTACCGAGGTGCCTCGGTTTGCGGCTCACGGCGGAAGCGCCCGAATTTTGTTGAAGCGGGAAGATCTCAACCACACCGGAAGTCACAAGATCAACAACGTTTTGGGCCAGGCGCTTGTAGCCAAGCGAATTGGTAAAACTCGACTCATCGCAGAAACGGGTGCCGGCCAACACGGCGTTGCCACGGCAACGGCGGCCGCCTTGTTCGGACTTGAATGCGTCGTCTATATGGGTCAAGTTGACACGGATCGTCAGGCCCTCAATGTGGCCCGCATGCGACTACTGGGCGCTGAAGTGGTGCCAGTAACCACCGGGTCTCGTACCCTCAAGGACGCAATCAATGAAGCCCTCCGAGATTGGGTAGCGAATGTCGACAACACGCACTACCTGTTGGGGACCGTCGCGGGCCCACATCCATTTCCATACATGGTTCGGGATTTTCACAAAATCATCGGCGAGGAAGCGCGCGAACAAGTTCTCGAAATGACCGGACGTTTGCCACACGCGGTTGCCGCGTGTGTGGGTGGCGGTTCAAATGCAATTGGAATTTTCCACGCATTTCTGGATGATCCTGACGTGGCACTGGTCGGCTTTGAAGCTGCCGGTCGGGGAATCAACACACCTGAGCACGCCGCCACCATCACGATGGGCAGACCGGGTGTCTTGCACGGCGCACGTTCCTACATGCTGCAAGACGAAGACGGTCAAACGATTGAGTCCCACTCCATCTCTGCAGGACTTGATTATCCTGGTGTCGGCCCGGAGCATTCGTGGTTACACGACATAGGTCGGGCGACGTACCGTCCCGTTACGGACGATGAAGCTATGGCCGCACTTCGCCTTCTCTCCCGTACTGAGGGAATTATTCCCGCCATCGAGACGGCTCATGCCTTGCACGGAGCGCTGGAACTCGGCAAGGAACTCGGTCCCGACGCAATCATCCTGGTTAATTTGTCCGGACGTGGAGACAAGGACATGGAGACCGCGGGCGCGTACTTCGACCTGTTTGATCGGAGCGCAACGTGAACTCTCGAGTCGAGGCAACGCTTGATGCGTGTCGAAATGAAGGGCGCGCGGCCCTGATTGCGTATTTGCCAGTGGGCTTTCCTTCGCTTGACGAGAGCATTGAGGCTGCCGTCGCACTGGTTGAAAACGGTGCCGACATTGTCGAACTCGGGTTGCCATATTCAGATCCGGTCATGGATGGTCTCGTTATTCAAGAGGCGACCCAGACCGCACTCGCCAACGGCTTTCGCCTTAGCGATGCCTTCACCGCACTTCGCGCTATTACAGAGCGCGTGTCGGCACCCATTCTGGTGATGACGTACTGGAACCCGGTTGTGCAGTATGGAGTTGATCGTTTTGCTGCCGACTTGGCCGCTGCCGGGGGTTCGGGACTCATCACGCCGGATCTGATTCCTGACGAGGCCGCAGAGTGGCTGGAAGCAAGCGAACGTCACGATCTTGACCGCGTCTTCCTTGCCGCTCCTTCCTCGACGCCAGAGCGTCTCGCTTCCGCGGTTGCCGCGAGTAGGGGATTCGTGTACGCCGTGTCAACGATGGGCATTACAGGAGAGCGTGCAGATGTCGATGCTGCAGCCCACGGACTCGTGGACAGACTTCGTGAAGCGGGCGCGACGCACGTCGGCGTCGGCATCGGAATATCTACCTCCGAGCAAGTGCGAGAGGTTCAAGGCTACGCAGAAGGTGCCATAGTTGGGTCGGTATTGGTTAAGGCCCTGTCAGACGGGGGAGTTCCGGCCCTCGCTGCTCTGACATCGACACTGTCCGGTCAGGAAACGAAGCAGGAACCCGGACTCGCATAAACTCATCCCTGACATTCCCATCTGAAAACAAAAGGTAGCTTCCCGTGCACGCTGTACTCACTCACATCCATTCGAGCATCCCTAGTCCGTCTTGGAGCTTTTTTGACATAGGGCCACTTCGAATTCATGCCTACGCGCTGTGTATTCTCGTCGGAATCGTTGTGGCAACGCTCATCACGAATCGCCGGCTCGTATCTCGTGGAGCCGAGAAGTGGATTGTGCTCGACGTCATCTTGTTTGCGATTCCACTCGGGATTATCGGAGCCCGGGCTTATCACGTTCTAACTCATCCGACTGATTATTTTTATGCCGGTGCCGATCTATGGCGCACGCTCTACATCTGGGAGGGCGGCAACGCAATCTTCGGGTCGTTAATCGGTGGCGCGTTGGGAGCATGGCTTGGCACGCGTTTCGCAGGATTGCGTTTTTGGTCCTTTGCGGATGCCGTTGCTCCAGCGCTTCTCGTCGCTCAAGCCTGTGGACGCGTCGGTAACTGGTTCAACCACGAGCTTTTCGGTATCCCCACCACCTTGCCGTGGGGCCTCGAAATTGAGGCGACGAATCCCGCGTATCCAATCGGCCTCCCGGCAGGGACTCTGTTCCACCCAATGTTTTTGTACGAAATCGTTTGGAATCTGTTGGGGGCCGCCGTTATCGTGCTCCTCGAGCGCAGAATTTCCCTTCGCTGGGGCAAGGCCTTTGCCGTCTACTTGATTTGGTACGGCATTGGACGCTCGTTCTTTGAAGCCATTCGCATTGATCCGAGTGAGACGTTCCTGGGCGTCCGGACAAACATTTGGGCAGCCTGGGTCGCGATTGTTGTCGGTGTTGTCATCATTTGGTGGCAAAGTCGTCGTCACCCAGGACTCGAGAACTCGGTATATCTTGAGGGTCGCTCCCCGGACGAGCGCAAGGCGACAAAGACGATAGAATCTGATGCACAGACGGACAATGTCGGCAAAGTCGCCGCCGTCGACGTAAACGCGACGACCACGACAACGGCCACAAGCCGCAAGAAAAAATAGCCAACAGAGGTCAAGCGAACGGCGCTTTACCCGGCGTCGCACATGAATCTCTTTTCAGGGCCGCTGGAGTCCCTCTACCGCTAACAAGGTTTCTTCCGGAGGGTTCCATGACGCTTCCTTTACCGCACCGCAGATTTGGGCTGACGCCCAGCGCTGCCGGGCTATACGATCCTTCCGAAGAAAAGGACTCGTGCGGTTTTGCGATGGTAGCCACGCTGAGAGGAACCGCCGGACACGACATCATTGACGTGGCTCTGGGCGCGCTACGCAATCTCGAGCATCGTGGAGCCGTGGGCTCCGATGCGGGGACGGGCGATGGCGCGGGAATCATGACACAGGTTCCGCATCAGTTTCTCAACGCGGTGACCGCGTTTGACCTCCCGCAACAGGGATACTACGCAGTTGGAAACGTCTTTCTCCCCACGGACGTCGACAGGAGAGCGTCGGCGAAAAAGGTCGTCGAATCTATCGCGACCGAGGAGGGATTGACAGTTTTAGGTTGGCGTCTCGTTCCCACGGCACCACAGGTACTCGGAGACCTTGCCCGAAAGGCGATGCCACAGATTGAACAACTTTTCGTCGCCCCTTCGGTCGGCAAGGTTCACGGCATTGATTTAGATCGACGAGCATATCGACTCAGAAAACGAGCCGAACGTGACGTCGAGGTATATTTTCCGTCTTTGTCGAGTCGCACCCTCGTCTATAAGGGCATGGTCACGACTCTTCAACTCGAACCTTTTTTCCCCGACCTCAGCGACGCACGTTTTACGTCGACTCTGGCCCTCGTTCATTCCAGATACTCGACGAACACTTTTCCGTCCTGGCCGCTTGCACATCCCTTTCGATTCATTGCCCACAACGGTGAAATCAATACGGTGCAAGGAAACCGAAACTGGATGCAGGCTCGGCAGTCTCAGCTTGAGTCCAAAATGCTGGGGAACCTCTCCGATGTTTTTCCCATCTGCTCGCCGGGAGCGAGTGATTCAGCCTCATTTGATGAGGTTGTTGAACTTCTGACACTTGCGGGGAGGTCCCTTCCTCACGCGATCATGATGATGGTTCCTGAGGCCTGGGAAAACCAACCTGGCATGGAGCCGAACCGTCGGGCTTTTTATGAATTTCATTCGGCGCTCATGGAGCCTTGGGATGGTCCCGCTGCAATTGCGTTCACTGATGGCTCCCTTGTTGGCGCGACTCTCGACCGCAATGGCCTGCGACCTGGTCGTTATCAAGTGACGAGTGATGGTCTCATCGTGGTTGCTTCCGAAATCGGTGTCCACGATGTTGACCCGGCAACGGTGGTCTCGAAGGGGCGACTTCAGCCTGGAAAAATGTTCTTGGTAGATACCGTGGCCGGCCGAATTATTACGGACGACGAAGTCAAGACGGAATTGTCCGCGCTGAATCCATGGTCGGAGTGGCTCGCTGAGGGTAAGTATGACTTTGCTGACCTTCCGCCGCGGGAGCACATCGTGCACACGCCTGAATCGGTTCGTCGGCGCCAACGAACATTCGGGTACACCCAAGAAGACGTCCGGGTCATGCTGGCGCCAATGGCTCGCACCGGTCAAGAACCGCTCGGTGCGATGGGGTCAGACACACCCATTGCAATTTTGAGTGACAAGCCGCGTCTCTTGTTTGACTACTTCGTTCAGCAGTTTGCTCAGGTCACGAATCCTCCTCTGGATGCAATTCGAGAAGAGGTTGTGACGAGTTTGAGGGGCGGTCTCGGGCCAGAACGAAACCTCCTCACGGCCTCGTCTGCTCACGTACACCAGGTGTCCGTTGATTTTCCCGTCATTGGCAACGTTGATTTGGCAAAAGTCGACCACCTCACAGACAACAACGGAAACCGCGAATCCGTGACCTTGAGTTGTCTCTATCGAGTCGATCAGGGCCCGCAAGCCATGAAAGAACGCTTGCGTGAACTGTGTGAGGCAGCCGACGATGCCGTCGCTCAGGGAGTCAGTTTCATCGTGTTGAGCGACAGAAACTCAAACCGTGATCTCGCTCCCATACCTTCTTTACTGTCACTTTCCGCGGTGCACCATCATTTGATTCGGTGCGAAACTCGCATGCGAGTGGGAATTGTTGTCGAGGCTGGCGACGTTCGCGAAGTTCACCATATGGCAATGCTCATTGGTTTTGGCGCATCTGCGGTCAATCCGTATCTAGCAGTGGAGACGG
>Ga0136644_10004435_pt1 | contig 10362 bp, 4 predicted proteins | sample C_130820_EF_Meta_FD_94780 | JGI IMG/M metagenome (GOLD analysis project Ga0136644, IMG submission 94780) | Freshwater microbial communities from Lake Croche, Canada to study carbon cycling - C_130820_EF_MetaG (v2) (version 2) | ecosystem: Environmental > Aquatic > Freshwater > Lake | place: Lake...
CCTGTATTGCCTGTTAAACCAGTATTACCAGTTGGACCAGTATTTCCTGTATTACCCGTTACACCTGTATTTCCAGTTGGTCCTGTATTTCCTGTATTGCCTGTATTGCCTGTTAAACCAGTATTACCAGTTGGACCAGTATTTCCTGTATTTCCTGTTGGTCCTGTATTTCCTGTATTACCCGTTACACCTGTATTTCCAGTTGGCCCTGTATTTCCTGTATTACCTGTTGGTCCTGTATTACCAATTGGTCCTGTATTTCCTGTTGGCCCTGTATTTCCTGTATTTCCCGTTGGTCCTGTATTACCTATTGGTCCTGTATTTCCCGTTGGTCCTGTATTTCCTGTATTTCCGGTTGGTCCTGTATTGCCTGTATTACCTGTATTTCCCGTTGGTCCTGTATTGCCTGTATTACCTTTTGGTCCTGTATTTCCTGTTGGTCCTGTATTTCCGGTTGCACCTGTTGCGCCTGTAGGTCCAGTTTCTCCATTTGACCCGGGTTGTCCAGTTGCGCCATTTGAACCGGGGTATCCTGCATTACCAGTTTCTCCGGTTGAACCTATTAAACCTATTGAACCAATTTGTGATGAAGTCCCTATATAACCATTTGGTCCAGCTGAACCAAAAACGAATGAATATCCTAAAGACCCATTATGTCCAGATAATCCGGTTGTTCCTTCAAATCCTATATCATTAGTAGACCCGGTTATCCCAATAAATCCAACTAAACCGTTTATACCGGATGAACCAAATAAATCGTATGTTTCCCCTTTAAAACCAGTAATTCCAGTAGGTCCTGTATATCCGTTATAATTTGTATCATTCAATGGTCCTGTAGGTCCCGTGGACGATACATTTCCATAATTTCCAGTAAATCCAGTATTACCTTTAGGTCCTGTATAACTAGTTTGTCCAGTTGGTCCACTTGGACCACAATACGAACGTGAGGTTCTATATTTATTACAATATATTACCATTGATAATATATTATTACAATAAAATATTTATTTACAAAATAATGATTATATCCAAAGATATGGTCCAGTTCCTTTTACGATTGTATCGTTTTTACTTGGTTCAACCGTAATTGGTCCTCGACTTCCATGAACAACCCAACAAAATTTACCATTTTCACCATAAACCTTAAATGTATTTTTAACCACTTCAGACGCACTATATGACCTAATATTTCCATTATATATTGGTGTAATTTGAACTGTAAAATCTTTAGCTAAATTATCAGTATAATTTGGTAAATATATAGTTGTGTACATATTATTTTCTATTTGTCCTTCTCCGCGATAATACACTCCTTGTTCTGGTCCTTCTAAACACGCATGAACCAAATATTTAGAGGTATCCACCGGATGCTCTATAATAAATGTTTTAGTGGGGTTATACGCAACTTCGTTAGTAGAAGAGTTATAAACTAACAACGGGTTTGATGTGCTACTGCTTGACCTTATAGGATTTATACAACATGTACCAACTCCTTGAGAAGTAAGACTTACTCCAGATGCATTTAATACAATAGAATTTTGATATGTATTTACAATAAAATTACCGATTGAAATCGAGTTTGAGCCGTGATTGTTTTGTCCTGCTTGATACCCAATCGAGATTGCACCAGAACCTTGATTGTTTTGCCCAGCTTGATACCCAATTGCGATTGAGTTTGAACCTTGAGTATTTTGCCCTGCTTGGTACCCAATCGAAATTGAGCCAGGGGTTTGATAATTATACCCGGATTGGTATCCAATCGCGAGAGACCCTGACCCTTGAGAATTATACCCGGATTGGTATCCAATCGAAAGAGATCCTGACCCTTGGGAATTATAACCGGATTGGTATCCAATAGCAACAGACACAGACCCTTGTAAAGAATAACCTGCTTGATAACCAACCGCAACAGACCCAGACCCTTGAGAATTATAACCGGATTGGTATCCAATAGCAACAGAATTTCCTCCTTGGAAACTATAACCTGATTGATAACCAATCGATACTGCCTGGAATCCTTGTAAAGAATATCCAGACTGATGTCCAATAGCTACTGAATTCGCTGATTGTGAATATGAACCGGATTGATACCCAATCGCAACTGAGTTTGTTCCTTGAGAATTTGAACCGGATTGATACCCAATCGCAACTGAGTTTATTCCTTGAAAACTATAACCGGATTGATATCCAATTGCAACTGTATTTGCTCCTTGAAAACTATAACCGGATTGATATCCAATCGCAACTGAATTTGCTCCTTGAGTGCCTTGTCCTGCTTGACACCCGACAGATACCGAAAATGCTCCTTGGTTTGATTGTCCTGCTTGATATCCAATAGCAACTGACTGTATTCCTTGATTTGTCTGTCCTGCTTGACATCCAATAGCAATTGATTGTGTTCCTTGAGTTGACTGCCCTGATTGATATCCAACAGAAACACATTGGTCGCCTTGAAAGTATTGTCCTGATTGATTACCAATAGAAACACTCTGCAGACCTTGTTTTGTTTGACCTGATTGATACCCAAGTGTAGTTGACTGGGTTCCTTGTAAAAATTGTCCTGCTTGATAACCAATCGCTGATGAAGATCCGCCTTGTGAATATTGTCCTGATTGATAACCAATAGCAAAAGAAGATGAAAATTGTCCTGCTTGATAACCAATGGCAACCGACTGTGGTTGTTGAGAAAATTGTCCTGCTTGATATCCAATCGCAACCGACTGTGTTCCTTGATATGACTGTCCCGATTGATACCCAATTGAGACTGCTTGTAGTCTTTGAGATAACTGTCCTGCTTGATATCCAATAGCTACACAACTTGTAGTTTGCATTGATTGTCCTGCTTGATATCCAATAGCTACTGAATATTGTGATTGAAGCGCTTGCCCTGCTTGATATCCAATCGCAACCGTCTGGGTTCCTTGAGATATTTGTCCTGCTTGATATCCAATACCTACACAAAAATAATTTGACTGTGATTGTCCTGCTTGATATCCAATTGCAACCGATTGTGTTCCTTGAGATATCTGTCCTGCTTGATATCCAATTGCAACAGAACTCGTATTTTGCTGTGATTGCCCTGATTGATATCCAATTGCAACCGACTGTGTTCCTTGAGATATCTGTCCTGCTTGATATCCAATTGCAACAGAACCTGTATTTTGGTTTAATTGTCCTGCTTGATAACCAATAGCAACTGTCTGTAGTCTTTGAGATAACTGTCCTGCTTGATATCCAATAGCTACACACCCTGTATTTTGGTTTGATTGTCCTGCTTGATATCCAATCGCAACTGATTGTGTTCCTTGAAATGATTGTCCTGCTTGATATCCAATAGCAACTGACTGTATTCCTTGTGAACCTTGTCCTGCTTGATATCCAATAGCAACTGATTGTGTTCCTTGAGAAAATTGTCCTTGATACCCAATTGACACAGATAATTGTTGTTGAAGTGAATATCCTGCTTGATATCCAATTGCTACTGACTGTATTCCTTGTGAACCTTGTGCGGATTGGTAACCAACAGCAACTGATTGATAACCTTGTGAAAAATTACCAGCATAATAACCAATCGCAACCGATGACGTTCCTTGTGAATGTTGTCCAGCATATGAACCAACTGCGACAGCATTTAGGGCCTGTATATTATAACCTGCGAAATATCCAACAGCAACTGTGTTTAAACCTTGATTATATTGACCGGCATACCCCCCGATGTTTACATTTGAACTTCCAACAGCCCATGCTGTAGTATTCTTGTTCCAATATAAATAATCTCCAAAGTTTGTTCCAGAAATATTTAATAAACCGGCTCCTCCGGTTGCTCCGGTGCTACCTGTTGGTCCTGTGCTACCAGTTGGTCCTGTGCTACCAGTTGGTCCTGTATTTCCTGTGCTACCAGTTGGTCCTGTGCTACCCGTTGCTCCTGTGCTACCAGTTGGTCCTGTATTTCCTGTATTTCCTGTATTTCCTGTATTTCCTGTATTTCCTGTTGGTCCGGTATTTCCTGTATTTCCAGTTGGACCTGTATTTCCGGTTTCTCCAGTAACGCCTAATGTCCCAGTTGGACCAGTTGGACCAGTATCTCCAGTATTACCAGTTGGACCAGTATCTCCAGTATTACCAGTTGGACCAGTATTTCCAGTATTACCAGTTGGACCAGTATTTCCAGTATTACCAGTTGGTCCTGTATTTCCGGTATTTCCTGTATTTCCTGTGTTACCTGTTGGACCTGTATTACCTGTTGGACCTGTATTGCCCGTTGGACCTGTATTGCCTGTTGGTCCAGTATTTCCAGTTAGACCTGTATTTCCGGTTTCTCCAGTATTTCCAGTTGGACCAGTTGGTCCAGTATCTCCTGTATTACCAGTTGGACCTGTATTTCCAGTTGGACCTGTATTTCCAGTTGGACCTGTATTTCCTGTATTACCTGTATTACCGGTATTTCCAGTTGGACCAGTATTTCCAGTTGGACCAGTATTTCCAGTTGGACCAGTATTTCCAGTTAGTCCTGTATTTCCTGTATTTCCTGTATTTCCTGTATTACCTGTATTTCCTGTATTTCCTGTATTTCCAGTTGGACCAGTATTTCCAGTTGGACCAGTATTTCCAGTATTTCCGGTATTACCAGTATTTCCAGTATTTCCGGTATTACCAGTATTACCAGTATTTCCAGTTGGACCTGTATTGCCTGTTGGACCTGTATTTCCCGTATTACCTGTATTTCCCGTTGGTCCAGTATCTCCAGTATTTCCAGTTGGACCAGTATTTCCCGTTTGTCCAGTATTTCCCGTTGGTCCAGTATCTCCTGTATTTCCAGTTGGACCTGTATTTCCAGTATTACCTGTATTTCCAGTTGGACCTGTATTACCTGTATTACCTGTATTTCCAGTTGGACCAGTATTTCCAGTTGGACCAGTATTTCCAGTTGGACCAGTATTTCCAGTTGGACCTGTATTTCCAGTTGGACCTGTATTTCCAGTATTACCTGTTGGTCCTGTATTACCTGTTGGACCACTATTTCCTCTTGCTCCTATAGCACCTGTTTCTCCTATAGCTCCTGTTTCTCCTATAGCTCCTGTTTCTCCTATAGCACCTGTTTCTCCTGTAGCTCCTGTTTCTCCTGTAGCTCCTGTTTCTCCTATAGCACCGGTTGCTCCTGATTCTCCTTTTTCTCCAATAGAACCTGTTTCTCCTATTGAACCTGTTGCTCCTATAGCACCTGTTGCTCCTATAGCACCTGTTGCTCCTATAGCACCTGTTGCTCCGGTTGAACCCGATTCACCTTTTTCACCAGTTGGACCTGTTGGACCTGTTGCTCCGGTTGCTCCTATTGCTCCTATTGCTCCTGTAGCTCCTGTTGCTCCTGTTGCTCCTGTAGCTCCTGTAGCTCCTGTTGGACCTGTTGGACCTGTTGCTCCGGTTGCTCCTGTTGCTCCTGTAGCTCCTGTAGCTCCTGTATCGCCTGTTGGACCTGTTGCTCCTGTTGGGCCTGTTGCTCCTGTTGGGCCTGTTGCTCCTGTAGGTCCTGTGGGACCTGTATCTCCTTTAGGACCTGTTGGACCAGCACAACCAGTTACACCTGTAATTCCTAAATTACTAGGTCCAGTAGGACCAGTAGGACCTTGAAGTCCAGCAGGTCCAGTAGGACCAGTATCTCCGATTTTTCCAGTAGCACCCGTACAACCGTGATGACCTGTTGGACCTGTAACTCCTGTGGGACCGGTTGGACCGGTTGGTCCATATATATAAACGATTCCGGTAGACATTTATAATATAATATAATATAATATTGAATTTCATACAAAAAAAATAAATATTATATTATATATTAAAAACATAATTAACCGCATAATTATGATGGTAAAGAAGAAACACACAGTTTTATTTCACCCAAACTAGCAACATTATATTTAACAACCAGAGGTAAATCGTTTTCTAAATAAACTTCAATTTGAGAGCATAAATTCGTGCACTTAATAAAATAACCCAAGTTTTTTAACGAAAATTCGCCCTGAATAACTTTTGATGAATCGGGTTTTAATGCGAATTCCATACTTCCGTCTGATTCCGCACGATGAATTTCTGCCGATGCGAACTGTCCTGAACATTTAAATATTAGTTCGTTGCCTACAGATTTAATCTCTATTTTATCTGAAATACAAGACATATCTCGAATAATTTTTTGAAAATCTGCTGATGGTAAATTAATAATTGAAGAAAATTTAACATCCGGGTATTCTAATTCTTCAGGGTCTGGTTCAATAAGTCTTAATTTCTGGGTTTTACACTGTTTTATTTCACCATTTTCAAATTTTAATGCTAGATGTGATACAATTCCTTCTGCGTAATCGGCGTTTTCAATGTATATCGTTAGTGTATCATCATTATCAATTGAATTAATTAGTTTAAATAAATGAAACATGTTTACTCCAATAATGATTTTATCCTTTTTACATTCATAAAATTCAAAATTGGGTGCTGCTAAAAATAAGTGTGCTAAAATGGTATGTGATTTATCCATATTAATTATACGTATTCCGTCAGGTTGAAAAGTAATATTCGTTTCTAATAAAATGTCCTTTAAAGCAGTCATTAATGTTCTAAAAGGTGCGATTTGGACGGTTTTAATGGTTAAAATGTTTCCATCAGTATTAGATTGTCTTGAAAAATTTGTCGTCATTATTAATTTATCGTTAAACCCTTTAAATATATATTAATATAATACATTTTTTAAATATTAATATAATAATTTAAAAACTTACTTTTAGATTATTATATTATGACAGAACTTATAACGGTTCGTGAAAAGTGTATAAATTCAATTGATGACTTATTAAATAAATATGGGAACAATTCGTATATGTTACAAAGAATCAACAACCATATCATACATTATCTACCCAAAACACTAGAAAGCGAAATAATTAATCATGCGGAAAGAGTCGTCCGTTTAAATAATTTAATTAATGAAAAACAACAATTTATTCAGATTTTTTTAAGTAAAAATCAATATTTTTATTTGTCAACAAGTAATTATTTTTATGAATATGATGGAGAAAATTATACTATTGTTAAAGAAGACCATATTATTTATAATTTACTTTCGAATATTTCAAAAGATAAAGTGTTAATGAAATGGAAACAACGAACAAAAATAAATATTATAAAACAAATAAAAGACCGTAGTTTATTTAGTTCAATACCTGAGACGAATACGATTCAAAATATTTTAAATTTATTATATCCATCCATTTTTACGAAAAAAAATCAAGCCAAATATTTTTTGACAATATTGGGAGATAATATTTTAAAGAAAAAAAATAAGTTAATTTATATAGTTACTTCAAAAACTAAACGGTTATTGACCGAATTAGATAATATATCTAGTATTACCATATGTAATACAAATATAATTTACAATTTTATGACTAAATATCATGAAACCCATAATTACGATAATTGTAGATTAATACAAATAAATGAGAATTTTTCGTTTGAATTATGGAAAGAATTAATTAGAAAAAACGGTCTTAATTTATTGTGTGTTGCCGTTCATTATTCAAATAGATACGAAAATTCCGAAAAGTTTTTAGAATTTAATTCGGTCGAGGATATCAAACCTCACGTTTTGTATTTAAAAAATAATAATCAGACCGTTATATTTGATAATTTCTGTTCCCAATGTCTCCAAATATCTGCTAATAATAATTTAAAAATAGAATGGAAAAAAATACATTTTATATGGAAACATTATTTATCTAGTGTGTCACTTCCAAACATAATTTATTCAAATACTTTAAAAACATTATTAAAACAGAGGTATGATTATGATGAATCTAGTGATACTTTTTATAATATTACAAGTAAATATTTACCTGTAGTATTTGATTTTATTAATTTCTGGGACGAAACCATAAGTATACCAAATAATGAAGAAACCAATATTGAAGAAATTGAATTGGATGAACTATGCGTATTATTTAAGGTTTGGGTAAAAAGTAAAACAGAAGCAACATTCTCATCCGGAATTATTAATGAAGAAAATGTATTAAAAATATTATGTCATTTTTTTCCGAATGTAGAGATACTTGAAGATAAATACGTATTAAATGTAAGTTGTGTTTTATGGGATAAGATTACAGATATTAATAATTCATTAGAATGTATAAAAACCTTTTTCAAAACTAAACAACCGTTAAAACTATTATCTATTTCCGACGCTTATAATAGTTATTGTAAATTTGTAGGAACAACAAGCAAATTTATAGTTAGCAAACGATATTTCGAAAAGTATTTATGTATTAAAATAAAAGATTATATAGTTTATGATAATTTTATAATTAATGATTGGATATTATAATGAATTTATGAGGTTGCGTTTCCAGCCATAAATTGAAGTTCAACCCCTGACGTCTTACTAATTCCGGAAATTTGTGATGGAGATAATGCGTAATTAACCCCATTACCTCCTTTCATTTTTTTGTTGTTCTTCTTTGATTTACCGGTAACTTTAACAAATCCAAATTTACCTTTTGTGGTTCCATATCCAAATTTCAATAATCTCATATCCTTTTTAGCAGTTGCGTGTTTTGTTTTGGATACAATTCTTCCGTTTTTGTTTTGAAAAAGGTTTTTTTTAGTAAGTCCTCCACTAGTTTTATACGCGGTTCCGTGCCATACTTGTGCGCGAGTTCCTGATAATAATTCATAAACTTTTCCTTGTATATTATATTTACCATTTGCTGTTTTTGTAAACCTAGTCATTTATAAAATTAAGAGAGAAAAAAATAATAGGATACTTGTTAATTTAAAATAACCGGTTTTCCTCCTAAACTAGAAGAAATTATCCTTGCCTGTCGTAATTTGTTTGAAATGTTTGAATTATTCGGATTGAATTTTTTATTTTCTATTGATGTGAGCGCGCTTATTTGTCTTTTTTTACATACACAATATATGTTTTTACACTCGGATACTTGGGTCATTATAATGTTATATAATAATAAAATTGAAATAAAAACGAATTAAACACAAGACAATAACTAAAATACATTACATTAATAATTAAAGTATGAACGAAACTGACGCATTCCTTTCCAACAAATATCAACAAAAAACAGATAAACAGCATATATTAGATAATCCAGATACTTACATTGGTTCAGTCGAAAACATAGAATCAACTCTATGGATTTTAAATGAAACGCATGATAAAATTGTCGACAAAACCATTACATATAATCCTGGATTATTTAAGTTATTTGATGAAGGCATTGTGAATTGTCGTGACCACGTAATTCGTATGCAACAATTAATTCTTAATAATACTGAGAACACATTACCCGTTTCTTTCATAGACATTTCAATTCAAGAAGATGGAACAATTATAATGATTAATGACGGAAATGGCATTGATGTTGCGGAACATCCAGAATATAAAATATGGATTCCTGAATTAATCTTCGGACATCTTAGAACATCTACAAATTACGATAAAACAGAAAAGAAGATAGTTGGAGGTAAAAATGGATTTGGTTTTAAATTGGTTCTTGTTTGGTCTATCTTCGGGTCGATTGAAACAATAGACCACGTTAGAGGATTAAAGTATAAACAAGAGTTTAAAAATAATTTGGATGAGATTTGTAAACCTGAAATTACTAAATGTAAGGGTAAAAAACCATATACCAAAATTACATTTAAACCTGATTACGCAAGATTTGGTATTAGTAGTTTAACACCTGATATTATATCACTGTTAAAAAAACGAATATATGATGTTGCGGCAATTACCGATAAGTCTTTAAAAGTAAAATACAATTCAGGAATAATTCCGGTGAAAAACTTCCAACAATATATTGATTTATATATTGGTAATAAAACAGATGTAAAACGAGTATATGAAGAAAATGGCGAGCGTTGGGAATACGCAATAGCGTTGTCTCCAACACACGAGTTTATTCAAATCTCATTTGTAAACGGTATTCATACATCAAAAGGAGGAAAACACGTTGAATATATATTAAACCAAATAACTAAAAAATTGGTTGAATATATTGAAAAGAAGAAAAAGGTAAAGGTTAATTCTGTTAGTATTAAAGAACAACTATTTCTGTTTTTAAGATGTGATATTGAGAACCCTTCGTTTGATAGTCAAACCAAAGATTATATGAATACTCCATCCTCTAAATTTGGTTCGACATGTGTTATAAGCGACAAATTTATTGAAAAAATCGCAAAAATGGGCGTAATGGATTCGGCATGCACAATTACTGAATTAAAGGAGAATAAAATATCAAAAAAATCAGATGGAACAAAAAGCAAAAATATTCGTGGTATACCCAAATTAATTGATGCTAATTGGGC
>Ga0136644_10004436_pt1 | contig 10361 bp, 6 predicted proteins | sample C_130820_EF_Meta_FD_94780 | JGI IMG/M metagenome (GOLD analysis project Ga0136644, IMG submission 94780) | Freshwater microbial communities from Lake Croche, Canada to study carbon cycling - C_130820_EF_MetaG (v2) (version 2) | ecosystem: Environmental > Aquatic > Freshwater > Lake | place: Lake...
GGATCAGTCGGATCGGTCGGATCAGTCGGATCAGTCGGATCAGTCGGATCGGTCGGATCAGTCCGATAAGTCCGATCAGTCCGATCAGTCCGACAAGGGCAAGAAGGACCCTAACAAGCCACCTAGCAAGGAAGAGCAAGCCCGCGAACGCGTCCAAAAGGCTCGAGATCGCATGCAGAAGGCCGAGAAGAATCTTAAAGAGGACAAGCGTAAACAAGCCATCGAGGAGCAGCAGAAAGCCGAAGACGAGCTTCAGCAGGCTATCGCCGAACTTGAAAAAATCCTCATGCAACTCCGAGAAGAAGAGATCGAGCGAACGCTTGTGGATCTCGAGACACGTCTGAAGCGGATGGCTGAATGGGAAAAGACCATCCGCGAACTGACCGAGAAACTTGAAAAACTATCCGGTGAGGACAAGGACCGGCAATTGGAAATCCAGGCCAACAAGCTCTCGACCGAGCAGTTGAAGGTGGCGATGGAAGGCCAGCGAGCGATGCTCCTTCTCAAAGACGAAGGCTCTAGCCAAGCTTTCCCCGAGGCTTTGGAACAGGTCATCCGCGACTCGCAGATGGTAGTCACTCGACTCGGCTCGGCGGATGTTTCGCGAAACACCCAAGCCATCGAGGATGAGATCATCGGCGCTCTAGATGAAATGATCCAATCGTTGCAAGAGGTTCAAAAGAAACGAGACGAGGAAAAACAACAACGCCAAAATGGTGGCCCAAACTCATCCGGTGGACAGCAAGAAGACTCGTTGGTTGGCAAGATCGCCGAACTGCGACTGATCAAGACCTTGCAAATGAGAGTCAACCGACGGACCGATCGATTGGCCGACCAATCCAACAACAACGAGGATCTGATCGGACAAGTCACCGAGCCTCGTTTGCAAGACGAGTTGCGAGAGCTGGCGACTCGGCAAGAAAAGATACAAACCGTCACACGCGATATCTTGCTAGAGGCCGCTAAAAAGTAAACACAACATCTAACCTAGTGGTCCTATTCGTTCTCGTTCTCGTACTCGTGCTCGTACTCGAAAGGCGACCGTGGCACGAATTCGATGTCTTATCCCAAGCGATGTGGTTTACCGTTCCTTGAGAAAGACAATCGACTTGAATCGATTCGGACGGATGGAGTACGAGTACGAGCACGAGTACGAGTACGAAAGAATGAGTACTTAGTCAACTTTGCCGATTAAACTGGAGCGTTTACCCACTAAAACACCTGGAGAGCCCTGACTCTAGGGCCTTGTTTGTGGGCTGACCCACGAAAGCTCTTGAGGCTCATCGGATTTCGGAACCGTGGGCTTGTCGGGCAAGAGAAATTCCGAGACGCCCCGAGCACTGTTCGGAAGTTTCGCAAAGACCGTCACTTCTCGAACACTGCGGTTTCCAACCGGGAACGTCACGCTACCGTTTCTAGCGACGAAAACGGATAGAGGGATAGAAACGGTTTTACCGGCGGGTATGCCTGCGGGCTCCGATGCGTAAAATTGGTTGTTTCGGCCCGTTTTATTGATGCCGATGGTAAGCTGTTTCCAAGATTCCGAAGTAGGATTCCAGATAGTGATCGCCGGAACAAGCTTTTGTTGGCCGGGGTTTTTCCTGTCCTCGATCCACATCCCATCGAGTCGCACGCGAGCATCGAGTTGCGGTTCTGGAATCGGCTTGGAAAGAAAGAACAGGCCGATGGCCGAGCCGACCGGGATCAAGATCGCCCCCAAAATCAAGAGAGTCAGCCAAAGGCGGTTCAAGCGGATCCCCGGATGCTTCGACAAAACCTGTGCTCCTGTAAAAGACCGTCGCAACGAAAAAACTTCCAAACAGCTCGGATCGACCCAGCTCGGATCGACCCGGCTCAGACTCGGTGTACTATGGTCATGAGTCAACCGTTGTCAACGCTCAAACGATCCCCCAACCGCCAAATCGAGCCCTGCTCCGCACACTGTGTCCCAATCCCTGCGTGATCAATTAGCCCAGATTGAATCAGATTATCTGACCCACGCTCTTTGCGATGGGGCTAGCCTGAAATCCCTACTGCTTGAACGCGAGCAGGTCTTAGGCGTCCCGCCTGAAACCTCCCTGGCGATCGAGATCCAAAATGCGATTGCCCAAGCTCGAACGATGATCGAATCGCCGGTCTGCCCGATCGTCGCTGTACTGGGAATGCTAAACGCCGGCAAAAGCTCCTTGGTCGCCACCTTCTTGGCTCCCCCGAAACGCTCCTATTCGGGGCGCGTGCTGATCGGTTCGGCCAATACCGAAGGAACCCATCGGTTTGTTTTGTGGCTCCCGGAGTCTTGGAAAAGCAATTCGGTCATTTGGGGATTTCTCTCGAGCCGTCTGAGCGATGTCTTTGGTTGTGCCCCGGAGGAGCTTGCGACAAACCCCGAGCAAGCAGCCCTTCAGTACAACGACCTTTCCACTCGCGAGGTGATCGATGGGGCGGGCAAGCCCGTGCGGCGGAGTGCACTGGAGATCCCGCTGGTTGCCACCGACTCGAAGCTCGATCAGCTAGGCATTGCCTTGATGGACTGCCCCGACGTGCAGACGGGCCTGATGTCAGGTTGGCAAGCCCAAGGTGCTGGGCCACGCTCGACACGCTTAGACGAACTGTCGATGGCAGCAGCCCAAGCTCGCTTTACGGTGCTCGAAAAATCCTCGCCGATCTGTAGCGCGTACATCGTTGTACTCCCTGCAAACGCCATGCATGACCAGACCGTCAGCCGTCTGCTCAAGATGCTCGAATCCAAGATGCCGCATGTACAAAGGATCCTGGCGGTCAACCGAGTACCTCGCAAATACGATTCGGCTGAGATCTCGCAAGAGATGCGCACCTTGTACGGCTTTTCAAATCCGAGTCGAATCTATATGGCCTATCATTTCGAAGGCCCCGAGCGACGCGAAAAGCTCGAATGCGTCCCTAGCGAATTGTCCGATCGAAACGATATGCTGCTGCCGGCCTTTTATCGGATCGATCACTCGCCGGTGCCTCAGCCACCGCAGCCCCTTGACGATGCGGCTTGGATGCTGCGCCTCGGAGAGCAACTTCAAGGCAACGCGCTTTTGGCCGATGCGATCGAGTCCTCGTTGACCACGCTCAAGATCTCTGCGGGGCGTGGGTTGCAGACGGCTCAGGGTTGGATCGCTGAGAGCAACCGGCGGCTGGTGTCCCTGCACAACATCATCGTCCAAGCCTGCTTGGACTTTTCCCTCGACCCCCAAGCCCCTGCGGCGAGCCCCAGGATCCGCTTGCAAGCCTCCCGGCAGGTCGTCGAGCAAATCGCCCAATCGCTTGAACGGACCGCACCTTGGTGGGCGAAACCAAGCCGATGGATGCAGAGGTTGGCTCAAGCCAGCAAAGACTCTGTCGGTTATGCAACCTCCTGGATGAAGATGCCCTCGTGGATGCTCGATCGAGGCAATACGGTCGGCCAGTGGGCGCGCGGGCGACTCCAACGGGGCGAGAGTGGCAAGATCGTCACTGCCGATGTTCTGGTCGATGCCTTGGCCAAGAGCGATCGCGAAGGAATTCTCAACCTCGATACGCGAGGAGACGATCGCGAAAAAATTCGGGAAGCTTGCCAGCGAGCCATCACGAGGTTCCAGGCCGAAAGTTCGACGCAGTTGGATCCTCAGCAGGTCGATCAGCTGACCAAGAAACTTTGGGAGCAAATGCCCATGGGTAAACGCATCATCAGTGGAGTTGCCCCTGCCGGGATTCTCTTTGCGCCGCTTTTGGCCGTGATCATGATCCCTCTGGACTTTGGCGGCTCGTCGGTCTTGGTCTTCGCATCGCTCAAAGAGTTGCTCTTTGCAGGTGCCGCCGGATTTGGCCTGATGCTCGCAAGTGGCGATGGGATGCCGCAAATGGCCGAGTCGGAGTCGGCTTGGCAGCAGCTTTCGGATCTCGTCGCGGTCCTGACCGATGAACTGGGACTGGATCGAAAATCAACCGGCGATCCGACCCTTTTGACGCTCGGGGCGATTTCTCGGAGACTTGCTCCAAGCTCCATTGCCTCCGTTAAACAACCGGTTCGCTGCGTGCAAGGTATCCCGTCGAGCGAACGATCCTCGCAGGCTCAAGCTTGGGAATCTCTAAGCACAGCGTTGGACCGACTGCATCAAGAAGCCAATCAGCAACACACGCAGCAAAGAACATTCGGGAGATAATTGCAGGCCATGGAAGATCATTTGCAGATGGTAGAGCGGATCGAGGAGGCTTCGCAGCAACTCCTCGGCAGTCATCCTGTTCGACTGCAGATTGCACGCTGGTGCGAAGAGTTCCGCCAAGCGGCCAACGACATCACGCACGAGCGAGGTGTGTTGCTACCTTGTTTTGGGATCATCGGAGCCAAGGGGCAAGGGAAGACCTGGGTGGCTAGGCAATTGATCCTCGAACCTTCCATTGCGCAGCTTTTGCCCAGCGGCGTATTGGCCAAAGAAGCCACAACGAGATTGCATTGGATAGGGCCTAGCGCCCCGGATGCACTGGAGGCAAGTCGCGAGGTCTATCTGGCTTGTCCGGCCAAGAGCATGCTCGATTTCCAACGGCCCTACATGGTTCTGGATACTCCGGGCTACACCGATGAGGACCCGATGGCTGCGGCGATCGCCAAAGAGGCGATGAGTTTGGCTCCGATCAAATTGCTCGTAGCCCGGCGCGATCAACTGCGAAGTGCCATCCATGTGCAACTGGCGGCCCTTACCGAGGGTTCCGTTTGCTTACCGATCATCACCTGTGTACCTCAGAGCGAGTCGATGGGTTCAGGGAATCTCGCCGGGAGTCTGCAGCGGGACATCGAATGGTACACCGCGGCGCTTAGTTCGAGCGCACCTGGGACCCGGTTCCTCGAACCGATCTTGGTCTGTGACTTTGAGGCTATGGGGGACGAGGCGAGCATCGCACGGCAGCTTCAAAGCGACCTGAAAAATAGACTTGCTCACGAGGACCTCAAGGTCGCCTCGGCGACCAAATCGGTGCGGCTGCGGACGGCCAGCGATCGGCTCAAGCATCGGGTTTCCGAGGCCATCCAAACGCAGGTCCCCCAGTTGGCATCCGCCATATCGCAATTGGCCTCGACGGCCGATGCTTTGCCCAGCCAAGCCATCGAGATGGTGCTCGGCTCGAAGCATGTGTTGCGAAATGCGATTCGCGATCGGATCCGGGGTGAGTTGATTTCTGGAACGGGATTGTTTTGGTTCCCTTATCGAACACTGCTGGGCATACTGGGATTTACGCATGGAGCATGGGACCGATTGATCCTCTCGATGACCGGTAGTTTGCCCTCGATCTTTGGGACCTTTATGACCTGGGCCAAGAATCTGAGCACATCGCGTCAGGCGCATCAGGAGTTGCAAGAGGGGATCAAGGAGTACTTGACCAAGCAGATTCAGGATCGGTTGTTGCCGGCCCAGCAGGAGTTTTATCGCGCGATCGACAGGATCGGCGGATCGAATCGGGATGCACATCGCATCGATTCGGGTTTGCGGATTCGCATGAGCGGCATCGATGCCTTGCAGGTCCAAGCCCGCGGCGTGTTTGACGAGACGCTCAGCAAGTATCGAATCCCTCGTTGGTTATTGCAGATGCTCGGGCTCGTTGCATCCGTGATCTTTTGGGGGCTCATGGCCGGTCCGATCTTGGCGATCTATAGGCAATATTTCCTGGCCACGATGCATGCATGGAGCGAGGGGACCAAGGACTTGTCCGAGTTTCCGAGTCCCAAGGCGACGATGATGCTCACGGCGTTTGGGATCTCGACCTTCCCGGTCCTGATCATCGCGATGCTAGTGATGAGTTGGTTTCAGAGGGCCAAGCGTCTTGATGCGATCGCCGAGGAGATCTACTCGGCGGAGTTACAAAAGGTCGAATCGCTCAAGCGAGACGGGACGATCAAACTTTATTACGAAGACCCGTTGCTCCAAAGCGCCGAGTATTTGACATCCCTGTAGTGGTTTGTGCCACCGGGCCTTTGGCGAGCCAATAGACTCAGCGAGCCGGGCTTTGCCTAAGTTTGGTCAGCCAGCGGTGCAGGTCGGCGGGCCAAGCCATCTTGAATTCGAGTTTTTCGCTGGAGATGGGGTGATCGAAGGCCAGGGTGGCCGAGTGGAGGGCTTGGCGCGGTGCACCGCTAGAATCCTCGATGAGTGATCCATCGGCACGCTTGCAGTAGATCGCATCGCCACAGAGCAAGTGTCCGGCTTCGGATAAGTGGATGCGAATCTGATGGGTTCGACCGGTTTCCAGTTGGCATTCGATGAGGCTATAAGGTCCTATCGTTTCGATCGGACGGATGTGGGTGATCGCATGCTGCTGTGTCGGATCGGTCGTTTCGACTCCGGAGGGTTTCGTTCCACGATGTCCATCGCCCCGATCGCGGACCAGGACAGAGTCATAGGTTTGCTGCTGGGGATGGCCGTAGACGACGGCATGGTACTTGCGCACAACGCGGTGATGCTTGAAGGCTTCGATGAGCGACTGAGCGATGCTCGGTGTGCGGGCAAAGAGCATCAGGCCAGAGGTGTCACGATCCAGTCGATGCACGGCGATGACTTGGACTCGCTTGAGTTTATGTTCGAGATTTTGGCGTTCCTCGGACCGAATGTCCTTGAACTCGCGCGGGCTAACAGGCAATCGTTTGGAACGTTTCTGGGTTGGATCCTCATCCTCCCTGGGTTTGGAGTTGCGTTTGAAGTGATGCAGCAGTGTCAGCGGGACGAGTTCTTCGAGAGTGGGTTGGAGCTGCCGCCGTTTTTCCGAGAGGTTTCGTTCTTCGAAGTGTCTGACGCTGGTGATCCCTGCGGGTTTTTCCACGACCACCAGGAACTCATCGACGTAGGCGATCCGAATGTCGGTCGCTTCGATCGGTTTAGGGAGCGATTCGTTCCAGAGCTTGATGACGTCTTTGGGGGTGACTTTACGGACCGGGTCAAGGCATAGGTTGCCGTTGACTTGGACTTTCCGACGCCGGATCGATTCGCGCACGGTCCCCCAGCTCCAGTCGGTGAGTCGTTTTTTGATCGCCCGTTCCAGAACCGAACCGGCATCGGATTCGTCCAGGTGGATCAATTGAAAGGAATCGGGATTTTGCGAGTTCATTGGAGGGGCTTCCCGGTAGTTTCCCAGGTAGTTTTTCGGGTAGTTTTTCGGGTAGTTTTGTGGGGACCTGCCAAGGACCTCAGTACTGCGGGGCTTACACCGCCGGTAGGCAAGCCGCTACAATACAAGGCGATTGATCCGATTTGTCAATGGTTCGGGCTACTAGGTCGCTGGGAAACCCCGGGGTTCTTGCGTCCATTCTCCGCTTACGAGGTATATTGTGGTTCTTCGAAAAGGTTTTTGTCGAATTCGAGCAGCCTGTTGTGTCGAGTCAAGTCTTCGCGCGAGAGGTTTTTTGGGGCTGCTATTGGCCTGCGGAGGATTCCTCTCGGGAGCTTCTAGTAGCTATCTTGTGGCTTTTGGGCAGGATGCGGCCAAGAAAGCCGATTCTCAAGCCACCGACGACTATAAGGGAACCGAAGCCTTCGAGGAGGCAAACCGCCTGCGGGTGACCGAATCGTCCAAAGAGTCCCTTGGAAAGGTGATCGAACTTTGCAAAAAGGCCCTCGAGCTTGGTCTCGATGAGCTCGACTCGGCCGACGCCAAAAAGATGCTTGGGGCCGCAAATTTCCAGCGCGCTCAGCGATCGCTCGAGGAGCTCACCGGGGCTCGTCTGCCGGCCGCCCGCGTAACAAAAGTCACCACCGAGGCGATGCAAGACTTGCAAGCAGCCATCGAAGCGGATGATCAGCTCGTCGACGCTTACGTGATGAAGGGTCGAATCCACCTGCTCCGACAAGAGATCAACAAAGGTGGTGAGGCGCTCGATATCGCCAGAACCAAACTCCAAGCCATGGTGGATGCGGGCCAAAAGGATCCGGAGATCAAAAAGAAGCTCTCCGAAGTGATCATCATGCGATCGGTTTCACGTCAGGACGTCGATGAGCGTATCGACGATCTGCTCAAAGCCATCGAGGCCGACCCTGAAAACGAAAAAGCCATTCAGTTGACGGTCGAATCCCTCGCGTCGGTTGGCCGCAACGAGGAAGCTCAAGCGACCATTCGAAAGTTTCTCGAGGTCGATCCAAACAACGAGTACGCGCTTCGCCGGTTGGTATTGATGCTCGTTCAAGGTGAGAATATCGATCAAGCCCAAAGCCTGCTAAACGAGAGGATCGAAAAAAAGCCTGATACGAGCCTGCTCTACTCGCTTCGTTCGAGTCTATGGCTTACCAAAGCCAGCACTGGCAATCCCGGCCCAGAGGAGCGAAAAGGCTGGCTCGAATCGGCCAAGGGAGATTGTGACAAAGCCATCGAGCTCGACGAAGAGAATCTCGATGCATTTCTAAACCGAGCCAGGATCTGCTTGGCATTGAAAGACTATGAACAGGCCAAAAAGGATGTCGATTACCTTCAGCAGAAACGGCCAGATATTCCCGATCTAGCCTTTTTGAAGATGGATATTGCAATCCAAGAAAAACGCATTGGGGATGCAATCGCCGAGCTTGAACGACTCGTCCAACTCAACCCCGAAAACAGGATGCTGCTCATGCAGCTTGCGTCGATGTACCAGATGGACGATCGTCCCCGCAAAGCGCTCCGGATCGCAGATCGGTTGGTCAATGCCGAGCAAACCGACTGGCAAGCTCTTCGGCTCAGGGGAGATGTGCGGTTGGCACTGGGTCAGCATGGCGAGGCGATCGCCGATTACGAAGAGGCCGTCAAGAACATTCCGGAGGACCAGGACGATCTTTCCGGAGTGCTAAACAATCTTTCGTGGGTTCTGTCGACCAGTCCTGAGGATTCGGTTCGAAACGGCGATCGAGCTTTGGAAACCGGCCTGAAGGCTTGCGAGCTGACCGAGTACAAGAAGTCTCATATTTTAAGTACCCTTGCGGCTGCCTATGCAGAGGCTGGGCAGTTCGACAAGGCGATCGAATGGTCGACCAAGGCCGTGGAGTTGGGGGCCAAGGAAGAAAGCGAGCAGCTCGATCAGCTCAAAGAGGAGCTCAAGAGCTACCAAGACAAGAAGCCTTGGAGGGAGAAAAAGCAGACCGAGGAGAAGCAGAGCAAGCCGGTCAAGCCCGACAGCGGCGTCGACACCTGATGCCCCATTGCGCCGATCAAAATCCGGCGTTCCGATCCAAATCGGGTCCCCGGTTTCGACCTTAAAAACTCGAAAACTTAACCTATTTTCGCTTGCTCAAGATGAATTCCCTCAAAGTGATTCGAGCCTACGTTCGAATTCTCGAAATTCCTCTCATACTGGGTCAAGCGAAGATTCTTTCTAAAGTAATCAACCGGTTTGAAACGAAATTATCTTCTGGACGGCCTGTACTGCGCTGGACGACTTGAAGGAGTCAAGTCCAGTTCGGTCGCGCCGAGGGAAAGTTGCTAGGGGGGGATCTTAAGCGCTTCGTGCCGCCAAGGCATGGGGTGTATTGACTGAGCCGGTTTTCCGTACGACCGAATGCTCAGGCATATCTGATTCCGATCCGAGCCAGGATCTCTCGGGCGCATTTGGTGCCAATGACTGTTTTCGAGCGAGCAGTGCGTCGTAGGGGTGCGATGTTCGAACGACTTGGAAGCGTTGTTGGGCCAAAGAAGTGGTTACAGGAAAAACTTTGTGCCGTTTGCAAGTCGATGGATCGGCTTGCAATCAAAGGCTCCAAAGCGTTCAACAACGTAATTGCCCAGACCCAGTTGTTTGAGCCTCGCAAGGGGTGAATCCGACAAGGGCAAGCCACTGTCTTGGGTCGATGCCTGATGGGCGTCGACTCTGACTCGATTTCATAATTGGAAGGTAACGGAGACCAAAAATATGAAGGTGTTCACCACAGGCCAGGTCGCGAAGATCTGCAAGGTGGCCCCGAGAACCGTCAGCAAGTGGTTCGACTCCGGCCGACTCAAGGGGTACCGCATCCCCGGTTCACAAGACCGCCGCATACCCCGCGAGTATCTGATCAAATTCCTAAAGGAGCATGGAATGCCCCTGGGGGATTTGGAAGATGAGGCCATGGCGAAAGTACTGATCGTTGCACAAGATCAGGTATTGATCGAAAACTTGAAGCGAGAACTTCCTCTGGAAAAAAGCTTCAAGGTACAGGTCGCTGCAAGCGGTTTCGAGGCAGGGATTCAAGCGGAAAGTTTTCATCCAGATTGCATGATTGTCGACTTCTCGGTCGGCAAGCTCGAAGCATTGCAAATCTGCCAAAACCTGCGCAAGAATGCCGACTTCTCCGAAATCGTCCTAATCGCTCTGCTTCCCGACGACGGAAACACGATGAGCTTTGATCGTTCCAGTATCAATGAAACGTTCAAGA
>Ga0136644_10004437_pt1 | contig 10359 bp, 5 predicted proteins | sample C_130820_EF_Meta_FD_94780 | JGI IMG/M metagenome (GOLD analysis project Ga0136644, IMG submission 94780) | Freshwater microbial communities from Lake Croche, Canada to study carbon cycling - C_130820_EF_MetaG (v2) (version 2) | ecosystem: Environmental > Aquatic > Freshwater > Lake | place: Lake...
ACTTGAGCATGGAGGTGACGGCTGTGATCCACTCCTTGTTGAGGGAGGTTGGGTTCATTAGGCCGAATTGAATCTTGGTGAACAGGTCCTGTGTTTTTTGAGGCATGGCCATGTGCTTCTTGCTCGACTTGACCATCTCCTCGTATTTCTTCGGATCGCTCGCAGTGGCCTCGAGATTATCGGCCATCTCGAAAACTTGCTGGTCCGTCAATTCCTTAAAGGCGGCATTCGAATTGCGGAACATTTGTGGGTTCTTGCGAATCTCCGCTGCTTGCTGCTTGAGCTCCTCTTGAGATCGCACACGCATTTCACCTTGCTGTCCACCTGCACCTCCTCCGCCGTACCTTTGGTTGCCATTACGACCTGAGCTCGACGACGACTGCCTATTGCGCGAAGATGACGAACTGCTCGATCCTTCGCCAGAAGACGAGCTGCCAGCAGTTGAAGCGGGAGTTAACAAAGCTTCAATCTCCGAAGGCTCCACGTGCTCCTCGACGAGCTTGAGCAGCTCGTCCTTCTCAATACCCTGCATCTGCTGCCTTATCAATGCCTTTTTTTTCTCCGTAAACTTGAGCGATTTGGCTGTGAGAATCGTATTGAGCTGCTTGGCACTGAGACCCTTGAATGAGCGCGTCAATACGGCACTCTCGGGCTTGGTAGACAACGCACACGCCTCCTTGTGTCCATTTTTCCAATGTTCCACCTGACACTCCTTGCTACAATAGTCTTCCCCGTGGCATTGCCCGCATCTGAACTTCGCGGCATCTTTCGTACATCCTTTGTTTCCGCACACCTTTGTTACTTGCGCCATTTCACCTGCGAGCGCCACCACCTTCCGTAGCAGGCAGCAAAAGAACCGCTCCTTTGAGCTTCGTCTTGCAGCTTCGTCTTGCTTGCTCGAAAAGAGGGCAACAAAGTCTTTAAAGTTTATTTTTAACTCAGACTTTTGTGTGTGAGTGTGAGTGAGTGAATATGCATACTAGTAAAAGCAGCGATTTGCTGTAGAAAGATAGAAGCGGCCTGCCCGCAAAAGGTGCAAGGCGCCCTGCCAGCAGACGCGCTCTCCTCTCTCATCATCGGGCGGAGGAGCTCTACAAGCTTGTACACGGGACGCACTGCTGCTTGCTGCTTGACAAAACAAGCTCATAGAATATGTCGAACGAGATATTTGTAGGTAACTTGAATTTCAATACGACCGAGGAGATGCTTCGGGAGATATTTTGTGTCGTAGGGCAGATCAAGTCATGTCGCATGATGATGGACAAGGACACTGGTCGAAGCAAGGGGTATGCGTTTATCGAATTTACTGCACTTGAAGCAGTCGAGTCGGCCATTCGCCTATTGCAAGGAACCGAGGTGAATGGCAGAGCTCTTCGCTTGAACTATGCAGCACAGGGCCAAGGTTCTGCAGCTGCAGGAGGAGCAGGAGGAGGAGGAGGAGGAGGAGGAGGAATGCCATACATGCAAGGACCAGGAGGATATCCGATGCAGCAGCACCATGATATGCAGTACCAACAGCACCAACATCAACACCAGCACCAACACCAGCATCAGCAGCACATGCACCAGCACCAAATGATGCACCACCAACATCAGCAGCACCATTTACAACAACAACAACATCAGCAGCAACATAACCTTCAGCAGCAGCATCAACAACCACCACCGCCGCAGCCGCTAGCATATAATCCAGTTACTAATCTGCAGCTACACGAGGCTTGGGATGTACTCGAGGCAATGAAGAAACTCGTCGAGGAGCAACGTGCAAAACCAATTCTCGAGGCGCATCCGGGTCTTGTGCAGGCTCTTAACGAGATTCAATGGAAACTTGGGTTGTCGAACCACTAGCATAATTTAGAACGGAAACGTGTGTGTGTGTGCGTGTTTTTTTGTGTTTTTGTCATGTTTATATATATATACTCTGAACTCGTACATGTAAAAAAATTAGCGGCGTGGCTTAAATACAACATCCTCGTCATCAAGATCCTCTTCATCCTCATTTACTACTGCTGCTGCTGTTGCTGCTGCTAGTGAGCCAGCGTCGAGATATTCCTCCTCGCTTTCTTCGAGTACCGCTTCCGCCACTGCAGCAGCGGCAGCCTCGTCTTCTCCTTCTTCTTCCTCGTCGCCGTCTTCTTCGGCTTCTTCGCCGAAAAAAAGCTGATCGATCATCTGCATCAACTCATCGTCTGCCTGGAGAGGCGACGAGACGAGTGCCTGCTGGAAACGAGCGTTGATTGCAGAACACTTGGCAGCTTCGGCGAGCTCGACGGGGCAGTCATTCACAAGCGGAAGGCCGAGGCAACGCATGGCAAGCGTGAGCCACCGGCCACCATTTAGAATCGTCACGCCGAGGCATCTCAAAAGAGTAGTGCCAGTCTTGGTCCTGATTCGCAGTACATCATTTACTGCAGCAAACACCGTCTCCTCAGCAGTCTGCATAGCACTGTAGACGGGTCCACCCCTGGGAAACAGCGCCTTTTCCCGATCTCTCGTTGAAAACCACTCGTGTGTTGCTGCTACAAACTTAATTGCAAGCTTATCCGTCTCGTCCTCGTCCCAATTGGCGTCTTCACCTGGGACGGCTCGTCTCGAGCCCATTCCTCCACCTCCTTGTGCTCCACTTCCACCGCCTCCTCCTCCTCCTCCTCCTCCTTGAGCTCCAGATCGTCGTTCTTGTTGCTGCTTTTTTTGATCGGACGAGGGCAAAGGTTTTCCTGGGTTTCTCCACACGCGCAGATGCTTGTCTTTCCACTGTGCCTCGTACTGCTTCAAAAGGCGAAGGCCAATGGGCAGGTCAAGCAAGTTTAACGAGGAGGCAGAAATGGACAGAGCGTCGGCAGGAGGAGGAGTTGTTGGAGGAAAGGAAAGCACCTGTCGCACAACGAGCTGTTGCTCCTTGATGTTCAAGGCACCACGCGCATCAGCATCCTGCTCTTCGTCACAAAAAATAGCCTCCAAGGCGCTTCGCTCCAAGGCCATGTTGGCTGCCAAAAGTTGAGCATTGATACTGGCACTTGGACTGTTACGCGGTAGGAGCATGGAAAGTGAAGCTGGGAGATACTCGGGCAAGCTTGTGAGGGCAATCTTTTCACTTTGACTCGGCGAAGAAACGAGCAACACGTCGCTGGTTATCACGACGCCCTCTTCTTCGTCGGCAGCTGCAGTGTCAAAGCTGCAAACGAGGGAAAAACGATCACCATCATTTTTGAAGATTCTTGAAATCTTGTCCAAGCAGTCAGTCTCGGTACTTTTTGCCGCGGCCGCTCCTCCGGCTTCTTCTTCCTCTCGAGGTCGACGAATGGCAAAAAGCACAATTGTGTGCTCTTCCTCCAGCTGCTGCTCTTCCTCTTCACCATGGCTGCCACTTTCTTCGCCATGGCTTCCGTGGCTGAAGACGGTAAGCCACACGGCAGGAGCCACTTCGCCTCGTACTGCGTAAGCCATTTGCTTCAACAAACTGATATGCACCTCTTGTGTTGAGCACGGCTTGCTTTGTAAAAGTTGTGCTTGGTAAATCGTCCTACTCACAGTCTCCAAGCTACACGGTGTTTGGAGTTGGTTTGGAAAGAGCGATTTGATGTGCGATTTACTGAGCAGAACGGGACTCGTGACCTTGGCCATTGAGTAGTCGATCAAGTTTTTTGTCTTCGTTGGCACTTGAACAAATAAGTTTTCAGTCATGGACCATGCAATGACGAGGCGAAGAGCGTTGAGAAGTGATGGCGAAAGGACTACACCACCACCAGCTTTGAGCACTTTGGTGCCTGACGATTTCAAAATTGCCTCGAAGCTCAATCGATTACTATATCTGTGACCTCTTCTGCCTCTGCCTCTACCACCGCCACTCTTGTCCGCTAACGGCCCGAGTTGTGTGTTGACTGTATCGAGTAGGTTAATCGATGCGGAGCAAAAATGCTTCATGCGCGAGATGACGACGCCGTGCTTCATCGCCCACTGCGTTTGCTTCGCTTTGTGATTCTCCATGGCCTTCCACTCGGTGAGCATTTTGAGCATCATGATCGGCTCCGAAAGCACGCCTGCATCGAGCGCCTCTTGGCCAATAAAGACTTGACGTACAATTTCGTAGAGCTCGTCTGGGTCTCGATGAATAAGCGGCGACGCGATGCGAAACAACGACTTGGGCTGAGACAAGGCACACGCAACTATAGTGGCAGCAGAACCGACATCACTGCCTAAGATGATGCCGAGAGCCACCATTCGGCCAAGCGACAGGTCAAAGGGAAGTGCACCAGCTAGCTTTCCGATAACCGTGAGCTGGCCGTGATCGCCAGGGGCTGTGATCATAGACGTGGCATACAGGTAGTCGAACGAGCGATCAATGTTACGCATCGCGGGAGGCTCTATGAGGTTAGCGAGAATGGGCTTGACCCCCTGAAAGTCCTTGGCGTCCTCCTGCAAGCAAACCAAAATATATATATATGTGTGCAGTGTTGGTTAGAGTTGACCAGCAAATTTTGTGTGTGTATGTGTGCATGTGTGTATGTGTGCTGTGTGTGTGTGTATGTATGTGTGTGTGTGTCTAAACGAACCATCATTGAGCGAAGGCCAAGGATGGTGTTTTGCAAGGGCTGGCGATGCACTTCGGCCAATTCGTGGTCGTGAAAGCGCCCAAGAAGGCCTCTTGAATACAATCGGTAGATCTTGCCGGGCCGGACGCGACCCGTGCGGCCTGCGCGTTGTGTGGCCGAGGCCTTGCTAATCCAAGCATTATCGAGCTGCGTGCGATGTGAGCCCTCGTGGTACCGCAAGGCCTTGTGTGTACCCAGGCAAATTATTACGTCAACGCTAGGCAACGTGATGCTTGACTCGGCAGCGTTTGTGGCGATGATGATGCGCATTTGCGTAGGCAGCACAGGCTCAAATGCTTGCTGTTGGTCCTCAAAGGGAATATCGCTATGAATGACGACAATCTCATACAGCGCCTCGTCTTCATCTGAAGCGCAAAAGCGGTCGTACAAGTTGTTGATGTCGCTTATGCCACTCACGAATATGAGGACTGCCGAGCCAAGGGCGAAATTTCCGTTGCGAACAAGTTCTTCGGCAAGGTCGTATTGCATTTTGGAAAGCGCCTCGGGAATGTCCTCGTCGAAACGACCTGAGAGATCTTGGCACACGCCGAAAATACTTCGACAAAGCGCGGATATTCTTGTGTTTGCGTGCCTTTCAAACTCGTTATTCACATGCGCACAATAGTCGAGCTCTTCGACCTGCAAAGTTTCGACAGGAAAGCGACGCACGCCCACTGCGAGCGAAGGAATATCGCGACCGTAATAGTCCCTACCGAAGTGGTGAGCGAGAGCCATGCCAAAGTAGCTTTGATAGAGCTGCGTGTGTGCCGTCGCTGACATGAGCACCAACTTTATTGTCGGATGAAGACCAAGTAGGCGACGCGCAAGCATGCATAACACATCGCCGTCGATTGACCGCTCATGGACCTCGTCGATGATCAAGTGCGTGTGCGAGGCAAAGGCTTCTGGATGGTGCGCAAGCAGGCGGACCAGGTATCCAGTAGTGGCAAAGGTTATGATCGTCTTGTCGCTTGTTTCGCGCGTGCCATGACCCATTCGCATTCCTACTTTATCTCCAAGCGTCAAGCGCATTCGCTTCATCAGCGAGTGCACGGCTATGCGTCGAGGCTGCGAGACAAACATCTCGCATCGCTCACCTCGCGCCTCTGCGTACTCGAGCAAAAAGGTCGGAATGCGCGATGATTTGCCACAGCCAGTCTCTCCACTAATCACCACAACTCGTTCGCGGGCAATCGTCCCCATGATCTGCTCTCGGAAATCATCAATAGGCAGTCGCTCTCCGCGCACATGCACTGCAACCTCGCGCTCCGCTACACGACGTGCATCCTCTCCATAAGACCTGTGATATGGATTAGAGGAATACATTTCCCCAGCGTGGCTTGCGGTGCTTTTAAGGTGGGTCTCTTTCGAAATCTCTCGTCGTAAAACACAAAGTGCGAGCCAAGGGGAACACGTTGTTCCTCATGCTTTAGATATTCTCCTCGTTTACGTGACGGTTAATCGAAATTTTGCAACTTTCTAACTCGCCGGATCTTTTTGAGGCTCGAGTCTTAAAAAGTTTGTTGTTGGTACTGTACGTATCCATTACAGACAGGTTGTATCCAAAAAGCAGAAAGATTAATATGCCAGGAGTGAAATATTTGAGTAAAAAGGATGTTGAAGGTCATCGTTAAACGAACAAACGTGCCAAAAAGCAAGCCCTCTACTAATACTAAAGAGTAAACAAAGACACGCTCTGGTCCTTTGTAAGACGATTATTTCATGATGGTGCGAACACCATCGAACTCGCCGATGTTGTACCTGAAGTTTTCGCCAGGACAGCGAATGAACATGAAGGAGGGAAGGATCTTCAAGTCAATGGAGATTTGGTGCACGAGTTGAGGATTGAATTCCTCTGCTTCGATTAGCAGCAAGTCGATCTTGGTATGTGGGTATGTGTAATCTGCAACGCAGAATGAAGGAGAAGGATTAAAAAAGTGGTGGCAGTGTTAGTGGTGAGAATGGAAAGGAAACAAATGGGGGGGGGGAAGGGGGGTGTAAAGATCGCGTGTCGTTCAAAAACTTTTACCTAGCAGACGCAGGTTTTCCTTGAGCTGACTAGGAATGGGTCCGTAAGGCTTTGGTCGATGTAATACTGTGCCTTCCTCTTGTAAACTAGGCGAAGAGGCTGTCTCGGTCTTTGCGTAAACGTGTGTGAGGATGAGGTGGTCGCACAACTCATTGTCGCGCGCGTATAAGACGGCCTTGTTTAGAATATGCAGTTCGCTCGTTTTGGTGAAGAAGACAACTGTGTGCTTTTTCATTTGTCTCAACGAGGAGCAAATGGTTTGCTCATACCTTCTCTTGAGCATTGGTACTTGACGCACAAAGTACAAGACCAACTTGGTGATGCGCATGCGATTGTGAGTTGCAATGATAATGCCGAAAAAGAAGGACAGATAGATGAGGAAGTAAAAGAGTAGACTAGAGTCGTAGATGATGTTGCCGACGAGACCAACAAACATGGCAACAAAGCCAAATATAGTAGCAAGCCACGTGCTCTTGGCGCCTCGTGAAAGGCGCGGTCGACTCATTTTGAGCTTCATGTTAGCCACGGCAAAGGAGAGCAACACCATGAGAAAAGCAATGGAGAAGACACCGCTGAGAATCAGTACGTTGCCATTGGTCATCAAGTACAGGGTAGTGCAGAGCAAGAAGAAACACAGGATGATCAAGTGGTTTGTGCCGAAGCGATTCGTGCGAAGCAAAAAGGTAGGCAAGCAGCGATCCGATGCAAGCTGCTTGATGAGGCCCGTCACACCAACATAAGCCGTCAAGACGCCTCCAGCTAGCACGAAGATGGCATCAACAGATACGAGCGTGCTCAGCCACTGACCGCCTGCTCTAGCACCCACAATGGACAAAATATTGCTCGCATTGCTCGTGATGGTGGTCATATCCACGAGGCCGAGTGTGGCAATGGCAATGAGCGGATTGAAAAAAATGACAAGGTACCACATACGGTCAATGGTCTTCTCAAAGACACTCACTTGTCGCACCGCACCGATCTTGTTTCGTTCCGTCTCAAACGGTCCCGCTTCCTCTATATAGTTGGCCGAGGTCTCAAAGCCCGTCAAGCCAAGCAAAGCGACCGAGTATCCCAGATAAATGTCCATGCCGACACCTCCGCTTGGGCTCACAGGCAAGGGGTAGTTCCAGTTTAAGATCCACATCTCGCCCTTGTTGCCGAAAATGGCCGCAAAAGAACACGCCAAGAGGATGAGCAGGGTGCAAATGTGAAATGTAAATATAGCCAGAGCCACATTGGCGCTATCCTTTACACCAAAGACTACAAGCACGGCGAAGGCGGCCAAAATGGCCACGGTGACTGGAACGATCGGGAAATCGCCCCACACGCCCGCAGCGTACGAGGTGCAACTAGCAGCGCTGACGACTGCAGTGGCCGAGTACGAGATAAGGGAACAGGTGGCTGCAAAGGTGGCTGTAAGCTTGGATGCCGAGTTGAGCATTGCCACATAGACTCCTCCATTCAAAGGCAAGGCCGTTCCCACCTCTTGAAAGATTTTTCGAAAGGGAAAGAGCGCAAGACCAGACAAGAGCATTGCAAAGGGAGCGTTTTGTGCGCACGCAGTACATACAATTCCCGTCGTATAAAGCACCGAGGCAAGCAAGTCGTTGCCCGCAATTGCCGTGGAGCGCGCCACGTCGAGCTGAGGGCCCTTGTGACCCATGTGTATGCTTTCGAGGTCTTCGGGGGACACTATGCGCTCCAAAACGCTGCCCCAGCCCGGATAATCCCACTCATCATCTTCTGAATCGTATCCACCGCCTCCATCTCCACCTGCCTGCTTTTTTTCGGCACTGCTTTGCTCCTGCACAATTTTTTTAGATCCATCTTTGGCGACATACGTGTTGCTCTTCTCCACCAACAGTTGCAACAAACCAAACTCGCCCGACGCATAACCACGTTGAAGGGTTGAAAATGTTAGTGCGCCCTCGTCCTTCTCGGGACTCAAAAACTTGTAAGAGAGGGGCAAATCGTCAAACATGGCCCTCTGACGAGAACGAATCGTTCCAGGGGTTGCTGGTGTGTCGTCCCGCTCCTTACGCCACTTCTTCGTCGTTTCCAGAGAGAGATCTCCATCGTCCATTCTTGCCAGTCAAACAGCTACAGCAAGGTCAACGAGACAAGCGCTCTCACAAGCAAGGATGATCGTCGACGATTTCGAATGCAGCCCGTCCTAAAAACACCCACGCCGCCATAGCACTTCCACTTCTCGTTCGTCTTCTGCTTTCTTCTGCTTAAGCCTTTCGCTAGTTGCGTTTTTGAACCAGAACCACCACCCTGACCACAAGAAGGAAAAAGACGATGGGATGCGTGTGAAAAGGCCACGAAGTAAATTTATTAGCCTCGTGAAGAGACTTTTTCGCGTGGAGCGTGGAGCGGACTGTTTAAACTTTTCAGAGTTTTGCGTCTGCTGCTTTTCTTTCATCGGCTAGCTCTGCTGTACAGGGGCTTGGGTGGAGGTGACTGGCGGCCCGTATCTTTTGACAAACCGCAGCGCCTATTATCATCCAGCAGACCGATCCCGCAAGAGTCTTTGTCAAATAGAAGGGAACATTTTCAGTTTAGAAACGTATTTTCATCATTCATTGACAACGGGGGGACTTTCCTCGTCATCGGCACAGGAAAATGCAGACAATGACGCAGAGCCTTGCAGTGCGTTCGACGCTTCGTGAGCGTCAGAATCACTACATTCATTTGTGTTATACGCGCAAAGACTTTGGTGAGTGTATGCGTACAATCGAGGAGCAGCTTCGCTCATGTGGTGGCCAAAGCGAATACCCTCTTTTCATTCGTGGCTTGATTTTGCGCCAGCAAGGCAAGATCGAAGAGTCTTTGACGACCTTCCAGGCCGCCTTGTGTCTCAATCCGCTCAACGTCAACAACATCAAGCAAGTGGGCCGCTCGCTTTACCTGCTGGGAAAGCATCGCAACGCCATAGAGGTATTTGAAGAAGCTGAAAAACTTACTTCCGACGCGGAAGATCGAGAAATATGGCACAACAAGGGCATGTGCTACCTGTACCTCAAGCAGCACGAAAAGGCTCTTGAATGCTTCGAGACGGCCAACAGCATCCAGCGACACGAACAAACTTCTCTGCAAATGGGTCGCGTGTATCGCCTCTTGAATAGGGACGAAGATGCACTTGCCGTTTACATTGATGCAACGGAAACGAGCGCCGAAAGCGCCGAGCTACTCACGACCATTGGCCTTTTGTATTTGAAGCAAAAGAACAACAGCAAGGCCTTCGAGTACCTGGGTAATTCGCTCACATACGACCCCAAAAGCGCCAAGACGATTCTCGCCGCTGGTTCGATTATACAAGATAATCAAGACAACGATGTGGCGCTCATAAAATACCGCATTGCTGTGACGCAAACACCGTTTTCGGCGCAGCTTTGGAACAACATCGGCATGTGCTTTTTTGGCAAGGAGAAGTATGTGGCTGCTGTAGCCTGCCTTAAGCGTGCCGTGTACTTGTCGCCCTTTGAATGGATCATTTCCTACAATTTGGGCGTTGTACACCTCAGCACAGAGCAGCACGCCTCTGCTTTTCACTACTTCTCCACTGCCATCAATTTGCAGGTTGGCATCTCGCTTGTGCCCGTGTGTTTTGTTTGATTGTTTGTTTGTTACATCTTGCATATCTCTAACCCTCCCCCCCCCTCTTCTCCTTCTCCACCCCATCTCTAAACACTAACCTTTTTCCGCAGCCAACTTATAGTCGTGCTTACACGTACT
>Ga0136644_10004440_pt1 | contig 10358 bp, 9 predicted proteins | sample C_130820_EF_Meta_FD_94780 | JGI IMG/M metagenome (GOLD analysis project Ga0136644, IMG submission 94780) | Freshwater microbial communities from Lake Croche, Canada to study carbon cycling - C_130820_EF_MetaG (v2) (version 2) | ecosystem: Environmental > Aquatic > Freshwater > Lake | place: Lake...
CCAGCACGTCCAGGATCGGGCGGGTGTAGCCGGTGGTGGCGGCGATGCGCAGGCCGCGGCCACGCAGCTCGGCGAGCGCCTCCAGCGCGCCGGGGATGAAATCGGCATGGGCTGCGACCGAGGCGACGTTCATCGGCTCGAACACCGCCATCACCGCATCGATATCGGCCTCGGACATCGCGCGGCCATGCGCGGCCTGCCAGTTCGCAGCGACGGAGGGCGTCAGTCCGACCATGCGGATATGGTCGCGCTTGGCCATGCCCATCGGTCCGCGCGCGTCATCGATGGTGATGGTGACGCCGAATTGGGCGAAGGCGCGCACGAAGGCGCCCATCGGTGCACGCGAGCCGTGATCGACCACGGTGCCGGCCCAGTCGAGAATAACGGCCTTGATGCGCATCGGCGTGGGTCCTTCTGGGTCAGACATGCTCGGGCGGGGCGTCCCCGGTCAGATCGGCGATGGTTTCCTCGCCGATGGCAAAGGCGGTGCTGGCGCCGGTGCCCGATGTCACCATCGAGAGCCGCACACCGGGCAGCGGCGCCTCGGTGAAGGCGACATCGGGGCCGGAGGGATAGACGCCGACCCAGCGTTCGATCACCTCGGGCGCGTCCACGGCCAAGGTGGCGGAGAGCTCGGCGAGGATGCGGTCATCGACCTCGCGCGGCTGGAACGGGTCGGGTGTGTCTGCGTAATGATGGCTGTCACCCACCACCAGCGAGCCATCGGCACCCTGGACGGCGATGAGATGGATGCCATCGGCGAGCCAGGGGCCTTGCTCGGCCTCCAGTCGGGCGCGCAAGGTGGGAAGGGAGGGGCTGCCCGCGTAGCCGAGATAGCGCACCAGGCCGAGATCGCTCATCACCGCGGCGCTGAAGGCAAAGCCCGGATCGGCGATCCGCATCATATGCAGCTTGCAGAGGGTGATGTTGCGTCGCGCGATCACATCAGGGAACAGGCTGGCCAGATCGGTGCCGGGACAGACCACGATATGCGGCGCGTGGAGTGTGCCGCGCGGTGTGGTGACCCGCCCGGTTTCCACAGTGACGGCGGCCATGCGCGGGAGGAAGGTGACGCCCTCGGCGGCGAGCCAGGCGGTGAGCTGTGCCACGGCGTAGCGGCTTTCGACACGCAGTTCGTGGGGGGAATGCAGCGCGCCGACCAGATCATGGCGCAGGCCCTCCGCCTCGTCATGCAGGTCGCGGCCACGCAGCAGGCGGCAGCCATCGCCCATGGTGGTGGCCTGGAACTCCTCCAGCACGGCCATCGCCTCCGGACGGCGGGCGCAGACCAGAAGACCGCGATGATGGATGGCGATGCCGGCGGGGCCGGCGATCTCCGCCCAGATCTCGCGCGAGCGTCGGGCCCGGCGCCAGGTGATGCCTTCCTGCTGGCCGGTGACGGTGACGAAGCCGAAATTGCGCACCGAGGCGCCGGCCGCGCGCGTGTCGCGGTCAAGCACGGCAACTTTCAGCCCGGCCCGCTGCGCCGCCAGCGCATGGCCGAGCCCGACGATCCCGGCACCGACGACCAGGCAGTCATAATGATGTTCCATGTCGGTTCCGGACTAGCCAATCCGCGCGCCTGCCACAAGCATGGGTTCATGACGGTTTGGCAGGTTTCGCGCGTCCGTCGGTCACGCCGCCTGAACGGAGGCGAGAAAACCGGTCACGGCGCCGTCCAACTGCCCGATGGCCTCTGATGCTGTGTTGACCCGCTCACTCACTTCCAAGGCTTCGTGTCGACCGCGATCGGACGCGGCTGCGACCCGCTGGCTCGCCGCCCCTATCAGCAAGCTGCCCTGCGCCACGGACTGCACGGCCTGTGCGATTTCGGCGATCGCCGTGCGCTGCTCTGCCACGGCCTGGGCGATGCCGTCGGTCGTGGCCGCCAAGCCGGAGACGGCTCCATCGACCTCGCCGATGCGCGCGGCGGTCGCATCGGTGGCCTGATGGATGAGGGCGACCTGGCGTTCGACATCCTCAGTGGCACGCGCGGTCTGTGAGGCGAGATTCTTGACCTCGCCCGCCACCACGGCAAAGCCATGCCCCGCTTCACCTGCCCGCGCCGCCTCGATCGTGGCGTTCAAGGCAAGAAGATTGGTTCTGGCGGCGATATCACGGATCAGCCGGGTGATATCACCGACCTGGGCGGCGCTGGCCTTTAGCCCGTCGACCTGCTGGCGCCCTGCGGAAGCGGCGTTGGTCACGAGGCGAACCGCAACGGTGGCCTGATCCATGCGGCCGGCCACGTCACCGGCGGTGCCGGCCAATTGCTCGGCAGCGTCTGCCATGCCGTCGATTTCGGCGCGGATATTCGCAATCGCCTTGGTTGACGCGATTGCGTCTCTGGCGAGCTCAGCCGCGCTGCCAGCCAGATTGTCGGCCGAGTGCCGCATGGCGGTCATCTCAGCGGAGACCGAGGCGAGCGCCTTGCGGCCATTGGCTTCAAATTGCGCGGCGTTGCGCGCCAGTGCGGCCGATGCCGCGAGGCGCTGCTGCTGCGCCTCTGTCTCGGCCTGTTCCGCGGCACGGGCAGCACCGGCATTATCGCGCAGAACAAGCAACGCCCGGGCCACCGCGCCAATCTCATCGCGCCGCTCCGTAGCGGATACCGCAACGTTGAGCTGGCCTTGCGCCAGTGCACCGATCGTCTCGGTGATCCTGTGCAGCGGCCTCAGCAGGCTGGTGCGCACGGTGATGATCACCCAGCCGAGACTGGCGGCGAACATGCAGCATCCGCCCAGCACCAGTCCGAGCCGCAGCCATGCCTCCCGCAAACTCCTGGCGATGGTATCGTCAACGCGCCGCAGCGCTGCCTCCCGCAGGATCAATGCGTTCTGGAGCATGGGAACGGTCCAGGTGCGCCAGGCGTCATTTGCTTCGGGCGGCTTTTCGCCCCGTCGCGCTGCGGCCAAATTGGTGCGATAGCGATCCTCGCCGACGGTCATCAGGCTTGACCGGACGGCTTCGCGCGCCGCGACCAGGTCAGCAGGATCGCCCATGCCTGCAATGAGATCGATCTGATTGCGCCACAGCTCCGCCACCTGCCCGCTCAGCTCGGTCGCTTGCGTGAGCTGGTCTGGCTTCAACACGCTGCCGGCGATATAGGAACTCAGCAGGCTTGAACGGATGCCAGCGGTCACGCGCAGCTCGCTCGCGCGGCGCGCGAGCTGGACAGGCCGTGAGACGCCAGGCTCCGTCAGGGTTATGGCGTGTTCGACCTGCGACAAGTATTGCCCGAGTGTGTTGTTGGCCCGGTAGACTTCGCCGCCCACTGCCAGCATCGTACCGGCCGGCCGGTCCGAGGAGGGCTGACGGGCGATCGGCAGTGCCGCACGACGCGTCTCCGTCATGATGCGTTTGGCCTCGAGCAGCGGTGCTGGATCGATGCCGGCCTCGGTGCTGGCGATGATCGTTTCGGCGATCCGTGCGTCAACGGTTTCGGCGCTGGCAGCGAGCGCCTGCGCCACCGCCTCCGACAAAGCACCCGGTGCGCTGAACGCCGTGTTCCACATGGCGCGTTCAAGGTTGACGGCATCGTTTGCAGCAAGCGCCAGATGCAAGCCTTTCGCTTGTGCGGAGGCCATGGTGCTGGTCTGCAACTGGCGAGAGCCGCGAACCAGCTCCAACCCCAGCAAGGCCATCGCGACCATGGCGAGAAGGCCGATGCAGACCGTCAGGCGAAATTGTATCTGCATGAACAACCCCTCGTTATGGAAACGAGGGTCGCAGGCTTTGGTTAACGGTGTGTAACAGCCGCGGCACGCAAACGCCAAGATTGAAGCATCAGCCGCGCCGCTCGCTGTCCAGTGAGGCCATGCCGTGGGCCGGGTAGCGATCACCCTTCACCGCGTCATGCGGGAGGGCGGCCTCGATGGCGGCGAGCAACTCGGGGGTGGCTGTGACGTTCAGCGCCGCAAGCGATTCGGTCAGCCGGGTGCGGGTGCGCGCGCCGATCAGGGCGAACACCTCCGGGCCGCGTGACAGCACCCAGGCGATCGCCATCTGAGCGGCCGTCAGGCCGCGCTGTGCCGCCAGAGCTGCGAGGGATGCGACCAGACGTTGATTTTCCGCCAGATTCTCCGCTGCGAAGCGCGGGCCATGTGCCCGGAAATCGCGCGGGCCGGTGGCGACGCTGCCGCCGATCAGGCCGCGTGACAGCACGCCATAGGCGGTCACGGCCACGCCCAGTTCGCGGCAGGTCGGTAGGATCTCGGCCTCGATGCCGCGCGACATCAGGGAGTATTCGATCTGCAGAGCGGCGATCGGATGGGTGGCCACCGCCCGACGCAGGGTGGTGGCGCCGAGTTCTGACACGCCGATATGGCGGACATAACCTGCCGACACGAGATCGGCGATGGCGCCGATGGTGTCCTCAATCGGCACGGAGGTGTCCAGTCGCGCCGGCATATAAAGGTCAATATGGTCGGTGCCGAGGCGTTTCAACGTGTAGGCGAGCGATGTCTTGACCGCAGAGGGTCTGCCGTCAAAGCCGACAAAGGCGCCGGAGGGGTCGCGCTGGGCACCGAACTTCACCGCGATGAACGTGCGTTCCCGCCGCCCGCCGGCGAGCGCCTCGCGCGGCAGCATCTCATTGTCGCCCATGCCGTAGAAATCGCCGGTGTCGAGCATCACCACGCCGGCCTCCTGGGCGGCATGGATGGTGGCGATGCTCTCGGCGCGGTCAGCCGGGCCGTAGAAATCTGACATGCCCATGCAGCCAAGGGCGAAGCGCGGCAGGGACAGGCCGGTATGGCCGAACGGCGCCAAGGGGAGCGACATGGCAGATCTCCAGAAGTCGGGTTGGGGCGGAGACTTGCACTTCCGGCGGTTCTTTGCCATACGACACGTCGCCCTTGACACGAGGTTGGGGGTCATTCGCACGCGGGCTGCCTTTCCGTCTCGAGAGAGACCGGATCCGGTGTCGCAAGACAGCGCCCGCGGAGGTTCAACCGGATATCAGGAAAGGAGCACGCCCGATGGCGATGCCCGATTTCACGTTGCGTCAGCTTCTCGAGGCCGGTGTCCATTTCGGCCACCACACCCGCCGCTGGAACCCGCGCATGGCGCCGTATCTGTTCGGCGTGCGCAACCAGGTGCACATCATCGACCTGCAGCAGACCGTGCCGATGCTCGACCGTGCGCTGCGCGCGGTGCGTGACATCACCGCGGCTGGCGGTCGCGTGCTGTTCGTCGGCACCAAGCGGGCCGCTGCCGATCACATCGCCGAGGCGGCGCAGCGTTGCGGCCAGTATTACGTCAACCATCGCTGGCTCGGCGGCATGCTGACCAACTGGAAGACCATCACCGGCTCGATCAAGCGTCTCCGCCAGATCGATGACCTGCTGAACGGCGACACCCAGGGCCTCACCAAGAAAGAGGTGCTGGATCGCACCCGCGACCGCGAGAAGCTTGAGCGCGCGCTGGGCGGCATCAAGGAGATGGGCGGCCTGCCGGACATCCTGTTCATCATCGACACCAACAAGGAAAAGCTCGCCGTTGAGGAGGCCAACAAGCTTGGCATTCCGGTGATCGCCATCCTTGACAGCAATTCCGACCCCGAGGGCGTGACCTTCCCGATTCCGGGCAACGACGACGCGATCCGCGCCATCACGCTGTATCTTGATCTGATCTCCGGCGCGGTGCTGGACGGTATCAGCCAGGAGATGCAGGCCTCCGGCCAGGATATCGGCGCGGTGGAGGACCTGGTGCCTGAGATCATGCCGGAACTTGCGCCGGAGATGGTGCCTGAGATGGCACCGGAGGCGGAGCAGCCGGTCGCCTGAGCGCTGACCGGGCTTCCCCAGAAATTATGACCGGAGCGGTTCCACTTGGCGTGGAACCGCTCTAGTAGAACGACGCAAAAACGGAGAGACCCCCATGGCCGAAGTCACCGCCGCCCTGGTGAAGGAACTGCGCGAGCGCTCAGGCGCCGGCATGTCGGACTGCAAGAAGGCACTTGTCGCCGTTGAAGGCGATATGGAAGGTGCGATTGACTGGCTGCGCAAGAAGGGTCTTGCCTCGGCCGCCAAGAAATCCGGCCGCGTGGCGGCTGAGGGTCTGGTGGGCGTGGCTTCGGCCCCGGGCCGCGCCGCCATGGTCGAGGTGAATGCCGAGACCGATTTCGTGGCGCGCAACGAAGCGTTCCAGGGCTTTGTCGAGACGGTTGCCAAGCTCGCGCTTGAGATCGGCGATGATGTCGAGGCGCTGAAGGCGGCCGCCTATCCGGGCACCGGGCGCAATGTCGCTGACGAGCTGGTGCAGCTCGTGGCGACGGTTGGCGAGAACATGACCATTCGCCGCGCCAAGGTGTTCAGCGTCGCGCAGGGCACGGTTGCCACCTATGTGCACAGCGCGTTGAAGCCGGGCCTCGGCAAGATCGGTGTGCTCGTCGCGCTGGAGAGTGCCTCCGAGATGGACGCCATCGTCACCCTGGGCCGTCAGATCGGCATGCATGTGGCCGCCACGCGTCCGATGTCGCTGGATATCAGCGCTGTCGATCCGGCGGCGCTGGAGCGTGAGCGTTCGGTGCTCTCCGAGCAGGCACGCGCATCGGGCAAGCCGGAGGCGATCATTGAGAAGATGGTCGAGGGCCGCATCAAGAAGTTCTACGAGGAAGTGGTGCTGCTGGAGCAGATCTGGGTGCTCGATGGCGAGAGCCGGGTCTCGGCGGTGGTGAAGAAGGCTGGTGCCACGCTGGTTGGCTTCGAGCGCTTCACTTTGGGTGAGGGCATTGAGAAAGAGGTGACGGATTTCGCGGCCGAGGTGGCGGCGGTGTCTGGGGTGCCGCAGCCGGTGTGAGAAGAGGAAGGCCAGGGGCGTCGTGCGAAGGCACGCTGCGCGTGACGCCCCTTGCCTTCCTTTCTGTCAACGACAGCACTACGTTGCCCACCACCTCAACAACAGCGCGGATTCGATGAGCCACAGCCCCGCCTACAAGCGCGTCCTGCTGAAGGTGTCAGGTGAGGCCCTGATGGGACGGCGTGAATACGGCCTCGACAACGAGACCGTGCATGGCATCGCCATGGACATCGCCAGCGTCGTCGCGATGGGCGTGCAGGTCTCGCTCGTCATCGGTGGCGGCAACATCTTCCGCGGCGTCTCGGCCGCTGCCTCCGGCATGGATCGGGCGCAGGCCGATTACATGGGCATGTTGGCGACCGTGATGAACGCGCTCGGCATGCAGAATGCGCTGGAGCGTTGCGGCGTGCCGACGCGGGTGCAATCGGCCATTCCCATGGCCAGCGTCTGCGAGCCCTATATTCGCCGTCGCGCCGAGCGGCATATGGAAAAGGGGCGGGTGGTGATTTTCGCCGCCGGCACCGGCAACCCGTTCTTCACCACCGACACCGCAGCCGCCCTGCGCGCCGCCGAGATGGGCTGTGATGCGCTGTTGAAGGGCACGCAGGTTGATGGCGTCTACACCGCCGATCCGCGCAAGGACCCAAAGGCGGAGCGCTTCGAGCAACTGACCTATCTTGATGTATTGTCGCGTGATCTCTCGGTGATGGACGCCTCGGCGATCTCGCTGGCGCGGGAGAACGGGCTGCCCATCATCGTGTTCAATATTCACGCCGCCGGCGCCTTCGCTCAGGTGATGCGCGCTGAGGGACTGTTCACCATCATCACCGAGGCGAGATAGAGTTTCGCTGTCGCTTTCGTTCGGAGTTCCGTCATGGCCAATGCCGATCTCGTCTCCCTCAAAGCCGATCTGACCCGCCGCATGGATGGCGCGCTGGACAGTCTCAAGCGCGATTTCTCCGGCCTGCGCTCCGGCCGCGCCAGCCCGGCGCTGCTCGAGCCGGTGCGGGTTGAGGCCTATGGCAGCGAGGTGCCGCTCACCCAGGTTGGCAACATCGCCGTGCCGGAGGCGCGCATGCTGACGGTGCAGGTGTGGGACCGTTCGCTGGTGGGGGCTGTGGAGCGCGCCATTCGGGACGCCGGCATTGGCCTCAATCCGGCGAGCGATGGTCAGACGGTGCGGGTGCCGATCCCGATGTTGACCGGTGAGCGTCGCGCCGAGCTGTCCAAGCTCGCCGGCAAATATGCCGAGGGCGCGCGCATCGCCGTGCGTGGCGTGCGGCGCGACGGCATGGACCAGACCAAGGCGCTGGAGAAGAAGAGCGTCATCAGCGAGGATGAGCTCAAGACTTGGTCGGACGACATTCAGAAGCTGACTGACGGCTACATCAAGCGCGTCGATACGATGTTCGCCGAGAAGGACAAGGAGATCCGCACGGTCTGACCCAAAAGGGACAGGCGCCGTGTGGGGCAGCGAGTTGGAGGGAGCGGCCATCGGGCAATTGCAGGCTGCGGCGACCGGCGATCGGGGTGAACCGCAGCTTGGCGGCACCTGCGTGCCGACGCATGTCGCGATCATCATGGATGGCAACGGTCGCTGGGCCGCCTCGCGCGGTCTGCCGCGGGTGGCAGGGCATCGTGCGGGGGTTCAGGCGGTGCGGCGCACCATCGAGGCGGCGGCCAATCAGGGTGTGGGCTGGCTGACACTTTACGCCTTCAGCAGCGAGAACTGGCGCCGTCCCGAGGCGGAGGTGCGCGATCTCACCGGTCTGTTACGGCATTTCATTCGCAGTGAGCTGGAGGAGTTGCATCGCGAGGGGGTGCGGCTGCGCATCATCGGCGATCGTGGGCGGTTTGATCGGGATATTCAGGCTGATCTGCTGACGGCCGAGACGAGAACCATGGGCAACACCCGGCTCAATCTGACGGTGGCGCTGAGCTATGGCGCGCGCGGTGAGATTGTGGCTGCGGCGCGGGCGGTGGTGGAGGCGGCGAAAGCGGGGCTGCTTGATCCGGCGCTGCTGGACGAAGACAGTTTCGGCCGGTTTCTCTCAACGTCTGACATTCCCGATCCTGACCTGATTCTGCGCACCAGCGGCGAGCGGCGGCTGTCCAACTTCCTGTTGTGGCAGTCAGCCTATGCCGAGCTGGTGTTCACGGATGTGCTGTGGCCCGATTTTGGCGCTGCGGACTTCGCCGAGGCCCTGGCTGAATTCGCACGGCGGGAGCGGCGATTTGGCGCCCGGCCCGGCTGACAGCTCCGCCTGGCGGGACCTTCGGGTGCGGGTGGCGTCCGCCGTCGTGCTGGCGCCGCTGGGGCTGGCCGCCTTGTGGTGGGGTAGCCTCGCCTTTGCCGCCCTGATGGGGCTGGTGACGTTTGGGCTGCTGCGCGAGATACGCGACCTGTCGCGGCGGCGCGGCGGACAGGGTCTGTTCATCGTGGTGGCTGCCATCATCGGTCTGGCGATTGCGGGCTTCGTCTGGCTGCGCGCCGATGATGCGGTGGGGCGGCTGAATGTGCTGTTCGTGGTGATGGTGGTATGGGCCAGCGATATCGGCGCCTATCTGGCTGGGCGGTTGCTGGGCGGGCCGCGCCTGGCGCCGCGCATTTCGCCGGGCAAGACCTGGACGGGTGCCATGGGCGGGCTGGCCTGCGCCGTTGGGGTGGGGTTTGCGGCCGCGCTGCTTGACCCGAGCTGGCAGAGCGGATCAAGAGACGGGCTGATGGTGGCGCTGGGTCTGGGGTTCGTGTCCCAGATCGGTGATCTGCTGGAAAGCGCCTTGAAGCGTTACGTGGGCGTGAAGGATTCGGGCCATCTGATTCCGGGTCATGGCGGTCTGCTCGACCGGCTGGACGGCATGATTTTGGCCGTGATCGTGGCTGCTGCGTTGTCGATGATGTTCGGACGGGGTGTGGTGCTGTGGCAGTGACGAACGACATGCGAAGCGTGACGGTGCTGGGGTCCACCGGCAGCGTCGGCACCCAGACGGTCGAGCTTCTGGCGGACAATCCGGATCGCTACCGGGTGCGGGCGCTGGTGGCCGGGCGCAATGCCGAGCTGTTGGCGCAACAGGCGCTGGCGCTGCGAGCGGAGATCGCTGTGCTGGCCGATCCTGCGGGCTATGCCACGCTGCGCGATGCGCTGGCTGGATCGGGCATCGAGGCGGCGTGCGGGCATGAGGCGGTGATGGCGGCGGCGTCTCGGCCGGCGGATTGGACGATGTGCGCCATTGTTGGGGCTGCGGGTTTGCATTCGGCGCTGGCGGCGATTGAGCGTGGCGGGGCGATCGTGCTGGCCAACAAGGAGGCGCTGGTCTGCGCCGGCGATGTGATGCTGCGCGCCGTGACGCGGGCCGGCGCCACGCTGCTGCCGGTGGACAGCGAGCACAATGCCATTTTTCAGGCGATGGCCGATGGTAACCGGGCGGCGGTGGAGCGCATCATCCTCACCGCCTCGGGCGGGCCGTTCCGCACGGCGAGCCTGGAGGAGATGCGGGTCGCCGGTCCGGAAAAGGCGTTGCGACATCCAGTGTGGTCGATGGGCGCCAAGATCTCG
>Ga0136644_10004442_pt1 | contig 10356 bp, 6 predicted proteins | sample C_130820_EF_Meta_FD_94780 | JGI IMG/M metagenome (GOLD analysis project Ga0136644, IMG submission 94780) | Freshwater microbial communities from Lake Croche, Canada to study carbon cycling - C_130820_EF_MetaG (v2) (version 2) | ecosystem: Environmental > Aquatic > Freshwater > Lake | place: Lake...
AAAATAATGCATTATATTTACTGGTTGTTCTTCAATAAACAAGGCTTTTACATCTTTTAATGGAGATTTTTTTTCCAGATAATGTTGTAAAACAAAATCTCTATTTAATCCATGACTGGTTACAAACTTTCCTATTTTAAAATATTGCGACATAATAGCTTTTGAAAATATATTGGATTAAACAAAATTAGTTTTTCTTCTCTTTTAATAAATTAGCAAAAGATTGCTTGTTTTTATGTATTCCTTTCCTCTTACATCTTTTACTTTAACGGTTGCGATGTAATTTCCCGATGATTGGCGTTGCCCTTTATAAAAACCATCCCAACCTTCGCCCATTTTATTGGTTTCAAAAATCAAAGTTCCAAAACGATTAAATATTCTGAAATAGTCGAAGCGACTTATCCCAACGCAAATCGGTTTTATTTTTTCATTTAATCTATCACCGTTAGGAGTAAATGCGGTTGGTAAATATACTTGTGGCCCTTCCAAAGCTTTAATGTAAACAGTATCCGTATCGATACAACCTGCATCATTGGTTATGGTTAATACAAAAGTTGTATTTGTTTGTATGATTGCAATTGGATTTGCATTATTCGGATTATTTAAAACTGAGCTTGGTTCCCAACTATATTGTCCAGCACCACTTCCAATTAATTGATACGGATAATTAATAGCTGCAATTCCATCAGGGCCTGCATTTGCCACTACTATTGGGAGTACCACTAGATTAATATTTGCGGTATCAGCGCAGCCAGAAGTAACCAATCTGATCAATTGATAACTACCGGATTGTGTAACATGTTGAATAGAATTTATTGGCGTTTGATGAAATGTCCAATTGTCTGAAAAATTAGTGGCCGGAAAATAGGTTTCCAAATTTATAGACGCTCCATAACAAATAGTATCCCCTTTATCAGGACCGAGGTCGGGTTTTTGTGTAATGGTTAGATGTAAAGTATCTGCAGAAGGGCATCCGGAAGCATTCGAATATTGATGTATGTAATCCCCGGAATTTTGATAGTTAATGCCATTCCAACTATATGGACCACAAGTACGTATCGTTTGAGCATTAAAATCACTATTATTTACAGTTAAATTTAAACGAATTACGGAATCACAATTAACTGAGTTTGTAATTGTAAACGTGGCTGTATTGTTAGAAGACGTAAATGTTTGGTTATGCCATACAAATGAATTGCAAGCTGTAGCAAATGTGTCGGAACTAGTTGGTTGATTAATCGTTAAATGCAAAGTAACAACACTATCAAATCCTAAGGCATTTGTAGTGGTATAGGTTGGTAAATCAGTGGAAGATGTATATAAGTTTCCATGCCAACTGAAGCTCGAACATGCTACAGCCGTTGTATCTCCTGTAGATTGAATACCCAAAATACTGCAACCATTGTTTGCATAATGAGGCTGGTTGTTGGTCCAATAAACAAAATTTCCATCTGTATTCGATGGCCAATTTCCGGCTGCCGTATAACTGCTTACAGGTGCTGATGTGCTATTGCAACTCGAATTACCATTTACAGTGACTTGTAAATATCGTGGTGAGCTTGCCGTATTTCCCAAATTACCTGTTGCGCTCCAATTGCTACTGCTTCCTCCGTTCAAATTTGTTCTTACATAAATAACATAAATTGGCGTATTGCCATTGCACAAACCTGTGATATCATAGTTCTGATCAAAGGAAGCAGGAATTATGATTACTTGACTACCTGCTGGTATTATGGTTGTTGGAGACGTTACATTAATTACTGAACATGATCCATTTGAAATAATCGTTCCTGTACCTGTAATTGGAGCCGCATCAGAACCAGACAAGGTGCTAAATGTAGGTGGGTTTGTAGTACCATAAAGAAAAGTATAATTCGAAGCTGCAGTTGTAGTACTTGTGGTGAATAATACAAATTCATTAAGTCCCTCGCTGGCTCCACAAGAGTTTACCATAGCCATAACAATGCTTGGACATTGAGCCATTGTACTGTTTAATGAAAAAATTAAACATGCTATAAAGTAAATTCTCCGCATTAATTTGGGTTAAAAAACAAAATATTGAACGTGAAAAAACGTATCCATTTTCAAAAATTCAATTATCATGCAAGGTATATGTTTTTTTAACGCTTGCAAATTCTTAAAAAATAGATAACATAAAGTTGTTAGATTTTGTCAAGACGTTGAAAATAAAATAAAGTATAAAAAAAGGCAGCTTCTTTAGAAACTGCCTTTTAAATATTTTTTTATTTATTGTTCTTATTGTACTGGAACATTAAAAATTCCTTGAGTTATCATTTTTGTGTTTCCTTGAGTATCTTTTACTGGACCTTCAAAAGTTCCAATACATCTTGTAGCTGTAATGCTTGTAATGGTGATGGTAAACGCTGGATTTTGGTTTTGATTTTGAGCATCAGTTAACGCGGCATAATCAACACTTGTTGCATCGAAATAATCGCAAGAAACTGCAATACCCGTTGCCAATTGATTTACATTATAAGTTCCGGCTGTTACACTTCCACCTAATGACTTAATAACTTGCATGCTTATCGATGGATCAGGTGTTACACTTGAACTTGAACCATCAATACTTAAAATTGAAGGACCTGATGAATTATCTAAACCTGCAGTAGAACCAACATTAAATGTTGTAAACACACCATCAATATTGCAAGTGATAAAATTTGTAGGTGCGCCATCATAAGTAACAGAAAAAGTACAATTACTTCCACTTCCTGAAATGGTGTAATTAAATGTACCCGCAATTGCAGGAATACCAACAGCATATAAAACCAATGTTTGATTTCCTGCAGTATTTATTAAACCAGTTCCTTGAAAAGAAACACCATTAACTTGAGGCGTGGATACACTGTAGCTTCCTGTTGTAGTAACATTTATATTGATATTGGCCGTATTGCTTTGAGAAGTAGCTATTCCTGCAGTATAAGTGCCAGATAGCGTTGCACCTAAGCAATCCGTTGGAGCGCCCGTAAATACATAAGTTGCAGGCGATGCTAATGGCTCATAAGTAACAGAAAAAGTACAAAAAGTTCCAGCTCCTGTAAGTGTATAATTAAATGTACCAGAAGCAGTTGGAGTTCCTGATGCAGTAAGCGTAACACCTGTATTTCCTGTGGTGAATGACCCCGTAGAAGAAAAACTAACCCCATTTACTACAGGCGTGTTTAATGAATAATTCCCTCCAGTTGCAACGGTAATATCTACTGAAGCCGTATTATTTGATGTTGTTGGAAGAGATTCCATATAAGTACCTGTTAATACAGCACCTGTACATGTTGAACCATCTCCACCCAAAGTATATACCGCATCTGTTGCAGTCCCACCATCATTTACATCAACATCTATGTAGCAAAACGTATTGTTGTAACCTACTTTAAAGGTATTTGTACCTTGTGTCAATGGTCTGCCATATCCATATAATCTCACAGAATCAACTCCAACATGACCGAAAGTTCCTGTTCCAATAAAATAATAACCATTTACGGTATCTGTTTTTATGGTGTATTCTCCTGGATAAGTTACATTCACTTGAACTTCGATATAGTTACCGCTTGTTGGACCGTTTAATGCAGAATCTACTTGATAATAACCAACTACTTCACTTGGCATACAATCAGTACCCAACGAATCTGTTTTTAAAGAACCACTTGAAACACCTTCAAAATAAAGTTCTTTTTGACATGATGTGATTAAAAATAAAGAAATTAGAATAACGGCAATTGTGTTTAAAATTTTCATTTATTACTTTTTTATTTTGGGCTAGTTGTATTCTAAATGATTTATAATGCAGTCAAAAAATCATTTTTGTTGTTAATTTAAATTTTTGCTAAGATAAATGTTTTATTAAACATTTTGAATGTCTTTTGAAATATCCTCAATCTCTTTTTCAGAAATTATTTTTGTTGATTTTAAAAATCGTTGCTGAAAAATTAAAATTGTAATTACCCCGCCACTAATTGAAGCATCTGCAAGATTAAATATTGGTCTAAAAAATTCGAAATATTCTCCGCCCCAAATGGGCATCCATGAAGGAAAGTTTCCTTTTATAACGGGGAAATAAAGCATATCAACAACGTTTCCATGTAAAAAATTTCCATACCCTTTTGAAGAAAAAGTAGCTAACCCTCCATAACCAATATAATCTTTTATAATAGGATTAAACACCATTCCTTTATCAAAAATCATCCCATAAAAGCAACTATCTATTAAATTGCCAAGCGCACCAGCGAAAATCATTGAAGCGCAAATGATAAATCCCTTGTGATATTTTTCTCGAATGATTCTACCTAAATAAAATACACCAAAAATAACTGCGCCTAATCTAAAAATAGTTAGTGCTAATTTCCCAAAATTTCCTCCAAATTTCCAACCATAAGCCATTCCTGGATTTTCTACGAAATAGAGTTGAAACCAATTTCCAAAAACAGACTTGGATGTATTCAAATCAAAATTTGTTTTTACATACACTTTTAAAATTTGATCTGCGATTACCAAAAAAGCAATGATTAGTATGACGTGGATTTTTTTCATAATTGATTACAAATATAAGAATGATGGCGAGATGAAAAAAGGTTTAAATTGCTTCGCTGGTTTAAAGTTTAATGGTTTAAGGTTGTATGTATTTTACCTTTGTCTTTTTGCACCTTAGCGAACTTTGCGTGAAACAAAAAAAGTTCGAAAGGTTCAATTTGTTCAATGGGTTCAAAAGGTTGGGGATTTTCGTCTGTCGATGTTGGTGTTTTCACCAATCATCAAAGTAAAAATAATTGAATAATTGATATGGAAAGTGATTAAACCCCTTTCATCTCTAGGATGAAGGATTGGGGATGGGGGCTTCCAACAACAAACGCCAAACAATAAACAATAAACGTTTGTTACTCCTCAAAATAAACCCTTTTTACCCTTTGTGAAATATTAGTAAGGATTTCATACGGAATGGTATTTGCCATTGATGCCAATTGATGCACAGAAAGCTCCTCGCCAAATACAATCACTTCATCACCTTCTTTTGCATCAATATTAGTCACATCTATCATAGTCATATCCATACATACATTTCCAATGGTTTTTGCAACTTGACCATTTACAAGCATATATCCATTAGCATTACCAAATATTCTCGGGTATCCATCAGCATACCCAATTCGAACAGTGGCTATTGAACCATTTGTTTGTAATACGCCCGATCTTCCATATCCAACAGTATCGCCTTTATTTAAATTTTTGATCTGAGCTATTGACGTTTTTAATGTTGTTACGTTTTGTAATTGCAAATGATTATCAACACCATAAAGTCCAATGCCTAATCTTACCATATCAAATTGCATGTTCGGATGACGGTGTATTGCCGATGTATTACATAAATGTTTTAAAAAATCATACCCAATTGATTGGCTAATTTGGGTGGTCATTTGTTTAAACAAACTGAATTGTATATTAGTAAATGCATCATGAATCACATTTTCACTGCCTACTAAATGAGAGAATACAGATTTTATTTTGAAATGTTTATTAGAAGACAATTCTGTACAAAGTTGTTCAATATCTGTATCCATAAATCCCAATCGATGCATCCCTGTATCTAATTTGATGTGAATTGGGAATGCTTGAACTTTTCTAATTTCTAGATATTCTTTAAATAATTTTAAAATTGAAAAAGAATACAACTCAGGTTCCAATTGAAATTCAATGAGCTTGTCAAATTCTGTATCATTTGTGTTCATTACCATAATTGGCAACTTCACTCCTGCCCTTCTTAGTTCAACTCCTTCATCTGTATACGCAACGGCTAAATAATCAACGCCTTCATGTTGAAGCAAATTTGCAATTTCAAATGTTCCCGTACCATAACTGAAAGCCTTTACCATGGCCATCAATTTCACTCCCGGGTTTAATCTATTTTTATAAATCTTTAAATTATTTCTAATCGCATTTAAATTGATTTCCAATACAGTATCGTGCGATTTCAATTCCAATTGTTGAGATATTTTTTCAAACTCAAAAACCCTTGCTCCTTTTAATAATATGGTTTCTTTATTAAACTCAATATTTGGTATTGCTTGCAAGAACAATGAAGTATTTTCAAAAAATAATGCTTTAGGAATGAAATCAAATAATTGTGCTTGCTGCGATAACTTTTTTCCTATTCCTATAATTCTATTGATATTTTTTTGTTTGAGTAATGCTGCAATTTTCTGATATAATATTTCATCAGAAAATGCAGATTGATATACATCACTTAGTATGATCGTTTTATTTGGATGTGTTACTTGTTGAGATAAAAAATCCAAAGCAATCTGAATGGAATCTAAATCTATATTGTAACTGTCATTTATAATTGAGCATTGATTAATTCCTTGTTTAAATTCCATGCGCATTTCCACCTGCTTGATATCCTTAAACAATTGAGCAATTTCATTGTAAGAATAATTTAATGACAATAAAGTTGCACAACATGTCATGGCATTGAATATAGATGCATCATCTACAAAAGGAATATCAATTTTAAAATCGTTGTGGTTGTAAGAACAAGACAATCTCGTTTCGGCATTACCTTTTTCAACTTCCCTCAACATTAAATTTGAATCTGATTTTTTTCCCCAATTAAAAATGTTGATTTTAGGATTTTGGTCTTTCTTAAATTGATGAATTCTTTGGTTAACCAATTCATCATCAGCATTGCAAATAAGCTGTTTTGAAGAAACAAATAATTTTAGCTTTTCGTCTATTTTTTTAGCTTGATTTACGAAGCCTTCAGAATGAGCATTACCCATAAACGTTAGTACGCCAATTTCGGGTTGAATCATTTTTTGAAGTCGAGGCATTTCATTTGGCAAAGAAATACCAGCTTCAAATATGCCCAAATCATGTTGAGGTTCAATCCGTAAAATACTCAACGGTACACCAATCTGCGAATTGTAACTTTTTGGACTTTTTACGATATTAAATTTTGGTAGCAACAATTGATAAAGCCAATCCTTTGTAATTGTTTTTCCATTGCTTCCTGTAATCCCAATAGTTTTTAATGAAAATTGATTTCGATGAAATTCGGCGATTAATTGCAATGCATGTAAAACATTTGTTTGTTGTAAAAAATTTGCGTTTGGAAATTGATTTAATGTTGAAATATTGAAATCAGTGTCTACTATAAAATTTCGTACATTTTTTTGATACAAATCCTTAATAAAACTTGCACCAGATCTATTGGGTCCATTAAGAGCAAAAAACAATGATTGTTCCGGAAATAATATTTTTCTACTGTCTGTAATAATGTTTTCAATATGTGCATCATCCACCATTTGAATGATGGAGGCTTTTGTGATTGTTGCGATATTTGAAATAGAATAATTCAATTGAATAATTTAATCTTTAATAACAATATCTTTTGGTGTACCTTTTTTTTGATGCATGACTGAATAAATTATTGAGCCTGTAATACATCCAATAATTACAAAAAGAGAAATAAGAACTTGAGTTTCTTTATTTATCCATTGGTTAACCCAATTCTCTGCCAACATTTTAACACCAATAAATATCAATACAATGGCGATGCCTTGTTGTAAATAATCAAATTTAGAAACTGCACCTCTAAGCAAAAAAAACAAACTTCTCAAACCCAAAACGGCAAATGTGTTTGATGTGTAAATGATCAATTTGCTATTAGAAATTCCCATCACCGCAGGAATAGAATCCAACGCAAAAACCAGGTCTGTGGCACCTAACAACACGACAACTACAAATAAAGTTGTATAAGCCGGTTTGCCATTCTCTCTGATAAAATATTTTCCATTTCCATCATGAGAAACAAGCGGTAAATATCTGTAAAGGAGTTTATAGATTTTGGATTCCTGTGGTTTGAATTCTGTTTCTTCTGTTGAAGAAAACATTTTATATCCCGTATACAATAAAAACAAACCAAAAATATACAATAGCCAATGAAACTGATGAATTAAGGCTACACCAATTGTGATGAAAATTATCCTAAATACGATAGCCATCAATATTCCAATTAGCAATACCCTTCCATAAAAATTTGACTTTACTTTAAATGCAGAAAAAATAATAATGAAAACAAAAATATTATCTATACTCAAACTCCATTCCATGAAGTAAGCACTTAAATATTCAACAGCATTTTTACTTCCTTCTTCTATCCAAAGAAACACAAAGAAACACAAAGCAATAAGCACCCAAAAAAAAGTTTGGATTAATGCCATTTTAGTGCTTACAATTTTGTTTTTTTTACTTAGAAAACTTAAATCCAAAAAGAGACCCAGCGCTATTACAACACCAAACACCAAATAAATTAACTGAGTTACATCCATTTAAAATTATTATTTTGAAAATTTTCTTTTCCTCAACCATTGAAAAATGATGGCAAATAAAATAACAAGTACGATTGGAAAAACAATATTCATCATTTGCCAAAATGATTTTTCTTCTTCAATTTTTTTTAAGTCCAACAAACGCAAGGTATAATCTTTTGCCCTTGCTTCGAGCATGTTGTTTTCGTTGGCCAAATATTCGGTACAATTTAAAAAGAAGTCGCGATTTGCATATCCTATTTTTGTGTATTTGTTTGTTCCCATTGGTAAAGGACCAATAGATTCAGAAACTTGATTGATTACGATATCCGCATCTGCAACTACAATTATTTTACCAGGATTTACTGAATTGCTTAAAAATTCGGATTGATTTTGTTTCATCCAATCTATTTGTTCAGCACTTGCCCTGTTTGCAAATAAGGACTTAAACTTTCCTTCAAGAAGAACAGCTACTGGAATATTTTTCTTATTGTATTTTTTGATGTCTTCTTCAATTTTTAACCCATTCAAAGAAACGATTGTAGGTGTTGGGATTGAATTTGAATTCACCGAAGTACTTAACAAAATACTTTTTGTTATTCCAGCTACTGCAATAGTATCAATTGAATTGACAAATTGTCCTAAAACATCTCCTTGGTTTTTTACAATAGGATTATCGGAACCAGATTGCAATAATGGCGAATATGGCCATGGCAGCAATTGTTTTTGTGATTGGTCGCCAATGTTTCCAACTTCTATTGGAATTTTATCACAGTGTTTATCAGAAATCAAATCAGGATTAATCCTCGCTCCGTAGCGAAATAATAAATCATTCAAATTCAAATCTCTCGAATAAGCAACGAGTTCGCCATTTTGTAAACTATCTCTTTCTGCATATAAAACATCCACAAAAAACAACAGCTTTCCGCCATGCATTACAAACTGATCGAGCTTAAATTTATCTTCATCTGTAAATGGCAATGTAGGTTTTACAATAACCAAAGTACTGATTGATTTTTCATCAATTATGCTATTGGATTTTAGATTAAATGTATCAACAATATAGTTTGTACCGAGCGTTTGAAATACATCATTAACCGGATAAAATCCATAAGGTGGTTCACCATTCCCATACGCATAAGCAACAACTGGAACGGATTCCATGGTTATTTTTTGAATGGCATTGGCAAATTTATATTCAAGCAATGCTTCTGCACTATTTAATGTTTCTCTATCGATAATTTCATTTGAATTAAAAACAGATTTCTGAATTTGTCCTTGTAAAAAATCTATAGCAACGGTTCTGTCTTTGTAATGAATTACAGCACCAGGAAAAATTTGTCGTTGACTTGTAGCTTCTCCTTCTTTAATTTGTACTTTTTGTGTGGTAGGGCGTAAACCTAAATTTACCAAGGAATCAAAAACAATTGCTTTAGCAGAATCATATAAACCTTCACCTGGCATTTCGAATGTAAACTGAATATTATTGCCTCCATAATTTTTAAAATTTTGAAGCAATTCTTTTGATGAGTTGGATAATTTTTTGAATTCAGATTTTAAATCGCCATCAAGCAAAACCGTAATGTTTACAGGCTCATGAATTTGTGATAACAATTGAATGGTATGATTGCTAAGTGTAAATCTTTTTTCATCTGTGAAATCCAAACGAGTATGCCATATTGTAGCTAAACAATTAACACCAATGGTCAATAAAATCAATAACGATATCGACCATTTACTAGAAAATATTTTCTTTAAATCAATCATCATTAATTGTTGCTGATTTTTTTTGAAGTAATAAAAATTGACAACCCAATAATGCTCATAAAATAAATAACATCACGACTATCAATAACGCCACGGCTAATATTTTTATAATGAAAATCTATCCCTATCATTTCAATATAATAACCAACATCTCCTGATAAAAACGATAATTTGCTAATTGCTGAAAATCCAAAATAAAGCAACAAACACACAAAAACACTAAGCAAAAAAGCAACAACAGCATTTGAAGTTAAACCGCTACAACATA
>Ga0136644_10004444_pt1 | contig 10356 bp, 9 predicted proteins | sample C_130820_EF_Meta_FD_94780 | JGI IMG/M metagenome (GOLD analysis project Ga0136644, IMG submission 94780) | Freshwater microbial communities from Lake Croche, Canada to study carbon cycling - C_130820_EF_MetaG (v2) (version 2) | ecosystem: Environmental > Aquatic > Freshwater > Lake | place: Lake...
AATAACAGTTCATTATAATTTAGCTAAGATATTAGATGAGTCTGGTCAAATGGTAAGAATACATCCATGGTTGGGGAATGTTGATAATGATATATTCAATAAATATTATAATAATGATTTTCCAATTGACGATAATTGTGTTGTTATTTATTGTGAAGGAATTTTAGGTAATCCATTAAACGCTAAATATGTTGTTCGTTGGATGTTAAGCGAACTTGGAATGAATGTTAAATATGAAAATCTTTATGGTTGGGGTAAAAATGAAATCGTATATTTCTTTAATAGTGAAAAAATGATCAATAATAACGAAAAAAAAATAGGTTCATTTTACAAATTTTTATCACCACTCTATCTGAATCCAGAAATAGAAGTTTTTAATCCACCTCTCATTAGGAAAGGTGTTTGTTTTACAAAACGTAAACATTTTATGCATAAAAATGGTTATAATATATTACATGATTCAGATGCTGTTGAAATCCATCCATGGGAACAGAAAGATGCTATTCATATGTTTAATCAATTTGAAACATTCATATCTTATGATCCATTAACATTTCTTACAATAATGGCACCTCTTTGTGGATGCGTATCAGTTGTTCATCCTATTGAAGGAGTAAGTGAATTAGAATGGATAAAATCATTAGCATTGTATCAATATGGAAGTTCAAATAAGATACAAAAATTGTATGGCATTTCTTACGGATTAGAAGATATAGAAAATGCAAGGAATACTCTTCATTTAGCAAAAGATCAATGGGATGAAATTATTTCATTCAATAAAAATATTCAAATAAAAGAATTTATAAACGATATTAACAACTTTGATTTGATGGAAAACACTATTAATAATGTATATTTCAACTAATTTCTTGATTTATCCTACTGAACAATATATATAAATATAAATATAATGAACAAAATTGGGATATCATTAGGATGGAATTGTCATAGTGCAAGTTGGGGTGTTGCAAACAATGTAAGAAGCAAAAAATGTGATGGATATAAAACTTGTCCATTTGATAAAATGGTCACTAATTACAAAGGAATTGTCGACTGTTTGAATGATGATTTTTTATATTTCTATGATGAAAATTTTTTAGAAATGGTGAAAGAAATTAAAGAAGATGAATATGCTATTTATAATAATAAATATAATTTTGTATTTAATCACGAAAGTCCAGGACACGCAGATTTATATATTAGTGAAAACTGGAAAGAAGGAATTAATCATTATACAAATAATAATTTTTTAAATTTAAAAGAAAGATATTCTAACCGAATAAATAATTTTAGATCTCAATTATCAGATCCAAATAATTACATTTCGTTTATTATAACTTCTTGGAATAAAACACAAGATGATATAAAAGATTTAAAAATGGCAATTGAAAAACATTATCCAAATATTAAATATGAAGTAATTATATTAAATGATCCACAAGGAAAAGAATATTATTTAAAACATATGAGGTATATGAGATACAAGGAAGATGATTTTGAAATTGCCCGAATATTGTAGATATTATTTATTTATTAATCCTTTCGCACAGAGAGATAAATTATCCACCAAATTTGGTTGATAATATTTTAAATTGAAAAAACTTATTTTGTTATAATTATGTACAACAAAATAACTACTGTTTATAATTGTCAGAGACAATTACATTTTTTGAGTGTGAGCAAAATGGGTAAATGAAAAGATAAATTTATGTTTTATAAAAAATTTGAAACTTTGTACCATCCGCATTTCCTTCATGATGATATCCAGATATTTCTTCTTTTAAATATTCATATGTAAATTCTCTACCTGAAGCAAATATTTTTATAAATTCAACTAATGATAAATTCTCATTTCCAACAAAATTAAATATTTCAAATTTATTAGGCATATTATTAATAATATAGACAATTCGTTTTGCCATTTCTTCTATATTTAGCCATCTTTTTTTTGTTTTATTACTTAAAATAAAATGTGGTATTTTTTCAGATTCAAATTTTTGTTTAATTATTGATGGAAACCTTTCTTCTTGACAAAAAGACCCGTATGTATTAAGTAATCTAATTGCTGTTGTACAAATTCCATATGTATGAAAATAAGCAGAACACATATGTTCACATGCTACTTTTGAAGCACCATACATATTGTATGAAATAAGTAAATCATTTTCACAAGAAGTATCTGTTGCGTATCCATATACTTCACAGCTACTAAATAATATAATTTTTTTGATATTATTTTTACGTGCAAATTCTAATATTTTAAAAGTGAAAAGAATATTATCATTTATAGCGCTTTCTGGATTATTTATACAGGATTTTGATGATGGATTACCACCAGCGTGTATTATAAAGTCAAATTCTTGTTCAATATTTTCAAGATCTGTAATTTTTCTAATTTCATTAGGAATATTATTATAATGTTCATTTATCAAACAAGTAATTTCCCAATTTGTAGTTTTTATAATTTCATTTATAATATTACAACCTACAAAACCATTACCACCAGTTAAAAGTATTTTCATTACTAATAATATGTGGTACTATTTAAATATTTTTCATATAAATGAAGAATCTGATCGTTTTATAAAATTTTGTTTTATAGCAAAAATGAATAAAACAAAATTGAAAATATTCAATGATAAATATTTTGATTTTATGTATGAAGATGATTTTATAAAAATTATCAAATATTATATTGATAATGTATATATGCAAAGTGATTTATGTAAAACTTTCAATTTGTGTTATAAAGAAAAATATAAGTTATCTGAAATTGCAAAAATGATATTACCAGAAAGCGAAATAGAAATTTTAGATGATAATTGCAATAGAAATTATTCAGGTTCAAATGATAAATTAATGAAAATGAATATACAGTTAGATGGATTAGAAAATTCTTTACAACTTTGCGCATTTGCGTATTTATACTCTTGCAAACGATAAATTGGCAATTGAAAGGTGTAAAAAATATTATGAAACAAGTATAAAATAATTATCTATTAGAAATTTCAATCTATCCACATCTTTTTGTCTGTCATCTTTGCAATAATTATTTGTAATAGCTAAATAATCGTAATAATTATTGTCTTTTATAAGTTTAAATTGCCAATCGCCAAAAATTAATTTTTCTCTGATATCAATTTTTTTCAATAAAGATTTATCTACCCTAGATAAATATTCTCCTATACTAAAATCATCTATAATACTATAATCTATTTTTTCTTGATTTTTGGTAATATTCAAAATTACTTGTTTATTCATTAATATAAAAGCTCCTCCGCAATATTCTGTTCCAATATATACTTTTTCCCATGTCATTGTCATAAATCCACCAATATAATAAAATAATGATGAATCAAATATCATACTATTGATATACGCAAATACTTTTTCATAATTAATAAACGTGGATATATTTGTTCTTAATAAAAAATCATATTGTAATTTCAAATTTTTTGTCAATATATCCATTGCCAAAATAGTTTTTCTAAGTATACCAGGTATATATGTTTCATTACCATTCATAATCAATAAATTATTATCTTCTTCAACAATAAACTTTATATCATTATTTTCAATTGGTTTATAAATAATAAAGTAAAATTTAAAATCATATTTTTTTTGCATAATTTCTAAATATTTTTTTTGTAATAAATACATTTGATCAAAATAATAATCCTCATTATAAATGATAAGAACCAATAACATATACAATCATTAATTTATATTCTTTATATTATTTATATTGTATTTTATACATTTTAACCTCTAATATAAATAGAATTATGCATTGTATATTTTCTTTACCTTTTAGTTTTATTCTTTGAAACATATTTTTCTGGTCTATTTTCTAATTTTTATAAACATTTCCTTCGCGCCACATTTTATCATAATGTTCTGTTATTTGATATATTGATTGTTCTTCTCTATATTCAGGATATCTCATTAATATAATATTATCTTTATAATAAATATAAATATCATTACGTAATCTTAACTCTGGATTTTTCAATTTTTCTTTTTCTTCATTTGATAAACAATTTGTTAAAAGGATTGGACCAGTAGGGTCCAAAGAACCAAGTCCAAAATATTTATTTTTTACATTTTCTACAATTTGTTGAATACAATTGTATAAAATTAGATTCCCAGGTTTGCATACTATTAATCCGTTAATTGCAGTATCTGGAGGATGCATATCTCTACAAAAATATTCTTTATCAATCAAACTATTAAATTTAAAATTATTTATAGGTTTGAATTTGATATCATAATAAATCCCACCACGAATATATAATAGACAACATCTCCATAGATCAGTTTTAAAAGCCATAGGTAATAAATTATCATAGGCATTTATAATAGAAGCTTCAAAATGATTGATTAAAAAATCACGACACTCATCTAAATCGTATAAATAATAATTGAATTCGGGGTTATTAACTTTAATAGAATCTGATGCTTCTTTCATTTTTGGTGGTAATTCTTTGGTATGCCACATAGTAAATATGTTTAAAGGTATCATAATTTTATCTTATGGTATATCACATATTTAACTTTTTAAATGATTTATACAAAATAAATATAACCTATTGGTTTTCTGACATTTTTACACTTTAATCCACTGATTTTCAATGAATGGATATGTCTACTTCTAATACAATTACTGGTTAGAACTAACTACTTCTGTGGATTAGAGGTTAATAATAAATCGTTATTTATTATTAAATGAATAAATACTCTGATATTTTATTAATAATTTTGAGTATTTCCAGTTTTGTCCTAGCACTAGGTCAAATTAGCGTATTATTAAATATTATTAAATATTATAATAAATGAATAGTTTAGCAATATTAATTTCAGGACAATTGCGTACATTTATTGAAGATGATGAATTTACAATTGTATTAAATAGATGTATTGAACAATATAGAAAAATTCTAATTATTTGTGTTTTAAATTCTAACAATGAAACTGATTTCGAACAATTGAAAACTTATTTTTCAAATTTTAATATTTTTGATATAATAATAGTTGATTATACAAAAAATGAATTTCAAGATGAATTTAATCAAGTTATAAATAATAAATATGAACATCCAAAGTTTATAGAATTAAGAAATAGATATATGAATTTAAATACTGATGCACATAATGAATTACCAGACCCAATAGAGTTTAAATTTTGGGGTATTGGAAATCAATTTCATCAATATTCAATTGCTTTAAAAACATTAGCAGATTATCAAAATAAAAACAATATTAAATTTGATATAACTTTTAAAACAAGATTTGATCTACGATATCCATTAAATTTTTTTCCATATTTACCAACAAAAACAAATAATATAATTGATTTTTTATCCTTTAATGATATCAATAAAACACAAATATTTAATTCTATGAATCAATATAATTTAAATACATTGGATGATTTAATAAATTTCAATAAATATAATAATATTACATTACCAAATTGTAGAATTGAATATGATAAAAGTGGTTTATCATTTGGAGGTGAATTTTTTTATAATTATATAGCATTAGAATTAATAAAAGAATCGAATTTAGATATTATTTATAGTTTTGGTCAATTTGCAGAAATTGGTCAAACAAATATAATGTTAAAATTTGAAAAAATTTTTAATGATTTTTATACAATTGATCCACCAGATGATAAATTATTTATTCATTTCTGTTGTGCAGAAATACAAATGCTTATATATGCATTAAATTATAATATCCCATTATTAGTTTTTAGAAAAGAACTAAATTTTTTTAAAAGTCGGTTTTAGAAAAATATATTTATTTTGAATTATTAGATAATTTATTAACCTTTAATCCACTGATTTCAATCAGTGGATGTCCTCCCGAAAAATATGATAGCATTTTTCGCGTGGATATGTCTACTTCTAATACAATGACTGGTTAGATCTAACTACTTCTGTGGATTAGAGGTTAAATAATGATGATAAATATGATTTCATTTCAGGTCGAAAATGTGAATAATCTGGTTCCCATCCTCGACTAATATCATAATATATATATTTAAAAATTATATTGTCTAATTTCATATAATGAATATATGGATGTTCTACACCTGAAATAAATAATAATTGATTGTTTTTATTCAATTTCATAATAGTATTATACAGTTTAATAATCACATTTTCTTCAACAAAATAACCACGAGTAATCATAATAAATAGATTATTATTTTCTATATCAGTAATATCATCATACAAACGTTGAATTCTTCTTAGATATTTTTCATTGGTTTCTTCAATACTTCCTTTTTCGTGCGGATAAATAATATCACCATTAATATGTTGATTTTCATCAATATTATTTTGTAACATAGAATATAATATTTTTCCACAATCACTTGATTCTAATAAATCAATCATCAAATTAATATTCGTTTCAATAATAGAATACGTTGGATTTGGACCAACATGAGAAATCCAATCAAATGGATAACTTTTTTTTCTTATACCTAATTCTTTTAATATTGTAGCAATTGCACAATTATCTCCCAAAGGAATAATATTTGAAAAATTCATAATTATCTTTATATAATTATGAATATGATTTTTTTATACAGTTATTTGTTTGTAATATATTCAACTAAATAAAGCATTTTATTAATAAAAAAATAAGGAAAATTTTTATCAATTAATTCGTCTTGTGGTATTGTTCCGAACCATATACTTGTAAAAAAAGGCAAATAACATATTGCATTAAAAATATCATTTTCATATTCTTCAAAAGAATACGTATTAATCCCATATTCTTTCAGTTTCAAATAATAGTAATTTTTTAGTAAATTGAAAATTATTTTTATATTTATAATATCATAACTTTCAATGATAAAAAATATCAAATCTTGAACTCCTTTACCAATTGCACAATGTTGCCAATCTATAAAATATGGTTCATAGTTATTATCTGTATCATAAAAAATATTAGGTGATTTTATATCTCCATGAATAAATGTAAGATTTTCTCCTTTAGAAAAAGATTCTTGAACAGCAAAAAAATTATTGAAAATAGAATCAAATAAATCTATTTGATTTTTATTATAATTAGTTAACCATTTATTTTTAAAAATTTCATATTTTTCATTGATAAATTCTTGTAAAAATGGATAAAACGTTTTATCCGTAGAATTTTTTAAATTTGGAAACATTTTTTTAAGATTTTTATTCCAAAATTTTGCATGCATTTTCGCAATGTTATCTACTATTTTAAAAGAAATATTAATATTATGTTGATTTAAATTTAAATTAATTTTGTATTTTTTTTCGGACAAATTATCTAAAACAATTCCACAATTTTTTGAATTTGTATCTTTAACTAAATTATAAAATCTTGGAATATGAATGTTTATATTTTTTGATATTTCAGTATAAAAATAATATTCACGATCATATAATTCTAGTTTTTTTGCCATCAAAGATAGATTGTTTTCTTTTGCATTTTCATATTTTAATATATTGAAATATATTTCATCATAATGAGTAATGCATTTGAATGCAATAACATTGGCTATGAAACCACCTTTTAAAATATTAGTATCTATAATTATTTCTTTAACATCATTTATTGAACTATTTTCTCTGATAATTTTCTTTAAATAATTTAATTCATTTCTCTCGTCTTTTATCAATATTTCTAAATTTAAATCAGCAAAATTCCCAATTGAAAAATTACAACCATAGTTAATTATTTCATTTTTATTATATATAGTCTCAATGCCTATCAATAATTTTGGGTTAATACCCTTTCCACTCAATAATCCAGATTTTGAATCTTCAAAAATAAAACATTTATCATTTTTGATATTATATTTTTCAATTGCTCTTTGATATGGTTCAGAATTAGGTTTTCCATTTATGCAATCATTGCTAGATATTACAAAGTCTATCAATTTATCTATTTTTATAAATTTTATAATTTCATTTGCGACATTTTTATTACAATTTGTAACAATACAACATTTATATCCAAATAATTTTAATTTCTTTAACAAATAAATAGCACCATTTATTACTTTAATTTTATCAATATTTTTTATAAAAAGTGTATCTTTCAAACTCGATAAATCATTTAATGATATATTTTTATTAAATAATAAAGTATTCAATACATAACTATCATTATTTCCTTGTATAAATTCTGAAAAAATTTCACGATTTAAAAAAATATTAAATTTTTCTAAAATTTCAGACCATACATCAAAATAAATATCATCTGTAATTACTAGTGTTCCATCTAAATCAAATAAAAAGGCGTGTGTGCGTTCAATAAAATTTTCCACTATTGAAGGTGTTCCTAATGAAAATACAAAATCATTATTTAATTCATAACCGTAAAATAAAATATTTGATTTAATCATTTCTGAAATTACACAAGAAGTATAAGGTTCATTATTAAATAATATATTGTTATCTAAAATATGTTTACAATAATAATACAGTTCATTTATATCAATAAATGCGTAAGCGCCAGTATTTGCATTATCTGAAATTTTATTTTTTTCCACAATATTCGTAATTATAGATTTATCATCCATTTCAATATATGAAAAAATTGCTTCTTGATTGAATGTTTTTGTATAAAATACCATATTATTATCTGATTTATCAAATATATTACGGATATCCTGAGTATAAAATGTATCACAATCTATAATCAAACTTTTTTTGTGAAATTGAATTTTGTTTTTGAAAATAAAATCTAATCCTAAAAATATTGTTTCAGTTGCTCCCCTTGTATCGTGAATATCTATCAAATGAATACAAGGATATTTTAATTTAATAATATTAATAAAATCGTAATTGTTTAATTTTGAATTGTAAATAATGAATACTTTATCAGAATTATCTATATTCAAATTATCAAAAACGTATTCTATCATTGTTTTTTCAAATATTTTAATTAAAGGTTTTGGTTGCGAATAACCTTTTTTTATAAATCTTTCACCTTTTCCTCCTAATGGAATAATAATATTCATTTACTATTCAATTTATATTTATATTTATATTTGTTTCATTTTTATTTAATATATAATTTCAACTTCTGGATTCATCTTTTTTAATTGTTTAAATACTTCTTCAAAATAATAACCATTTTTTAAAATGACAATACAATTATTATTTTTAATAATTTCTGGACTATATACTAATAATTCAAAACCATATAAATATTTATTTTGTTTTTCATTACAATTATCTAGAATACCTTTTATCTTATTTATATTAATTTCCATAGATAATAGAAATTGTGTATTATAAGAAGCGCTAAATATAAATACATCTTTTTTTGTTTTTTCAATAATACAATTACAATTATTTATAAATAATTTATAATCATTCAATACACAAAAGAAATGACAATAATAATCTTTAATTTTAATATCTATTGTATATTTTTTTTCTGTTATGTTTTTTTTTACGTGATATATTGTACTGTGATTTTCGTAATCGATAATTTCAATTAAATCAAATCCGTTATTGTTTAAAAGATATGTTATATTTTCTTTATTCAAAAAAATAGTATGTTCAAAAAAGATTCCTAGATACAAACAAATATTATTTTCAACAAGATATTGCATATTTGGAACTCCAAATATCATTTCTCCATTTTCTGGTAAAATATCATAACATTTTTTTAAAAATTTATTTGGTTCATAAATATGTTCAAATAAATGAGAATGTATAATAATATCAATATTTTCATTGAAAATAAAATTCTCATCAAAAAATGTTTCAATAAATATTATTTTATCATTGAATAATATATTATTGTTTTTATTAGGTTCTATTATGAACCATTTATTATAATTATTATTTTTCAAACATATTTTTCCAGATGGACATCCAATTTCCAATATATTTTTGTTTTCTATAAGAGTTTTTATTTTTGTATTAAATAAATTGAAGTAATTATTCCAAGTTTCTCCTACTGATGTATAATTATGAGATTCAGAATATAATAATTTTAATTCAATCAATCTATCTAACTGTATTGTTTTACAATTTTCACATTGTGAAAATGACATATTTGATTTATTTTTTATAATTTCTTTAGAACAAGATAATGATATAGGAACATTCTCCAAATTATAAATATTTTTCAATTTTGATTTATTACATATTACACAATTAATTCTTGACAAATCCATATAAAAAATAATATAAATACATTTTATATTATTTTCATATTTATTATATGATAATTCCAATAGGCATAGATTGCGGAAACGCCGATTTTTTCAGACAAAACAATTTAAGAAATACAGCATTTCCATTTGATTGGACTCTTACGTATGGAGGTGTATCAAACATAATAAAAAAC
>Ga0136644_10004446_pt1 | contig 10354 bp, 12 predicted proteins | sample C_130820_EF_Meta_FD_94780 | JGI IMG/M metagenome (GOLD analysis project Ga0136644, IMG submission 94780) | Freshwater microbial communities from Lake Croche, Canada to study carbon cycling - C_130820_EF_MetaG (v2) (version 2) | ecosystem: Environmental > Aquatic > Freshwater > Lake | place...
AGGGCAATTGACACCGCCTGTTGATGCCGGCGCCCGCGTTTTGGCGTTTTTGAACCGCACCAATTTCGGTATTGACCCCGTGGCGGACATCCGCGACTGAACGCCCCTGGGCTTGTCAGCAGTTTGTAGTTTTTATGCGCGACACTGGAGCTTCAAATCCCACACTTTTTAATTTTTTGGAGACAAGCATGAGTCGTGAAGTCGTCGTCGTCAGCGGTGTGCGCACCGCCATTGGTACCTACGGCGGAAGCCTGAAAGACACCCCCCCTGCCGAGCTGGCCGCACTGGTGGTGCGCGAGTCGCTCGCCCGAGCGGGCATAGAAGGCAAGGATGTGGGCCATGTGGTGTTTGGCCACGTGTTGAACACCGAGCCCAAAGACATGTACCTGTCCCGCGTGGCCGCCATCCAAGGGGGTTGCGCCGAAGGCACACCCGCTTTCAACGTGAACCGTTTGTGCGGCTCGGGTTTGCAAGCAATCGTTTCGGCCAGCCAAGCCATCATGCTGGGCGACTGCGACATTGCCATTGGCGGCGGTGCAGAAAACATGAGCCGAGGCCCCTATGCCTCTTTGAGCGCCCGTTGGGGTGCCCGCATGGGAGACACCAAGATGGTCGACATGGTGGTGGGCGCCTTGCACGACCCCTTCCACACCATTCACATGGGCGTCACGGCAGAGAACATTGCTGCGCAATTTGGCATCTCGCGTGAAATGCAAGACGCTTTGGCCGTTGAAAGCCACAACCGGGCTGAACGTGCTACAGCAGCGGGGCTTTTCAAAGACCAGATCGTGCCGGTCATGCTCAAGAGCAAAAAAGGTGACGTGGCTTACGCCACTGACGAGCACTTTCGCCCGGGCTGCAAGCTCGAAGACATGGCCAAGCTCAAGCCCGTGTTCATCAAAGAAAATGGTACCGTGACGGCGGGCAATGCCTCAGGCATCAACGATGCGGCAGCCGCCGTGGTCTTGATGGAGGCCGGCGCCGCCAAAGCCCGTGGCGCCAAACCCATGGCGCGATTGGTGTCTTATGCCCACACTGGTCTGGACCCCAAAATCATGGGCATGGGTCCGGTGTCGGCCTCACGCCTGGCTCTTCAAAAAGCCGGTTTGACCACGAACGACATGGACGTGATTGAAGCCAACGAAGCCTTTGCCGCGCAAGCCTGCGCCGTGAGCAAAGAGCTGGGCTTGGACCCTGCCAAAGTCAACCCCAACGGATCGGGTATTTCCTTGGGTCACCCCATCGGCGCGACCGGTGCCTTGATCACTGTCAAAGCGCTGCACGAACTGCAACGCGTACAGGGCAAATACGCTTTAGTGACCATGTGCATTGGCGGCGGCCAGGGTATTGCCGCCATTTTCGAGCGGATGTAAAACCTATTTGGAAGGCGCATCCAAAAAGCTGTCTGATCGCAAGGTGATCACCAGCGTGTCACGCCATCCGCCTGCTTGCTCAGGCTGGATGGGTGTGGTTTCGTGTATCACGCGGGTATCGTCGAGCAGCAACAAGGACCAAGGCTCTGTCAACGTAAAGCGTTGACCCTGCGGGCTGTTGATGTCAAAAACGCGGGTCTCGCCCCCTTTGATTGCATGACGACCAATCAAAAATACGGCCACCCAGCTGACGCCATCACGGTGCGCGCCTTCGGGCGTTGGCCGGCCAATGCCGTCTGTTGTGTCAATGCGAAATTGGTGGGCTTCGGTATACCAAGTCTGCTGGCCTTGCGCACCAGAGGCCACGCGGCCCAACCAAGCGAGCAAAGATTGCCAAGCGTGCTGCTGCAAGATTTCGGGCGCCATCGGCTCGAACCAGCGTTGCATCCCGCCGTGCAAAGCGTTGTAAGAAAGCGGTTGCCAATGCGCCCGATGCGGCATGGCCTGGACCTGACCCGGCATCAGCTTCAGGCTGGCATGTCTGCGTCGCCTGTAACGTCCACCGTCTTTGAGGTACTGGTCCGCTGGCAAGTCGTTCCAGCTCGCTTCTAGCGCCTTCAATAAAGGCAGGGGTACGCCGGCCAATGCACACACACTGGCGGCACTCAACACGGCATAACCCTGTGACGCGAGGGTGTCGTTGAGTTGATCGGGGGCAGTCAAGGGAGGCGGCAACAGGGGCTCTGGCATGGAGGGTCCGACAATTCAGGCAAAGACCACTAGCATAACTCCCCTGTCCAGCCTTTCAGGCGTAACGCTGGCGCGCCAATTTCGCGCCATCGGCCAACGCTTTGAGTTTGGCTTCGGCCACTGCTCGGCTCATCGGCGCCAGTCCGCAATTGGTACAGGCAATGATGCGGGCCTTGGGCACGAACTGCATGGCACGGCCAATGGTATCGGCCACTTCTTCAGGCGTTTCAATCTGGTCACTGGCCACGTCGATCACCCCGACCATCACATCTTTGTCTTTCAGCAAGGCCATCAAATCCATCGGCACTTGGGAGTGAAAGCACTCCAGGCTGACCTGCTGGATGCTGCTCTTGGCCAAGGCTGGAAAGACCTTCTCGTATTGACGCCACTCGTGGCCCAGTGTTTTTTTCCAGTTGTTGTTGGCCTCGATGCCGTAGCCATAGCAAATGTGAACCGCCGTGGTGCAGGTCAGGCCTTGGGCAGCACGCTCCAGCGCCTGGACGCCCCAGTCAGCGGCTTCTTCCATGTACACGTTAAAGGCCGGTTCATCGAACTGGATGATGTCCACGCCATCGGCTTGCAGTGCCAGCGCTTCTTGATTGAGCAACTCGGCAAAGGCCATGGCCATCTTGATTTTGTCACCATAAAAGCGGTCCGCCACAGTGTCCACAATGGTCATCGGGCCGGGCAAGGTGAATTTGAGTTTTTTCTTCGTATGGGCACGGGCCAATTGCGCCTCGAATGCGTGCACACGGCCTTTCAGGCGCAGCTGTGCAATCACCTGCGGCACCTGCGCGTCGTAGCGGTTGTTGCGAATGCCCATGGTGACTTTGTTTTCAAAGTCAATGCCTTCCACTTGCTCTAAAAATCCGTGCACAAAGTGCTGACGCGATTGCTCACCGTCACCAATCACGTCCAGACCAGCATCCTCTTGCGCCTTGATCCAGAGCAAGGTGGCGTCGGCTTTGGCACGCAACAGGCTGTCTCCAGAAGACCTCCATTGGGGCCATAGTTTTTGGGTTTCAGCCAACCATTCAGGCTTGGGCAAACTGCCGGCGATTGCAGTAGTGAACATGGGTATCTCCAGATTTTCAGGGTTGAGGGGCGAGCGCAAATTCTTGGGCCAACAATTCATAGGAGCGGCGCTGGGCCTGCGGGTCATGCGTCCAGGTGATGACGACCACCTCCTGGATGTGCAAACGTTCTGCCAATTGGTTTAATTTGTCAGCCACCACTGCGGCGGTGCCTACAAAGGCCTTGTTCTTCATCTCGGCCAAAGCCATCTGCTCACTCACAGCGTAGTCGCGCAGGGCTTGTTCGGGTGGCAGCATGGGGCCGATTCGGCCCAAATTACGGTCCATGCGCCAGCGTGCTCGGCTTTCAAATAAACGCCAGGCTTCTTCTTCGGTGTCTGCAGCCAACGCCCAGATACACACCGTCGCTTTGGGATGAGTCAAGCCCTCGCTGGGTCTGAAAGTTTCGCGGTACAGGCGCAGGGCATGGTCTGCGCCTTGCCCATCGGTGATGAACCAGGCAAACGCATAAGGCAAACCCAAATGCGCCGCCAGTTGGGCACCATAGTCAGAGCTGCCCAGCATCCATACATCGGGCGAGGTATCGCTTGCAGGATAGGCAAACACGTTGTGTCCGGGATGGCCAGGGGGCAATGGTTGACCCGTCACCCATGCTTGCAACTCCATGACGTGCTGCGGAAAATGTTCGCTGGCATACCGGTCAGGGTTGAGCAATTGCGCTGTGCGCCCGTCGCTGCCAGGGGCGCGCCCCACGCCCAAATCAATGCGGCCAGGTGCCAAAGCATCGAGCACCCTGAATTGTTCGGCCACTTTCAACGGGGCATAGTGCGGCAGCATGACCCCCGCGCTGCCCAGACGGATGCGGTGTGTTCGTGCGGCTATCGCAGCCATCAACACTTCGGGGGCTGTGCCCACGATGCTGGGATGGCTGTGGTGCTCGCTGACCCAAAACCGGTCATAGCCCAAACTTTCTGCATGTTCAGCCAAAGACAATGTTTGTCGAATCGCTTCGTCTTGACCCCGACCCGCAACAGCCACAGATTGGTCGAGAACCGACAAACGTAAACGAGAAAGAGATGAGTTCATGGGGTACCTGCTTGTTCGGCTTCTTGCAAAGCGCGCCACATCACTTTGCCACTGCCGCTCTTGGGCAATACGTCGACAAAAGATACCACGCGCGGCACTTTGTACACGGCCATGTTGGCACGGCACCAATCGATGATCTGTTGTTCACTCACCTGCCCCTTGTGGGTGCCTCGCAAAACCACCACAGCCTTCACAGACTCGCCCCGGTAGGCGTCTCGGGTGGCAATGATGCAGGCCTCTTGAACGGCGGGGTGTCGGAACATCAGGGCTTCCACCTCGGCAGGCCACACCTTGAAACCGCTGGCATTGATCATCCGCTTCAAGCGGTCGGTCATGAAAAAATAACCGTCTTCGTCCACGCGACCCAAATCACCTGATCGGAAAAAACGTTTGCCATCCCGCTCAAAAAAGACCGCGGCACTGGCTTCGGGTCGCTTCCAGTAACCATCAAAAATCTGGGGGCCGCTCATCACAATTTCGCCCGCCTCGCCTTGCGGCAACTCTTTCAAAGTTTCAGGGTCCACCACACGTGCGTCCACACTCATAAAGGGGATGCCTAAACACTGTTTTTTGGGCGCATCGGAGGGGTTGCTGTGCGAAGGGGCTGCAGTTTCGGTCAAGCCATAACCTTCGACGAATCGCAAACCAAATTGGTCCAACAAACGCTGCGCCACAGACTCTGGCATGGCGGCGCCGCCACCGCCAATGTAGGCCAGGCTTGAAAGGTCATAACTGTCAATGCGTGGGCTGCCCAATAAATCGATCACCATGGTTGGAATGTTGGTCCAATGGCTCACTTTCCATTTGGAAATTTGGTATCCAGCGACGTCCCTGTCCCAACGTGGCATCAGCACCAGGCAGGCTCCCAAAAAAATACTGGTGTGCATGACACTGACCAACCCAGTGATGTGGAAAAGGGGCACCACCGCTAAGCTCACATTTTCAGGGGTGCCGTTGCCCCACAAGGCACCAGCCATGGCGTTGTGCATGATCGTGCCATGCGGGTGCATACAACCCTTGGGCAGCCCCGTGGTTCCGCTGGTGTAGGGCAAGACTGCCAAGTCCTTGCTGGTGGCGGTGACCTCGAACAATGGCAAGTCCTTGGACACAGCATCGCGCCAAGTGTGGACTTCGCCATGCGCCAGCGTGGTCATGGCGCGCACAGGTACCAGCCAATCGTGCCAATGCGCGGGCAAATTTTCGGGGCCCGCCAACACAGGATCAAACACATCCGTAAATTGCGTCACCACCAAATGCAAGAGTTGCTGATCAACAGGCAATGTGTCGCTGGCAGCCGCCAATTCGGGTGCTAAATCAGCGGTGGTAATGGCCACTCGGGCATCCGGATCGATGATGTAGTGCTTGAGTTCTTCCATCCGGTTCATGGGATTGACTGGCACCACCACCGCATCGAGTCGCAAAATAGCAAAGTGCGCAATCACCAGTTGCGGGCAGTTTTGCATGTTCAAAACCACCCTGTCGCCCTTTTTCACCCCCAGTTGCAGCAGTCGACCGGCCAGCTTCTCGGCCTCATGCTTGAGGGCCGCGTATGACCATGTCTGACCCATGAAGACCAATGCCAACTTATCGGGATAACGTTTGGCGCTGACCTCCAAATTCACCCACAGTGAGGTCACGGGCGGTGAAATAGAAAAGGGCAGCCTTTTGGGCCAAAACGCAGCGTGAGCGGTCATGCACGGGTCTCCTGTAAGGGTCTGATTTTGCCAGTTTGATGGTAAGGCCCACACGAGGCCTTTTTGCCAAAAAATATGTCGCTGGCGAGACCTGTTTTCACATCCGTCTTACTTTTTTAAAACACTTAACATTAAATTAAACTTAAAATATTTAAATTACTTATTTTGTAGTACTATTTCATATTGATAAATGAAAAGTATTTAAATACAATCGATTCATGACCATCCACACCTCCCCTGAACGGCCCGAAGATTACTGCGGCACAACCTACGCGGCCAAACTGCTGGGCTTGTCCGTGGGTACCATTCAAACCTTGGTCGAGAAGACCGAACTGCAAGCATGGAAGACGCAAGGAGGTCACCGCCGGATTTCAATGCAGTCCATTCGCGAGTACCAGCGAAGGCATAACATCATCTCAACCCTGCCGAAAGGCAGACAGGACAGACTGAAAGTGTTGCTGGTCGAAGATGATGAAGTCACACGCGAAATGATGCGCGACTTCTGCACACGTTGCGATATGCCTGTGGATTGCACGGCCATGAGCTCGGGGTTGGAAGCCTTGATCGATATCTCCAGCATCATGCCGGACGTACTGATCGCCGATTTGAACATGCCTGGCGTCGATGGATTTGAATTGCTTCGCACTTTGCGCCAAAACTTTCTTTTTAAGCGCATGACTTATTTGGTCATATCAGCCTTGACTGCCGATGAGGTCGAGTCCCGCGGCAGCCTTCCAGAAGGGACTATTTTTGTAGCCAAGCCTGTCAACCTTCAGTGGCTCAATGGCTTCTTCACTGCATTGATGTCTAGCCGGCAAGCGGATCATGCAGGCAAGGAGCGCTTGGCGCTTGCTGCCTGAACTGAAAACGCCCGAGGCAAGCCCTGATTGTCAGCCAACCCACAACCTTAATACTTGTTACTCAAGGTTTGCGTAATGGCAGCAGACGTTCCTTTGGCTACGACAAATGCAAAAAACGACGACGATTCTGCGCCTGCAAAACTCCATGGTCCGAATGTCCAACAAATCTATTTTAGGCTGGAAGATCGAACCATCGCACTTGTCAAGCACCAAGCCCTGACCACCTCGCCAGCCGAGATCTCCGGCCAAAGCCAGACCTAGAGGGTCCGCCCCAATAACCAGAATTTCGGAATGAATTTACTCAATCGCCGCATTCGGGTCTGTCATGGGTGACAATTATCATATTGTTTAGCCTGACGAATTAACGCTTTGCCACGGAAATTAAGTACAGCAAAAGACTCCATTCAAGCTAATGAAATTTTTTCTTGCTGTGCAGGCAAGACGTTGCACGAATGACTGCACACTAGGCCGCCAAACGCTCGGTCACTTCTTTTTTACCCATCTTTCGCACGGCAGAAATAGCAGGGAGTTGGCTCGCACGCGGACGGGATTTACCAATCTCCCAGTGGTAAACCGACTGCGCTGACACATTCAAAAGTTTTGCCATTTCAGCGGCCGTCAAGTCCAGCTTCTTGCGTAAAGAGGCAAACCCTCCCGCCCTGAAGCGCAATGAAGGGCCGGCTTCGGTTTCAGGTTGAGCAACTGACACTGTGGCTTGCGCTTTACCTAAACGTTTGAGTGCTGACTCCAAGTCCAACACACGCCGTTTGAGTAGAGCATTTTCTGACCGCTGCTGCGCAGCAAATTGTTTGAGTTGTTTGGTTTCAGCCCGGACCTCTTTTTTAGCGAGTCGAGCAATCTCATTTTTCAGTTGTTCAGCAAATGTTGACATATGTTTTACACTCCAAATTAGCAAGGCACTATCATAAACACTCCCGCCAACGAAAGCATTCAGCATAAAGCGTACAATGCTGATAAGTTACAAAGTTGCTCTGTCGGGCCGCAGACTTCTTTTATTGCATTCCAAGCCCTTACAGGTTGCGTTACTGGAACCTGAAATCCCTCAAACTGTGAAATGACAGCCTCATTCTGTCAACTCATTTCTCTTCGGTGCCCTCACGGACACCGAATTTTTCCGCGCACAACGCTCTCATGAGCCTGTGGGCAATTTCTGAAAGGCTCAACATGAGCAGCAAAATTTACGTTGGCAATTTGCCTTACTCAATCAACGACGATAACTTGCGTGAGAACTTCGCCGCCTATGGCGACGTGGCTTCCGCAAAAGTCATGATGGACCGCGACAGCGGCCGTTCCAAAGGCTTCGGCTTTGTGGAAATGGGCAGCAGCGAGCAAGCTGAAGCCGCCATCCAGGGTCTGAATGGCATGTCCGTCGGTGGTCGCTCGATCATTGTCAACATCTCCAAGCCCAAAGAAGCCAGCAATGGCGGCTACGGCGGCGGTGGCGGTTACCGCAACGAGCGAAGCTCTTACTGAAATCGCTTTCTGCGAACTTCATCAAACCGGCCTCATGCCGGTTTTTTTTCGTCTTAGCCGCCCTGTCGTTGCAAAAATTGCACAGTGCGCAAACACTCCATTTTCAAACCGAGGCTTGAAATTTTATCGCAGGGAAAAGAATTGATTCCCGCGACGGCCTTGCAATGGTGCACTTTGTCTGGAAGTACCAATTGATTGCACTTTTTCAGGTCACTGTTTTTCTTTGCATCGCACATCACTATTTTCTCATTTGAAGTCGGGTCAGTGCAATCTTGCGCCCATGACTTAGGTAAGAATAAACACATACCTAACAGCATGGGTACAAAAATATTCATAAAAGAACACCTGTTCATTGGAAGAGCGATCTGGCAAGGGGACTTATCGAGGACTGTTTAATTTTCTCTGAAATGGATGTCAAAGCCGTGACCGCACAATTGGCGTGCACCCGCAAACCCTGCATGCCTATTCAGCAAAAGACATGCCGGATAAGCGTGAAGGATTCCCAACTGTCGTAAAGTACGAGCATGTGTGCTCATTACGAATCGGTTCACCACCGTCCACTGTTGAAACAACACTTCGGCGTAGACCTGCCGAGCGAATTGGCGCGTCACGATGTATGGCCAGGCTATACAAGCACCTTTATCCGAAGACACCCTCTCGCTGACGAAGGCGATAAAGCCGTGCCGGACCGTGAGGCCTTAGTGGGCACATTTGGCTTGATCCCGCATTGGGCCAAAGACAGCAAAGTGACTCGGCACACTTACAACGCCCGATCAGAAACCGTGGCCGAGAAACCCAGTTTTCGCGATGCATGTCGGCATGCCCAGCACTGCATCATTCCTTTGCAGTCTTTTTTTGAGCCAGATTGGCGCAGTGGCAAAGCGGTGCCTACAACCATTCGCCGACGTGATGGCGAGCCCATGGGTGTGGCCGGTTTGTGGGCGCAATGGCGCTCGCCGCAAGGGCAAAACATCTACAGCTTCACCCTGCTCACAATCAATGCCGACACGCACCCTTTGATGCGAAATTTTCACAAACCGCAGGATGAAAAGAGAATGATCGTCATCTTGCCGCCAACAGTTTATGGCGATTGGCTCACGGCAAAAGCCAAAGATCGCGCGGCCTTTTTGAACCCTTACCCTGCCGAATATTTGACGGCAACGATGGGCACCCAAATGTAAGGTGGGCTGCGCCACTTGTAAGAAGATCTTCGACAACGGAGGTGCCGATTCGATCGACAAGCATTTTTGCTGGCCTACAGGACGTCCAAGAATGACGCACCTTTTGAATGCCAGAGAACTTGACCTTAACGCTAAGAATTTGAGAAAATTCAATGCGCAACGCGCTTGAGTCCGCCAAATTAAAAAAGCCGCTAACTGTATGTCGTTAGCGGCCTTTAAAGTTGCATCTGGTGGTGTAAAGCTACCAGAGGGCAAACGGTCTGGGAATAGCTATCCCCGGTCCTGTCTAGCCACAGCTAGCTAGTGCGAAATCGCTCGCCTTTTGCCAGTAAAAATCAGCAAATTCAAGCCCCAATTTTTTGATTTTCGGACGGCGGTTCAATCCCGACAACTCCCCTCACCTTGTTGACAACACCCGGCCCTTCTGATATCTTTAAGATATCTAACCACAAAGAAGCCAGAAATGAAAGCTGCAGCAGCCCAGATCGCCTTCCGTTATCGCCCGCAAGACAGCCCAACTGGCGTGACCCGCACAACGACCAAACGTCTGGCTGATGTATTGGGTGTTGACGAAACGCAAGTGATTCACCTGGCACTGCATGAGCTGGCCACCAAGTTCCTGCCTCAATACGAGGCAGATGAGGGAACTTTGACCAAAGTCCAACTCAATCAGATTAAAAAATCAGCCCCCAAGGCCAAAGGCGGCACTGTCCGCAGCAGTCTGTTTGAATTGGAAAACGCCTGATGCGCTGGTGGCCAGAACCCACAGCTGGCGAAATCGTCTGGTGCCATTTTCATGACAACATTCACCCCAAACCAAAGCCACGCCCCGGCCTCATTGTTTCGACCAAGGAAGACGCCGAAGGCATGATTTTCGTGAGC
>Ga0136644_10004450_pt1 | contig 10351 bp, 9 predicted proteins | sample C_130820_EF_Meta_FD_94780 | JGI IMG/M metagenome (GOLD analysis project Ga0136644, IMG submission 94780) | Freshwater microbial communities from Lake Croche, Canada to study carbon cycling - C_130820_EF_MetaG (v2) (version 2) | ecosystem: Environmental > Aquatic > Freshwater > Lake | place: Lake...
TATATAATAAATATAATATAAAATCAAATAAATCTCAGATTTATTTAATTACCGACCAAATAAATCTGAAAAATCTAGATTTATCTAGATTTACCAGATTTATTTTATGAAAAATCTAGAAAACTACTTAAATCCATGTAAAAATCATATGATTTTTACATGGATTTAAGTATAAAATGAGATTTTTACCAGATTTATTTACTGTAAATCTAGATTTTTGAGATTTTTCAGATTTATCTGAGATATATTTAGATTTATTTCAAATATTTCGATTTTATAGCATATTTATGATATAAAATTGAATAGTTTTTTATAAAAAGATTTTTACAGATTTATTTGAGTAAATAAAATTGAAAAAAGATTTTTCAATTTTATAAAAAATCAATTTTTTATATTTCATTTTTTTTCATGATATAAACCTATCATAAAGTTTCAATTTTTATTTCAATTTTACTTTTGCTACTTAAACGCCCCGCGCGTAGTATAGGGAGGGAAGGATGAACGCGCTAAGATGCCACCGATGTGACCAGCACCAGCCGGCAACACGTCCAGCGGACGAGGACGAATACGATGCAGTAAGCCTATGGCGGATTCGCTGGACGTGGTCCGCCCACGACGAGATTTTATGCGGCGCATGCCTTGACGAGCTGGACACGGTCGCCGCGCAGACTACAGGGCATGTCTGCAACTACGACGCGCCGGAGTTGGCGCAGGAATACGGGCTTGCACCAGTCGAACCGATCGACGACCCAATTGCGCCGATCGTACCGGATGCGCTGGTCGACGACCCCACCACATGCCCAATCGATCCAATCGGTCTAACGCAATGAAGCCGCTGCAACTGCAGCGGCTTTTTTGCGTCTTACTCATCGTCCTCGTCTTCGTCCTCGTCTTCTTCATCCTCTGAATCCTCATAAATGATATATCCTATTTTATTATTTTTTAACGCCATACGATTTTGTTCCGTGTCTTCTAATGCTTTATCTCTTACATATTCAGCAAAGAGTTCGAATCGGCGATTCATTTCGATTTCGCGACATTCTCTCATGACACTACTTACACTCGATTTGAATCCCATGGATCGCGTCGCCTCGTCGAAGACTTCTCGCGCATCTTGCAAGATCTCGGCAAGGTACACCTTTCTTTGAAGATCTTTCATTTTCTCTAAATCGGCTGATACCTCTACAGGGGGAGGTGGATCAAGTGCAGGGATTTCAACAAATTTAATTGTTTCTATTATTGTTGGTACTAGGTCTTTTTCTTTGCGCTTTCGCCCTCGCGTCTCGGTCGGTGCGACCAATCCAACTTTTTGCGCCTCGGTCAATCTGCTTCGCAAGAGTTCTGAGCCGCTTTGATATACCATGAATGTGTGAAGCGCTTTCAATCGTTCTTCAGCGGTGCATTTGCCGCGCTCGTCATGAAGCTCCCATTTATATTTTGCTGTGTTTGTGGATATTTTGCCCTGTCGTGTATAGCCGCCCTTTCTGCCTTCATCAACAGTCGTATCGCTGAATAGCCTATGACAGGCAAAACAGGCAATCGTATCAACTGCGGTTTTTTGCTTATAAGGAATTAGCTTTATAGTAGGGCTATCACTGTAAATCGTTATTTTTTCAAGTGCTGCGGCTAATACGTCTTTATGCTTAGAGAAAAAGTGGGCGCTATACTTGTTATTATCATAATCGAGGCAAGAGCTAGTGTTCTTAGGTTTACCTGTTTTTGTAGTCTTAGCACGTGCATTTTTTTCAGGGCATTCACAAAACACTAAAACATTGACCATTCGGGGACTCCTTTTATTTACCGGGAGAAAAAAACTTCGACAAATCGCCGCGGCTGCCCCCCTCCTTTTACAGGTTTATGATATAAACAGGGTTCAACCCGTCTAACACCTCCTACATTTATGATATATATCCATTCGCTATTTATTCTTTTAATTAAATAAATAGGATACTCGATTTTAGCCAGGCTTCTAAACTTTTCTCTCTCTTGTATGCAAATTTATTTCGGGTATACTATTTATTTCTAAAGATTAAAAAAAGGTGAATTCTTTCTAAAGCTTAAACATATCATAATTTACTAAGTAGAATGGATGAATATAGATATGATACGGCTAAAATCTATATTATAAAATCACCATCTACGGATTTAGTTTATGTAGGAAGTACAATTCATGAATTGAATGAGCGCTTTAGCGGTCATAAATCTAAAAGCAGTCTATGCACCTCTAAAGAGATTTTAAAATTTAATGATGCTTACATAGAATTGATTGAGAATTATCCGTGTAAATCAAATCAAGAACTATTAGCACGTGAAAAACATTTTATAAGTATTACCCCTAATTGTGTTAATAAAGCAATGACACGACCTGAATTTAAACTCGATAAAGACATTTTAAAAGCTGAATTAGAAAAACGGCTAATCAATCGTGGTTATAATATTGAATCTGTTGCAGCTAATATAAAACATCATTATACCGATATTATTATAGCTGAATTAAAAAGAAAGTGGAAGAAGTCTCACCATTTTTTAAAAACATAAAATAAATAGGATACTCGATTTTAGCCAGCATCCTAAAAACTTCTCTCTCTTGTGTGCAAATATATTTCGGGTATACTATTTATTTAATTAAAACAATAAAAGGTGAATCTATATTTATAAACTAATGCTATATCTATATCTTATTTGTTAGAATAAGCGGCTAAATCATATCATAAAATGTATATTCTAAAAAGCCAGGCTCCACCCTTTTTTAAACGATTAAAAAAAAGGTGATTGATTATTATTTAAACATAATACCCGAGAACTATGTAAAATGGAGATGGACCTGAAAAAGAGACTAGAGGAGGCTAAGCAGACTTACAGAGATATGGAAGCAATAGCAACTGCACCAAAAATAAAGGAATGGTATCTTCTCAAGCAGTCAAACCGCATCAGAAGGATAGAAGAGCAAATAGCTCATGAACTAGATGAAATCATAGATGTAGGAGGTGTTGCACTGGTTACAGGTTTCGGACTATCTACCGAACTTGGTCCAATATCTAACGAGACAACGCTAACACGTTGACCACATCGAGAAACGCATTTCTTATGATTGATTACTCCTATAATCATTGCACCCATAGAGATTAAAAGAGCTATGTAGCCGGAGTATTGTCCGAGCGTTGCAGAGTCCATTTTATATAATGATATGAAAAATATCATAGTATAAAGTATTTAAGGGAATGCTATGGCTCCTGCCAGCTTGAGAAATCGAAAGGTAGGGGTAACGGCTGCACCGGCTGAGGTATTCACGAAATTGAATTGATTAAAGACACCCGCGGCAGCATAGGGCAGAATTGACATAGCGCCCGTAGGTCCCCCCACCTGTGTAGGACCGCTAACGGTGCGGCCAGCTACAATTTGGGTGCCGTCATAATAGTAAGTGGTAGAAAGGTGAGCGGTTGCATCGGCAACATTATCGCTTCCTGCGGTTTGAACTAAAATCATATATAAGCCAGCAGATTGAGCACCGGCAGGAATAGAAACAACTGCATTTGTTCCGTGATTCACTTGCGGAATGCTAACAGTTCCAGCTAATCCGTACGCTAACACAGGAGGACGCGCCAAAGAAACGCTATGATCTGTATTAAGCGTCATGTTATCATATGCATATGCGTTTGCTCCAATCTGCAACGTACCACCAGTGCCTGTAGATTGAATGATACCCACACCATTTGCAGAAGTACTACCTGCAATCGATACAGCAGTACCGCCAGAAGGATTACCAATCTGTGCATAACCCCAACCAGTGCTAGTATTCATGGATACATTAATAACAGATCCAACCGATGAATTAGGAGCTATAGACATGACACGAGCGGGATTTGTAGTAGTTCCAATGATTGCAGTATTGCCGAGAAGATCACATGTAAGCCTTAAAGCGTTACCAATCTGGGAACCAGGATCGGATTCGACCAGTGTAGGACTTGATAGGAAAGAGGGACCACTTCCATTGGCTTCGGCAAAATAGAACTCTTGCGGGCGGCGTTCGGTACAGGATGCTAGGAGAGACATTCTTTTATAAATAGGATTCAGATTTTTATTCGGTCTTAATGTAGTCCCGTTGCGTGTTTAAACCATGCGCCATTGCTGCTGAGTCTTCTTTCATCTCTTCGAGGACTTTCCCATATTTGCCGGATAAGTAAGAATGACGAAGCATACCGGAGCCAACTTTTTTAGCAAAGATTTTATTTAAAATACGCGTTATAGCATTTACTGCCGTAATGGGTACGCCGTCCGCTTCTACCAACAATTTAACCTCTTTTTTCTTTGCTTTAAGTGATGGATGAAGCCGAATGTAGGAGGCTAGGACACTTTGCAATTCGGGGGGAACGTCTACCACTTTCTCAGCCTCGGAGGCGGTCTTACATGTTTTGAATACATGAAAATGCATTTTATGCTCTGATAGCACATAGTAGTTTTTAGAAGTGTCTACCGTCTCAGAAGGATCCTTAACAACATACATTTTAAGATAATCCAGGTTGCGCCTAGGAGGGAGAAGAGTATAGAGAGATAAAACAACATACTTTAATAGGGTGTCATATTGTCGGGAACTTAAATGTTTCTCTTTTGAAAATGCGTCAACTTCGGTTTTTAGTTCTGTATGCTTTTTCATGACATCGGACCAATCGGGCATATGTTCTTTTTGCTTCTCGGTCTTTTCATTCTTTGCATCTTCGGACTTCTTACCCTCTTTTAGCTCCATCATTTTACTATAGTAATGATCATAAGGCTTTTTATATCCTGCCTTTGATTTCATAGCGGTTAAGCCTACAACACATGCAACATACAGATTTGTTTGCGTGTTGGAGGCGTATTTACTTATAATCGTATCAATCGCCTCAATATCTTTCAGAAAGACAAGATTTTTAAATGCTTCTTTATTGTTTAGTACTGCAAGATTTCGGAGGTAGACACCAGCAGAGGATTCGGACAGGTCACGTTCGGTTTTGATCTTCTCGGCAAGTTCGACCATGAAGGGAGTGAAGGACATATTCTTTTCTACTTAGTAAGTAAAAAAGAATATTTTCAAAATGTATTTATTCAAGCTTACGAAGCCAAGGATGAGAAGAGGGAATGACTTCTTCAGCAGGTTGGGCAGGTTCGGTAGGTTGAGCCGGTTGAGCAGGTTCGGGGATTTCTTTTTTGGTTGCTTTCTGTGCCCGTTCTTTTTTGGGTTTTTCAGGAATAACAGGAGTCTTAATCTCTGTTGGAGGTTCTTCGATTGCTACTACTTTCTTAGCTCTTCGCTCTGCCTTCTCTTTCTCCTTTCGTCGTAGATGACATGGCAATTCATAGGTTGGAAGAGGTTCAACAGGCTTACGAATTAAAACTCCATCTTCTTCGACTTCTTCAAATATGATCGGTTTCTTCATGCTCTTCCTGGCTACTACTACGGCTTCCATTCCTGCAGAACTGGCGGAGATGGTTTTTAGCTTCTTAATATCTTTGACAACTCGAGCTTTTCGAGGATGAGAAGCAGGGGGGAAGACATCCTCTCGTAACTTCCTTAAATAAAGCCTTAATTCTGATAAACTCATATTAGATAGATCCTCTTCCATTTGTTAGAGGCTTAGAAAAAAGATTATTGAATATTTGCTAAACCGAACTCTGTCGTAGCTGTTACACTCATAGTACCTGTGCTAAGCTGTCCCCAGGCTATAATAGGAATCGATCCAGTCGGTCCAATCTTTGCAGGAGTTCGATAGGATAGCGTGACGGTTTGAGAATGATTAGCACTAGGCATAGATGCAGATTGAATAGGACCCGTTTGCCCTCCTACGGTCATATAAAAATTACCGCTACTATTGTTTGCTCCAGCCTGTATTAAGACTGTACCTAAGCCCCAGGCGTACGAACTCACGCTATTCGATAATATAGTAGAACCGAGAGCCACGTAAGAAGCACCGAGACTGATTGAACTAATTCGGCTTGTATAGGCTGAAATATCGGCGGGACCGGTTGGACCTACTGCACCGGTTGGACCTGCTGCACCAGTTGGACCACTTGTAGCGGCAGCCCAAACTAAAGAACCGCCGGTAGGTCCAGCCGTTAAAACCTGGTTTGCAGTTCCTGCGCTGTTTGCACTATCGCGGATAGTGTTAGCGCGTATGAAGTCCTGCGCAGAATAGCTATAGACGAGCGTAGCAGATGCAGGAGGAACAGACGAAACAGAGGTGCAGGTATTATGCCCCCATAAAATCAGTACAGTTCCAGAGCCTGGTTTGCTTATAATATTAGTAGATCCAGCCACAGAGAATACGCAATAATTAAATGAAAGTGTAGGAATATTAACATTATTTGAAAATTGTACTGCAGTCTTAGCGCTTCCACTTACACCACTTAGATAAATAAAACTGCAATTTGTAAAACTATTTACACTGCCAGGCGTAATGGTATTATTAACAAAAACAATAGCTCCAGCGGATGCAGATCCTGCGGCGGTGAAGTTTGTACCTGAAGCGTTTACGGATGAATTACCGCTAAACAATGAAAGGCACGGGCTCGTTGTATTATTGACCATACTTACCAATGTAAGATTTGCCCTACAGCTTACCAATTGCATACATGCGTTTGCTGTTACATTCTGCGTAAGAATGCAACTATTCAAAGTTATAGACGTGTTGTCGGAAGTATCACCGGTACAGCTTACAGCTGGAGATCCGTAAGAAGTGACATTCACATTTGATAAAAACCAATTCACCTCAATTGCCGATGTTTCAGAACAAACAACATTCCCAACAACGGTAAGCCCTGAAGCTCCTTGCGCTATTGAAGTTGCTGTTGTTGCTCCTGGTATGAAGGATAGGGTTCCAACAATTACAACATCACTAACACCAGAGGGACCAATTAAAAAAGTGTTGTTTCGTGTGACTGTAGGAGATTCGGTATAGGTGCCTGCGGCTATGCATACATTCACGGCTGTGCTGTCAGGTATGGACGCTGTAGCAGCCAACGCCCCACTGATGGACGCAAACGGCGCAACGGCGGAACCTGTACCGGTGGTATCGGATCCATTGACGCTAACCCAGTAGTTATAGGATTGATTCCCTTTGACGAGTCCATAAACAGTTGAGAGACTATAGGGAGTCGATCCCGCAGAATTAGCCACGACATCACCCGTTGCATTAATGGTAGAAGCTTGAAGAGAGGAGGTATAGAGCTGAGAGAAAGAAGAGGGTAAGCCTGTTTTATAAAGTCCACCGGTTGAATCGGCTACAATAAAAGAACTAAGCGCGGTTGTAGTGCTAAGATTTGTAAGTTGCACCAATCCGAAAGGAGTTTCTAACATTATACCATTTGAATTGGTACCAGGAACATTTAGCGCTATTTGAGCACTATCTCCGCCACCGTCATTCCCTAAATATGTTGCGCCTCCATTATTAGAGACCGCTATACTTGATGTAACGCCATTGATGAAAAAATAAGGACCGTTTAAATTAGGGTCGCTACTTATCTGGACAATGTTAGAACCCACAACACTAAATGTACCAGAAGATAGATTTATAGTACTATTTGCAGAAATAGAAACATTCCCTATAGGAGCTTCTAAAACTATGTTGTGAGTCCCCTCAGCATTAAAGGAACCATAAGAAAAATCTAAATTGTTATTTCGTCCCAGATATACCCCGCCTACATCGTTAAACATCCCAGCAAAGTTTAATTCTGGCAAATCTGAGTTTTGATTGTTGATCTCTAAAAATGCAGTTGAAAGGCTTTGATCTCCTGCTATTATCTTACCCATTCCTAACGCTGCATCCATTGTAATAGAAGAAGGTCCATTCATGTAAATCGAATCTACTAGTCCACCAATGGAAGAGGTATAAATTTGATTAAAGGTTGAAATTGTAGAACTTGCTGGAGCTACTTGCGGGAACTGATATCCATTGATAGACGAGATAGAAAGAGATGATAGCCCAGAAAGACTATCAGGTGTAACGGTGAAATTATTGATAGAGGAAAGGTTACTAATCGCTCCACCTTGTGCCATAAATGTACAATAGCGCACATCTTCGAGGCGTACGAAGGTTGAAATGTTAAACGGTCCAAGATCAGCATTCGAACCGCGAATGTATAGATCCAGCCCAGATATTGGGTTGAATACAGGGCTTGGCGATATTACATTTGCTGTAAGAGGGTTTGTGAAATGAGTACCAACATTGGAAGAAGAACCATTTATAAAATCAGCCTGTAGATATGTTGTTTCAAATGGCACCAATGATTGAACAACCGAGCCACTGGCGGCGCTCAAACGCACACCGCCGAACCCATAGATATAGACCGTGCCAGGGACTTGTGGGAATACTCCAGGAATCGGACCGGTTACAATCGATGCTATGTTAGTAGCGTAGGCAGTCCAGGATCCTGCAAAGGAAGGAATGGCATTGACATAGCCGGCGGACATATTCACGGCTGCCGCGTTCATGCGTAGTGCTGATGTACCGCTAAGAAGTGTGACAGGTAAGCTCCCGCTATACGCCGTAATATCAATTAAGCCGCCTAAGTTGAGCTCTGCATTGGATGAACCATAAGCCTGCAACGATACACGCCCATACCCTTCGGCGGCAGTAGTCGGCACATTCCCAGCATATGCGGCTAAAGTCACATTACCTCCTATGGGTCCTCCCGCCGCTGAAACGGTCACGGTCGGTGTATTGATTGCCGAGTTTGTTGCGGCTGTCACGTTGACATCGGTACCGCTTACATTGGTTGTATAGTATGAACTAAGATATAAACTACCACCCGCATGGATAGTTGTATCATAGTATGAATCCATGCTAATGTTACAGGATCCACTAATGATTTTAAGATTTTGCCCCGTGTCTTGAATTGAGCTAACATTTATATTTGCATTACATTGTTGTGTAGCTGTGAATGTGTTTAAATTGCTAAGTTGTGGATAGTAGGACCAATGAGAAGCCGTATCATATACAGCGCCATTTATAGAAGAAACATTGATTGTAGAAGCATTTACAGGAGCATTTAAATTGATACTATTCCCAGCATTGATATTGACATTGCAGTTTTGAGATTGTAGATTTAGGTTAGAAGTAGGAAAGGCTCGAATTGTAGAGTTTGCAGGACTAAGAGCCCAGTTAGCATTTAATCCATTTGAAATATTGGAACCATTCCAAAGAAGAGATTCGCCATCGGGGCTTGTTAAGGTTCCATAGGTGCTCGTTTGTGAAAGAGTAATAGAATTAACATGATCCACAAGTCCACCATTTACATTTATATAATTCGTTGAGATGGTTGATACATTCAATACATCCAAAGAAAAATTGACACCAGATAAAGAGGAGATAGAAGCGGTTGAGGCTTCTAACATCGATGTTAGAAGGGAAGCAGTTGCAATAGACGATATAGAAGCGGTAGAGCCTGTATAGGCTCCGCTCTGAATGCTTGAGGCGTTCCGCAATGCATAGCCATTGAAATTGACCCCTGTAGAATTAAGAACAGGATACAGCGACCAATCGGCTATGTTTTGAATGCTGGATGCACTTGCTAAAAGTTGATCATTATAGAATAGTTGCCCATCTATACTTTGTAAAAGTTGTGTTCCCGATGCATCGACTAATTGCACCGTTCCATTTTCTGATGGATACAAATACCAATTTTTAGCCGACGATGTTGATGTGTTATTTGCTAAGGCAAAATAGTATTCAGCAGGGCGACCCTCTACAGCTGAGGCAATCAAGGACATTTCTATAATAGTCAGATAAAATAGAAATGAAGCTATTAAGAATCGAACCAGCACAAAACCCGAAAAAGAAATATCGAGCTATATTTATAGATCATCCGACCGGAAGACATAAAGCGATAGAGTTCGGTGCTAGTGGTATGGATGATTATACACTAACACACAACAAAGAACAAAGAGAACGATACAGGGCAAGACATGCAAAAGATCTTAAGACAGCAAACAATCAAATCGGCATTGGAGCTGGTGCGCTGTCCTATTATATCCTGTGGGGGGATAGTACAAGTATGAACAAGAATATAGCCGAATATAAAAAAATGTTTAACTTATAGAAAAGAATGGCAGCATCACGTTTAGGGCTTCCGAGCTATTCCAGCATCGACCATGCATCGACGGTTCGACCGTGTGCAACAAGTTTATTGACCATTAACAGCGATGACAGGTTTAAAGATTATGCGGTGGCAACGGCTACAAGTGACTCGGCAACATATAATATAAGCCCATACAGTTTTACAATTAATAGAGCCGAATCATTGCTACCAGTCCCCCCGACACGATTAGCCATCACAGAAGTAGCTTTTCAATGGGCTATTCCAAATATAACGCCAAACA
>Ga0136644_10004451_pt1 | contig 10349 bp, 8 predicted proteins | sample C_130820_EF_Meta_FD_94780 | JGI IMG/M metagenome (GOLD analysis project Ga0136644, IMG submission 94780) | Freshwater microbial communities from Lake Croche, Canada to study carbon cycling - C_130820_EF_MetaG (v2) (version 2) | ecosystem: Environmental > Aquatic > Freshwater > Lake | place: Lake...
GAGACCATCATGACTGCCCCAATCGAGGTAAACCAGAAATGCCAAGTCAATGCCGGATGACTTGGCCAACCCAAGTTCCGCGACACGGGCAGAAGGGCGTAAACAGAGCCAGAGAGGATACTGCCCCAAAAGAGGAAAATTAGAAGGCTCTGCGTGGCGTTGGTTGTCATAGTGAAGACCGTGGTTTGGCGTACCCCCGGGAGAGCCAAAAAGGCGAGCCATCCATAGGCAGCTAAATAGGACCATGCACCGACGGACATGAAGCGGAGAGCCACATTCCTTTTGATTTCCTCCATTTTTCCTTCCAGCAGTGGCTGCAAGAGGATTCCATTTCCCAAAACCGCAACAAAAAGGAGCAAGGTCGCCACTACGCCGGCACTTTGTAGCCAGGAGGGAAGAGGGCCCTCGCTTGCGAGAGTATTGGATAACCAACCCCCGAGACCTAGGGTGCTGATCCAGGCAAGAACTCCAAGAGAAAGGCTGGATGAGGCTCTTCCTGTCATCGCAGGGATTAGTTGGAAGACCAAAACAAGAACGAGCGGAGTCAGCCAAAGGTGCTGGAGAACCGAAGCCCAGACGAGTTGGATGATAATCTGAACTCCACCTGGGGTTGTCCCACCGCGCAGGAGCAATTCCGCTGTGCCAAGGCCCAAGGGGAAGGAAATCAATGCCCCCAATAGATAAAGACGAGGAAGGAGAGGACCGCTTTTCCATGAGCCCCCCAGCCCGCGTGTGATTCCCGTTCCAAGAACAAGAAATGAAACCAGAAAAATGCATGTGACAGGGCGTAGAAACGGAAGGAAAGGAATTCCAGTTCCCCCTTCACTCAAGATTCCGGTAAGACCGGAGAGAACACCGACCTGCCAAAGAATGGCTCCTCCTGTTAGGAGTCTGCCATAACGAAATGGAATTCCTGAAAAGCGCGGGACCAGAATCATGAGTACACCCAAAAGCCCCGAGGTAATCCACCCATAGATCAGGAGGAAATTGACCACCGGAGCAAGATGTCCGTAGTTCATGACGGGTAATGGGGCAAGGTAGGAAAGGATGGGAAGTAGAAGTTGAAGAGTACTGAGGGTTTGTAGACCTGCTGCGAGGAGTCCCCAAATGGCTGAACTTGTGATCAGTACAACGGCTGCATTGGAGGCTTTGGAGTAGGAGGAAAGGGGGAAGGTCATGGCTTGATGGCAGGTGGGTTGGTTTTTGTAAAAACAGGGGTCTTGGATGTGGACCCTCCATCCGCGGCAACCGCTGCCGCAACTTTTGCGGGTTCGACCGGCGGAACCTCGGGGTAGAGAGGGGCTCCGGCCGCCGAAATGGCGGAAGGTTGGATGATGGTGATGGGATAGGCCGGGTGAGGAGGGTTCGTCCTGAGACTTGTCATGGTGATCTCCATCGCCTTCGCAATCGGGATACGGGCGATCCCCTTTTCCTTGTCGGCCCAACCGTAGCTGGTGGCCAATTGATCCTGTTCCGCCCGGAGTTTCGTAAGTTTCTCTAAACGGACTTTTGCATCCGACTCGGTGATCGTGTTGGGCGTGACGCCCAAAGGACGCAGAAGGAGTGAGAGACTCGCCAGTCCGAGGAAGCCGACGGCAAGCCAAACCCCTGGGAGATAGGGATGGTTGCGTTGGCTTAAAGAATGTGGGGATTCGCTCATAACCAGTTGGTCACGGACAAGCTTTCCCGCAAACGGGGATCACGAGCCGGAAAAATTGAGTTTCGGGAGAACAGCCAAAGAAAAGCATGACCCAGGACACCGATAACGCCGATCAAAGCGAGAAGGTCGAGGAGGTGTGGCTGGAATCCTGTTGTCGCTGCGGCATGCCCGGCATGCCTGGATTGTTGCAATTGAAGGTTGGGCATGATGATCCAATAAATATCCACAAAATGCATCAGAATGACCCAACCCGCCGCTGTGCAGATTCGCCAAGGAGTCCGTTTGGCGGGTTGCGTAAGAAGAAGAAGGAAGGGGACAAAAAAATGTCCCACGACCAAGAAAATGGAATACCAAAACCAAGTGCCCGTGTTCCGATAGACAAAAAACCAAGTCTCCTCAGGAATATTTGCATACCATTGGAGAAAGTATTGGCTGAATGAAATATACCCCCAGAAAACAGTAAAAGCGAAAAGAAGCATCCCCATCAGGTGGTTGTGCTCCACGGTGAATAGACCCTTCAGATGCCCGGTCCGAACAAGGCCATTGCTGATTAAAATGAGGAGCGCCATGGAGGACTGGGCGCATCCGGCGAAGAGATAGACGCCCCACATGGTGGAGTACCAATGGTGATCGAGTGCCATCAGCCAATCAAATCCGGCAAACGTGAGGCAGAGAACAAATAGGGGAATAAAGCCATAGGCCGTGTGACGGAGGCGGAGGGTTAGGCGTGGATCGCCGTCTGCGTCCTGCCGGACCGAAAGCCCCCGATAGAGCAACCCGGCCAGCGAGAAAAAGAGGAGATAGAAGGCACAACGGATATAGAAAAATGGCTCATTCAGGAAAGGACGTTTCCATGCGAGCAAAGGATCCTCGGCCAAATCTGTTGTCATCCAATGCCACAGGTCGTGTGGGAACAGGAACGCAATCGGGAGAAAGAGTACCAAGAGAACGGGGAAGCAGGAGGCAATAGATTCGAGGATGCGGCGAACGATGACCGACCAATCCGCATCCAGGGCGTGGTGAAGAAGTGTCCAAAAGAGGGCTCCGGCGCAGATGGTGAATCCAACGGCAAAAGCGAAGAGGTAGGAGAATGCGAGCTGTTCCCGATGGCCCAGAAATCCCCAGATGAAGGTCGAGGCGAGTCCGAGAATTCCCATGGCAGGAAATAGGACCGGAAGAATTCCAAGTCTTTCGATCCGCAGCTTTTCCGCAGGGGGTAGAGGGGCAGGGTGGTGGCTCATGGTTTGTTTGGGGTTGGGACTGCTTCTTTCGGAAGAAGATTGGCGGGGGCATTTTGAGAAAGCTGCAAAGCCCGGATGTAGGCGACGATCGCCCAGCGATCTTTGACGTCAATATGGTGATAGGGGCCCATCTGGCCTTTCCCGTGGGTGATGGTATTAAAAATTTCCCCATCCGCCATTTGGCGATACTTGTCGCTGTGATAGCTTGCTGCACCGACCAGGCCGTACTGGGATGTGATCCCGTTGCCTGCCCCCGTTTCCCCGTGGCAAACCTGGCAATTGATTTGATATCGTTCCTGCCCACGTGCCAAGAGTTTCTGGTCGATCGTTACAGGAATTCCTGTTCCCCACATGTTGCCCATCTTTCCCGTTATGAGATACGGTTGATCCGTCTGCACATGGAAGGGGATAGTTCCGTAGGGAGGCACTCGGTCGACGCGACCTTCAGAGAAAAAAGTGTCCGGTGTCTGTGATTTGTATTTTGGTTGGCGATCCATATCCGGGAAAATCTCAATGGGAGTACGACGGGTAAAATCCCCGCGGAACCCAGCAATCGCGATTACGGCGATTCCCAAGGCTCCAAAGATGGCCAAGAAGGTGCGGATGAAACCTTTCACTGCGTGTCCTCCGATTCAGGCCGGGCGGGATGAGGATTTTCTTCGGGATCCTGATAGATTTCGGAAACGTGATCCCCGCCAATTTCCCGGAGGAGTTTTCTGGAGGCTTCGGCGTCGAAGCGGGGATCCGTAGATTCCAGAACAAGGAAGAAACCATCATCTGAAACTTTTTTAAACCGATCCCAATTAAATACAGGATGGTGCAGACGTGGCATTAAAGTGAGAAGCAGAAGGCCAAGGATGGTTCCAAAGGCGGTAAGAAGAATCGTTAGCTCAAAGAAAATCGGGAGCGATGGTTCAAGGGCAAAGTAGGGTTTTCCTTGGACGATTAAGGGATAGTTGATGGCCGACGTGTAATAAATCAGGACAAATGCGGTGCTCAGGCCCGTGCACCCCCCCAGAAGAGAAAAGAGAGACACCTTGGACCGTTTGAAGTTCATGGCCTGGTCCATTCCGTGAATTGGGAAAGGGGAGTACACATCCCATCGGCGAAATCCGAGGTTTTGGATTTTTTGGGCGGCGTGAAGAAGGGCCCCGGCCGAAGAAAATTCAGCCCCCAAGCCATGCAATGTTTTGGCGGAGTGGTTCATGCGTGTGCTTGGGCTGAGTGGGCCTGCCCTAGAGAAGGGCTATGGTGGGTGGTATCGTCAGAATGTGGATCCGCCTGAGGCGTGACATTCTTCACTTCAAACATGGTAATCATCGGGAGGAACCGAACGAATAGAAGGAACAAGAAGACAAAGAGTCCGATCGTTCCAATGAAAAGCGTGATGTCGACCCATGTCGGAGAAAAATAACCCCAGGATGACGGGAGGAAGTCCCGATGAATCGAGGTAACGATGATCACAAAGCGCTCAAACCACATTCCAGTGTTCGGGAACATGACAATCGCAAGCACCACCCAGGGATTTTGCCTGCAGTACTTGAACCAGAAGAGCTGAGGCGCGGCGACGTTGCAGGTGATCATCGACCAGTAGGCCCACCAGTAGGGGCCGAAGGCACGGTTGGTGAATGCATAAATTTCAAATGGGTTCCCGCTGTACCAGGCGATAAAGAATTCCATCGAGTACGCGTATCCCACCAACGAGCCGGTCAGGAGAATGATTTTGCACATGTTGTCGATGTGCTTATCGGTGACGAGGTCGTGGAGTCCGTAAATTTCTCGGAAAGGGATCAGGAGAGTGAGGACCATTGCAAACCCGCCGAAGATGGCTCCTGCGACGAAATACGGGGGGAAGATGGTTGTGTGCCATCCAGGAACAATGGATGTGGCAAAATCGAAGGACACCACGCTATGAACCGAAAGAACAAGCGGGGTCGAGATTCCGGCAAGAACGAGATACGCTTTTTCGTAATGGGTCCACTGGCGGTTGGATCCACGCCAACCCAAGGCGAGAAGGCCGTAGGCCATTTGACGGAAACGGGTCGTGGCACGATCGCGAAGGGAGGCCAGATCGGGGATGAGGCCCAAGTACCAAAAAATCAGGGATACCGTGAAGTAGGTCGATACCGCAAAAACGTCCCAAAGAAGAGGACTGCGGAAGTTTTGCCAAATGGCGTTCGCATTTGGGATGGGGGCCAAAAACCAGGCCATCCAGACCCGACCCACGTGGAAGGCGGGAAAAATACCGGCGCAGATCACGGCAAAAATCGTCATCGCTTCGGCTGATCGGTTGACCGAGGTCCGCCATTTTTGGCGTGTTAAGAACAGGATCGCGGAAATCAGGGTTCCGGCGTGGCCGATACCGATCCAAAAAACAAAGTTGGTGATATCCCATGCCCAGCAAACGGGAACATTCAGACCCCAAACGCCGACTCCGGTCGAAACAAGATAAGTCAGCATGGCAGGAACCAGTGTCGCGACCGCGCCTGTGATGATTGTCAGAATCCACCACCACTTGGGGGCGGGTTGCTCCACAATTCGGCAAACGTGATCGGTGATCCAGCTTAAGGGCCGGTCATTCGCGACTAACGGGCGCCGCTCGAGATAGTTGGCCGCCTCGGCAAAGGCGGCTTGTGCCGAGGAGTTATGCGCTCTCATGGATGACTCTCTCCTGCGTGGTTTTCCGAAGAGGTGTGCCCGGTTTTTGCCTCTTCATGCTTTTGTCCGTGGCCGTGAGAAGGGATGTAGCTCATTTTGGCTCCAGGCATGGAAGGATTGGGATTTCGGATGCGTCCCAAATAGGTGAGACGCGGGCGGACATTCAGATATTCCAGAAGGGAGTAGTTCTGCGGGAGGGCGCGGAGTTTGCCGACCTCTGCCTTCTCGTCTTTGAGATCACCAAAGACGATTGCGTCTGCAGGACAGGCTTGCTGGCAGGCCGTCTGCAAAGTCCCTGTGGGAATCTTGGTGTCTGCGGAATCCCGGGCACGGACACGGGCGCCAATCTTTGCTTCCTCGATCCGTTGGACGCAAAACGTGCATTTTTCCATCACACCGCGCATCCGGACGGTGACATTAGGATTTTTTTGCAGCTTGATGGTTTCTGCGGTTTCTTTTGGAGCGATCGGGCCCCAGTACAGCTTGTCCAAGGCGCGCTGGTTGTAGTCGAAAAAGTTAAATCGTCGGACTTTGTACGGGCAGTTGTTGGCGCAATAGCGCGTGCCGATACAACGGTTATAGGCCATGACATTGAGGCCTTCCTCATTATGAACAGTGGCATTCACGGGGCAGACGGTTTCGCATGGAGCATTTTCACACTGCATACAGGCCACCGGTTGAGAGACCGATTCGGGAGCTTCCGGTTCGCCCGTGTAGTAACGATCAACGCGGATCCAGTGCATCTCGCGGCCTTTCATGACCTGATCTTTTCCGACGATGGGGATATTGTTTTCGGCCGTGCAGGCTGTGACGCATGCGTTGCAACCGGTGCAGGTGGATAGATCGACCACCATGGCCCACTGGTGCTGGCCATCCAGTTTTGGATTCGGGTAAAAAGTTTGATTCGGTGGGATATGAGCATCCATGCCGACTTTTTTCGCCCATCCGGGGTTTTCGTTAAATTCACCCACTGTGGCTTCACGAACAAGATCACGCCCCTCCATGACCTGATGTTCTTGCGTGACGGCCAATTGGGTGGTTCGGCCTGTCTTTTTAAGTTGGAGTCCTTGTCCTAAGTAATCCGTATTGGATGAACGGAGTTGATAGGCGTTGAATCCGGATCCTTTGGCCACCGGGCCCAGCATGTCTTGTCCGTACCCAAGAGGTAGACTGGCGGCAAAATTTGCATGTCCTGGGGCAATGACTATTGGGGCTTCGACCGTTCGGCCGGCCAAGGTGGCTTGGACCACGTCTGCAACAAGGATTCCTTTGATGATATCGTTTTTCAGGTTCAAGGATTCGGCGGTCTGCTTGGAAATAAGAATCGCATTATCCCAAGTCAGCTTGGTCATGGGGTCGGGCCATTCCTGCATCCACCCGTTGTTGGCGTAGCGACCATCATCCACAGCACCGGAATGAATGAAGACTGCCTCCAAGGATCCGGACTCCTCGTGTGAAGCGGCCTCCATTTGAGAGAGCAAGCCAGCCAAGGGGGCTAGGTTCGTCGAACGAGTGGTGGATACGGGTGTGGGGGACGGAGAAAATCCTTCCCGGACGAAATCATTCCACGCCTGATCAAGTTTTTCTGCGGCCAGATTTGTCTTGGCCGCAAAGGTCTCGCGAATCAAGGCCGGTCCGATCGGTTTGGGACGACCGACAAGACGAGCAAGGAAATCCAGTTGGCTTTCGCCGGCCCAGAGAGGTTGGATCGCTGGTTGAATCGAGAGATAAGAACCATCTCTTGCAAGGGTGTCCCCCCAGGATTCGAGGTAATGGGTCCCTGGAACGAACCAAGTCGATCGAGATGAAGTCGCGTTAAAAACAGGGGAGAGGTGGATGGACGTTTCGACTGAAGCCTGTAATCCAGACCAATCGAGATCGGTAGGAGCGTTATAAGCCGGGTCTCCACCGAGAATCAGCAAATTCCGGATGGATCCACCACGGATCTTTTGGGCGAGTGAGTCGATCGAAGAGGAATTCGCGCTCAATCTTGGTTGAACGAAAAGAGTTGTCCCAATCGATCCAAGAGAAGAGTTCAGGGCAAGTGCCAGAGCCTGGAGGCCCACGGAATGGCGGCGACCGACAAGGATGAGGGAATGGCTGCCGTTGGTTACCAAGTCGGCAGCACATTCACGAATCCAGGCAGGATCAACTCCGGAAGGCAGGGGAAGGTCGGGAGCCTGAGAGAGTATGTTATTGAGTTCCGCACTAGGACGGATGGCCCGGATCTGCCGGGCCAGTTCGAGAAGAAAAGCGCTCGCAGCACCAGCCCGAAGCGAGAGGCGGTGGTCGGCCATGGTTCCCGTGAGGGAGAATCTTGGTTCGACGACATAGAGTCGGTTCATTTTGTCGCCGGGTTTGTGTGTCCGGCGTCCCGAGGTAAAGCCCCGCGTATCGATTAGATCACCTTCATCCGATCCGAGAAAATCACAATCCAAGGACAGGATGGTTGAAGCAGCGGAAAGGTTCGGGCGGAATTCCGTGTTGGCTCCGAAAACCATGGTGGAGGCCTCAAGGTCGCGTCCTGGGGCTAGAGGTTCATACGTAGCCCAAGTCGCCTGGGGGAATTGCCGCTGAAGTTCGGCGCGGAGCCTTTCTCGTGTTGGCGAAAGAGTTTCATCGGCCAGAATTGCCAAGGAAGCCCCTGCGGTGGAGGTGGACTCTGTACGGATGCGGTTAATTTCTTTTTGAAGTTCTTCTTCGGTCGCCTGGGCAGAGGCTTTCTGGCCATGCCGGGTGATGAACTGGCGACGAGAAGGGTCGTAAAGATCTAGAATCGACGCCTGGGCATGATTATCGCTTGCACCTTGGCTGACAGGGTGAAGAGGATTTCCTTCCATCTTCACAGGGCGTCCGTCAAACGTTGTGGCTAAAAGAGGAATCGAACCACGGCGACGAGGTTGGGCCGTAGCGAAGGACATCTTTCTTCCCGGAACCACCCACTCGGGAGATTGCGTGAAGGGCACCAGATGGGCTTCCGGGCGGCGGCAACCGGTCAGGCTTAGTCCGGCCAGAGCCAACGAAGCTCCCATCAGGCGGAGGAAACTCCGACGAGAAAGAGGATCATTCTCCCATTCAGCGGCCCCTGCGGGGAATTCCCGGTGGAGCCACTCTTCGAAGTCGGGGGTGCGGGCATACTCGCCCAAGCTGCGCCAGTAGGTGCGGCCGTTTGCATTGGATTCGGGATGATGAAGAGTTCGTTTCATTTTTTTTTACCGATGACACCCGCTGCAGCTCACCGGCGGGTTGACGTTCCATTCTTTAACAAACTTTGCGCCGATCTCGCGCTGACTGGTTCCTGCTGGAGGCTCCCAATCGAGATTGGTGATTTGGTCGAGGGGGCGGAGTTGATTTTCTGGAGCCCGGTGGCATTCCAAACACCATCCCATGCTGTGAGGCTTGGCGTGGTAAACGACCTCCATATGGTTGACATGACCGTGACAAGCTACGCAGCTAACCCCCCGGTTCACATGGACGGAATGGTTGAAATAGACGTAGTCCGGGGCCTTGTGAATGCGGACCCAAGGAACCGGATTACCGGACTTCCAGGACTCGCGGATGGCTGCAAGTTTTGGACTTAGAGATTTGATTTGAGTGTGACAGTTCATGCAGGTCTGGGTGGCTGGAATATTAGAGTGCGACGATTTCTCCACTCCCGTATGGCAGTAACGGCAATCCATGCCGAGCTGATTCACGTGGAGGGAATGATCAAAGGCAACGGGCTGGGTGGGTTGGTATCCGACCCGGGTGTATTTTGGCGTGAAGTAGTAAGCCATTCCGGAAACGACGCTAGCTACCACTACAGCCAAACAGACAAGAATCTTGATGGGCAACCAGTTGGTGTAGCGGGGGAAAATATTGGCCATGGTGGAGTTAGAGTGTTGTTTTCAAAAAGAAGTCCAAATATTTGAGTAGCCTGAAAATGGAGGCTCTTTTGCACTTCATCAAGGAAGCATTAGAAGTATTAACCATAAGCCATTGCATATTAGTTTTATTTACAGCTCTTTTCGCTCTCATTTTTGGATTGTTTATGGGGGCTTGGCTGGGAGGCGTGCAAATTGCGGGGCAGGGGTTGAAATCTGGCAAAACCATTGGAGACTCCTTGCCATGAGGTTCCCATTCAGCCGTGTCGAGCTAATCGCCCTGACTCTACTTGGATTGGCTATTTCTGGCGCCCATGCTGAAATCCGGCAGACCAGTGTCTGGTGGTTGCCCCGCAATGTGACGATGTTCGGCCATGAAATAGACTTTATTTTCTATGTGATCCTAGTTCTGACTGGTGTGACGGCTGTGGCGGTTTTTTCTGTGATGATTTACTTCATTGTGAAGTACCGGGCGAAGCCAGGCGTTTCCGCTGTTCATAGCCATGGCAACAACACCTTGGAGGTCATCTGGACGGGGATTCCCGTGTTTATTTTTCTGGCCTTGGCCATTTATGGGAACGAGCAGTGGACCCAGATGCGTCTAAAAACTCCTCCTGCCGATGCTTTGCCTGTGGGGGTGATTGGAGAGCAGTTCGGATGGAATATCCGGTACCCCGGAGCCGACGGTAAACTTGCTAAAATGACGGCCTCGAAAGTTACCAAGGAAAATCCGTTTGGAGTCGATCCGACCGATCCCGCGGGGCTGGATGATTTCACGACTTATGGCGAACTCGTGTTTCCGGTTGACCGCCCCATCCGTCTTTATCTCGGCTCCAAGGATGTGATTCATGCCTTTTACGTTCCTGAATTTCGGTTGTATCAAGATATGGTGCCTGGCCGGATCTATGACTTTGTTTGGTTGAAGGC
>Ga0136644_10004452_pt1 | contig 10348 bp, 6 predicted proteins | sample C_130820_EF_Meta_FD_94780 | JGI IMG/M metagenome (GOLD analysis project Ga0136644, IMG submission 94780) | Freshwater microbial communities from Lake Croche, Canada to study carbon cycling - C_130820_EF_MetaG (v2) (version 2) | ecosystem: Environmental > Aquatic > Freshwater > Lake | place: Lake...
ATCATCAAAAACACCCGGTCGGTGGTGATCTTGGCCGGGACCGTGACGACCAGCCAATGCTCCCAGAGCGGCCGATCGACTTCCTGCTCGGTCCTCCAACGCTGCGACGTGAGCCGAATGACGTGAGTGGTGAGATTTCCGGTCTGAATGGTTTCAGCAACAGACCATGCATACGCCGAATCTGGTTTGGCGACGTACGTATCGAGCGGGGTAAGTTTGCTACCTGCAGGAGGCTCGGCATGGCCGATCGAAAACAGCGAACCTACGACACAGGTAGCTACAAAAATCAAGGAGAGGAATCGTTTCATAAAACGCTGAGTGACTTGAGGGTTTGGTGTAAAAGCAACAGAAGGAAAGTATCTAGCGGAAAGGTTCGCCGCATTGGTTAGTTCGCAAAAAAAGATTATGGGCGGTAGATCGATTACTTGCTTAACTGAATTGGGGGAAGCTCCTTGGTCGAGGAGGTGATGTCGGCTTTAAGCCCAGAAGTAGCTTTCGAAGAATATTTGCCTGCCAGGAGATCCGGGCCTGGATCTCCGAGCCCTTGCATTTTTTGAGCGGGAGTCGGTTGAACCGATGGGTCTGGCCAAGTGACGGTAACATCATAAGAGCCCTCTGGTGCACCCACTCTGGCACTAGTAGCCAATTTGAATTTTCCGTTCTCATCCGTGGTAGCCGCAGGGATGAGTTTCGTCTCCTTGTTCTTCGGATGGAAGATCAAAGTAGCCCCGTTGGCGGGCTTGCCGTCGACACTCAAGCTCCCGGTGACTTGAACGAGCGACGGACCTGCTTTGCCACATCCGGTCAGTGAACCGACCGTGGAGATCAGCAGAGCGAACAAGGTTAGGTGCGATGAGGAGCGGAAAAACATGGAACGAAAAGACATGGAGGACCCCCTTAAAAGTAGGGAAAGGATAACAGATTTCACAATAACATAACAAAAAAACGGTGTTCGATCGTTGCGGATGATTGAGATAACCCGGAGGATTTTTTCAAAATCCGTAGATCGATTTCTCGGGAGGTCTCCCGAATCCCAAAGGCTTGACTTACAGCTACCTTCGGGCGAATGGCTGAGGTTCAATAACAACTACTTAAAAAAAGGCGAGCGACCCGGTTGAATCGCTCGCCTAATGAGTTGGCGAATTAGGGATCTTCGACAAGCCTAGAACTACTCGTCGAGCGTGGCGATTTCACCACCGTTACGGGTGATCAAAGCGGCGAAGACCGGAGTGGAGATCGTGGCTGGCAACAAGACCACCGAACCGTCGCCCCGAACGGCTTGGACACCACTTCCGTGGAACGAGTACGGGTTGTTTTCGTTGAAAACGTTGATTACGGCACAGCCAGCTGCCGACGGATTATTGCGATCGATACCCGAGAGGCCACGTGGGTGGCGAGCGGTGTTCCAATCGACATACGAGGAGTTGAGCGTGAAGGCTGGAACTGGAGTCGTCGTCCAGGTGCCTTGGTACGCTACCCCATTGAAATAGAGCCGCTGACGTCCTGCGATTTCGATGAAGCAGATCGTGTTGGAAAGACCGTCGGTCACCGAAGCAAACTTACGCCTTGGATTCACAACGACTTCCGAATTCTCCCCACCAGAATCGTCGGCACCCAACATCGAGTTGTGAGTCGTGGTGGCGGGCAATCCGGCGCAACTAGCCAGCGTACTGTGTAGACCGCGAGGAACGGCATAGTCGGTTCGAGGAAGGAAGAACGCCACGCCCGAAGGAAGGATGCCCGCTTGGTTGAAGTAAGGGCCATAGTCCGATTGGGACTCTGGGGTCGATGGGCACACAAAGGATGGGACCTGCGTGGTCGCTGACGCAGGAACTTGTCCAATCGGTGCAGGTAGATTGCGAGGATCGATCAGAGGCTTCTTGAGGTCGAAGACTTGGTAGATCGTATTGCCTTCCATGTAGGGGAGCATCAGTCCCAATGGAGCCATGCTCCTTCGAGCATCCACGGTTGCGGCAAAGAATGGGTTGCCTTGGGCTGCATAAGCATCCGTTAGTCTGAATTGGGTGCACCATGTCGGAACCCACTTGTTGGCAGATTCGTGATTTTGCACGGCCAACCCGATCTGCTTCATGTTGTTTCCACACTGCATCCGTCGTGCCGCTTCTCGAGCGGCCTGCACTGCTGGCAAAAGTAATCCGACCAAGATTCCAATGATCGCAATTACCACCAACAGCTCAACTAGCGTGAAACCTGTTCGTTGAGAAGTTCGCTTCATTACCTACCTCCGAAAGAGATAAAAAGACACCTAGAAAGAAGACAAGGGGGGATCGTTCCCCATAGACATTACTGTAAGATGGAAAATCTGGCGAGTCTACTAGGCTCATTTCGTTTTATTGGCAGGTAGTCGGAAATTTACCGGATTTTTCTTCGTCTCTAAGTTTCATGGGTAGAAACCCAATCGCTGAGCCTTAGCTTCTAACAACGTTTTCAAAGGAAAAAGCAAATGAATCGAAACTGGATAAGGCTGTTATTCATCGGTGGCTTGGCAAATTCCGCTGTGTGCCTGAGCCAAGAAAAAACCGAGGCAATCTCCTCCGGAGACGTTAATCGAAACGCCCAGCAAGCTGCAAAACCTTACAAAATCCCTGAGAATATCGGCGGAAGTGGGCATCGGACCGAGGTTGGCCAAGCCGACTCGCGATTCCCGCTGGCGGTCGTCCGAGGAACCCCCTACGAGATGGGCCATCACCTGGGACGCCTGTTTTCCAAGGAAATTCAGACCTTTGTCCCGGCGGCTTTGCAGGGTGTCACCCACGAGCTCAAGGTTGCTCCGGAAGTGCTCCAGGAAGTTTGGGCCAGAACCAGTAGCTACGGGGACGATCGGCTCGAACAAGAACTCGCTGGCCTAGCCGACGGCTCAGGGGTACCCCTGAAAACCCTCCAAGCCCTCCACGCCGTTCCTCTATTGATGCCCTATTCCTGCAGCAGCATCGCCGCCTGGGGCGATGCCACCGTCGATGGACACCTCTACCAAACCCGAAACCTCGACTGGAGCATGGATGTCGGAGCCCACGAGTTTCCGATGATCGTCCTTTACATCCCCAACGAAGGCATCCCGCATGTGGTCCCCTCGTTTGCTGGGATGATCGGTGCTCACACTGGAATGAACGCCAAAGGCCTTGCCTTGAGCGAAATGGGAGATGCCTCGGGCAAAGAAGCTCCTTACCAAGTCCATGCACCGCACTTCACGGTTTACTTCCGAACGATGCTCTACGATGGGGACTCGCTCACCCGGGCTCTGTCGATCTTCAAAGCCCAGCCGCCGACCAAGCGGTATCATTTTGTCTTTGGCGACGGGCAGACTGACAAGCGTGCGGTGAAGGTCCGGGCTCATTCTCCTGAGCCTGCCGATAAGCAACTGCTGATTTGGAAAGATGCCGATCCGACCGACGAGTTCGCTCCCAACGTACTTTCTTGCATCGTGTACAACGACGAAGGCCGCGGTGCGTTCCCGACTCTACAGAAGGAAAGGGGCAAGCTCGACGGAGAGAAGCTTGTGGAGCTTGCCAATCAGATCCCTATCAAGGGGGGCAATGTCGAGAACGTCGTGTACGACGCGACCGCACTGAGAATGTGGGTGTCGTATGCCAAGGCTGGCAAAGAAGCCTACACGCGGCCCTACGCGTACATCGACCTCAAGAAGATCGACGCAGACGGCAACGGCAAGCCGGATTTGAGCGAGTAACTCGCTTAAATCTTTCGCATCACTTTACGAGCTTCTGGCAGGAAGGCTTTAAAGAACTCATCGGTGGAGTCTTCCTTTTTGCCTGTAGCTTGGCAGGATGTCTGAATTTTGTACAAGAAATCCGTTCTCCAGAATCTTGGACTGTTGGCGGCTTGCCACGGTCCACCGTCGGTCCAACCGTAGTAGACATTCATGCTACGTTTATCGATTGTGTTGGTTTCGAAGCCTAATTTCCAAATCGTCCCCTCTTTGCCATCGTAATCGCAGGGGACAGATTGACGTTCGGAAGTTTGGATTACGGCTCGGGAGCTGTAACAAACTTCCGGGGTATGGACGGCAATCGGGCCTTTGGGGCCAAATACCAAAAACACGTTGACCACCTCGCCGGTGGCTTGGTGTACATACACGCGAGAGATGTAGCCGTTGGCTTCCAAAGTGGAAACCACCAGATCATCTAACTTGCCTTCCTCTTCACATTTCCAAGGCCCGATTTCCATGGGAATGCTACTGAGTTGCTTTCCCATGGCCTGGATATCCTCGGCAACACCCCAGCGGTTTGAAAGCACGCCGTGAGCAACACCGCCTAGAAGCAACAGTGACAATGCGCTTGCGATTCCAAAGAACCACCTTTTCAAGTCTGCGCCTTTGGCCAAGTTGATTTCCGAACCAACGGGCTCTTTTTGCTCGTTGGAAGCAAGTGCATCATCGGTGACGACTTCCTTGTTACTTTCATTTTGCATCATCTAAGTTCTCGCTTTAAAAATTGGTTTGGCACAACACGGACGAAGTCGGGCTACTGAGGGTTCTCTTTTTCGAAGAGTTCTAACGCAGCCTGATCGTCTGGAGTTAGAATCGATTTGCGGAGTTCATTGGGGTTGACCTTGGACTTAATCCGATCAGCCTCCTCGTTGCGATTGGCTTTTTTGAGTGCCAAATAGAGGTGGAATATCACACGTGGGTCGTTTGTTGCTGAGGCTGCAATTTCAAGGATGGGAATTGCTTCATCCAATCGATTAGCGAGCATCAAGATAGCTGCCTTCGAATCAAGCAACAGCGGTTGCTTACCAGCAATCCGAATCGCTTGATCGATCAGGGACAATGCTTCTTGAGTACCGTCAGGTTGTTCGCCCAGCAAAATCGCCAAGTTGTTCAGAGCGACCACATCGTTGGGGCGCAATTTGACGATCTTTCGATAAGCATCGATCGCTCGATTGGATTTCTTTTGAGCTAGCCACATGTCGGCGATCGATAGGAGCAGCTCTGCATTGTTGTCATTCCTGGTTCCAACTTCCGATAACGCTTCGTCCCCCTCTTGTGCGAGTTTCGAGGATACTTCTCCAACGGAAAGCAAACCAGCCAAAAGTCTTGCGAGCTCCGGCGATTTCTCTTTTCTCAACTTCTCCAAGAGATAGCGAATGGCGTTCTCACGGGCTGCCTTATCCTCCGATCGGGCTAAGCTTCGAATGTAAACGACTCCCTTTCGACCATCCAATTCGAAGGCTTGCCTGAGCGTTGCCTCTGCCTCCTTTGTGGCTCCCAGTTCGTTCAGTGCATCACCAACATTGGCAAGAATCTCAGCTTTGGCAGAAGGCTCTGCATCGTCCCCGAGCGTGCTAAGACTATTGTCTTTCCAAGAGACGATCAAAGTTTTTGCACGTTCCAGGTTGCCGGATATCTTCTGCAGCCTTGCCCGTAAAACCGCTGTGGCAAAGTGATTGGCGTCTTGGGCATTCAATCGATCTGCGATGTCATTTGCCTCGACGATCCGGTCTTGTTTGATAAGGAAATCGCCGTAAGCATAAAGATACTCGACAGGCGTCTGAGAACTCTTGCACAAGGCTGCTAACTGCTTGCCAGCCGCCGTGAGCAGTTGTTTAACCTGTGGGCTTTCGGCATCCTGAATCTCGGCTAGATTTGCGTTGCGGATGTAGATCGATGCCAATCTAAATCGATCTTGATCGGTTCTGTTCTTCGGGTCCTCAGCCAAGGACTCCAGTAGAACCTGTGCTTGAGCCAAGTCTTTTTGTTGCCCCTTTCTTGCCAAAAGTTCGGCTCTGAGTCGACGGTCGTCAGGGTTCTCGGCCACCTTCTCGTTTTTATACACGTCGCCAATACTCGCCCAATCTTCGTCGGTTCCGCGAGAGGCCAAGAGCGTCACGTACGACCTGCGCAGCGAACCGTCCTCTGGAAGATTCGTTAGGAGTGTTTTGTAGAGCTTAATGGCATCATCCTGCTTGCCCTGTGCAACGAGTATCCTAGCAATCCGATCGTCGATGGCATTGGGCTCCTTGGAGGTTTTCCTGGCTTTTAACAGTGCCTCCTGAGCCAAGTCCATGCGCTCAAGGACTTGATAAAAATCGGCAAGTGCTAGTTGTTGTAATGTCGGATCGATGGTCGCGTTTGTGAGGTCACTCAAAAGTGCATCTATTTTGTCTTGCTGCTTGGTCAAAAGATACAAGCCAAACGCGGCTCCAAAGACTGGGATGCTCTTATTCTCCGAAAGCTCGCGAGCTCGGAGAATCGCCTCCTCAGACTTCTTTAATTCTTGTTCCCTTGCCTCTTTAGGTTGACCTCTGGAGACCAGTTCCGTTACCTGGGCAAGCCAGACCCAAGCCATCGCATCCCTTGGCCGAGATTCGACACCGGATCGAGCGAGCTCAAGCATGCCCTTTTGGTCCTTGCCGGATATTCCTATCGCAATGGACGATAGCCTCTGGGACTTGTTGACCCTGTCGCCAAGCCTCTCAATAAGAGACACAAGTTCGGACCTCTTGTCTTGGGCGAGCATCAGTTCGGCGAGGCGTTCGTAAACACGAATGTTTTGTTCACCGAGTCGGATCGCTCGATTGAAGTCGCGGATGGCGTTCAGAGCGTTCCCTTTCAAATCTTCGACCATCGCAGACAGAGCGAAACTGCAGTTCCAGGACGCACGGTGTTGGACCAGGAAACCCGATAGGATTTCCAATTCCGAAATATCGGACTTACCCTCCATCTGATATTCCATCAGCAGTCGCCTCGCGCGAAGGTATCTCCACTCAGTTCCCTCGAGCCCCTCCAACTTCCGGAGTTTTTCCTCGATAACCTCGATGTTGTCAGCCCAGTTTTTGGTAGCGGCGGCTAAGAGAGACTCGTCCGATGGATCGCTCACAACAATCTGACTTTCGACAAGATTGCGGCCCGCTTCACTCAAAGCTGCGATATTGTTTGCGAAGGATTCTTGAACCTCCAATTTCGAATCTAACTTGCGACCTCCAACCGTCATCCGCATCGAAGCACTCTGTAGCGTTGGGTTCGTCGGGTCCTGCGCAATCCGCTCGTCAAGCAAACGTTTCGCTTCATCCCTCATACCATCTTTGAGCAAATTTTCAATTTTGATCAGGATTACATCAGGGTCCGTTGGCTTGGCTGACTCGACCTTCGCAAAAAGCTCCCTGGCTTTCTCGGGAAACCCGAGCGTTTCAAGCTTTCCGACGATCAAACGCTGAAGTTCCAAGGACTCGGGGAACTGGTCGGAAAGCTCCAAGAGCCTCTTTTGTGTCAAACCAATTGCTTCTGTTCGTGCCTCAGGGCTTGAACGCTCAATCGCTGAATCCAATTGTAGTAACTCGATCAACCATCGACGCTCGATCAGATACGGATCGCTCGGGCTGAGCAAGGATGCTTCTTTCAAAGCCGCATCAAAACGTCCCCAAAGAGCCGGATCCTTGAGATTTCGGCGCTGGTAGTCCAGAATGATCTCGCATATCTTTATAAAATCACGCCCCGATTTTTCCTTGATGTTCTCCATCCGATCAAGCGCATCGCGAAGACGATTCGAGCCGACCAAAGCATCGGTCAATCCGCGATAGCGTTCATCCACCATCGGAGTTAATCCTGCGGCGTCTTGTAAGGCCTCTACTGCCCGATCGTATTGACCTGAACGCAGATAACAAAGACCTAAAGAATAGATCATTTCAGACCGATTCTCAGTGTCCATCTCTTTGTCATTGCCAACAATGTTTTCTAAATACTTAGCTGCTCGAACAAAGTCTCCTTGATTCGCATAATAAGTAGCCCATTGCTGACTGGCCATTCGGCCTATTAGCGTTTGACCGCGCTTGGTCAAAAGGGACGATTCGACGCGAATCGACTCGTCCATCGAATTCAGTGTTTCCTTCATTCTGCTTAAGTCTTTTTTGCTGGCCCAAGCTTGTGCTAGCCTAAACCATAACAGTGCTGTAGGAGCCGAACTCGCTCTAGCACCATCCTCCCAGGTTCGGATCGCCTCATCAAAGTTACCGCGAGCAAAGGCTATCTCCCCGAGCCCGAGATAAACCCTTCCATCGCGTTTGAGTCCGTTTTCGATCGCTCGAGACAAGTACTTTTGAGCCAATTCCAACCACTCGGACTTCTTGGTTTGATCCGTTGCCCTCTGGGTGTTCGAGGCGCGTCCCCAGAAGTGATTACCGGCCTCCCTAAGCACTATCGGGTCCTCAGGAGCCATGCTCAATGCTTGGCGAATATCGGACTCGGCACGAACGACATCCAACCTTGAAGCTACCGCGTAGTGTGCAAGCCAAGCCGAGATGTCGTCTCGGTTGGCAGCTAGCATTTTGTCCATCACCGAAAAGGCTCGATCGCGCAGATCCTGCGGCGTCTCATCTGCTAACTGAGACTTCGCCAAAAACTCAGGATTACCCAAACAAACCTCCGCAATCGCGTTCGATATATCGATGTCTCCTGGATTATCGATCAGCGACTTGAGCAATAGATCCACCACGTTGAGTGTCGATGCTGAATAGAGCCAGTCCGGGATAACTACCTGAGTTGAATCGGTGAACGAATGGTTCCTGTTCTCTAAAGCCATCGAATAGCGAATAAGGGCAAGGGACTTGAGCAAGCTACCGTCGAAAGCAGGTCCTGCCAACTTTGGAATCTGATCCAAGGCATCTTCAAATCGTCCTGCCTGAATCAGCCGCTGGACCAGTCGTTTGCGAATAGCGGTTTCTCGAGCCTTATACGACTCGTCCAATTCGCAAACTCCCAAAGCTCTGGCCTGCTCGGCGATGATACGATTTAGCAAGGCGAATGAACCCTGTGCTTGGACGTCCGGCAAAGCTTTATCTAAAACCTCCGCAAGCTCCACCTTCTGCTCATTAGCCTGAGGCTCCATCATGAGAAATAGCTCAATGGAATCGGCACAGGCCAACCAATCCTGTTGTGCCTTAAATCCTTCTGAACGCTTCTTCAAAGCGTTTGCCACCCTACCTAATTGTGCTCGGTGCAGAAAAAAGATCGAAGAGCCCGTGATCGTGATTGCTAAAAGAGATGCTATGAACAATGGCCAATTGATCTTGAGCCGTTTGCGTGTTTCAGGCAAGGAACGCGAATGTATTTTCATTAGACAGCCGAGTAAAAAATTCTTGTAATGCAAACGAAGCCCACATAGTGGGCCTCGATACCAACATATCGGGCCTCGGTATATTGTGCAAAAGCAAAATACTCGCTCCTGTGCACACTACTCACATCAGACCTTCGAGGCGTAATAATCCCCGTAGTAGCTTGCGTACTCCCTGACAGGCACACCTGAAAGAACCGATCCAGCCACTTTCGCCCCCGAGGCATCAAGCCTTTGGTAGGCTTGCACGAGCTGCTCGATTCGACTTTTGTCTCGAAGCGCACAGATTAGAACCGCGTCGGCTACTCTCGCAAACAGCAAGGCCTCGCTCGCCGGCAGCACTGGGGGAGTATCGATCACGATGTAGTCATACTCCTCACGAGCTTCAGCAATCAGCTTCTCAAAGCGTCCGTTGCTCAGAATCCTGTGGGGACTTCCCTTCAAATACCCCGAGGTCAGGATGTGGATCGATTCGTTCCAATCGCGGTCCACCAAATCCTTCCACTCGGCCGTCCCGTTGAGGTAACCCACTAACCCAGCGGTCATAGGACGCCCAAAAACGTGATGAACGTCGGGGGCTCGCAAGTCACCGTCAATCAACAATACCTTGCTGGATGTCGACCTGGCTAAACTCACCACAAGCTGGCAAGAAACGCTCGTCTTACCCTCCCCGGACAGGGCGCTGGTGATCGTAAAAACGCGACAATCGCGAAGATCTTCTCGGAGCGTGAGGCTGGTAGATAACGAGTCAACGCTTTCTTCAAAGAGTCTAAGTTCCCTGGCATGCGATCGTCGCTTCTTCGTCAACTTACCGTTCGCGGCAACTGGGATTGTGGATATTTCACCCAAAACGGACAACCGACTGCGGGTTTCTAGTTGGTTGGCATCATCGACCTTCCTGGACCTTATCTCTAATAGAACTCCAGCTAAAAACGGGAGAAGAAAGCAAACCCCAGAGGCCAAGCCCAATTGTTTCATGGGCCATTCTTCCACAGGTAGCTTTGGTGTGATCGCCCGCTCTAACTCTCTCACATCGTCGATCGCGTCGCGTTCGGTCGAAAGCTTAATCCGACGATCGTGCACCGTCGATCGGATAGCGTTCCATTCTGCAAGGTCCGCCTCTGCAAACTGCAAGTCCACGGACGTCGCGCTGGATTGCTTGAGAGATACCAAATAGTCTTTAAGCTGGGATTCAAGAATATCTCGCTTGGTCCTCAACCCAGAGATTTCGGTATTCAAGGCAGTGATTCTGCCCCTGCGCTCAT
>Ga0136644_10004453_pt1 | contig 10346 bp, 1 predicted proteins | sample C_130820_EF_Meta_FD_94780 | JGI IMG/M metagenome (GOLD analysis project Ga0136644, IMG submission 94780) | Freshwater microbial communities from Lake Croche, Canada to study carbon cycling - C_130820_EF_MetaG (v2) (version 2) | ecosystem: Environmental > Aquatic > Freshwater > Lake | place: Lake...
ACTGATTATTTGACAACCCCTGCAAATGCAGTATTTAACGTTGCTGGTAATTTCACTGTTGAGGCGTGGGTGTATCCTATGGCATTAGCCACTAACAATGTTATTTTTGCATTAGCTTCGTCATCAACAAGTCCATATTCATATATGGATTTGCAGATATTAAGCAATGGGTCTGTTAAGGCAGAAAATTATTCTAATACAAATTCGCAGTGGCAGCTTACATCAGCAGCTAGCGTCGTAAGCATTGGAACGTGGCAGCATGTTGTGGTAGTTAGAAATGGAACCTCGTTTGCCATTTATGTTAACGGTGTATCAGTAGCTACGGTATCATCTGCTAATGTTTATAATAGCGGACCTTATTATGCATGTGTTGGCGCATTGGTAGCTCCTGCAATAAATGCGCCATTTACCGGTTATATTTCTAATGCACGTATGGTAACAGGCACTGCGTTATATACTGGGAATTTCATCCCTCCAACAACTGAATTGACGGCTATTACCGGAACAAGTTTGTTGACATTGACTGGTGCTAATCCCATGTTGGATGGGTCTACAAATGCTTTGACTATCACACCAACTGGCGCACCACAAATTAAAAACTTTAGTCCATACGATGCTACACCTGGTGCGACTAGTGTGGCTAATACATATAATAGTACATATTTTAATGGTACTAGTGATTATTTGACAATACCAACCAACACAGCATTGGCGCTTAGTGCTGATTTTACTGTTGAAATGTGGGTATATCCAATAAATTGGAGTGGGTCAAATATCGCTTTGGTAAGTGGTGCGACCAATTCTCCCCAGCTTGGTCAATATGGCGGTTCGGCCAATCTTGGTCTTGCAGCGCAAGGGTCGTCATGGATCATTACTGATGCAGCATTGCCGGCAGTGAAATCTTGGTCACATGTTGCATTAACTCGTTCAGGATCAACAATCAGAATCTTTATCAACGGATCACAGTCAGGATCGACTGCATCAAATGCAATCTCATTTGTTGCCATTACCAAAATTGGATCTCTTGATACTAGTTATTTTAATGGTTACATCTCCAACCTACGTATAGTAAAAGGCACCGCAGTATATACAGCAGCGTTTACACCAAGTACCACGCCATTGACTACCACCAGTCAAAGTGTAACTGCGTCTAACGTGAGTTTGTTAGCATTGAGTGGCAATAATCAATTGACAGATTTGAGTTCAAATGCCTTTTCAATATCAATGACTGGATCACCACGTGCTCAACTTGTAGGACCATTTGCAGCTAATTCTACCATTCCAGGCTATTATGGTAGTATGAATTTTTTTAATGGTGCGTCGAATTACTTAACCATTCCAGCCAATACTGCTTTTGATATTACAGGTGGTGACTATACTGTGGAGTGCTGGGTTAATTTTAACTCCTATAACACTATGAATTACAGCGGGATGAGTTTAGCTGGAAACTACACAGGCACCAACGGCAATAATGGATGGATTGTTGGGTTTGATGGCATTGGCGACTTAACAGGTATGAGTCTAACTCACTTTAATAATGGGGCGCAGACTAGGTTAGCGGCCACTGGCGTTACTAAGTCTCAACTTCCGTTAAACACTTGGAATCATGTTGCATGGGTTAAAAATGGGACTTCTTTCAACTTCTTTGTTAATGGGATAAGCTACAATCCAACTACTGCACTTAGTGCAGTAGGTGCCGGATATACTTTCTGCGTTGGTGTATACTTGCAGAATTTGACTTATGCAGGTAACCCCAACTGGTATATCAGCAACCTTCGCATTGTCAAAGGCACCGCTGTTTACACCAGCAACTTCACACCAAGCACAACACCATTAACTGCTATAACAAATACAGTATTGTTGACCTGTGCTGCTGCAACGGCGGTTGGCGTTACTACACCATTAGCCCAAAATACAGGTATTGCGTTGACTGCCACTGGATCACCTGCCTTCACAGCATTTGGTCCGTTTACTACTAGTACAGCATTGGCATTGGGTGCATATGGTGGTAGTATGTGCTTTGATGGTTCTAGTTATTTGACAATACCATATTCTACTTCAAAATTTGATTGGTTCTCCAGTGATTATACATTGGAGTATTGGATATATGCCAATTCTTTTGTTGGTGGTGGAAATACAAATGACTCTCCAGTTATTGGAAATATGACAGTTGGTGGTACTGGCAGTAATTGGGCTTTTGGTCCAATAGCCGGGGGAATAGTTAAGTTTTATTGGTACACTACTGGCATAAATCATATTGGTTCTACAGCAATCCCAGCCAATACTTGGACTCATCTTGCACTCACATATGTAGCATCGACAAAAGTTGTTACTATATGGATCAATGGGGCTTCAAATATAACCTATACAGTTTCTGGAACACCTGCTTCAGGAACTAATATTCCTTTATTAATTGGTAGGGCAAATAATTCATTTTTTAATGGTTATATCAGTAATCTACGTATTGTAAAAGGCACTGCGGTATATACTGGAAATTTCATCCCATCAACTACTCCGGTGACTGCCATAACAAATACTCAATTGTTGTTGAATGCAAATAATACTGAATTGATTGATTCAACTGGGAACAATGATATTATTCCTAGTACATCATCGTCCATGGTCAGTACAGCTCAGAGCAAATTTGGCTCAAAGAGTATCTATTTTGATGGTACTAGTACCAATTTATCTGTTCCTTTCTCGCCAAATTTTGCATTTGGTACAGGAGATTTTACTGTTGAGGGTTGGTTCTATTTTACTAATTTAAATATAACTCAACGTGGGCTTGTTGCTCTTGGTGATGGGGCAAATGGAACTGGCCCAGTCTATAATTCTTGGGGCTTGTTGTATTTGGGAACTGAGGGATCTAATCAAATCTCATTAGGAAGATATGATGGAACATCATATGCTTTCACTACCTCTGGACTTACCCTTGTTGCAAACACATGGACACATATTGCAGTTTCAAGAGCTGCTGGAACATTAAGAATTTTTGTCAATGGAGTGGCTTATTATTCTGCGGCCAACTCCACTAATTTTTCAGCAGTTAATACAACAAATCCATTGCGTGTGGCTCTTCAATATTATGGTCCCCAGTCTGGATATAGTGGTCCTAGATATTGGCCTGGCTATATTGATGATCTCCGCATTACCAATGGTGTTGGCCGTTATGTCAGTAACTTTACACCAGTTGATACTTCAACCAATATCGATGACATTTATCTCTCATCAACTCAGTTATATTTGAGAGGTGATGCTGGTGTATTGACTAATAGCGTAACTGATTCTAGTGCAAATAACTTTACTGTGACTAAGACTGGTACCCCAGGTCAGGGCACTTTCAGCCCATCCGCTGTTGGTTACTATAGTACATATTTTAATGGATCTTCAGTAATAACAACACCTGCAGATGCTGCTTTCCAACTTGGTACTGGTGACTTCACTATTGAGTTTTGGATTAATGCTTCAGCAAGCGGCAGTTACAACCAAATTGTTGGAACACAAAATACTGGCACCGACAATGGAGCTTGGAGAATAAGTAATAGATTTAATAATGGAAATTCAATTCATTTCGCTCGTGGTAACGGCGGCGGCTTTGATGAATTTACTAGATCAGTGAATGTCAACGATGGTGCTTGGCATCATTTTGCAGCGGTTAGAAGTTCGGGAAATGTAGGACTTTATGTTGATGGTGTATTGCAAGGTGCAACAGTTAGTATTCCTGGCACATGTACCAGTTCCAATGATCTTAGAATTGGACTAAATCCACGTGATGGTGGATATTTAATTGGTTATGTCAGCAACATTCGTATTGTAAAAGGTGCGGCATTATATACCGGTACTTTTACTCCATCAACAATTCCATTGACCACAACAGTTAGTAGTGGCACTGTGAGTCTGTTGACCTGTTATGATGGAACGATGATGGTTAACCAAACGCCTGGTTCAACATCAACGACGTTGATGACAGTTAGTGGAACACCAAGAACAACATCATGGTCACCATTTGTTAAGGCATTTGATGTCACAATGGCTGGTAGCTATTATTTTAATGGTTCAACTGATTATTTGACAATACCAAGTACGGCAGTATCTAGCATAGGTACAGGGGCATTTACCATTGAGGGTTGGTTTTACAGTTTAGATTTTACAGTAAGAACTACATATTTTCAGCGACTATGGAGTTTTGGCAACGGAATATCAAATGATGTGACACTTAACTTAGACACTAGCGGTTATGTTGTATACAGAAATAACGATGCTATTCTAATAACATCATCCGTAGCAGCTCCGTTAAACGCTTGGTATCACGTAACTGTGGTAAGAAGTGGGACGACCACTTCGGTATATTTAAATGGGGCAAACGTAGGATCAACCAGTACCTCAAACAACCTAACTAGTCCTGGTGGATATTCATTAAATATTGGTAACGAATCTGGGTCAACACGTGGTGGATATTTTATTGGATATATTAGTAACTTTAGAGTGGTCCAAGGCACCGCACAATATTCAATATTGCCTTTGAATGTTCCATCAGCTGAATTAACATTGGTTGGTGATAGTTCTAATGCTTATACAACATTGTTATTAAATGGCAATTTACAAAATGCAGTATTGGGCGATACTATTGTTGACGCCTCGACCAATGCATTGACTTTGACTAAAAATGGTCCACCAACAATAAACATAAGAAGTCCATTTACCAACGCTGGTACTAGCGGTAATAGTATCTCCTTTGTCGGGGATAATGACAATCTTTTACTCCAAAGTTCGAATAGTCTTGCATTTGGAACCGGTGATTTCACTGTTGAATGTTGGGTATATTTTTTATCAGTGTCTGGTGCCCCTACATTTACAGAGAGTCGAATCTCAGGGTCTTCGACCTTAGGATTCAATTTTGGATTAGCAAACGGAGCATTGTCGTTATATGGTACTTCCGGCGGTCGATTACTTTCTGGTGGTCCTGTAGTAATAAACACTTGGTATCATATTGCGGCCAGCCGTTCTGGGACTGACCTGCGTATGTTTTTAAATGGTGCTCTAGTAGATTCTGCTACAAATTCAATGAATTTCGCAAGTCAAGTGTGGTATGTTGGTTCAAAATATGACAGTACAAATGAATTGACTGGTTATATGAGTAATCTACGTATAGTAAAGGGTACGGCAGTATATACCGCTGCATTCACCCCACCCACAACACCATTAACTGCTATTAGTGGCACTAGTTTCCTATTGTCAACACAAACTTTACAAAACAATACATTTGTTGACAGCAGTAGCAATGCGTTGACTGTTACTGCGAATGGCTCCTCGAGTCAAAACGCATTCTCTCCATTTACCAACGCTGGAAATAGTGCATATTTTAATGGATCCACTGATTCTTTAACTATTGGTTATAACAGTGTGCTAGAACTTGGTGCTGTTAATTTTACTATTGAGTTTTGGGTATATGCAATAAGCGGGAATTCTCTCTACTGTTGGTCATCAGATCAACATTATGCCATGTCATGGAATTACGGTGGTGCTAATGCAAATCGTATTGGTATTTGGGCATCATCCACTGGTTCAAGTTGGAATATATTCAATGCTGACGGTGGTGGCAACGGAATATCAACCGGAACACTATCAACCAATACTTGGACTCATATTGCTCTAGTACGTAACGGAAGTGCATGGGCATTGTATTTGAATGGAACTTCTGCATGGACTGGGTCATCAAGTGCAACTATCGTTACTCGTAGTACTGATACATTTAGAATTGCCGGTCCTTGGCCAGCTGGTGGTCCTGGCTTGTTCTCGGGTTATATCAGCAATTTCCGTATGGTAAAAGGCTCTGCATTATATACTGGCACTTTTGTACCAAGCACCACCCCATTAACTACAACAAGTCAAAATGCTACGACAGCAACTACTAGTTTATTGTTAAATTTCTCTAATCTTGGTGTTATTGATAATAGTAGTTTTAGAAATGGTGTGTCCACTATTGGTGATGCAAAAATATCAACAGCAGTGAAAAAGTTTGGTACTGGGTCACTGTACTTTGACGGTACTGGCGATTCTCTTTACATACCATGGTCATCAAATCTTGAACTTGGTTCTGGTGATTTTACTATTGAGTTCTGGACCTATTGGGTTGGTGGCACTGTATTCTTCTGTTGGTCAGTTGACCAGCATATTGGATTAGTTGGAAATTATGGTGGGGCTGGATCAGATAAATTGGGTCTGTATGCATCATCCACTGGGTCAAGTTGGAATATATTCAATGCTGACGGCGGCGGCAATGGTATTACAAGTTCAGCATGTCCTAAAAACACTTGGGCTCATGTGGCTATTGTTCGTAATGGTACTGATTGGGGTATATATATCAATGGCACAAGAAGCTGGACTGGGTCATCAAGTGCAACTATCGTTACTCGTAGTACTGATACATTTAGAATTGCTGGTCCTTGGCCAGGAAGTGGCCCTTCGGCCTTTAATGGCTATCTTGATGATTTCCGCATCACCAAAGGCGTGGCTCGTTTTGCAAGTACTCTTAAAAACTTTATTCCATCAACCGCAGTATTGACTCAAACAAGTCAAGGTGCTACAGCAGCAACAACCAGCTTGTTGTTAACTGCACAAAATAGCAATTTGATTGACACAACAGTTAAAAATAACTTTACTATTGTTGGTAATGTGACAGCTAGCACATCAACAGTAAAAGCTGGTGCTACCAGTATGTATTTTGATGGTTCAAGCTATGCATTTGTAAATGGTCAACCAAATCACTTCTCAAGTGGTGATTTTACAGTTGAGTTGTGGTTTTATCCATCCAGTACAACTGTTAGTCAAATGTTGATTGATTATAGAGTAGTTGCTAGTGGGGCATATTTTACATTGTGGGCAAACACATCAAGTCAAATAGTTTATTTTGCAAATGGTGCTGCTCAAATAACTGGTCCAGCATTAGTAACAAATACTTGGTATCATATCGCAGTAGTTCGTTTGGGTACTAGTACTAAGATGTACTTAAATGGTTCTCAAGTAGGATCAACATATAGTGACAGCACCACATATGTAAATGGGGCAAATAAGCCATTAATTGGCGCCAGTTTTGATACTAATAATAAAATTACCGGTTATATTGATGATTTTAGAGTCAGCAATGTGGCTAGATATACTGCCAATTTCTATACAGGACCATATACTGCATCTTCACTATCATCAACAGTTAGTGTTGCTGCAAATACAAGTTTGGTATATTTAAAAGTTGGTAGTACAGTAACATTTACTATTACTACAACTAATTTGCCCAACGGAACAATTTTAAATTGGACCAATACAGGTACTAGTTCCACTAGTTATTTCACAGACGGCGTCAATGCTGGATCAGTAACAGTTGTTAACAATACAGCAACAGTTACTAGAACTACACTAGCCAGTACCAGTGTTAGCGCAGCAACATTGATATTATCAATATCCAATTTATCAGGAACGGTATTGGCTACCTCCCCAACAGTTAGTCTTTCAACTGTACCAGCATCAGTCTCCGCAACTTATTTAATTGTTGCTGGTGGCGGGGGTGGTGGTGGTGGTTATACATCGGCAGGTAATAGCCCCGGCGGCGGGGGTGGTGGTGCGGGCGGCCTATTATCTGGCTCAACTTCTTTAAGTTCTGCGACTTCTTACACAGTGACTGTCGGCGGCGGTGGAAGTGGCGGCGCTGCAGGTGCATTAGGAACAACAGGTACTAATTCATCAATAACTGGTTTGACTGCTGCGGTTGGCGGTGGTGGTGGTGGAAGCTATCCAGGCGGTGGTGGGCTTACGGGCGGTTCTGGCGGTGGCGGAACGACAAGTAACGCTACTTACCTCGTTGGTGGCAGTGCAACATCTGGGCAAGGGTTTGCTGGCGGCACGGGCGGTGGCTACTATGGTGGTGGTGGCGGTGGTGGTGGTGGTTCATCCGCAGTTGGAGCCAATGCCTCCACTAATACTCCGGGTGCTGGCGGTGCTGGCACATCATCCTCTATTACAGGTTCAGCCGTATTTTATGCGGGCGGTGGTGGTGGTGGATCTGGTGGTGCTGGTTCGGGAGTAGGTGCAGGCGGAACGGGCGGAGGCGGTGCTGGTTCTAATAGCGCGGCGGGAACAGCCGGAACCACTAATTTAGGCGGCGGCGGCGGTGGTGGTGGACCCACTTTTGTTGGTGGAGCTGGTGGTTCCGGCATTGTAATTATTTCCTACTCTGGAGCACAAGTATTTGCTGGTGGAACGGTTACCTTTGTTGGTAGCAATACTATCCATACATTTACTACATCAGGAACGTTGGCTTAAATTTAATTTAAAAGGAAAAAATCAATGAGTCATTTTGCAAAAGTAGAAAACGGCACGGTAACACAAGTTATCGTTGCCGAACAAGATGTTATCGATACAGGTATGTTTGGATCTGGTTGGATCCAAACATCCTACAACACCAGAGGTGGTGTACATTATAATCAAAATAATGAGCCATCTGAAGATCAATCACGTGCATTACGTAAAAACTATGCAGGTGTTGGTTATACTTATGACAGTGAGCGTGATGCATTCATCCCACCACAGCCATATGCCAGTTGGGTATTAGATGAAGTCACTTGTTTGTGGGCAGCACCAGTTGCAATGCCAACAGATGACAAGCAATATAATTGGGATGAAGCAACTCAATCCTGGGTTGAATTTCAAAATATTCAATCGATCTAACAAATTTAAAAGCTTTTATTATTAATAATAGGTAATGCTAAATACTGATAATGTACAATTTAATCAAAGGAAAATAAATGTTCATAGCTCAAATCATCTCGGCTTTTTTTGGTAAAAGTTCTTCTAGTTCTACTATCGTAGCACAAGTTCTAGATTCATACTTTAATTCAACAGTTTTATTAATTAATGGTGAAACATCTAAATTGCCATTTACTGCTGATGCCAGTACTAATGCATTGGCCATATCACCATTTGGTTCTGTGAGAAATGACACATTTAGTCCTTTTGACGCTGGGTATTACAGTGGGCTCTTTAATGGCTCGACAGATTATTTGGCTGTTACAGGAACATCAGCATTTGCTTTTGGCACTGGTAATTTCACAATCGAGGCCTGGGTCTATTTGAGGTCTTATCCATCTGGTAGTTTATCTGGTACTACGCCATTCGGTACCACAAACGGTGCATTAACTGGTTATTATTTAAATTTAGGTCAGGATATTAATACGCTTCGATTTACATCAAATGCTAGTGGAACATGGGCTGATAATGTAACTGTTACAGCTGGTAATGGTGTTCCTTTGAATAGTTGGACACATGTGGCATTTGTAAGAAACGGTGGAACACTGACGCTGTATAAAAATGGTGTAGTTGTTGCAAACGCAACAGGTGCTTCATCTTTTAACTTCACATCACCAAATAATGCTGGATATATTGGCTTACTTTCAAATATCGATGCTACTCAGTATTTTCCCGGATACCTAAGTAATGTAAGAGTAGTGGCCAATGCCGTCTACACCTCAGCCTTTACACCAAGTGCTGCACCATTAACTGCTATTACTGGTACTAGTTTGTTGACATTGCAAGATAATCGTTTTAAAGACAGCAGTACTAATAATTTTTCATTAACCATAAATGGAACACCAAAAATCACTGGTTTGTCACCATTTGCCTACACACCCACCGCCGCAAGTGCGAATTTTAATGGATCAAGTGATTATTTGACTATACCATCTAATTCTGTGATTGCATTAGGTAGCGGTAGTTTCACAATTGAAGCATGGATTTATATAACCAGCCCGCAAACTCAATCTTATGGACATCAGATATTGGGTACATATCCTGCAATTGGAAATGGCTGGAGCATAATTATTAACAGGAGTAACGGTGGAAATGGAATTGGATGGATTAACGGGAGCCCATCAGCTATATTATTAACTACAAACACCTATTTAAATTCTAACACATGGTATCATATAGCAGTGGTTAGAACTAGTACTGCTACCAATGGTTTAGCAATATATCAAAACGGTGTGCTCGTTGCAACCGGCACGGATTCTATAAATGATACAGTATTACAAACTTTGTATATCGGTTCTCAAGGTACCGGTAATTGCTATTTTCCCGGTTATATCAGCAACCTACGTGTAGTAAAAGGCACCGCCGTTTACACCGCCAACTTTACCCCATCAACCACACCACTCACAGCCGTTGCTAACACACAATTGTTGACACTGCAAAATGCAGGCCCAGTAAACAATAATGGTTTCTTAGATTCCAGCGCAAACAATCTTGCGATTACCCGTAGTGGTTCACCAACTCAAGGCACATTCTCACCATTCAGTAAT
>Ga0136644_10004454_pt1 | contig 10344 bp, 19 predicted proteins | sample C_130820_EF_Meta_FD_94780 | JGI IMG/M metagenome (GOLD analysis project Ga0136644, IMG submission 94780) | Freshwater microbial communities from Lake Croche, Canada to study carbon cycling - C_130820_EF_MetaG (v2) (version 2) | ecosystem: Environmental > Aquatic > Freshwater > Lake | place...
CCATGCAGATTGAACATATATTTAACAGTAGAGATCACTCGTTCTCCAGTTCAAGTTTACGCAAACGTGTGGTGGCTGCTGAGACTGAAAAAGTTCTGCTACAAAGATGATCTTGTATGTGAATGGTTGCAGTCATACTGCGGCTGCCGAGGCCGCTGTCAATGAAGTGTTTGCTGTAGACGATGGCCGGAATGGCATAGACCGTAGACCGCATCCGGCAAACCTAGCAGTGAGTTGGTGTACCGGATTGGCCAAGCATCTTGGTGTTGAACTATACTGCGATGCTGAATCAGCATCCAGCAATGATCGCATGATTCGCACCACACGTGATTGGATTCGACACAACCCAGATAAACTGGCCGATACATTTATGATCATACAATGGTCAACTTGGGAACGAGAAGAGTGGTTTCACAAAGGCATATGGTATCAAGTCAACGCTAGTGGATGGGACATAGTTCCTCCCGAACTGCGAGATCGATATCGACAGTATGTAATTGATGTGGATTGGAAAACAGCCACACGCAGAGCACATGATCAAATTTGGGCATTCCATCAAGAACTGACCGAACTCCAAATACCGCACCTGTTCTTCAACGGACACAGTACATTCAGCGAATTGCCCCATGATCGGGCATGGGGAACGGCATATATTGAGCCATATTCTGTTGATCATTCCTATAGTGCTGTGTGTAGAAACAACGGTTTTGAGTATGTAACCCCCAAAAGTTATCATTTTGGTGCTGACGCCCATTGCTTTTGGGCTGAATATGTGTTACAATACATCTACAACAACAACTTGATTGTGCCCAATGAAATACGTACTGATTGACACTGCCAACATGTTTTTTCGTGCTAGACACGGAGCATTCAGAGCCGCAGACTCTTGGACCAAACTGGGTTTTGCCCTACATGTCACACTAATGGCTGTGAACAAGATGGCCCGACGCTTCGAAGCAGATCATGTGGTATTCGCACTAGAAGGTCGCTCGTGGCGCAAAGACTACTACAAGCCCTACAAGGCCAACCGTGCTGTGGCTCGGGGCAAAATGACAGAAGAGGAAGCAGAAGAAGACCGACTGTTTTGGGAGACCTATGACGAACTGACTAAATACTTGGCTACGAAAACCAATTGTAGCGTCATCCGATGTGCCACTGCCGAAGCAGATGATATCATAGCACGTTGGATTGCTTTACACCCCCAAGATGACCACACAATCGTAAGTTCAGACTCTGATTTTGTGCAACTGCTCGCCGCCAATGTCACGCAATACAATGGCATTAGCGATGAACTGTTAACACTGGAGGGCATATTTGATGCTAAAGGTAAGCCTGTCAATGATAAGAAAACTAAACAGCCAAAAACGATCCCGGATCCAGCCTGGCTGTTATTTGAGAAGTGTATGCGTGGTGACTCCTCAGATAACGTATTCAGTGCGTATCCTGGAGTACGTGAGAAAGGCACAAAGAATAAAGTTGGTCTCCGTGAGGCCTTTGGAGACCGAGACCGGCGCGGATACAATTGGAACAACATGATGTTGCAACGTTGGACCGACCATGAGGGTGCAGAACATCGTGTGCTAGACGATTATGAACGCAATTGTACCTTGATCGACCTCACCGCCCAACCAGACGACATCAAGATAACCATAGACACCGCCATACGTGAACAAGTCAGTCATCGTGATGTGGGACAGGTGGGAGTGAGATTCATGCAATTCTGCGGCAAGTACGAATTGAACAAGTGTAGCGATGCGGCCGAACAGTTTGGTCGCTGGCTCAACGAAACATATAAAGGAGTGCTAGATGATATTGGCCAAACCCATAGTGGACAATCAGTATTACATACTCAAGAAGGATGATCGCAAGATTGGCCAACTTGAAGTAAAAGAGAACGGTAACTGTACAATAAAAATTCTTGATAGTGTAGTAAGTTATAAAACTATCAAGATGGCTCGAGAGGCGATTGAAATCCAATTCGAGCCGGCTGAAACTGTAACACCACTGCCACCAAACATGGTGTATGGTCACGAAGTTGCGGGTGATGTGTTCAATCCACTTTGGGACGTGAAACATAAGTTGCCGCTGTTTACTAGAGAAGACAAATCTAAATCTTGGTTTGCCGCTGGCTGGTACAGAGTCAAGCAACATCGCAAGTGGCAAGTGGTACAACATCCTAAACTTATTGCCCTGGAGCGTTATGCCTACCAAGGCCCATTCCAAACCAAGGAACAAGCCGGTGTCTAATCCTTTCCGTGATCAAGAAAAATTCATGCGAGCCTGCGAACAAACAGTAGGCGAGTTCAACGAAGCACAATATCAACTGTACTGCAATCTCATCTCAGAAGAATTTGATGAGTTGGTGGCCAGCAAAACCAAAACAGATGACCTTGACGCCCTGATTGACATCCTGGTTGTGACCATAGGTGCTATCCACAGTCTTGGTGCCGATGCCGAAGGTGCCTGGAAAGAAGTCATGAGTACTAACTTTGCCAAGATCGACCAACAAACAGGTCGGGTACGCAAACGTGAAGATGGAAAAGTGCTCAAGCCGGTTGGATGGACTCCGCCCAACCTAGAACCTTTTGTGCTATGAGTCTACATATAAATCGTTTTGTTGACAGTATTAAAGCACATGAATCACGTGGACAACGTGATTTGGTTATGACCATGCGTGAAGCCAAGGACTTGCACGGTGATATTACAAAACTATTACTCACCTTAGAGTCGTTACATACACGAAATACACAGCCAAAAGAAGAAACAATTTCGATAGAATTAGATGGTGGCAGTTTCAAAACCGCGTAGTTATTGGGATAAATAAACTACGGAGATAACGATGTCGAGACCCAAGCCAAATGTGTTAATTGAACACACTGACAAAGCAACTTACAAGACCGAACAAGTGTTGGCCTCTGAGGGAGTGTGGGCAGTATTTTTTGATTATAAACCCATCAACCTAAAAACATCTAACATGCTTACTCAATATCCAGGACCCAAGTACAAAAAAGTTTCGTTTTCCAATCCAGGTCATGCCAAAAATCTGGCACGTAAACTCAACACACAATTCAAGACCGACAAATTCACAGTCGTGCTCTTGACGCAGGGGGCGCAAGTATACCCCGATGCCCGATAAACAACGTCTCACTCAACAACTGTTGACTCAACTGCCCGAGGATGACCGGCTTGGTTTAGAACTGGCGCTTAAAGCATGGTGGCAAGATCCACGCAACGATGGAGGATTAAGATTGAGCATGTCTGGGTATGACGTTTTTAAATTTTTGTCAATTGAACAACATGTGTTTGATTTCTCAAGGGTATTGAGTCCCGGTTTGTTAATGACTTTGAATTGGAAACTGGACTGTCCCTACTATATCAAGGCAGGGAAGACTCCTAAACTGATCTTGTTTGGAAGCCAACAAGCCATCATGTACGCCATGTACGGTGACATGGAAAAATTTTTACGTTATCTAGAAAGAACTTAAACTAGACGTTTTGTTTCTTTGATTGGTGGACCAGAATTGCCTAGTATATCGCCCAACAACTTGTAATCGTCAAATAATCTAAATCTAAAGCCTCTAGATATTTCTCTGAGTACTCGTTGTGTGGCTGGATCATAGAGATTGATTTTTTCAACTAGATCTTCCATAAACACATTGCGCCGCAATAGATCAAGATTGTGTTGGAATCTTGGCAAATTATTTTGTATGAACTCTCTAGTGCAGTCAATGTCACGCAATAGATGTAAATTCTTTTCCACAGCGTAGTAGGCACGGTCCCAAGGATCTGTCATGCGTTCATAACTGTGATCCACTATGTCATCAAACACATCAAACCCCAAGCGACGCATGCTCTCAGGTATGGCCCATCCACCTACCCAAATTGGCAATGTGCCGCCATAAATGGCCATGATGGTTTTTTCAGTCTTGAGAGTTTCACGTTCATAGAAACTGGGCTCAGTAATTAAACTAACACAACTGGGTTCAAACAAGGCGTCTTTTAACAATCCGGCATAGTTTTCGCCGTTCCTAACCTGCCCGTATTGTAGTCCTTGATCCAAGAAAGTTTCATGTCCAAATGCATAAGATTTTTCTGGAATATCAACTTGGGTATTGTTTATGATTTGTTTGTATAAATCACAGTTGGTATTGCTTAACATTTTAGCACGATTGATATCAATCTTCTTCCAGCACAACGAGTGTGTATAATCATCTAACGCAAAGTGTTTGATCAACATCAGCAAGAATTCTCTGTTGGGCCTGGGCTTGTTGATCATGAAATTGAACGTTTTGGTCTTGTTGCTCCAGTTGGGTTGTATGTTTCTAGATTCAAACTCTTTGGCTTCGGCAGCCAGGAATATAGGCATGCACAAGAGATTGTAATCGGATAACTCGTCGTCGTGATTGACGTGATCAAATACCACCAGGTGACTTTGAGGATTACAGATGCTGTTTTCTAACAGAGTTTTCACGTGAAAACAATGATTATTGTCATCGTAGTGATGATCATTGACATAAATTATTTCAGGTTCAGTCAAGATCTCGCCATTGTAGCGATATGTTGGGCCAAAGATTTCTATCATATAAGTACGTGATGTATTGGAACAATCCTTTAGAACAGGTTAGATATCCTGGCCCAAGTGACATAATATTTAAGGCCACACATGGTGGTCAGCATTGTTTGTTTTGGAATCCTGCGGCCAGATTTGACAACATTTCTACCAATCAGAAACTGGCAGACTTGTGTGCTTGGGCCAATGATCACATGCGCACACAAGGTGTAAATGCATTCTTGACTGACCCACATTGTTTTTATGATATTGCTAATTTGGTCAAACTCAACATGTGGATTCAGGACATACGCCAGCAAGGCATAGTTAAACCTTGGTTAATACAAGATCAAGGCAACGGCATATTTTTGGCCGGCAACGGAGATTCAAGACTGCGGTGTTTAGAACGCATACCTGAAATAAGCACGGTGCCTGCTTTTGTTTCTACACATGTGAGTCGTGCGCATTTATACAGTGATCTCGAACCAGTGGACACATTTGAACAGTTTGCTAGATTGTGTGGCGCCGAACATCACCAGGATTTTTTGTTTAGGCTGACTGATGCTGATGCACCTTATGGGCTGTACTGGTACGAGTACAACAGTTCACGTACTCGAGCAGTCACTCCAGGCGAGCCTGAAGCAGTTGGCATTATGGTTAACTATTTTGCCGCGCATCCAGGAATCAAAATCACTCCTGAGTGGTTTGATCAGTTGATTGACTGGTCACAGTATCATCCATATTTATAAAAAGTTTTCTGTGCTATCTGTTGCCAATCAAGGTGACGATCACCAGTGTGGTTGATAGAGACTCCCAGCCAAGGCAATGAATCATTGGCGTGTCCGGCAAACCCCATTTTGGGCAATAGCAAGTGCTCGGGCCAACGCTCCAAGAATCTTTTTCTTATCAAAGGTTTTGTAACTGTATTTACTTTGAATTCCCAAGGTAGGTTTAATGCAAACTGCATCACGCTCTTGAGTTGAAAAGGTTTGCGTGTTTCTATCCCGTGACAGCCACCTATGCGATCACTGCCGGGTGCATCGGATCCAACAATCTGACACCAGTAGTCGGCTAACAATGTTGCCTGCCGTGGATCGTTGTCGTACAATGCTAAACATTGCTGCCATATCGCAGGATCGACGTGTAGACTGTATGGACTGGTACTATGATCTGTGGTATAGTCTATGGTCTGATAAACTCTGTACCCGCCAAATAACTCGTCGGCAGCCTGTCCAGAAAACAATACCCGTTGAGTACAGGCCTTGGCCACTATCCAATTGCCCACATAACTCCAACTCTGCACGGGCATTCGAGTACGTTGTATTAGTTCTAGATATTCCTGAGCATACTGTTCATAGTCAACTGATATCTCTGTTAATTGTTGTTGTTGTGCTGGTGTCAAAAAATCTCTAACTCGATCGGCTATGGGATCTTTACCGGTCATGTTTATGGCTATTAACTGTGCGGGATTAAGGTCACGCAAGATAATACTGCTATCTAGCCCACCCGAATAACTCAATGCTGTAGCACAATCGGGTCGGGCAATACGCATGGCTCGTTCCCAGACAGCACTGAATTCTTGATAAGCATCATCAAATGTTAAATTGCTTCTGGGCTTGACCCACGACCAAATGTTGTCCAGGCTGTTGGCGGCCACGTGATTGGAGTATAGTCGGCCTGGCTCAAGACGTTCAATGCCTGCCCAGGGTGTTTCGTGTTGTAGGGTCCAACACTTGTTGTTGTAGGGCACTGATACTTTGACAGCATCAATATAACACAATATAGGGGCAACCTCGCTTGCCACAATCACAATGTTGTCGTCTTGATAACGATACAGATAGTGTTCGCCTTGCGGATCACTAGCATACATGGTGGTTTCAAAGTTGGTGTATACCCAGGCCCAGGGACCTTCAAAAAATTTAAATAGTCTGTGGTCTCGACGAGCCGCATGATAAGCCAACTCAATATCATTGCTGTAACCGCCATGCCATTTGAAATCATATATTTCACCGTTGTAGGCAAAAAAGTCTGTGCTGGTTCTGTTGTAAAAGTCTGCAGAGCCTGTGATATGTAGCACTGACTGGGCTACGAACTTGTTGCCACGATGTTCATAGCAAGAAAAATCAGGACCGCGACTTTTCAAGATCTCCAAGGCTTCAAGATGCTTTTCCAGTGGGATAGGATCCCGGCTTTCAACAAATAGTATACCGCACATTATCTAATATCTCGACTGAGTTTTTGTAACCATGCTGATTGATTCTCTTGCCACACACGTGACAATTCGGCCAACCACCATTGGTTATGAAATGCGGCTGCTTGGCATCGCGATCTTACTTGCAGCCAGGGAAGGTTTTTCACATGTGAAATTGTTTTTTGCGCACAGCCTGTGAAGTTTGACATCTTGTGTTGTGCTTCCAACAATCGATCGTAACTGTGATCCACAATATCATCCATAACATCAAATCCTAGTTCACGCAATTTTGCTATGGTATATCTCCCAGCGTAAGCAACCCAAGGAACAGGTGTAACTAGACATCTAAATATTTTTTCACTTAGACTAATCACATTATCACTGCTGTAGGTTTCAACCACAATACTTAGCCAACTTTGATTGTAAGCAACGTCGTGTTCAAGCGTGTGATTTCTAATAGGCATTTGGTTGGCCAATGTTAAAAACATATTTCTTTCTTGATTATCGGCTGAGTGCGCAACTGCTTCATCGATGAATGCTTGCTTTCGATCTTGTTCAGGTGCCACACGCTTGCCGCCAATTTGACAATTGAAACTCACGTAACCCAAATCGAATCCTATATTTTGATGCAACTGCAACAACACCCGCATGCGTTTAAAGTCCATGCGATTTATAGCAAAGGTATAATCACGATCAGGTTCCCAGTTTAAATTGTCTGGAGTGTATGAATATATCCCATAAAAACTCTGTGGTACTCTATAAATTCTATACACACTGGGACAGTTTAAAAAATTGTCCGTTATCACCATGGTGTCTCGATCAAACAGGTACGGTGTGTCTTGAGATCGGTCTGCGGCGCAGTCCCAAAAATCATCTACCAAACTGACCACAATCTTTTGATCGCCGCGTTGCCAGATAGACCTGGTATTGCTCACAGTATTGATATTCTGATAACGGTGTTGTTGCAAACATTTGTGAATGTCAAACGCCAGTTGTCTTTCTTGTGGCCAACATTGACTCTTGAGCCAAATTTCACCATTATGTATCACGCCCGGAGCATCTGTTGTCATGATAATACTTATAGCACAAAAGTATTACTTTTTAGAAATCCAAAAATGTAACAAAAAGTACTACTTTTTTGTTGCAAACCACAACGACATTTCGGTTGACCAAAAAAGCAATTTCGGTTATAATACATGTATGGAACTTAAAAAGCAATCACGCAAAAAACGAGTGGACCGTACACACATTGTTTACTTTATCCAAATTGGACTAGAGTACTACATTGGTGTTACAGCAAAAACTCAACGCACCATCAACATGAGCCTGCGCAGTCGTATCAACAAGCACATCTATCGCTCACGCACAGAAGACAAAAGTTGGCGCCTATACGAAGCAATTCGTGGCGCTGGTGAGTCGGCTGTGAATTTTGCGATTGTTGACATTGTGCGTGGCAAGACTGAAGCACATCAACTAGAACGTGAACTAATACGAAAGTACACACCTGCTCTCAACACCGATGTGCGTGTGAAAACGGTTGACCAATAATAGCCAATTTGCTATAATACTTGTATAGAAACTAAAAGGAGCCCACTATGTCAGTAACAGTTAACGGTGTCAAAGTAGACACAATCGTAGCCGAAGCCAAGTCAGCCGCTAGACAGGCCGCTGAAAAGTTTTTCCAAGACAAACTGGGCGGGCGAGATCAGTATGCTTGTGGCTTTGCCTGGGTTGACATATTTGGTATCAAAGGTAATACAAAACTTGGTAAAGCCTTCAAAGAAGCAGGTGTGAGCAAGAGCCACACAGGCGCTTTCCAAATCTGGAACCCATCCAACATGTACGTGCAAAACGTAGACACCCTGGCGGCAGGTGCCCAAGCGGCGGCTGATGTTTTCAAGCGATACGGCTTCTCTGCCTACGCTGGTAGCCGTTTAGACTAAGGAAAATTATGATTGAAATGTTCTTATTCCTGGCCATTACCTTTGTGATCAAAGTTTGGTTCATCAACCGATACATGTAAGGAAATCGTATGAGACTATCACTACTTGACGAGCGTATGAACGCAGACATTGATGCGCTGATTGCCAAATTGGAAGCGGCAAAGACCAGTCGCACTTACCTACAACGTGCAAGCCTTGTGGGCCGAGTAGCTGAACAGTGCCAAAGTTATGAATTTTATTGGGAAGATAGGCTTCTCAGTCTAATGGACTAATCATGCAAAAGAGGGTCAAAGAATTGATGAGTCAGACACTGGACGAAAAGTTCAGTCATACCTGGAGCACCATGACCCCCGCGGACTTGGAAAAGTTTGTGAAACACTTTGCTGAATTGTTGATCCGCGACTGTGCCGACGTTGCCTATCGATTCGACGGTGTCACACTGGGACAAGGCTATACCATTGCCAAGCACATCAAAAAGAACTATGAGGTTGAACTATGAACGAACGAATTGCTAAACTTTACGACCAGGCTATCATAATTGAAGACGGTGGAGATTATGTCTGTGGTGAATTAGACCCTGAAAAGTTCGCCCAGTTGATTATACGTGAGTGTGCCGCAGAGGCCGACAAGCAAACCATCTACTGTAGAGGTATTCCTTGGGGTCGATGGATCAAAGAACATTTTGGAGTTGAATAATGTATCAATTAATCTTTACATTTTTGGTTGTGACCAAAGCAGGGCTTCCGGGCTTTCACATAGAGCGCATGAGTCAGTTTAGAGAATTAGAGGACTGTGAAAAGACCCGAATCTCCATGGTCACATACATGGATCGGTTGGTGCGAGAGAACAAGATGTTCCCGGGAGTGTTTGAATGTCAAAAAGTACAGCGATGAACAAAGAAATTACACTCACTCCTGCGGGTGGTCGATTCTATCGTGCCATGGCCTTCCACTGGGTTACTGTGGCGGTTGTCATGCCACCCTTGGCTGTGGCCATGATTGCGGCCATAATGAACCCTTTTTGGTTTCGCGATTCAATGTTTAACTGGGTTGAACGCCGGGTTAATGAATTCACCCGCTGGCGCAACAATGTGAAATACCGCATCTATCTTGGATGTGACCCTGTTGTTTGGCACACCCTTAGGGGCGACATAAAGTGAACCGGTTGATTCGTGATGGCCGGGTGGCTGTACTGGTATCGCCGGGTTATGGTGCTGGCTGGAGTTCATGGAATCCTGACACTGAAGAACTGTTGTTTGACCCTGCCATAGTGGAATTGGTGGAAAATAATAAATGGGAAGAACTAGACGTGTACGTCAAACTCAAATATCCAGGTATCTACGATGGTGGCATGAGAGATTTAGAAATAGAGTGGCTTCCCGTGGGTACTGAATTCATCATAAAAGAACACGACGGTGCAGAAACTATTGAAATAAAATCAGATATTGTTTGGTACCGGGCTTGACACAAAATATGTTTCCTGTTATAGTATAAGTCACTGCCTTGGTAGCTTAATGGTAAAGCAGGGGTCTCATAAACCCTTGAGTGGGGGTTCAATTCCCTCCCAAGGCACCACTCTGCCCGTAGTATAATGGATAATACAATCGGCTTCTACCCGATGAATGTGGGTTCGATTCCTGCCGGGCGGACCAAAGTTTTCAC
>Ga0136644_10004455_pt1 | contig 10344 bp, 11 predicted proteins | sample C_130820_EF_Meta_FD_94780 | JGI IMG/M metagenome (GOLD analysis project Ga0136644, IMG submission 94780) | Freshwater microbial communities from Lake Croche, Canada to study carbon cycling - C_130820_EF_MetaG (v2) (version 2) | ecosystem: Environmental > Aquatic > Freshwater > Lake | place...
CTCTTGATATGGCATTTACAGGCAAGGGAGTATAGTTAAATAGAAACATTTCAGTATATGCTTTTAGCATATTATGAAAGTATAAGGGAGGTTGAATTAGTGGGGGTTTACAGGTCCGTAGGGATGTTACGATTACCGCCACGGCTGGCAATGAAGTCACGCTGCTTCGCCGTCGTACAGACGCAGCCGCTGCTGCACGTGTAGCTGGACGGGCAGCACTCGGGCTTGCACTGGTTGTTCTTGAACATAAAGAGGCTGTCGGGACCGAGCTCAACATCGGGACCCAGTAGGGGCTCATTGGGCGCCGGTCCACGCCAGTTGGACAAGCCGTTCGCCGGCTTATACACAACATTATCATAAGTACCAATCGACTGGTAGTTATCGCCCGTCGGCGCCGCATTGTCCAGCATAAAATCCACGAATCCCTCCGCATGGATAGGATAGTTGGTAAATCCATTGACCATCAGGAGATTTGCTAGGAGCAGTAGACCTAGCATGACGAGCACGAATGTAATTCTGGGAGACATTTGCTTTAGTTATAGATTAGATTTTCTCCGCTGCTGCTAGAGTTTCCAAGACCCAATCGTACGTCTTTGAAATATCTGAATGTCCAACATCGGTGAAGTCACGCACCTCGATAAATTGTCCACCCTCGATTACCGTGAACGTGCCGGACTCCGTAAAGAGTTGGAACCATTCTTCATCGGTAGGCTTGCTACCACACAAACTGTGCTGTTGCATCCAGGTATCGGCGACTTTTGTCCAATTGCCGGATGACATATAGGCGGTCTCGCTCAACTGTACCGCATTGTTCACTTCATTCGGAGCGAGTCGGACAACGCCACGTACTGTAGTTTGTTTTCCGTCGGCGTCAATCACTTTACATCCGGGAACTATTCCACGAATTTCAGACGGTCCTAATGGTGTCATTACGTGTGCTTTGCCCGTAAAGCCCGCCTCTGAATGCAGAGATTGTGTACTCGGCTCTACGTAAATCTGCTGCGGGTTCAGCATTGTAAATACCCGTTTATTCCACTCTTTCAGGGTTTCCGTAGTATTCTCCAACTCCTCCCAATCGGCAAACTGGAGTGTGCCATTGGCGCCGATGACCGGAATACGACGGGTTGATGTAATAAAACAATAGACTTTGCGATGCTGCTGAGGCAGTTTCTTTGCATCGGGATGATGTTCTACAAGCATAGGCTTTGTATCGGTGTAGACAATATGCGAACCACTTACGTGTACACCGTATAAATCGTACATATCATCTGTATCTTGTTCAAATGCTAGAGTGCCTTGTACTATGCCCCCGTCAGCAAGCTCGGTACCCAATTTGACCGATTCAATTGGCTGCGTACCTGTTTTTGTTTCCACTTGAGTACCTATTTCAAAACAGAACACTCCCGCAATACCCGTAATTTTGTCGCCCTGTCCTGACCGCTCAATCATATTTACCGCCAAAATAATGATGACAATAATCGCTATAAAGAGAAATGGCAACCAAATGAAAATAGCAGCAATAATAATTAAGATTGTAATTACAATATTTACAACAAGGTCAAATACGCTCAAGGTTGTTTGAAACGCTGCGAGACCTGACATAATACCCGCAACAGACACTGCAAACATTTTGCCGATTGCCGCATGTAATTTCATAAATGTCGCACGCAAAGAGGTTAATATTCCCTGAAAACGATTCATAAATACCTCCGTCATACTATTGAATTGGCTCCACATCGCCTGAAGCAATCCTCTCACATTAAATAATCCTCCTACCGTTTGTTCAATAGCATCTGTAAGCATTCTAAAAATCTGCATCACCGGTTGCATTATAGTTGACATTGTTTGGTTAGCAATTGTTGATAGCAAATTGTTAAAATTATCAAGTGCAAATTGAAGCCGGGACCGAGAGTCACCATCGGGCTTATAGAAAGGTGCTAAGAAAAAGACAAATAATATATTTTTATTGTACTCGTCCCAGTTGTTAAGAACCTCCTCTTGGTTTGACTTCGCAAACAAGTAAAGTACTCCAACAAGAAGCGCACAGGTTAAACCTGCGAAAGCTAACATCCTCTTGAATTGGGTATATGAATTATACAATTTCTAAAACCGTAATAGAAGGTATATGTCTATAACCCGTAAGCATCGTGGGTATATACGTCGTGTTGCATATACCCGTAAGCTAAAGAACGGTCGGCGTATTCGTGTCCCTTCTGCTTTGATTAAAGACATTGGTCGTAAAGGCAAAGGCTATCGTGGTCCTAATGGGTCCCCCGGTATAGGTCCGCTACGTGAGGGAGAACTATCACAATTCGGTTACGCCAATGTAGTCAAGACATCGGCACACAATCGCCACGTTGCGTTAAAGAAGGCAGTAAAGAAGTATGGCTCTCTATCGGTTCGCCGTAAACTTCAGGCAGTTGCCACATATACTAAGCGTACATCGCCTGTCGCTAGCAAGGTATTCAAGTCCGATATTGCGTGGATTAAGCGCACACTCGACTAACCGGCGGTTTAAATATGTAGAAATCGTAGAATGGGAGGATTCTTCTCCATAGCTAGTTGGGATATTATAGATGCTGAACCGAATGTAGTCCCGACTAAAAATAGTGGCACTCCACCGGCATCTCCAACATTACCCGTTCCACCTCCGAATAAGACATCAGGTGGTCGCAGACATCGTACATATAAGAAAAGGGAACGGCGGGGGAAGTTTAAAACACTCAAGTAAAATCACGGCTTTCAACAGAGGAGGTTTTCGTCATGGAAGAACCATCAGAGTTTGATAAGTTGGTTGCGTGGAAAGAGGGTTATACAAGAATTATAATCGTCTTTGTGCTTGTTACATTGTTACAAATAGGATTATTAGCTGTAGCATTACAATTTACGAATTTAGCCGATATCAAAAAGAATTTTGGAAAGTATCGATGCAATCCATTATTTATGCCATTTGTTGGCAATTTTGGCTACAATCCAGGTGATAATTTCAACTTTTGTGTTCAGAATATTTTTAACGGAAAAGCAGCCGAGGTATTTGCGCCTATTTACAATATCCTTGGAACCTTCCAAAAAGTTCTTGCGACAGTTATGAATGCGGCTATGAGTATTCGTGGTATGTTTGCGAACTTCCTTCATGGAGCGGAAAATTTCATTGCGAGCGTACGTAACAAAATTCAGTTCTTAATGAACAATGTTCGTATGAGTTTTATTCGTATTTTGAACTTGATGGGTAAAGTATACGGCTCTATGTTTGCTGTACTCTTTATGGGACAATCTGCAATGACAGCCGCATTCAATCTTACCAATAATGACCTTGTAAAATTCTTATTTGAATTCTGTTTTGCGCCTGATACACCGGTCAAGATGGCAGACGGCAGTTTTAAGGCGATTTCTGATGTTGTAATTGGCGATGTATTGGCTGGGGTTCCTAACAATTCCGCTCCGGTTGTGACGTCGGTATTCCGTTTCGCCGGCGACTCAACACCGATGGTGCGTATCGGTGACGTGGTTGTGAGTGCGGCGCACTACGTATTGGCGGGGTCGGCGGGTCTCGTACCGGCGGCGGACCACCCGTTGGCGGTTTCGGTGGGCTCTATTAACGAACTTGTATGCCTAAATGTCAGTGGGCATCGCTTCCGTGTGGGGTCGGACGAATTACTGGTAGCAGACTACGACGAGCACGACTCGGCTGCCGTGGTGGGTGAGACACAGCGTATGGCGGCATGTGCCCTGAACGGTGGCTCTTGCGGTGACGGAGATGCGCCGGTACTTGACTACAGCCTCGGCGTCGGCGGCTCTACCAAGGTATTAATGGCAGACGGACGCTGGAAGCGTATGGATTCGGTTTCGATTGGAGATGATATTCAGTACTCAGGAAAGGTGCTCGGTGTTGTATGCGAGCAGTGTGATACAACTGTGGTTTCACCGTCTGGCATCATCTTCTCAGGTGCGCAACTTGTCTATGATGCGACGATGAATAAGTGGAAGCGTAGTGCGAATCACTGGGGCGGAGGACGGGTTGGGGGTGCAAAGAAACTCTACACTGTTTTTACCAAGAATTCTGGTGTAATCAGTATTCGTAAAGGTAAGGTGGTAGAATTTATTCGTGATTATCGTGAAGTGCCCCTGCCTGAAATGGAATCAGCATACGAGAAAGAATTTCTAATCGCACATTAAATATGTCAGTTCCGTCGCAAGCACCGCCGTACACCGGCTCTAACCAGACGTATATCTATTACCCAGATCCTGCACTTCCTTTGTCCACAGTGAGATACTGTGCACAAAGCTGCGATGTTCTACTCTTTCGTAAGCAACCGGATGAACGCTCCTCCGCCGATTCATTGAAATTTAAAGAAGGCAAGACACTACTTGCTGGTTATGCTAATAGTGCACCTCCGGTGCAAGGCACACCTTTTCCTACGTTTCGGTCACATACTGACTACATCAAATATAAACGTGCTGTGACTGTGCTCACCCAAAATTATGCGAGTGATACACAGCAGTAAAAAAATTGATTTATCGATTTTTATTATTTGAATGCGCATACAATGCCCGTTCAAGTAGATGCCTCCTATTACGCTGGTGACCTTGTTGTACGAATTCTGCCTATGAGGGCTGCTGGTTCTGTACGCTCGCCCTACCATATTGCTTTGTTGCTCGATACGAGCGGAAGTATGGAGGGTGCTCCAATTGCCGCCGTTATTCGCACTCTACATCTCCTGATTGACCGTATGGAGGAGATGGATATGCTTACAATTATCCAGTACGCCGGCTCTGCATCGCTGCTTGTTGACTGTGCAAATATGAATCCCCGTGCCAAGACTGATATTCATCGCATGGTAGACCGGTTGACGGCAGAGGGTGGTACAAATATGGAGGAGGCGATTGAGGTGCTCGGCGGTATTGGGTTGCCAATGAACGCCGTCTTTCTAATGACTGACGGGCACGTCAACGCAGGAATCACCAGCTCTGCTGGACTACTACGACTCCTCTCGGCACGTGTAGCGACCGGCACGCCGGTCAATACCCTCGGTTTCGGCACGTCGCACAATGCTCAGATGCTTCGTGATATGGCAGTACGCAGTTGTGGCTCTTATACTTACGCCGATGCTACCGAGCTTATTCCCGCCATTATTGGCGATATTGTTGGCGGACTTATTGACCAGGTCGGTTCAAATGCCTCTCTTGCCGTATCACCAGGGGGTCACTGCCTTGAACTCGGTACGGATTTCTCACGCCCTGACGTATACAATGTTGGTTCACTCATTGCAAATAAGCCCCAGTGGGTCGTCTTTCGTGGTCATTGTGCGCCAGTCCAGCTTACTTGGACCGAGGAGGGCGTCGAGCAACGCTGTGTAGTTGGACCGTCAATGACAGGACTTGATATAATGGAGATGGAGGAACAGCTCCAGCGGGTTCAGCTTGTTCACACAATGACGACTGTATCTGAGATGCTTATGCAACGCAACTATGCCGGCGCTCTTGCCGAACTCAACAGCGCAGAGAATCGCCTAGAACTCTCACCTGCTGTCGGTCGCTCCTTCATCATCCGTCTCCAAGCCCAGGTGGACGAAATGCTAGATGATGTTCGTCGGCAGCAAGGTGCTATGGTGGACAATGATGTTGACATGGTGACTCGAATGGTGAGTAATGTAACAGCGCTCGGCACTCAGCACGGGTTCTTCCTCAGTCGCAATACAACAGCCCAGGACCCCGATGTAATTTCCTCACCATTTAGTACTCCTCATCAGCGCCAGGCTACGGCGGATATGACCCAACGTTTTCAGGAGCATGAATAGAGAGATGGACGCATCCGATACCATTCGTAAAGTTAAAGCACGGGCTTTATACGTCAATCAATATGCTCAGTTTGTCCAAAATAACCCTAGCGGCGACTGTGGAAAACTCAGCACAACATGCTGCTACACAACGAGCACGTGTATTAAGAATTTCCCCTCATTTGACAATAAGTATGATTATTACTACGGAATGAATGTCTGTGTAAGCACCTGCGCAGTTTCGGGTCCCATTCCTGAGACCGGCGGTAGTAAGTAACGCTTTTTTCCTTGGGTTTGGTTAAATGTCTGAGCCTGTAATTTCAGAGAAGCCACAAGAAGACCGTCTCAAAGAATCAATTGCGGTTTTGAAGAAACTTACAGTTGATTTAGGTATTCCGTATTCATCCCCCGAGGTCCAAGAACTCAAGTCTCGCTTTGATTTGTATATTAAGGAGGGGATATGCTGGAATGGAACGGTATCGTTTGCGGCGTACGGTCGAATCGCAACCGTGAATTTACCTCGTGGAGCAAAAAAGACAATAGAAGTGACATTAAAGCAATTCCGGCTACCTAAGTGATGACGTATGGCTGCGGATTTTGGACTTTAGTTGGCTCTCCCTCCATTACCTCAATATCAAACTCTGAAAGATTTGCACCGGCTGCCTTCAGTGCTGCAATGACCTTATGCTTATACACAATCATAAGTTCAAACGCATCGCTGACCGAGTAGTGAGTATCATTGGCTGCATGAAACTCGTTGACTTGCATGCCTAGAATATAGACGTTCTTGTCGTAAAAGTAAAGGTCCAGGTCGTGCTTTGCGAGGTGTTGCCTCATTACATTATAGCGGGGCTGGGCATCTTCCATAGGCTGTCGGTAGCCAAACATCGTAAAGGCGGTCTTTAAGCTAATTGCGTATCCGATGTACATTGTGTTGTTACAAATTGAGAATAAATTTGATTTATTATCAATTTTTTTGTAAGCGGGGGCATTTAGTTACTGAATAACATACCACCACGTCCACCATACACCTTAAAGATATTCCAAATAGTGACATACGCATATACATTTAAATTCGGTGGGGGTCCTCCACCCCGTGCATTATTCAGTGTAAGATAAAGCTCCTTGCGTGATATCTTATCCCAATTTGCCGTTCCTTTCGGCTCATACTCCAACCTGCCGTTCTTATGTCCAAATGCATACGCATAAATATAACGGTCAATACACGCCTCTTTGACATAATACTGCGACGGAATCACTGACCGAAAAAAGCTACCACCTTCGTGGACAAACCGCTCATAGGAATTATAATGAAGCGCAGCACCTGCCAAGGGCTCAGAATACGCATTATAAAATCCAGGCTGAATCTGCCAATTATTTGCCCTATCTGGTATTAAGATGGCATTCGGCCACCACGGAATTGTAGACGGATTTGTTGGAGGCGGTGTTCCGTCCATTGGTTGTGCAACCGGCGTTGGAAACAAATCTCTCGTAAACAGAAAATACGCATTATAATTGGCAGTTTCAGGACGCTGTAAAACCCACAACAGTTCCTTTGTAGGATTTGAGTACGGTATATCTAAATGGAATTCTGTTTGACCAAGTGTCTGTTCAACCGGAACGGCAAAATGCTGTTCTACCTGATACGTCAACTCCGCCGTTCTAAAAGCGATTGCCTCCTGCTCTTCTAACGAAATATACTCAATCATTACATACGCTACAGTCGGTGAAAAGCGCAGCGGCATTTGTATACCTGGTACAAATCCACCCGTAACGGGGGTGTTACCCATATTTGCATTCATTGTATATACCGGACCCGTTGGACCTGACGGTGGATTCACTTGCCAAAAAGGAGAGCCTGTCAAGGGAAGCATTGGATTATAGGGCGGAGTGTACGCCTGCGTATTCTGAAGACCAATTGTAAGTGGATTTGCCCGTGCTTCCGTATAAATCAACTGATTAATTGGACGGAATGTTACATGAATACGTACAAGGTCGTTTGCGAGCGCCTGAATTGGCAAAGCGTGCGAATGAATGCCTGGTCTCGAGAACCAGAACGGAATTGGTATATAGACTTTTGTAGGCGTTGGTGTCAAATATGTTGTATTTGTGAATCCGTAGGCGGTACGCTTAATCATATAATTCTTGGCGAGTGCGGATTCTGTCGTCTCATTCAATTCATCTAAAATTTCCATAAGTCGCCCATCCAATGTTTCCACAATTTCTCCACCGATTTCCAAATCAATCTGTTGAATCAATGCGTGTCCTAAGGAGTTCGTCCAGCCAAAAAGGGGACCTAAGAAATTACCTAGATTATTTGGTTCAATTGCTTGGATATCTGTATTTCCATTGGCGACCTGGATTGCTAACAATTGTGCCTTATAAATGTCTGGCATTTCGACGACCACCATCACCCCGTTAATCAGTTCACCAATCATCGGTACGGTGACCGACACACGCTGACCGAACTCGGGTGTGCCGTCGAAATTGACTTTATTCCATTGCGCTGCCCAACGGGTTGTCTTATTTACAACGTGTATAAACTGATGTATGTCTGGGTTGCCCTTTGGGGATATCAAACGTGAATCAGCTAGCCCCGTGCTCACTAGGGTTAGGCTATTTGCGGGTGTGGCAGCCATCCTATCCTTGTTATATGGGGTTAATTTAGACCGGTGCGGCAGCGGCTTAGGCAATCTCCCGTGTCACTAGCACCGTATTTGCTATAATAATTGCAATGGCGCCTGCGAGTTGTATTGCGTTGGGCTTCTGGCTTGTAAAAATCCAATCAAATATGTATGCCGCAAAAATACCGAAGAACGAAAGAGCGCTGAAAAGCAGTGTGCTCACCTGCGGAATAAGGAAAAATCTCAGGGCGTAGCCTGCAAATCCTATTAAGGAGTTGAATGCAAGAATGCCGCCGAGACTGCTCGGTGTAATATGGAATGTATTTTTGGCAAGAACGCCTATTGCGGCGGCTGCTATAATACCTACTAACCATAGAATGCCGCTGCTGCCGTACATCTGTATCATCTTCGTCCAAGGCTGTGTATCTTCTTTCTCCCTACGCCAACGGAACCAAATATATATACCGACCTCGGTCAGTGCGGCGACTAGGGCACTGATGACACCTATCATCGTCCAATTTGTTGTAGTCGGTTGGGCAAGGGCGATGGCGCCACCAAACGCAAGAACAATCCACGGGATTGACGTTAGTTGAATTTCCTCCTTAAAGACTACTGCGGTAGCCAGGATACTAAATACAGGATACGTATAGAAAAGCGCCATTGCGTTACCGCCAGTCAGCTGGTCAAACGCCGTATAACTTGTAAATACATGAACAAGATTAAGAACGCCAGTAGCTAATGTTTCTGTGGACAGTAGGGACCCAATGGCGAGTGGGTTCTTTGTAACTACGGCGGCGACGGCAGCCAACGCTGTAAACACTGCCATACGCAGACCCGTTTGGAAAATAACACTCACATCCACGAGTTTAATCAACATCGGGTATGCGGATAAAATCACCTCTGATAGAATTAGAAGTGCTTCGTGAATCATTCCTTACTTTAAGGATATAAATCCTTGAGCGTACGTGCACTTGGGTCCGTTGCACCCTCAATCCATCGTGGCAGCCACATCCGTGGGATGAGCGTCGCCGCCTTATCGCCATAGTTTTGTGTAAAGAGTTGCCTATACCAACGAGCTTCATCGGTGGTGGGCGGATTATGCGTGTATTGTATTTGTTGATCTGTGGTGTTAAGAGTCTTTGCATGTTCACCGGTTCTGAGGTACCACGAATCAGTCGTTGAGGAGACACCGTCGCTAAATGCCTCTTTCTTACGCATAAGTACATCAAGTGGTAGATAGTGGTCATGGACGAACGCCTCCCGTAAAACAAACTTCTCTATCATTGCACCACGTCCCTCGGCATTATTTTTCTTAGGACGTCTGAGGTATGTAGCAATTGACCGCCACGTCGCCACAACATTCTTATCTAGGAAGGGAGTACGAGCTTCTAAGCCGTGGGCTGCCATGCTTCGGTCAGAACGGAGCACATCGTATAAGTGGATTTCATTGAGAAGCCGTTCAGACTCTGCCTCAAACATCTCATCGCTCGGCGCCTTGTAAAAATACAAATATCCTCCACCAATCTCATCGCTGCCATCACCGTTAAAGACTACCTTAATATCGGTCTTCTCCTTAATGTATTTGCCAATGAGCCAATTGCCAACACTAGCTCGTATTGTTGTAATATCATACGATTCAATGTCGTGGACCACTTGCGGAATAGCATTGAGAAAATCCTCAGGACTCACAACCACTTCGTGGTGTTCAGACTTAATAAACTCCGCCACCATTTTTGCGTACATAAGGTCTGTTGAACCAGGCATTCCAATGCTGAATGTATGAAGTTTCTTATTGTTTAGTTTGAGCTCACGGGCAGCAATCGCCGCAACTAACGAACTATCCAAACCGCCACTCAGCAGCGCACCAATAGGACGATCGCTCAACAGACGCTTCTTCACTGCCGATTTAAGCGCATCGTGTAATGCAACCTTTGCTAACGATA
>Ga0136644_10004460_pt1 | contig 10341 bp, 8 predicted proteins | sample C_130820_EF_Meta_FD_94780 | JGI IMG/M metagenome (GOLD analysis project Ga0136644, IMG submission 94780) | Freshwater microbial communities from Lake Croche, Canada to study carbon cycling - C_130820_EF_MetaG (v2) (version 2) | ecosystem: Environmental > Aquatic > Freshwater > Lake | place: Lake...
ACTCCTGTCTTGGGAGTATGCTTGGTAGTATGAGGAGGCCTTGGCGTATGAGTTGGCCTTGGCGTATGAGGAGTTCTTTTCTTATGAGGAGGCCTGGGCGTATGAGGCGGTGCAGGTCCATCTACACACTGCTTATTCCTGCAGACCTTTGGTGCCCTGCAAGTCGTCGGCGAGCAGCTCGGCGGCGGCGGCGGCGGCCCACGCCCAGCAGGCGGCGGCGGCGGCGGCGGCGTCCCACGCCCAGCAGGCGTCGGCGGCGTCGGCGGCGTCCCACGCCCAGCAGGCGGCGGCGGCGGCGGCGGCGTCCCACGCCCAGCAGGCGTCGGCGGCGTCGGCGGCGTCCCACGCCCAGCAGGCCGGCTCGGCCCACGGCTCGACGTTATCGCACCTCCATATATCGACTGCGTTAAATCACCATTGCCACCCATCATGGTGGAATATCGTTTATGTACTTTATAAGTATCATGACCTCTTCTACGAGGTTTCATCTTATATGTTGTTGCCCCAATTCTCGCCCCTCCTCTAGCCACAGTCCCATCATTCATATAATCGGACTCTGACTCCATTAATTATACAGTAGAAAACATATCGTAGTATTATCCTCAAATGCCGTTAACGGCTCCGCCATGACTCGCCGCACACATTGCAGATATACATGTACTTCATATTCACCGTATCATACTTAATATAGATGACATCGCGCTCCACACCAGGGCCATTACTCGCACAGTCATCCTTTGGACATTTTACTGTCTTTACATGAGGCAGAGTAGCATCTTGCCGGGTGAATTCATTGAGCAGAATACGGTATCCCTCACTCGACCGCTCTTGAACCAGTGTCTCTACAAGAAGACAGCCGCCTACCTGCTCCTCCTCGATTCCACAAGAGAGACACTTCCACATAAGCTTTCCATCTGCTTGCAGCTTCATAACGAACATATTCTGACAAACCGTGCAGACCTTCATGTCTCTTTATTCCTAAGTATAGAAAGCTTTAAAGGGTTTGTTCGAGCAATTTTACAGGGTCGAATACGTCTCGAGCAATTTCTTTAAGCCCTTCCAATGTGTGGTCCCATGCATGTTATAGACTACTGAGTTGTAGCTCACCTCATCAGCCTCTGTCTTGGACTCAATAATCTTTGCCATACCTTTTACCATTTCACCCCCCTTTTCTGCCAAAATATCTTGAAAGGGGCTCATCTCGGCTGGGACATCTCCCTTCTTCCACCGTATAAGGCTTCTCAGAGAATGCGATATAAGAGCATGCTGAATATATTCGGCATAGACCCTAGCTCTGTCATCTTGAAGAGTATATTTTTCCCAACCGGGCTCGTTCACAATCGGATTCGGCTCTAAGAGACTCTGAATGCTCGAAAGGACTGTACTAATGGTCATCGCGGCCGCCCAGCTGGGGCCAGACCAGGTTCCCAGGATAGATAGGCAGACCTTTCCTCCGACATAGAGGTTGGGGTGAAACCGTGTCGAGCCGTCCGTCGTCACAAAGGTGACTGCGGGAGATGAAAAGGGATAATCTGCAGGTAGGGCAAAGGTGAAAAAAAGGGGGCAGAAGGCGTAGGGTGTGCCCTCGGGGCCAATAATCATGGCATATCCCCTGCGGCCGTTCACCTCGTCTGCTTCGTAGTATATACCAGAGAATTGAAGTGCCTGTGCATCTGCTATTTCCTTCGGTAGCCTCTTGGGCAGCGACATAGTCTATGATACCTCTGCGTCAAGAGCTTTAACCTGGGCCTTGGCGCAACCGTAAAATTGTTCGCGCGCCCTTTCCCAGCCAAAGGTAGAAACCCCATGGCAACTCACCCTGTCGACTCTCACGAGTTATCGCGCTTCTTGAGTCGACATTACAATGCCGGCGAATCGAAGTTGACTACTATGACTGGAATCGGCGACAAGAAGGGAAAGTGGCTGATTCCAGATGCGGATTATCCGCAGTTTCTTGACCTTCTACATGACTATCTGATTGTAAAGAAGGGACGCGCCACGGCCTTTGTCGAGCAGCCTCGGAAGGGAGAGCCGAAGCCGCTTCTGATTGACCTGGATTTCAAGTACCCTGCGGAGGCAAGTCTTGTCCGCACCTTTACACTTGAGCAGATCGGGAGCTTTTGCCAGATGCTGGTGAATGGCCTGCAAATCTTCTTTGGCGTAACGGACTACGAGTACCTGCGCTTCTTTATCACACTGCGTGCCGGCCCCTACTCTTCTGGACAGGTTCGCAAGGATGGCATTCACATTATGTGCCCTGACATGGCGCTGAGTGACGAGAAGCAGAAGGTCATTCGCAACTGGATGCTTTCCCAGGATGCGGTGGGGACCTGCTTCTCCGGAACAGGGTATGTAAACAAGCCGGAGGACATCTATGACGAGTCTATGGTGCGGAAGCAGGGCTGGATATTCTACGGTGATTCGAAGCCGAACATTCCACCCTACCTCTTGCATAAGGTGTTCAAGTATGAGCCTAGCGAGGAGGAGTGGTCCGAAGATATCTTTCCTTATACGGCGCGCCAGCTGATTCAGACTCTGAGTGTCCGCTACGAGGTGGTTGAGGACACTGCCGTGGTCTTGGAGGAGGCCAGGGACCAGTATGAGGCTATGAAGGTGTGGGGTGAGAAGATGACGCATCAGGCGACTACTGACCCGAGTGGTACGGAGATCGTGGCGGCAAACAATGCTCTTGTCGAAGGTATTCAGGCCCTTTATCCAAAGGATCTCTCAGTAGAAGATCGCCTCATCATTCGCCGGCTAGTGATGGAGTGTCTCTCAGACGAGCGTGCAACGAAGTATGAGACCTGGATTCGTGTCGGCTGGTGTCTTCACAACATCGATCCGAGCGAGGATAACTTCCAACTCTGGATGGATTTCAGCAATCGCTCGGGTAAGTCTGCCGGCAACAACGTCGCGCAGCTTCGTCGCGACTGGTTCAATGGTTGGCGGAAGCATGATGACGGTCCTCGCCTTTCGGAGCGTTCTCTTCGCAAGTGGGCGCGCGACGATAACATTGAGCAGTATAATGTGATCCAGAATGAGTATCTTGGTGAGTATATTCGGCAGGAGCTGGAGGCAACTCACTTCCATATTGCGAAGATTATGAAGAAGATGTATGGTTCGAACTATATCGCATCCGTTACTGCGAAGTCCACGGAATGGTTCAAGTATGATGATATGGAAAATATGTGGAAGCGTCTGAATCAGGGGATTGAGCTCCGTATGAAGGTCTGTACCGAAGTGGCAGGCAGTATTGCAGACGCAACTCGTAAACTTCATCTTGATGCTGGAATATCTACATCACAGGATACTCGTGAGATCAATCTTGAAAAGGCCAAGAAACTTCTCAAGGTCCAGACGAGTCTCTTCAACAGCGGTTTCTCGGAGTCCGTCATGAAAATGGCGATCCAGCTCTTCTATGAGGAAGACTTCCAGGCGAAGCTGAATATCAATGGTAACCTCTTTGCCTGCCGCAACGGCATGATCGAGTTGCGCGTGCCTGGGGCGGATGGGCGCGATCACGTTATCTTCCGCCAGGGCCGTCCCGAGGACTACATGAGTTTCATGGCCGGTCAGAATCTTCCTGAGATGGCCGGCATCGACTATATTCCCTATGACGCGGCGGACCAGGCGCAGGCCGAGTTGGCCGACTTCTTTGAGAAACTCTTCCCCAATCCCGAGGTGCGCCGCTACACCCTCCGCCTCCTGGCCTCCTGTCTGGAGGGGTTCAATCGTGAGCAGTGCTTCTATATCGCAACAGGTGTGGGTGGCAATGGAAAGTCAAAGCTGGTCGATCTCATGCGCGTGACCTTCGGTGACTACCAGACGTCACTCCAGTCGACCGTTCTGACGCGGAAGCGCCCCGAGTCGGGTGCGGCGAATCCGGATATCATGGCGGCTAAGTGTCGCCGCTTCATCTATCTCCAGGAGCCCGATGACAAGGAGCCCATGAACACTTCACGCATGAAGCAGTTCTCGGGTGAGGACATGGTGGAGGCCCGTGCGCTCTACGGCGACCAGGAGAAGTTCGTCATCATGGGCAAGCTCTTTATGATGTGTAACAAGCTGCCGCCGGTGACGACCATGGACCATGGCACTTGGCGCCGTATTCGTGTCATCGAGTTTGTCAGCAAGTTCGTCCCACCGGATCACCCTGAACTTTTGGCGAAGAAGCCGAATGTCTTCCCCCGCGACCCCGCGCTCGATAAGAAGATTCGCGCCTGGCGCGAGCCCTTCCTGGCACTGCTCGTGCACATCTATGAAACGGAGTATATCCCCTTCGGCCTGAACCCAGTTCCCGCGGCGGTCATGCAGGCGAGCAACAAGTATAAGGAGAACTTTGACATCTATGCCCGCTTCCGCTCCGAGCGCGTGCGTGAGCCGGTCACAATCGAGGAGAAGATGAAGTGCCGTAACGAGCCGATGACGACGAACAAGATTAAGACCATCGTTACAGCCTGGAAGAAGGATGCAAGGGTGGAGTTGAATTCACAGGATGTGATCAATCGCTTGACCGAGGAGTTCGGTGAGCCGGTCAATGGCAAGGAGTGGCCGACGATTGAGGTGTTTGGCTCTGACGAGGGGGCCACGGACTGGGATATGGCGCATGCGGCCAACAGCTCTTAAAGTCGCTGCCGCTTAAGCGAATCGCACAATCACACCCGTAATCATGATTCCAAGAGCAAGGGCCGTACCAAGTAACATAACACCATTAAATACTGGCGCCTTGCTAAACATCACTACCATAACAACAAGCGTCAAAGTGATGATTCCGTATATGAAAAAGAAGACCAAAAGTACCCAGTCCTGAAGAGTGCTGACTCCTCTCAATCTCCAGAAGCTATTCAATGGCTTATCGGCCATTCTATCCAGATATTCACGATCATAGGTATCCGATATTTTTCTTACACTTGCCAACTTCGCCCTGAGTTGAACAAGATTCTCCTGCAGGCCGCTCAGCTGCATATTCGAGCTTCCAGCGCTCGATATCTGTCTCGCGTAGGTATTATTATAACTATCTCTCGTGCTTTGTAGGAGTTTCTGAAGTGATAATACCTGTGATAGGAAGTTCGGGTCCGGTGCCATCTATAGGAAAGTCATATTTTTTCAAGTCTTATGGTGTTGTGCCAACATAAGCTCCCTACTTATTGCAGTTACATGATGAGTCATCCGAATTGCCATAAGTCGACCGTACACTGTCTAAATATGATTGGTACGAGGCGTCTCCGCGCCCAAGAGGTGACTCCTTCGTATTATCGTCATCGAACCGTCTCTTATTCCACATACGGTCGTCGCGGCGATTATTTGTATACATCGAACGATTCACAATAATGATAACCACAAGAATAATCAAGATTATTAGAGTATACCACACGAAGGCACCGCCAATGAGGCCCGTCGACTTGAATCCCATTAGAATACTGATAAACAGGATCGACATAAATAGTACTTGAAAGACAAAGAGCGTATCCATTTTATTATTATATGACCACTCATTGATTTGTATTTGACGACTTGCTAAATCAATATTGTACTGGTCCGCTGACATCTACTGTGTTAGGTAGAATTTATATACTTATTTAGGTGCCGCTGCCACATAGATAAGAAGACCCATTGCGACCAGATTCAAAAAGCCGTAGAGACCGAGGTAGTTCGAGGCGACGCGATTCTTCTGCTCAGATATATCCACCATTTGTTTCTTGAGCTGCAGATATGACTTACTATCAAGCATGCCCATATCACTCTGGAGCCCCTCGATGACCTGACGCACATTGGGTGTAGGATCCGACACAGTGTTCTGCCAGCCCTCGATGAATTCTCCATCCTTACGCGTACTAATTCCAGATAAGTATCCGGAAGTATTCAGAACATCCTGCATCATAATATTTTTATTCTTGATTGTATTGATATACTCGACAGGGATGACTTGATTCTTTTGCACACGGTCGGTTAAATCGGAAAGAAGAAATTGATACTGATTGTTCAGTGAGCAAAGAAAGATAGATAGGTCATTCATAATCTTATTTTTCGTGGCCTCATCTGAGGGGTTTATGCCGCGGCTTTTCAGACCGTCGACAATGGTCAACAGGGCATCCTTTGTAAGATTTCCATTAGAATCTCTACGAAGTCCGTCAATCGGTAGTACTGATGAGGATAGTTCCTCACTGGCTTCAGCCAAGGTATTGACTGGAGCACAGCTCATGGAAGATCTAATTGCGTTTCATAAAATAGATTACGACTGCAATCAGCGCAATTATAAGAGCCCAAGTGACCGGTGTGAATTGTGAATATAACCAGAAGGACCAGCTTGATCTTCTAACCTCCATTGCAGGGTCAATAAAGAGGGATAGGTTGATGCCCATGAAAGATACTAGCATCAAAAGGGCAAAGATGCTCACAAAAAGAGAAATCGATATGATTAGCACTAAAGAAAAAGTCTGTATAGGGCGGTCAATCGGAAACCAACTTTCATAGTTACTCACATGTTGCTCGGGATTACGAATATAGGTGACGCGGTCTTTTGCAACGGATGCATTTGACTCTTCCTGAGCAATCTGTGCATTCAGCTCCTGAATCTGGTCCTGTGATGAGTGAATCGAATTCGCTAGACCGTAATTTGACCTCACCTTTTCTTGTAGACACATGTTCATATTCATAATATCTGTGGTGGCCCCGACAAGGATTGTTTGTTGGCTAGAAGATGGGACCGTCGTGAGGCCGGCCAGGATATTTAAACTCGAGGTGTATCCCTGTGACCAATTACTGAATTTAGCAGCGGTCGATATATTATCCAGTAGGGCGGGTGTACATGCTGAAGTTGATGACCCAGACCGAGACATATTGCTACAAATGCCTTAGAAATCAAGGCACACAGATACGATATGAGACATATTCGCCTGAGGCCTGACTCGGCCGCGTAATCTTCACGATATCGCCGGGCTGAAGACCCATCACACGGGCAATCATATCCTCATGGAACTTAATAAGGGGAAGATTCGCCTTCTTCATCTTGTTCTTTGTAAGGAACTCGGTGTGCTCCGAGGCAGGAAGAAGCTCGTGCTTCGGCACAAGAACATGCTCGGTGGGATTATTCACAATCGTGTGCGCCTGAAAGAAGCTGACACGAAGTGACTTCGAGACCAGGGCCGTCATGGCCGCCGTATGAAAGGCCTCCACGACCGGCTCGAGAAGGATTACAACTAGCTCCGTAGTCTCAGGTGTCACGGCGGACTCGTCGCCCTCCTGTGTAAGGCTCTCTAGAAAGCCAGAGATGCGATTCTTGACACGATTGATACTGTACTCAACACGGCACTTTGTGATACCATTCGCATCGGAGCTTGGGCGCTCCAGATCCATGCGAAAGGCCGTGGCACCGGCTCCACCAGAGGCTGCGGCCATGGCACTAATCTCAATCGGACCGAATTTCTCGTAGGGCTTCGTGTTATATCCACGCGCTGCCAGAATATTCAGAAGCGTCTTACGACTGAGATACAGAACATTGAGGGTTTCGTAATCCATTCCTATACAAGAATTCTATAGGAATGGCAGTACAATTTTACATACCTGCAGGAGCGTTATCCCTGCTTGGTCACACTCACCCGAACATTTGCATTCGAGTTCGTTGGAGTTGTCGAGCCTTCGCGCTGTACATTGACAACAGCATTGGCATTTGCTCTAGCCGGGGAGGTACCGACCCTTCTATTTCCAGAGTTGGATCTGCTTCTGGTCAGCCCCGTAGGTGGAAGATTCATTCCCTGCATGGCCCGTTCACTCGTATCTACTGCAAGAGTTGTCGGTGCACCAGGCATCGGCGGAGAAAAGGCCTCTGTAGGGGCGGCTTTACCAATATTCATTGGAATCACAAGAACCGGTTGACTGGTCGTCTGAACATTGACCCCACTCTGTCTAGGTGCGGCTTGAGCCTCTGAGTTTATACCCTCTGAGAGCTCCTCTTCAGCAAAGGGGACATCATCCAGATTTGTTTCTTGAAGAGGCTCGACCGCCGCGGAGGCACTCATTCCTACAGGGAGTTGTATCGTAAAAGAGTTTGTTGCGGAAGAGGCCTGTACGACCGGTGCCTCTATAGAATCCTTTGCGGCCTTATCTGCAGCAGTCTTCTCCTCCTCTTCTTCCTTCGTGAGCCCCAAGGCTGTCAAATCCTCGGGTCGCACCTCTGGCTCCTCGGCTTGTGGAATCATTTCCGGGACCTCCGTATCGAGAAGAACTCGCTGGGGCAAGACTGTACTCAAAAGGCGCTCCTCCTCATCCGCCGTGAGCTCGCCCTGCGGCGGCCCGCGGAAATGCTTCACATCCTTCTCTGTCAGGACCCGCATACCCATATTGAGATAGGCATTCATCTCCTGGTCGAGCAGCTTGAAGGCGTAGGGAATCTCAATCTTCGAGAAGGTCGCCACACTCCGTTTCAAGGGGGGAAGAATCTCCAGGCTGTTCGCCGTCTCGCCAATATACTTCACCGGACCGTCACACATTGTGCAAATCGTCAGCCCTTCACGCTCATTGTAAATCGGGATTGTGCCGCAGCCATTACAGACTATGGTCTCGTAGCCGTCCGCCCGCTTCATGATAGACTCGCGCAAGAAATCGGAGATTCCGTGGCCCAAAATGGCATCGCGCTCCATCTCACCTATACGCAGGCCGCCCTGGGCTCCGCGGCCTCCCGTCGGCTGATGCGTCCGCTGCTCTCTCCGCCCTTCTGAGCGCGCATTCCATTTGTCCTCAGGCATATGCTTGAGGCGCATCGTATAGACATTGCCAATGAACATCTGAGTAGGGATGAGTTGGCCGCTCATGCCGTCATACATCAGCTCCTCTCCAAAGGGTTCCATGCCGAGATGATCACGCAAAACCGCCCCAATCGCCTCCACAGGATTGCCGTCATTCATAAAGAGTGTGCCATTACCGACTGTACCGAGAGGGGGGGCGGCCTTGCCGACCAGGGCCTCAATCAGCTGGGCCACCGTCATACGCGAGGGAATCGCGTGGGGATTCATAATCATATCTACAGGGATGCCCTCGGCCGTGCGCGGCATGTCGTGGCCGCGCAGAAGCATGCCGATAGTGCCCTTTTGGCCATGCCGATTCGAGTTGCCAGTCCATGCAGCTCCCTTTGTAACAGAATTACGCACCAAAAATATCTGAGAAGGAACGCTAATACAATAGACAAACCCCTTGTACTTACTCTTCTCCTTTTTAAAGATAGGCTCTAATCCAACATCTGTAATAAACCAATATGCTTCTTCTGATAATAACAAATCTTTTGCCAATATGATCTGTTTTTTACCATAGGAGTCTGCCACATACATGCGATGATTATCAGTTACCTTCTGTGAAAATCCACCACCTTCCGTAGCGAATTCATACATATCACCTGTGTGGTCAAATTCAAAAGTCTCATTAGGATTTACATATTCTAGCATCTCTGTTTCCTTATTCAGTTGAGCAACCTTCATGCTTGTATTCACCTTATCAATCGCCACCCACCCACTCTCAGTTAGAACCTCGTGTTCAGGTGCCAAGCAGAATTTATCACCAAGCTCAGGTATGCGCTCTTGGACCACGCGCACCTTCACCATGGCCAGGCCCATGTTATTCACAGTCACCGATACCTTCTCTACGCGCCCCCGCGTCCATACCTGCGCCGTCACGGAGGCATCACGCATGTCGCCGCCATCACCCTGCAAATACATGCCCACGAGAACGGAGGTCTCATCTACCAGCTCTCCCACGCGTACAATGCCCCGCTCGTCCAGCTTGGAATAATCCACTCCAGGCTTCAAAGAGGTCCAGCCAGGAATGGCCACCGGATTGCCAATGCGTGTCTTGCCGTGCGTCATCGGGTCATCCTCTTCAAAGGCCTCGTACGACCGGTAGAAGGTGCTGCGGAACATGCCCCGTGCAAAGGAATCCGCGTTCATCAGAATCCCGTCGTCCTGATTGTAGCCTGTGAAGGACCCCATGGCCAGGATGAGGTTGTGACCATAGCCCATCTGGCCCTCCGCCAAGTAGTCATAATAGAGAGTACGCACAAGTGGCGCCTGGCCGTAACAGAGAACATGGACCTGGTTGTCGAAACGGTTCTGAAAGGCCGTGGAATAGACGGAGAGGCCCTGCTTCGACTGTGAGCACGAGAGCTGATTACGCGGCGACTGATTGTGATTAGCATACGGAATCATACTGGTCAAGAGACCCACAATCGTACTCGGATGCACTTCCAAATGGCTCGTATCGGGCTGAATGGCCTCGGGGAAATTCGCAATAAAGGCCTCGTTCATCTCATACGGGTCCATGTACTCGATGACACCCGCGTCGGGTGCTAGCCGC
>Ga0136644_10004463_pt1 | contig 10338 bp, 3 predicted proteins | sample C_130820_EF_Meta_FD_94780 | JGI IMG/M metagenome (GOLD analysis project Ga0136644, IMG submission 94780) | Freshwater microbial communities from Lake Croche, Canada to study carbon cycling - C_130820_EF_MetaG (v2) (version 2) | ecosystem: Environmental > Aquatic > Freshwater > Lake | place: Lake...
CACCCAACTAAATCCTGGTAAGACCCTGACTGTCATTCGTATACGTGCCTCCTCTCGAATCCTCATCACATCTTATGAGAGTTTCGAGCCTCTGATATTTCAAAGAGCTTGCTCCTTTCTTATACTCTAGGGGCCTATCGCTAAGCCCCAGAGTTAGATCGGATCTGCAAGTTCTTTCAATCAAAGTGGCGTGTCCACAAACGGTGTGCGACCAGGAGTTACTACTCCCTCAGTCATCGCACTCCAATAACCTTCCCTTTCGCTCAACTAAGGCGTGGGACTCAATTGCATTTCTCCACATATTTCTCCTGGGATCGTTGGGGACGAAATTCCTCATGGTCTGTCACAGTCTCGACTCCCATGTTCTTAGTCAGCCGCATCTATCGATGAACGATCTCGTTCTCCGATCTCTTCCCCAACCCCACTTATCTTAACCACGCTCCCGGTCACTGTCTTACTCCTGTGTACCTAGCGAGTCATACTCTTCACGCTCAAGCTGTGACCCAGATGATGACTCTTAACCTTACTCCCTCGACTCAGGTAGGGTCCATCAAGCCTTTGACTGACTTACTCCTCGACGTCTGCTCCACCGTCAACGTTATCTTCGGACTCATCAGACTCAGAACCTTGGGCACTGGATGACGACTCGGATCCATCTGAATCTTCCTCTCCTTCCGAGTTCCCCTGTCCTTCCGACTCGTCTTCGTCCTCAACTGGGGTCGTGCTGGCGGTTGCTTCGAGGTCCTCGAGATGACCAGACTGGACTGGTCTTCCCAACGTTTTTCCCGGATGTCTTCTCCACCCAGTTGCGATTGTGGAGGGCTCTACTCCCTGAGCATCCTGGTCGCCACCTTCCTCCTCGTGTACTTCCGCTCGGATGACGTAGTGTTCAGGTAAGTTGACCCTCGACTCTGCCAGAAACTCCAGAGCTTCCTTGAAGGAGTGCCTGATAGCAACTATCGCATCGGGTTGCATAGTCACCGCCTTCCAAACGCAAAGGTCGAGGGTAATGAACGGGAACACGGCAACTCCCTTCTTGCAATGGGTGCCACCTGCTACGACGAAGTATGGACGGTCTCCCATATCCGCCACACACTCATTCGGGGGAGGCCATCTTTTGTCAACTCCTTCTCTCGCATATGCAAACGCATCACGTTTGTACGTGAACGCCCGAACTCCTTGTGGGGCCAAGCACCCTAGCTGGTAAGGTTCGTACTCTATGTATTCGCTCCGCTGAGGAACCATGGCCCTGCTGTAGTCGTTCGTTACGAAAGCGTTCTGTCCGTAAGCGTCAGCACATGAGGCGTAGAAGGGTTTTCCTCTGATCGGTGAATCCACCACGTCCTCATCGGTCTGCTGGGCATAGGGTGGTCTTCCACTCCCTCGCTTGTGAAACTCGAAGGCCGTCAGCTGGAGCTGCTCTGTGCTCTCCTGCCGGAATGCTCCAGTGCCTCTGAGGATCTGAAGCACCTCTCCTTCTCCCTCCCAACCCCCGTCTGAACTGTCGGCTTCTTCCCCTATAGACAGGAGCTCTGGAGGCTGGTCTTCTTGGTTGGCCCCTTCTTCTTCTTCCTTTAGATCCTTGTCGAACCCCGCCTCCAGATACTCGATCTCACTTATCGTCGGCGCACCTTGGGCAGTGTGGCTAGCGTTCCTTCTCTTCCAGTCAGCATACTCACGATGACTCAGAGCTGTCTGCTTCTGTTCTTTCACAGAGTGCCTCGACCTGGTCCGACCTGGTACCGGTCCTTCGTTGCGTACTTCTTCCGATCGAACTGACACATCGCTGCTCCCGACCGAGGATGGACCCGCCGACCCCTGATACTCGAGATACTCCTCTTCAGGCTGACTGTTTTTCTCATCGCTGGCTTCTTCCTGCTCCACCTTGTCGTGAGCTGAGTGTTGAGATTCAGACACGCTGGTACCTCTCGACCACAATGGCGTCTTCCTACTCAACTCTTTCAACGTATCAGCCTTGCTATCGTCGCGACGGGTTACCACCATCGCACGCCCCCTATTCTTGGCGGGGTTGGGCACGGCAGTGCGCTGGTCCGAAACTCCGATCAGATCTAGAGCCTCTTCCACTGGGAGAAGAGATGGCTTCGGCCGCTCGTAGGAAACTGCATAGCTCCACCACTCATCTTTGCCTCCCCCCCCGCAATCGTCTGGGCAAATACATTCTGCTTGAGGCTTCGAGTTGTCCCATATCGAACCATCCTCTCGTAACTCAAGATGATCTCCTGGAAATGGAGTAGCTCTCTTTCCCTCCATATTCCGTTGTCGCATCGGCCGCATCACCACGTCCGCTATCAGCTTGCGTTTTTGCCAGTCGATGCCCTCTGGTGGTATAGCTCTTCTCATCCAGGAGCAAAATGTACCTCGATCTTCCGCCGGGGTTTGTAGCCACTGCCTTCTCATGAGATCCAACTGGAACACCATATGCGTATTCGTAGGGTCGATATCACTCGCTCGAAAACGATGTCTTGGAAACGGGAAACCTGCCTGATGACTAGGTCCGACTTCAGCACTGATGCTCACGTAACCATACGCCTTCGATTCGTTCCACACTCGGTGGTAGTCTGGTAGGGTACATAACTGCTGGTGCTTGTCGATAGCGAACGTGTGCTGCCCTCTTGCCAGGAGCTGATCAATGAACTCGACTGGCGTCTTGCACTTCACGATCGCCCCAGCCAGTCTCTCTTCTCGAGTGCATCTAGACCCTTCGAGATATTCTGCTGCTCCCACGAATTTACTCCGGTTGAGGGTCTTCACCAGGTCAGGACATTCTCTGAAACATCTCAAGCTTAGACTTTGGTCAGCGCTCTTCGTCTGACTCTCCTCAGTTGGGGGGCCGTAGGATAGAGTCACCGGATCCATAAAATTCCCTGCTTGATCATAGTTACTGTTATCCATCAGTACGTCGTACCCCCCGCTGACGGACTTCCTAGTAGGCTTCACGTCAGCCAACCATCCCAACTCATGATAACCGACGAATTCACGGTTCTCTGCTCGGCCCAGTGGAATCTTCTTCCAGTTGAGTTTCTGGTCAGGGTTACCGCTGTAGAAAGCTGTCTCTCCCCCTTCTCCTCCATCTGCTCTCGCTGCTGGGTACTGAGCCAGACTATCTGAATACGTTGGGGTCACGCGCTCGTCCTCCGACGCCATCAACTCATTCCTGCTCTGCGCTGTGAGGCCATGTCCGAAGTGCCAGAAGTCCTCGCCAGATCCACCGTGGTGTTTGGGCTCCTTCTTTTCTTCCCCCCCCTCTTCAAATCGTGGGGAGCCCCAGTCCTCTCTTCTCTGCGCCATCGTCCTTATTACTTCACCGCTCTCAAGACCACTCAGATCAATGGCGGTGCAATCAGGGTCTACCTCATAGGGGGCATAGTGCATCGGTTCCCCGTCGCCGTAGACCCATCGTTTGAGGTCGTTCGAGACGACATCATAACACCATCCTGGGGGTAACGCCGTTCCTCCCAAAAATTTGTTGATCCTCCTCCATCCGAAGGGTACTGCCTCCTCGAGTCGACTGTCGCCCAACGTCATCTTGAGAAATGCTAGAGTCGCTGTGGGCTCATAGGTTCCTCGCTTCCGATCCACGGTCCAACCTTCTGGAATAGCATCCTCAAGGTCGCATGTGAACTCGTAGCTTACTGGTCCTCCGGGTATCTCCCGCGTTCCTCTATATGTCCAACCGGGTAGAGTGGCTGGTACCTCCTTTGATGTCCTCACTACCTTCAGCCCGGTGGCGTCCGTCATCACGTATCCCTCCACCATCGACGCTTCCAACGACGCTCCACGTAACAGATCGTCTGGGGTTCTGTGAGTGGTCTCACGACTCGAATCCTTCTGTTCTCGGGCCCTGTCTCTATCGACTCTCGTAATGATCTCGCCCACTGGCGCCCCGTGATCGGTTGGCTTGAGGTCAATCGTTATGTCTTCCGTCGATCCTCGACTTCGCTTCTTACTGTACTTCGAAGTCTGGTCTGACAGCGCTCTGGCACTTCTCTCGACTTCTAGCACCCCGGGTTCCGATCTTCGTCTCTTCCCCAACTCGAACTTTGCTGACGCTGGCGATCCCTCTCGCCGTCCCGCGCTCCTAGCCTCGCTGGGGCCGCTTCGTTGCATGAAAGCGATCAGCGGCTCGGGAGTCCCCACTATGGGTCCTTGGAAAAGATCGAAGTAGTTCTCGGCGATGCTGCCCTTCGATCGTTGGAACTCGTGCTGAACGGTTACATCGACGGTCTTGAAGGTATTGTCGAAACTGAAACTGGGCACATCTCCTCCGCTCAGCATCGGGCCGCTGTTCACGATGTAGGTTAGTGGAGTGGCCTTAGACCAGTTGCCGAGGAGCTTGGCATAATCTCCTCCGAGACCTTGAAGACTAGATGCGCACGTCCTCCGGAACGTGGTGGAGTTCACTCCCTCCGGGGCTATCCCTAGACTCTCCGCCCCACGATGAACCGCCGTCATGGCATCTTCGATCCGTAACTTCTTGTTCGCCCCATTCCGATTTACGCTCATCAGAATATCGCCACTCTTCAAACCAGCATCCATCCCATGAGCATACAGTAGGTCCAACAAGGATGCCTGAAAGGAGGTTCCAACCGCTCGAGTCACTTCTAGAACGAGCGGCTTCTTGTGCAGCGTCTTCACAGAACCTACGTTCTTCCCTGTGGTAAACGTCATCGTCACTGAGGTGAGAAACTCCATACGGCAACGAGGTGATGTGGACAAGGCATGCAACTCATCGATCGGGAAGGCGAGTGGGGGCCGATTAGAGTGCCCGGTACTCAGTCTGGCTAATACGGCTGGCGTTCGTATGGCATGTTTTCCCTTGCTCTTCGAATCATGCAATAGGTTACCGGGACGTACTCCATACCCATACAGGATCATCAAATAGAGTACGATCATCTGATCATACACTCTCTTATCCTCACTCCTGTCCTCTACCTTCCTGAAGCCATACATGACTATGACCGACCACAACAACTCCACTGGTACTAATCGCCGATCCACCTTCCTGGTTGCTCTCGACGACCTCACTCCATTTAACATCAGATTGACCTTAACGTTGTGCACTCTCGGGTCATCCAATAACCTTGCTACCCTCCCCAAGTCGTTATCTACAAAGAGTTTACGTATCGGGGCCGTGCTATATCCTACAGTCTTGCCCTCCTTGCTCTGCTGTGTGTAGAAGCATCCCATCACGAGCTTCTGGGCAGCTTCGTCCAGACCACGCATGAATATATCTACCCCGAGATCTTCACACACTCTAACCCAGCTTCGGACAGTGGGATGATACTGTGCTCGTGTGGAGTCATGTACGGCTACGCCCATACTGGCTGTTACTGACTCGAACATACCCGGGCAGAATCTCTCGACTCTCTCCACCAACACCTCTCCCACAGATGACCTTGTGACTGCGCTTAATTCTACTACCGCGGTTGTCAGCAAGTTATCTAACCGATCCTTCTCTGCCCGCTCCTTTATCCTTCTCTCAGACCTCTGCCTTTTACTCCTCTTCTCCGCTGCTACCTCGGCGACCGGACGGCGGGGTTTCCTGGGACTACCTGACCCTAAGGAACTCTTCTCCCCTTGTAACCCTCTCTCTGGACGACTCTCTCCCTCGTCTCTTAATCCAACCCACTGTGCTCCTATCTGGAGATCAGAGAACATCCTCCCCCCTGCACCGAGTAGCCGACGTACGCTCGCCCCAGGGTACTTACCAGGATCAGCGACCATTACAGCGAGATCGTGGATGGCTGAGTTCCCCTGGGCTGCTGAGGGAGAAGCAATGACTTTCCTGCCACCTGTACATTACAACAATGGCAACGAGAGCGGGACAAGGGAGTCGATAACATCAGTAAAGAGACAGGCGCAACGAGGCTTCTGTAGCCTCGCGCCCTTGATATCTCGATGCCGTTCGTATCACTGCTACCAAGATCTATTCTATCTGCTCTCTAATCCACGCTCCACAAACTCTTCCATCTCATTACTCTCCCACGCTGCTATGTCTTAGTGTGCCTCTACTCCAAGAGTTTCTCCACTAGATCCACAGCATCAACCCAGTGTCGTAAAAGATCTGACGACGCCGGGTCCGTTCTGGGGTCACACACTCGCAACAGAGCACAGATGGCTGTCGAGCTCTCCCACTCGAATATGTCAGTATCTTCGAACCCGGAGTCTTTCAAGCTGACATCTCTGGATAGACCGTCACACAGTATGTTCCGTACTCCTTCGATGTGCACACCTTCCACCACTACTAGATCCCACCGAGTTGCAATAGCCATGAAATGGATGGCACAAGACCTGCACTTCTCTGATCTAAACCTCTCCGACGTGCTCCAGGAAAGGGAACTGCGGTTGTCTCCCTTCACTCTTACGCCGGCTCCCTTGCAACCCAGACTAACCAAGCACGCCATTCCCATGACAACTGCTAGAAATTCGGTTGAGTTCTGGAAACTCGGATCGCTGCCCAGATCGTATGGTATTGGCATCTTGATCGCTCGCATGAACCTCGGCTTACTCTCCACCCCGCATTCAGCTCCTTCGACATCTAGTTCCGATAATATGATTCCCAATCCGTAAAGAGATGCGTCGTACTCGATGAGGAACTGGGGTCGTCGCCATGGAATGGTATGTATGGGTCGGGCAAAATCTGCCTTTCCAAACTCCAACATGGCCAGCGTACTTATCCACATATCCAGAGCACGAAGCTGTACCTTCCCCAACCGGATCCTTGCTCGTTGCTCCCGATATCCTCGTACTGCGTCATATAAATCTACCGAGAAAGGCTTCAGAGATCTGCACACTACACTGTACCGTGAGGCCCATGACGCCACCCTCTGCACTTCTCTAACAGTTGGGTTCGTCTCTGATCCTCGCATACATATCATCCCGTACAGAGTCTTCATGAAGTTTCTCCTAGCCACTGACACTACACGAGTCTCCAGATCAAACTCCCAGCCGATGAAGTCGATGATTCGTCCATGTTCAGTCTTGTCATCCGCCACTGAGCCGTTTCCTAGCAGCTGAACGCACTTCTCGCGAGCAGCTGCCAGGTCGTGGGCCAGTTCCGTCTCTGCGCAGCCGCCCATCAAATCGTCGACGTACATCTCGCTTTCGCCATAGGTCACTCGATTCACCAGTCGGGTCACCACGTTGGAAACGATTGCGAACGCGAATGGTAAGCCAGTCCACCCAAAGAAACCCACAGGGTACATCATCGACAAATCCACTCCGTCCTTGTCCGCACCCAGTGCAAACGCTGCCTTCCTCACACAGTCTGGTCGGATGAATAGCAGGGTGAACGCTCCCTTCAAATCCATCTTCCACAACACCAAATTATCCCAACCCACTCTTGCCGCCTGCCGCAGCACCAATGCACTCAAAGATGTCACGGTGGGATGGTGTATGTTTCCCCACTTCTGTATACACATATCCTTCACTGCAGCTGAGTTCAACGCCACTCCCGTGTCTTCCGAAGGAGCTGACGCATCTCCAATTGGTCTTCCCCAAACCTTCCCCTTCTTTAAAGCCCAGTGGGACTGCGAGAAATGCACTCCAGGAATCTGCTGGACTGTCGCCGTGGGCAGGATCAGGATCATGCCGTCTTCATACAACTCCATCATCAACTTATCCACCACTGACTGCATCCTCACATACTTGGCTCTCAACGGCTGTGGAGCTTGATTGGGTACAAAGTCCTCGTCGGTCAGAATGGTAATCCCATCCACTAGATCCTTGAGTCTGGAGTAGTCGGGATCGTCTTCTGGTACGCCTGCCGCGATAATACTTGCGTGGCTGAGTCGCCCACCTTCAGACATCTTCTGGTGTACTTCTGAGACGTATCCTTCTAAACTGCCTGTTCGCTGCAGTCCTTCATCATCTCTTATCTTTACTGACCCTGGAATTCGGAAACCATTGGCCCAAGCCAAAGCTTCCGCTTCGCCATAGATACCATCGGTCGACCGATAGGCCTCCCACATTAGTCGATCGATGGCTGAGGGGTCCATCTGCTGGTGAGGGTATAGGCGTCGGATAGTGGACTCCAAATAACGACAGGAACGCGTCAAATCTTCGACACTCTTCTCATCCACTCCAACCCCTCCTTCTCGAGCAGTACTGATCAAGCTGATCAATTCCCTCCTCTCCGCCAGCTTCCTCTTTGCTCCTCTCTTACGTCGCGGGTCTGACGATTGCTTCTCGCTCGCGATTCTATCTCTAATCGGTGGAGGCCTCACTCTGATCTCATCGACTTGCTCGTCCATGACGTTAACTCCTCTCAAAATCTCACTCGTCGGGATACTCCGCCTGGGTGGGTCCCCCAGCTGTAGCACGCTCGTTGGTATCTCGCAGGAATCTTCGTCACAGATGGAGGCAGTCTCATCAGAGTGGCCCCCTCCCTATTCGCCTGGCCCTATCTTCACGCCGAGTTGATTGAGTAGACGCTTGCGTGTCAGCTCGTCTAGCCCTGCGATTCTGGTTCCTTTGGTTTGAGTCTTCAGATCTTCGCCATTGATTTCCTTTCGAGTGGTGGGATGCTGGAACCTGCAGTTGACCCTCTTGCAGCCCTCCTTGCTAAGTCCCGCCACCTTCTTCACGGATTCTACACAATACTCAGAGGAACTAGAATTTCCACCCGATGGAGTTGACGTGGTCTTCGCAACCTTCGACGTTGGGGGGGTGGACTTCGCCAGCTCCTTCTTCGTCTTCTTGATCTCTTTGCGCTTCAGACTTCGATCTTTTGATTTTTCTTTCTTGGATCCAGTGTCTGGGGTTGATGGGGTCGCTCCACCAAGCTTTCCTCCAAGCCCTCCGCTCCACACTTTGTCCACCTCGTCCACGGTCGACGGACCCGAATCAATTCCTCCTCCGAACTCTGAGTACCATCGAATGAGGGCTACTGGGTCCCTGCATTGCTCGAGTAGGCCACTTTGCTGAGCCAGCCATAGCTGAATCACCGACTCGATTCTGACCAACTCTTCTGGGTGCTTTATTTCGGCTGGATTCTTCACGTATCGATCTGGTCCGACCATTATCCTGTTGAAGGAACGCCACGCTCCCTCCACTCGTACGAGGATGAAGTTCAGTGTCACCTGGCGCATGACTGGATCTCTGATTACGCTGAGGACCGTCTTCATACACTCTGCCCAACGGAGATCGAACACTGCTGCGAATACATGCTGTACCCCAATGCATGCTTGTTCAAACTGCGTCAGATCTGTGATCTTCCCACCTAATATGAAGTCGCCTAACGTGTGAACTTCTCCTCGAAGTAATCTTCCAAACTTGGTAACGTCTCTCATAACTGGCAGACCCAAAATTCTCTTCAGCTCCAAGTTGGAAACGAATGTGGGATCTTCTCTCCCGATTCCCAACAATTCTTCAGTCATCCTCCCTGTCAAAACTTCCAAGAATCTTCCTTCGTCTAACTTGAGCCCTTCTCCCGACATCGTCTTGTCTAACCTTAAGATGTTGGTCATTCGTCTCACGAACAGCGACTCTTTGCCCCACTTAACTGCCTCAGTTCTATCGTAAACTATATAACGCTTCTCGTCTACGTCCTCATAATAATATCTCTTAAATTTCTTGTTCCCTCCCTCTCTCTCACCTTCGTCGTCATCGCCAGAGTCGTTGAGAAAATTCAGCTCCACGCTGAGTCCAGCAGACTTCCTCTTCAAGGTCTCCACTGCCTTCTCTTCCTCAGTTATCGTCCTTCGTGTCAACGTTGGGTCGGCTCTTCTCTTCTTGATGAGATCCTGTTTCTGGAGAATGTCTCTTTGGAGATCTCTGAGTTGAGGTGAGATCCTGGGACCCACAGACGTTGCGAGGATTGCCGACGCTCTCGACTGGCCAATTGCTTCATCTCGAAGTTGGATCACGCTGGGGTCCAGAGCCACCATTCTCTGCATCACTTGTGCTGGCATCTTGTCGAACTCAGCTCGACGAGCTGGCAAGTTCGTCATCCTCTGCAGCCTCAACAACATATCTCTGTCTTCCTCGTCTTGATCTTGATCGTAGCTAGACATCGACATCTCTTTCTTGTCGCCCTTTTAATTACTGCAAGAAAGACTTGAGGTTGGAGTATTTGTCTTGTCAACGTGAAAAATACAAGACTTAACTTTTTTTCAGTAGACCGTTTTTGTGACCGAATACCGACGTTGGAGGTAGGAAGACGACAACAAAAAACACGTTATTTTCGTTATAAGAAAAATTGATCTGTTAACAACAAGCTACAAATTTTCTTATGACAAATCAAATCATGTAGTTAGAAGGTTGCTGCACAAAATGGTAAAAATTCCCACCTAAAACCATTGAGCTGTCGGGGAGCTC
>Ga0136644_10004468_pt1 | contig 10335 bp, 13 predicted proteins | sample C_130820_EF_Meta_FD_94780 | JGI IMG/M metagenome (GOLD analysis project Ga0136644, IMG submission 94780) | Freshwater microbial communities from Lake Croche, Canada to study carbon cycling - C_130820_EF_MetaG (v2) (version 2) | ecosystem: Environmental > Aquatic > Freshwater > Lake | place...
CGATTTCAGCGGTTTCGCCTACCACCACGCCCATGGCATGGTCAAAAAAAACACCCTCACCAATGTGCGCGGCGGGATGAATTTCAATACCTGTCAACCAGCGCGAGAGGTTGGAGATGAAACGGCCCAGCCACTTAAAGCCTGCCATCCAGCAGGCGTGGGCCAAACGGTGCAGCACCAGCGCATGCAGACCGGCGTAACAGGTGAGCACCTCCCAGCGCGTGCGCGCGGCCGGATCCCGGTCCAGAATGCATTGAATGTCAGAGCGCAGGCGTTTAAACATGGCAGGCAGTTTATCGATTCGTGCGCGGCCGCGTAGCGCGTCTTTATGTGCGCGGCGGCGCTGCCGCCTTGGCGGCCAGCTCGATCAGGGCTTTGGCCACGCCGCGCAGAATATGCACCTCCTCAGGCGCCAACGCGGCGCGGTTGAGCAACTGATTCAGGCGCGGCATGAGTTTTTTGGGCGCAGCAGGGTCTAAAAAACCCACCGCCACCAGCGCTTGCTCCAGGTGCTGCAACAGCCCCGCCACTTGGCTCGCATCGGCTTTCTCGGGCGCAGAGGGCGCAAGGGGTAGCTCAAAGCCGCCCAGCGCCAGCCGCCATTCATAGGTCAGCACCTGCACCGCTGCGCCCAGGTTGAGCGAGCCAAAGGCCGGGTTCACCGGAATGCGCAAGGCCACATGGCAGCGGTACACCTCGTCGTTGCTCAGGCCAAAGCGCTCCGAGCCAAACAAAAAAGCCACACAGCCGCCCTGGGCAGGCAAGCCCTGCAAATGCTCGCGCGGTGCGCGGGTGGGAGGGCCAAAGTCGCGCGGCGTCATCACGGTGGCGCACAGGTGGGTGACGCCATCCAGCGCGTCATCCAGGCGGTCCACTACACGCGCCTGGCGCAGCACGTCCAGCGCACCGCTGGCCCGCTGAATGGTCTCCTCGCGCCGCAGCACATTCGCCCAGCGCGGCGCCACCAGCACCAGGTCGTCAAAACCCATCACCTTCATGGCCCGCGCCACCGCGCCCACGTTGCCCGCGTGGCTGGTGTGGCTGAGGATGAAGCGGGTGCGCATAGGGCCCAATTGTCCATGGGATGCATGCCACGGTTTGCCCAGCCATGGGCCGGTGCCACGGGTGCGGCGCCTGCGGTGTTGCGGCATGTCCCCGGGGGAAGAGGCGGGTCCGCGCACAGCATCAGGGCAACACCTGGGCGAATGGGGACAGAGCGACGCGCCTGCGGCGTTGCGGTCTGTCACCCTGGGAAAGGGATTGGTCAGCCCGCGGTTTCAGGGTAACACCTGGGCGTGTGGGGACAGAGCTACGCGCCGGCGTCGCGGTCTGTCCCCAGAGTAGTTTTTTTGCGCGCCCCGGACTCGCCCCGCCCTGTGCGTCGGCGAGCAGCGCAGGGCCAGGCGGATCAAGAGGCGCGGCTTGTCTGAGCACGCCAGGGCGAGTTTGCCGCGCCTCCCGCCTGACCCGAGCAGCGCAGCGCACCCGGCGCGTCACGCGCCGGGCGACGCACCGGGCTCGCCTTTCTTTGGCTTACTTTTCTTTGGCGAGACAAAGAAAAGTGAGGCCCGCCCGGCCAGGGCAAGGCAGGCGTGAAGGGGTGCCTGAAGGCAGCCAGGGCAAGCGCACATGTCCGCTTTGGGTTGATTGCAAAACCATGGGAAAATCAGGGATTGTGCTTGCCAGCGGCCCTGATGCAAGGTCGCGGCAGACCGCACTGACCGGCCAAGCCCGCCGACGCCCCGTTGGCCCCTGATCCGATTGCCCCATCCATGACCTCCCCCAATCTGCACCCCATGCTCAACGTGGCCATCAAGGCTGCGCGCGCCGCTGGCGCCATCATCAACCGCGCGGCGCTGGATATCGAATCGGTGCGGGTGTCGCAAAAGCAGGTCAACGATTACGTGACCGAGGTCGATCAGGCAAGCGAGAAAGTCATCATCGACACCCTGCTCACCGCCTACCCCGGCCACGGCATCCTGGCTGAGGAGTCGGGGCGCGAGCACGGTGCCAAGGACAGCGACTGGGTGTGGATCATCGACCCGCTGGACGGCACCACCAACTTCATCCACGGCTTTCCGGTGTACTGCGTGAGCATTGCCCTCAGTGTGAAAGGCAAGATGGAGCAGGCCGTGGTGTATGACCCCACGCGCAACGACTTGTTTTGCGCCACCCGCGGGCGTGGCGCCTTTATGAACGACCGGCGCATCCGCGTGAGCAAGCGCACCCGATTGCAAGAGTGCCTGATAGCCACCGGCTTTCCGTTTCGCCCCGGAGACGACTTTGCAGGCTATTTGCGGATGATGAGCGACGTGATGCAGCGCACCGCAGCACTGCGCCGTCCCGGCGCGGCCGCACTTGATTTAGCCTATGTGGCGGCCGGCTTCAGTGATGGCTTTTTTGAGACGGGCTTATCGCCCTGGGACGTGGCTGCGGGCTCGCTGCTGGTGACCGAAGCCGGTGGCCTGATCGGCAATTTGGCGGGTGAGACCCATTTCGTCGAGCAGCGTGAATGCCTGGCGGCCAACCCCAAGATTTATGCGCAATTGGTGAGCTTATTGGGCGGCTATTCCAAATTTGCCAGCGTGGCCGACAAATCGGCTATCAAGGGCCGCTTGACGGGCCGCTCATCGGGCGGTGACGCGAGTGACGCCCGCGCGGTGGACCCTCAGGCGTAAAGCCAGGCTGTTTTACGCGCTGTAAGAGGCGTAACGGCCCGCACAAGCCAGCGGCATCACCGGATAGCGGCCATAGACGGGTGTTGCATGCTGCGGAATCAGCACCTCCAGCGCACGATCGATGGAGGCCGTCATGCGACTCAGCGCTTCGCGCAGCGCAATCACTTTCTCGCAGGCGCTGCGCAGGCGCAGCACCATGGCGTCTGGCACGCGGCCCGCGTCGAGCTTGACGGCCCGGAACACGCCCGCCGAATCGACAAAGGCCTGCTGCAAGTGCGCACTGCGCAGGCCGATTTGATCGGCATCCAGACCCAGCAAGGGCGTGGCCAGTTGATCCAAGCGGGTTTCTAACTGGCTTAGCGACTGCTCAAACTGGAGCCAGGGGTACTCTTTCACATCAGGGTCCGATCAAGCGTTTCATCACTCGGGTAGCGGGTACTTATTTCACACCGCGATTCAGCATGTCCTGCGCATTGGCCAGCAATTTGTTGGCTATCGCCTCCGGGTTGACGGTATAGCTGCCGTTGGCGATGGCGTCGCGCACCGCCTTCACCTTGTCGGCGTCGAAATCGCCCGTAGCGCCTGCCGAGCGGGCGACCCAGGCGGTATTAGACAGGCTGAGCGGGGTGCTCCCCTGTCCATTCGACACATCGGCTGGCGTGCCACTGCGTGCGCTGGGCTTGCCGCCTGCGGTGGCGCTTGGCGCCTGAGCCACCGCAGTTCCCGTCTGGCTGGGCAATTGACCAATTTTCATGACGAACTCCTGATTCGGCAGGGTACTGACAGCGCCCTTAGGCAGAACTATCGGTCAAATTGGCAGGCTCTTGAGGGCTTTATCGAAAAAAATTAGGGGCTAACAGTCACCGTCCGCGCGTCAAACGGCAGCGCGCTCACGATGCGGCCATTGTCCAGCCGCACCCGCACCGGCCGGCCCTGTGCGCCAGGCTCTAGCGCCTGTCCATCGGTAGAGGCGGAAAAGCCCACCCCCTGCATGCGCACCCGCACCCAAGCACCCGCAGCAAACCATTGGGGTGGCCGTATCAGCGCGGTGCGCAGCACCTGGCCTGGCGTCAGCGCACGCGCGCTGACCTGCCCTTGCCACTGGCTGCTATCGACGAGCGCCGCCGAGGATTCGGCAGCCCGGTCGATTTCGGCCTCGCCCAACTGGCTGGCTTGCAGCAGGGTGCCCTCAGGCAAGGCGGTTTGCACCACCCAGCCGCGCCCCCACACCTGCACCTGCACCGGCCAGCCCACGTCCCAGTGCACGGCGCCCTCCAGGCAGCGCAAGCCTAAGCGCGAGCGCCCCCACATCCGAGTGCCGGGCGGCACGTAGGGCTCCACGCGCTGGCAGGGCGCCAATTGCAAGCGCGGGTCCAGGCGCCCCAGCTCGAACACCACGCGGGTGGGCGCGGCACCTGCGTCCACCAAAGCGGCCTGGTTTTGCTGCAACCAGCGCAGCAGGTTGGCCTCGTCCAGATGCGCCAGCAAGGGCAGGCCAGTGGCCGCAGCCGCCTGCGCCAGCCACAGCGAGCCGATTGCCAGCAGGCCGCTCAGACGCTTGAAAAATGCTACCCCTGCACACATGCAAACTCGGCTTTCGATCATGCCCCGGTTGCGGGCCTAGCAAACCATGACACTGTAGGCTCGCCACAGGCCGTTCCAGGCCGCAAAGTAGGCGCTATTACCGGGCTTGCTCGCGGCACTGCGCGCCACCAGCCCTTTCCATAATGCCCCTTGTGACAACCCCCTCCGGCATTGCAAGCTGCTCATGAACAACGCCATCGACAACGAATTGGATTTCCACGCCAAGGCGCTGCTGCTGCTTTCCCAGCGCCAGCGCCTGATCGCCAGCAATATCGCGAATGCCGATACCCCCGGCTATGTGGCGCGTGAAATGGACTTTGCCTCGGCCCTCACGCAAAGCATGGGTGGCCAGGGCGCGGCATCGATTCAGCCGATTCGGGTGCTCGCCACCGACAGCCGGCACCTGTCCACCCCGTCGTCCGGGTTCGATACCGTGCAGTTGCAGTACGCACGGCCCAGCCAAGCCAGCGCCGATCGCAATACGGTGGACTTGGATCGCGAGCGCGCCAGCTTCAGCGACAACGCGCTGCACTACGAATCGACGCTGCGCTTTATGAACTTTCACATCCACAACATGCTGAGCGCCATACAAGGCCAGTAGGCCGACGCACGCGGCTCACCACACGCTTTCACGCCCTTTAATCGCCCACCCCATCATGTCCCTGTTCCAAATCTTTTCCATCAGTGGCAGCGCCGCCAGCGCACAAACGCAACGCCTGAACGCAGTAGCCAGCAACCTGGCCAATGCGGACGCGCTGGCCACTGCAGATGGCCAGTCGTACAAAGCGCGCCAAGTCCTGTTCCAAACCGTCAACCTGGGCGACAGCCTGAGTTCGGGCGTCCAGGTGAGCGGGGTGCAAGAAGACAACAGCCCCGCGCGGCGCGTGCTCAGCCCCGGCCACCCGAGTGCAGATGCGCAGGGCTACGTGACCTACTCCAACGTCAATCCGGTCGAAGAGATGGTGAACATGATGTCGGCCTCGCGCTCGTATCAAAACAACATCGAAGTCATGAACACCGCCAAAAACCTGCTGCTCAAAACCCTGAGCTTGGGCCAATAAGCCCGTTTGAGAAAGCCCACCATGTCCAGCCTCGCCCTCCCCAGCACCAGCGCTACGGCCGCCAGCGCCACCAACAGTACCGCTGGCACCCTCAGCGCCGTTGGCGCCAGCAACTCGGCCTCGCAAGACCGGTTTTTGAAACTGTTGGTGGCGCAACTGACCAACCAAGACCCGATGAATCCGATGGACAACGCGGCCATGACCACGCAGATGGCGCAGATCAACACCGTCAACGGCATCGACCAACTCAACACCACCATGACCCGTATGCTGAGCCAACTCAGCAGCCTGCAAGCGCTGCAAGGCATTTCACTCACCGGGCATCATGTGCTGGTGCCCGGTACCTCGTTGAACCTGCAAAACGGCCAGTACACAGGCAGCTTCAGCCTGCCCGCCAGCGCCGACTCGGTAACGGTGGACGTGCTCAGCCCAGGCGGGCAACTGCTCAAACACTTAAGCCTGGGGCCGCAAACCAGCGGTACCCACCCGTTCCAGTGGGCAGATAGCAGCGGCGTGGCCGGTACCGCAAACCCGGTATTCCAGGTCAGCGCCAGTGCCTTGGGCAAGCCGCTGGTGGCCACCCCTTTGGAGCAGGCCACGGTGCAATCGGTCAGCCTGGTTAATGGCGCGCTGCAACTGACGCTACAAGACGGCAGCACGGTGGCCTATAGCCGTGTAGTCAGCGTGCTCTGAGCCCATTACCCATTCACTTCAGGGAGTCATCATGAGTTTCGAGCAAGGTATTTCCGGCCTCAATGCAGCGAGTAAATCGCTAGAGGTCATCGGCAACAACATTGCCAACGCCAACACCATAGGCGCCAAATCATCACGCGCCGAGTTCTCCGATTTGTATGCCGATTCACTGACCTCGCAAGTCGGCAAAAACGCAGGCACGGGGGTCCAAGTAGCCGCAGTGGCGCAGCAGTTCACCCAGGGCACCATCAGCAGCACCGGCAACGACCTGGACTTGGCCATTAACGGCAATGGCTTCTTCCAAGTCACGCGCAGCGATGGCACAGCCGCCTACACCCGCGCCGGTCAGTTCAAGATGGACAACCAAGGCAACGTGGTCAACAACAACGGCGACACCCTGACCGCCTATGCCACCGACACGAGTGGCGTGCGCTTAAGCAGCCTTCCCGCCAAGCTCCAGCTGCCCACCAATACGCTGATGGCTGCCAACGCAACCAGCAGCGTGTCTGCGGCATTCAATCTGGATGCCAGCACGCCCACTGCGACGGCCAGCACCGCCGTCACCAGCATTGGCAGCTCGCTTAACGTCTATGACAGCCTGGGTATCGCCATTCCCTTGTCGCTGTACTTCAGCAAAACCGCCAGCGCCAACACCTGGAACGTGTACACCAGCGAAAGCGGCGCCACGCCCACCCTGCTGGGTGGCCTGAGTTTTAATGCCGACGGCACGCTGAAACAAACCCTGGATAGCACGGGCACGGCCACGGGCAGCAAGCTGCTCAGCCTGAGCCTGAGCAGCAGCAGCGGCGCCACGACCCCGTTTACTGCCTCGGTGGATTTCAGCGCCGCCACCCAATTGGGAGCCACTTTTAGTGTCAGCGCACTCAGCCAAGACGGCTATGCACCCGGGCAACTGAGCAATCTCAAGGTCTCAGCCGCGGGCTTGGTGCAGGCCAGTTACACCAACGGCCAAACCCAGGCCGTTGGCCAAGTGGCGCTGACCAATTTCCGCAATCCGCAGGGGCTGTCTCAGCTCGGTGGTGGCGACTGGGGTGAAACCGCCGCCTCGGGTGCTGGCGTGCGTGGCGCGCCGGGCGAGGGCGTGCTCGGTTCCTTGCAGTCGGGTGCGCTGGAGGAATCGAATGTGGATCTGACCGCCGAGTTGGTCAACATGATGACCTCGCAACGCGCGTACCAAGCCAATGCGCAGACCATCAAGACCATGGATCAGGTGTTGCAAACCCTGATCAACCTGCATTAAACCGAGCCCCGCAGTTTTAAAAACCCGACCCAGGCCCCCTCCATGGACCGTTTGATCTACACCGCCATGACGGGCGCCAACGCCGCCATGCAACGCCAGAGCGTGCTGGCGAACAACCTGGCGAATGCGTCCACGACCGGCTTTCGGGCCACCTTATCCAGCTTTCGCGCGGTGCCGGTGCTGGGCACGGGTGCCGCTACCCGCGTGCTGGCCTTGGAGACCACGGTCGGGCATGACGACAGCGCGGGCACGCTGCAACACACGGGGCGCAGCCTGGACGTAGCCGCCGCAGGCAAGGCATGGTTCGCGGTACAGGGGCTGGACGGCACCGAAGCCTATACCCGCAATGGCGCACTAGAGGTGTCCGGCGACGGCAGCCTGGTCACCACCAACGGCGTGACCGTCCTGGGCGATGGCGGCCCCATCACCGTGCCGACCGCCGCCACGCTGAGCATCGGCAGCGACGGCATCATCACGGCCAAGCTGGGCAGCGTGTCCACCCGAGTGGGCAAGCTAAAAATGGTAAGCCCCCCGCCCGAGCAGCCGCTGCAACGCGGCAGCGACGGCCTGTTCCGGGCGGCAGACGGCAACCCCCTGGCCGCAGACCCGCTAGCCCGCTTGCAAAACGAGGCCCTGGAAGGCTCCAACGTGAACCCGGTGGGCACCATGGTGGACATGATTCAGGCGGCCCGCCAGTTCGATACGCAAATCAAGCTGTTGCAAAGCGCCGAGTCCAACGACAAAAACGCCGCCCAACTGCTGGCCGTCGGCGGCTAAGCGCCCCTCTTTTTTTGACCTGACCGAAAGTCCAACATGATTAATTCCCTGTGGGTTTCCAAAACCGGCATGCAGGCGCAGCAAACCCAGCTCGACGTGATCTCCAACAACTTGGCCAACGTATCCACCAATGGCTACAAGCGCGCCAGCGCAGTGTTTGAAGACCTGATGTACCAAAACCTGCGTCAGGCGGGCGCCAACGCCACCGACCAAACGCAATTACCCACTGGCTTGCAACTGGGCTTGGGCGTGCGTACCGTGGCCACCAGCCGTTCCTTTGCGCAAGGTAGCCTGCAACAGTCGGGCAACAACCTGGACTTGGCGATCAAGGGCAATGGCTTTTTCCAGGTCACCCAGACTGATGGCACGGTGGGCTATACGCGCGACGGCTCGTTCCAAATCGACTCGCAGGGGCGGCTGGTCACAGTGGGTGGTTTGCCGGTTGTGCCCGGCATCACCATTCCCGTAACGGCGCAAAGCGTGACCATAAGCGCCGACGGCGTGGCCAGCTACACCGTGGCAGGCAGCAGCAGCGCCCAGTCCGCTGGTAATTTGGTGTTGGCCAACTTCATCAACCCCGCCGGTCTAGACCCCAAAGGCCAGAACCTGTACGCCGAAACGCCCGCCTCGGGCACGCCCCAGACGGCCGCGCCCGGCGCCAGCGGCATGGGCCAGGTGATGCAGGGTTTTGTAGAAACCTCCAACGTGAACGTGGTGCAGGAACTGGTGACCATGATTCAGACGCAACGCGCCTACGAAATGAACTCCAAAGCCATACAAACATCTGACCAGATGCTGCAAAAGCTGGCCCAAATGTGAAAACCCTTAGCCTGTTTGCCGCTGGCTTGCTGGCGGCCTGCCAATCGCCCTACCCCGCGCCCAAGGTGGAATTCGGCGCCCCACCAACCGTCGCCGTGGCGCCCCAGGCGGCGGCCAAGCCTCCTAGCGCAGGCAGCTTGTTCGACCCCGCGCACTACCGGCCCGCCTTTGAAGACCGGCGCGCGCGCCTGGTAGGCGACAACTTGACGATACAAATCGTGGAAAACATCAGCGCGGTGCAAAAGTCCAGCTCCACCCAAGATCGCAGCGCCAGCCTGGCCTCTGGCGTGACGGGGCTGCCCTTTATGAACGCCACGGTGCTGGGCAAAGCCTCGGCGGGGGGCAGTTCAGCCAACAGCTTTGCCGGCAAGGGCGACAACGAAACCGCCAACACCTTTACTGGTGCGATAACCGTCACGGTGGTCGAGGTGCTGCCCAACGGGCAGTTGCGTGTGGCGGGTGAAAAACAGATTGGCGTCAACCAAAATGTGGACGTGCTGCGCTTTACCGGTACGGTCGATCCGCGCGCCATCCAGGCCGGCAACACCATCGACTCGACCCTGGTTGCCGACGTGCGGGTGGAGTCACGCGGGCGCGGCGCGCATGCCGAAGCGCTCACAACTGGCTGGTTATCGCGCCTCTTTTTCAGCGTTCTGCCGTTTTAGTTTTGGCTAAGAATGGCCCTTCCATGCGAAGCTTTCTCCACCTTTTTGCCAGGGCGACGCGGCCCGTTTGGCGCCAGTTGGCGCTGCTGGCCTGCACCCTGCTGATGGCCTGGCCAGCCCAGGCCGTACGCATCAAGGAAATCGCCAGCGTGCAAGGCGTGCGCAGCAACCCGCTCACCGGCTACGGCCTCATCGTGGGGCTAGACGGCACCGGCGACCAAACAACGCAAATGCCCTACACCACGCAAAGCTTGGTGAGTTACCTGCAACAACTGGGCATCAGCCTGCCACTGGCCAGCGCGGGCCAATTGCAATTGCGCAATGTGGCCGCCGTCATCGTCACCGCGCAACTGCCCGCTTTTGCGCAGCCGGGCCAGACGCTGGACGTGACCGTGGCCTCGGTAGGCAACGCCAAGTCGCTGCGCGGCGGCAGCTTGATCGCCACCCCCTTGCGCGGCGCCGACGGTGAGATCTACGCACTCGCCCAGGGCAACTTAATCGTCGGCGGTGCCGGTGCTTCGCAAGGCGCGAGCAAAGTGCAAATCAACCAATTGAGCGCCGGGCGTATTCCCGAGGGCGCGCAGGTGGAGCGCAGCGTGCCGACCTCGCTGCAACAGGGCGATTCGATTCAGCTCGACCTGAATGCCGCGGACTTCCAAACCGCACGCCGGGTGGCGCAGGCGGTGAACGAGCGCATGGGCGCGGGCGTGGCCCGCGCCGTGGATGGCCGGGTGGTGCGGGTCACGGCGCCACTGGATGCCAACCAGCGCGTCAACTTCTTGGCCGAGATCGAAGAA